>Ga0316189_10005923_pt1 | contig 11714 bp, 20 predicted proteins | sample LowCovwburrow_MG_FD_204930 | JGI IMG/M metagenome (GOLD analysis project Ga0316189, IMG submission 204930) | Coastal sediment microbial communities from Maine, United States - Lowes Cove worm burrow | ecosystem: Environmental > Aquatic > Marine > Coastal > Sediment | place: USA: Maine... | reverse complement strand
TTTGAGAGCGCTAAAGAAGGAGAACGGAGCGCAAAACCCGATCACCCCCCGAATGGCATAGTGATGACCCCGTTGGGTTTTCAGGCGCCCCAACTGTCCCTGATAGGCCAGCCATCCGATAAACCCGGTGGTGATGATCCAGCCTCGGATTGCCAGGAACTGAAATGGAGAATAATCAGCCTCGACAAGTATTTTGGCCACGGCATCCATAACCGTCACAGAGAATATGCCCGCCAGCATAAACAGGATGCCGTGCAGATTATTTTCAGTTACCGGTGCGTTATCATTTGGCACGTCGGAGTTACCTTGTTCAGGGCGGACTTGGTTAAGTTTCGGGGTGGCTTCTGTCTTTCGCGCCCGGCCAGGAAATTGCATTCCTGTGAGCTGAAGGTCAGGATAAACAAACCGAGAATGTAAATATAGTCGTTTCTTGGGCTTGGCGGAAAATAGGGGAAAATGGTGCCGCAGGAGAGACTCGAACTCCCGACCTGAGGTTTACAAAACCCCTGCTCTACCAACTGAGCTACTACGGCATTCGTTTCGCACTAATAATAGAGTGCTAGGTAATTTCGCGCTATCATATAGCGCCTCGCTCCGGTGGGGGCAAGACGCTGTTTACAAAGATTGTAAGTTTTTTATTTAGAACGGATGGTTTCGTACAGGGCAATGGCGGCGGCGTTGGATAAATTAAGGCTTTCCATTGCCGATTGAATGGGGATTTTGGCCACGTGATCGCAGTTTTCCTTGACCAAGCGACGTAATCCGGAGCCTTCTGAGCCAAGGATAAGGGCTATTTTTCCCGACAGGTTCAAATCTCCCAACTGATCAGAAGTGTTGCCATCAAGGCCAACACACCAGAAACCGGCATCCTTCAGGGATTTGAGGCAGCGTGACAGGTTGGTTTGTCGAATTAACGGAACGGTTTCCAGTGCCCCTGACGCGGCTTTTGCCAAAGTTCCCCCCATTTCCGGGCCATTCCTGTCCTGAATTATAACGGCACTGGCCCCGAAGGCCGCGGCTGAACGGAGCACCGCACCGATATTCCTCGGGTCGGTTGCCTGATCCAGGACAACAACTCTGGCTGATTCTGCCTCGCTCAAGGAACGGCACAGCCCCTCAATACCAAAATCTTCAAGCTCTGCTGTCAGGGCTGCAACGCCCTGGTGAACGACGCCGTCGGGGAGAAGGTCATCTATCACGTGGCGTTCACAAATTTCCGGCTCAACCGAAGGCATTTTGCCTTTCATCTGCTCTGCCAGGGTTTCTGCGGCGGATCGGGTCAGGAGAATCCGCCTGAACTTGCGGGCCGGGTTGGCAATGGCTGCAAATGTCGCGTGCGTACCGAATATCCAGAAATAGCCGCTATTCTCTGATCTTTCACCACGATTCCCGGACGAAGATGGGGAAGACTTCCGCTCCGTTTGACGGGGCTTTGAAGGCCCTTTTTGAGGGCGTTTACTGAGGTCTCTTCGCGATTGTTTGAACTTTGCCATGATGGTCGTTAACATATTGGGATTAGCGGGAACTTCAAGTTTATTAGGTGTACTGAATCAGGATTGGAAAATATATTTGTCCTGACCTGTTTTTTGAAGTTGACAATGCGATGTAAATCTTCATATTCCCGCTACTCCAAACGCTGGGTTGGTTATGGTTGACTATGCCTATGGGGGGATGCCCGAGTGGCTAAAGGGGACGGGCTGTAAACCCGTTGACGTACGTCTACGTTGGTTCGAATCCAACTCCCCCCACCATTATCCGGGGGTTTTATGCGGATTTCCGCACAGAACCAGCATCAGGCGGCGTTTGGGTGTGCGGGTGTAGCTCAATGGTAGAGCAGAAGCCTTCCAAGCTTATTACGAGGGTTCGATTCCCTTCACCCGCTCCAAATGCTCTTACGTTCGAGGCATGCGGATGAAAGTCAAAATCGAACGTATACGGATTTTGAAACACATTTGAGACAGGCAGATATTCGATGGCAAAAGAAAAGTTTGAACGTACGAAGCCGCATTGCAACATCGGCACCATTGGTCACGTTGACCATGGCAAGACGACATTGACGGCAGCGATTACCAAGGTCCTGGCAGAAGCTGGCGGTGCAGAATTCCAGGATTATGCTGATATTGACAAGGCGCCTGAAGAGAAGGCCCGTGGTATCACGATTTCGACGGCTCACGTTGAGTATGAGACCGAAGCCCGTCACTATGCCCACGTTGATTGCCCCGGCCACGCTGACTATGTGAAGAACATGATCACCGGTGCGGCTCAGATGGATGGAGCCATTCTGGTTGTATCGGCTGCGGACGGACCGATGCCTCAGACTCGCGAGCACATCCTGCTTGCCCGTCAGGTTGGTGTTCCGGCGCTTGTTGTTTACATGAACAAGGTTGACCAGGTTGACGACGAAGAGCTGCTTGAACTGGTTGAAATGGAAATTCGTGAGCTTCTGAGCTCATATGACTTCCCGGGCGACGACATCCCCATCGTTATGGGTACCGCACTTGGGGCTCTTGAAGATGGCGACGCTGCCACCGGCAAGGATTCAATCCATCGTTTGATGGCGGCTGTTGATGAGTACATCCCTCAGCCGGCGCGTCCGACGGATCTTCCGTTCCTGATGCCAATTGAGGATGTGTTCTCGATTTCCGGTCGCGGTACAGTTGTTACCGGTCGTATCGAATGCGGTATCGTCAAGGTTGGTGAAGAGATTGAGATCGTTGGAGTTAAAGACACTCAGAAGACGGTTTGCACCGGTGTTGAGATGTTCCGCAAGCTTCTTGACCAGGGTGAAGCTGGCGATAACGTTGGTGTTCTGCTTCGCGGTACCAAGCGTGAAGAAGTTGAGCGTGGACAGGTTTTGGCCCATCCGGGTTCAATTACCCCGCACACCAAGTTCAAGTGTGAAGCTTACATCCTGACCAAGGATGAAGGCGGTCGCCACACCCCGTTCTTTGCAAACTACCGTCCTCAGTTTTACTTCCGTACTACGGACGTTACCGGAACGGTTGAATTGCCGGAAGGTACCGAGATGGTGATGCCGGGTGATAATGTCACCATGACGGTTAACCTGATTGCGCCAATCGCCATGGATGACGGACTTCGCTTCGCTATCCGTGAAGGCGGTCGCACAGTTGGTGCCGGTGTTGTTGCCGAGGTTGTTGAGTAAATAGTGAACTAAAATCCGGCCCTTTTGAGGGCCGGATAAATTTTGAAGGGCTAGGGCCAAATGGAAAACCAGAATATCCGCATCCGACTGAAAGCGTTTGATCATCGCGTTCTTGATCAATCTGCCAGTGAGATTGTGCATACCGCTCAACGTACCGGTGCTGCCGTTCGCGGTCCGATTCCTTTGCCGACGCGGATCGAGAAATTTACCGTTCTTCGGTCACCGCACGTTAACAAGAAATCACGTGAACAATTTGAAATCCGTACACACAAGCGGGTTTTAGACATTGTTGATCCAACACCACAGACAGTGGACGCGCTTATGAAGCTCGACCTTGCCGCCGGTGTTGACGTCGAAATCAAGCTTTAAGGGATAGTACCGATGCGAACCGGTTTAATCGCGCGCAAGGTCGGAATGACCAGGGTTTTTGAAGATGACGGGCGTCATGTGCCTGTTACAGTCCTGCAAGTCGACAATTGCCAGGTAGTTGCTCAAAAAACAACCGACAAGGATGGCTATACAGCTGTTCAGCTCGGTATTGGGACTGCCAAAGTTAAAAACGTAACCCAGGCCATGCGGGGACACTTCGCCAAGGCTAAGGTTGAGCCTAAGCGTAAGCTGATGGAATTCAGGGTTTCTGAGGACGCCTTGATTGATGTGGGCAGTGAACTGTCAGTGACTCATTTCGTCGATGGTCAATATATTGACGTCATCGGTACTTCTGTCGGTAAGGGTTTTGCCGGTGCCATGAAGCGTCATAACTTTGGTGGACTGCGGGCATCTCACGGTGTTTCTATCTCTCACCGTTCACATGGTTCAACCGGTCAGTGTCAGGATCCTGGAAAGGTATTCAAGGGCAAGAAGATGGCTGGTCAGATGGGCGCAGAACGGGTTACGACCCAAAACTTGACGATCGTTTCTACGGATGATGCGCGGGGCCTGATTTTGGTTCGTGGCGCCGTTCCGGGTTCTAAAGGCGGATATGTACGGATCCTTGATGCGACCAAGAAATCTGCATCTGCTGATCTGCCTTATCCTGCGGCGCTTCGTGGTGCTTCAGAAAGCAAGGCAGAGCCTGTTGAGGAACCCGTCGTCGTCGAAGATGTCGCAACACCTGAGGGTGCTGCGGATGATACGAAGGAATAAGCAGTCATGAAGTGTGATATCATCAGTCTCGACAACAAAAAGACCGGCAGCATTGATCTCGATGATGCGATCTTTGGAGTCGAGGTACGCCGGGACTTAATGGCCCGTACAGTAAACTGGCAATTGGCGAAACGCCGCGCCGGTACTCACAAGACCAAAAGTCGCGCCGAAGTCTCTGGCCGTAAAGGCAAGCCTTTCAAGCAGAAAGGTACGGGTCGTGCCCGTCAGGGAACAGCACGTGCTTCCCAGATGCGGGGTGGCGGAGTCGTCTTTGGTCCGGTTCTACGTGATCACGGCCACAGTCTGCAAAAGAAAGTTCGGGTTCTGGCTCTCAAGTCAGCTCTCAGCTGCAAGCAGGCCGAGGGCAAGCTGATCGTTGTTGATGACGCCAAACTCAAGCAGCCCAAAACCTCTGATCTGAGCAAGAAGCTTTCGAAGCTCGGATGGGGCAAGGCTCTGGTAATTGATGGCGCTGAAGTTGATCAAAACTTTGCTTTGGCTGCTTCTAACATCATCGGAGTTGACGTACTTCCGACAATCGGTGCCAACGTATACGACATTATGCGTCGAGATACTTTGGTCCTGACCAAGGAAGCGGTTGAGAAGCTTGTGGAGCGTTTGAAATGAGCAAGTACAGCGGCATTGTTGCAAAACCGAGTAAAGAACGGACTTACGAGTTAATTCGCTCGCCGATCGTTACCGAAAAAACGACCCTTATCTCTGAGCATAATCAGGTTACCTTCCGGGTTCCGCTTGATGCTGACAAGTTTGAAATCAAGGCTGCTGTTGAAGCCTTGTTCAAAGTTAAGGTTACAGCAGTCAATACATTGCGCCAAAAGGGCAAGACCAAGCGTTTCCGCGGTCGTCCTGGACGCCGTGTTGATATCAAAAAAGCGGTAATTACCCTTGCTGAAGGTGATTCCATTGACGTGACAACTGGCGTCTGAGTGAGGCAATAGGCAAATGGCACTTAAACAATATAAACCGAATACCAACGGACAACGTGGCCTCGTCCTCGTCGACCGCTCCGCACTGTGGAAAGGTAAACCAGAAAAAACGCTGACCGAAGGTCTGCGTAAAAAGGGTGGCCGGAACAACAGAGGCCGTATCACGGCTCGTCGGATCGGTGGTGGACACAAGCAGCGTTACCGTTTTATCGACTTCAAGCGTCTTCGTTTCGATATGGAAGCCACGGTTGAGCGTCTTGAATATGATCCAAACCGGACAGCATTTATCGCCCTGATTCGCTACTCAGATGATGAGATCGCCTACATTCTGGCACCTCAGCGCTTGAGTGTCGGGGACAAGGTAATTTCCGGTAATGTTGTTGATATCAAGCCAGGAAATGCGATGCCCATGCAGAACATTCCCGTGGGTACGATTATCCACAACGTTGAGATGAAGCCAGGTAAAGGCGGTCAGATTGCCCGCTCAGCCGGTACATATGTTCAAATCATTGGTAAAGACCAGGGATACGCTCAGTTGCGGTTGAGCTCTGGTGAAATACGGATGATCAGAGCCGAATGTATGGCAACAATTGGTGCCGTCAGTAACCCGGACCAGCAAAATATCAAGCTGGGTAAAGCTGGTCGTAGTCGCTGGCTTGGCAAACGTCCTTCCGTTCGTGGTGTTGCCATGAACCCGATCGATCACCCGCATGGTGGTGGTGAAGGACGGACCTCTGGTGGTCGTCATCCTGTGACGCCCTGGGGTAAGCCGACCAAAGGAAAAAGAACTCGTTCTAACAAGAAGACGGATTCGCTGATTATGCGCCGCCGTCACGCCAAGAAGTAAAAGGAGAGGGATGTGCCTCGTTCCGTTTGGAAAGGACCGTTTGTTGATGGCTATCTGCTGAAAAAAGCAGAAGAAGCACGCCAGTCAACACGTAACATGGTCATTAAGACCTGGTCTCGACGTTCTACAATCCTGCCTCAGTTCGTTGGACTGACGTTTGGTGTCTACAATGGCCGGAAATTTCTGCCAGTGTTGGTCACTGAAGACATGATTGGTCACAAGTTTGGTGAGTTCTCACCAACTCGGACTTATCTTGGGCATGGTGCAGACAAGAAGGCCAAGAGAGGATAGTCATGGGCAAGAATGCTACAGAAAGACCTTTTGCTGAAAATGAAGCCTTTGCTTCAGCAAAACATATCCGTACCAGCCCACAGAAGCTGAACCTGGTCGCTGAAATGATTCGTGGAAAAAACTGCGAAACCGCTTTGGCAGAACTCCAGTTTTCGCATCGTCGTGTCGCCGGTGAAGTTCGTAAAGTGCTGCAAAGCGCAATTGCGAATGCTGAAAACAACCATCAACTTGATGTTGACCGGTTGTTTGTTGCCGAGGCAACTGTCGGCAAGAGTATGGTTATGAAGCGCTGGCGGGCACGTGCTCGTGGTCGCACCGGTAAAATTTTGAAGCCGTTCAGTAATATACGGTTAATCGTTCGCGAACGCGAGGAGACGGCCTAATGGGACAGAAAGTAAATCCGATCGGGCTTCGGCTCGGCATCAACCGCACTTGGGATTCCCGTTGGTTCGCTGACGCTAATTATAGCAAGCTGCTGCATGAAGATCTGTTAGTACGTAAGTACCTCCACAAGAAGCTGGCCCAGGCCGGAATCTCAAAGATCATCATCGAACGCCCTGCCAAGAAGGCCCGTGTGACTATTCATACAGCCCGCCCTGGTGTTGTTATTGGCAAGAAAGGTGCAGACATTGAGAAACTGCGCCTTGAACTTTCCAAAATGACAAATTCAGATGTTCATTTGAATATTCTTGAAGTGCGTAAGCCTGAGACAGACGCAACACTTGTTGCAGAGAATGTTGCTCAGCAAATGGAACGTCGTGTTTCGGTTCGCCGTGCCATGAAGCGGGTTGTTCAGTCTGCCATGCGGATGGGGGCTGGAGGTATCCGGATCAATTGTGCCGGACGTCTTGGCGGAGCAGAAATTGCCCGGATGCAGTGGTATCGTGAGGGACGTGTTCCTTTGCACACACTTCGCGGCAACATCGATTACGGTGTGGCGACAGCCAGAACCACATATGGAGCTATTGGCGTTAAGGTCTGGATCTACAAGGGTGAAATCATGGCCCATGATCCAATGGCGCTTGATAAACTTTCTCAGGATCAGCAATCGGCTCGCTAAGCTGATTTAGTTAAGGAATATAAGATGCTAAGTCCAAAACGCACAAAATTCCGGAAGGCTTTCAAAGGCCGGATTCACGGTAATGCCAAAGGCGGCACAACTTTGAATTTCGGTGCTTATGGCCTGAAGGCAATGGCCCCAGAAAGGGTCACTGCGCGTCAGATTGAGGCCGCTCGTCGTGCCATGACGCGTCACATGAAACGGGCTGGTCGGGTCTGGATCCGGGTTTTCCCTGATGTTCCCGTTACCTCAAAGCCTGCCGAAGTTCGTCAGGGTAAAGGTAAAGGTAGTGTCGAATTCTGGGCCGCCAAGGTTAAGCCCGGACGGATTATGTTTGAAGTAGATGGTGTTCCGCTCGAAGTCGCTAAACGCGCTTTTGAACTGGCAGCAGCAAAGCTTCCATTGGCGACGAAGTTTGTAACGCGCCTTGGTGAAGAAGGGTAAGACCATGAAACCGGCAGATTTACGTTCAAAAAGTGATGACCAGTTGAAAGACCAACTCGTCGATCTTCGTAAAGAGGCTTTTAACCTGCGCTTCCAGGCCGCCAGCGGACAGCTGGAAAATACGGCCCGTGTAAAGCAGGTAAGAAGAGATATCTCCCGTATCAAGACCATTCTGGGCGAGAACGTTTCCGCTCAGAGCGCCTCTTGATTACGTGTCATCTAATTAAGGAGTAGGACGCCATGCCAAGGCGAGTCATGCAAGGTAAAGTAGTTAGCGATAAAGCGGACAAGACAGTTACCGTTATTGTCGAACGTCGGGTTATGCACCCGCTTTACAAAAAGTTTATCAAACGCTCGAAAAAATATTCAGCGCATGATGAAGACAATACATGTAAGACCGGTGATAACGTCACAATTCGTGAATGTAAGCCGATATCGAAGACCAAGAAGTGGGAAATCGTCGCCGAAGGAGCTTAACTTAAGCTTCTGGGGTTGACCCAAAAGGACAAGAACTATGATTCAAACGGAAAGTAATCTGCAAGTTGCTGATAACTCCGGTGCACGCCGCGTCCAATGCATTAAGGTGCTTGGCGGTTCCAAACGGAGGTATGCTTCGGTAGGTGACGTTATTGTCGTTACTGTGAAAGAAGCCATTCCCCGCGGCCGTGTAAAAAAGGGTGATGTCATGAACGCGGTTGTCGTTCGTACAGCAAAAGATGTCAGACGGGCAGACGGAACGACCATTCGTTTCGACAATAATGCTGCTGTTTTGATTAATAAACAGGGTGAGCCAGTTGGCACCCGTATCTTTGGCCCTGTTACACGTGAGTTGCGTGCCAAGAAGTTTATGAAAATCATTTCTCTGGCACCGGAGGTGCTATAATGGCTAGTAAACTCAAAATCAAAAAAGGTGATCAGGTTCTTGTTACTACCGGTCGCGACAAGGGTAAAAAAGGCGAAGTTGTTCGTGTTTATCCTACTCGCAACAGAGCGCTTGTTCAGGGTGTCAATATGGTTAAACGCCATACTCGCCCCACACAAACCAACGCAGGTGGTATCGTTGAAAAGGAAGCGACGATTGACATCTCCAATCTGGCTCACATTGATCCCAAAGATGGTCTCGCAACCCGCGTAGGATCTAAATTTCTTGATGACGGCCGCAAGGTCCGCTTCGCTAAGCGGTCCGGCGAAGTCATAGATTCTTGAAGGGGGCTGTTGAAATGACACGCTTACAAGATCAATACTTGAATACAGTAAAGCCGGCCCTACTCGAAGAGTTCGGCTATAAAAGCTCAATGGAAGTTCCCAAGCTTGAGAAAATCGTCATCAACATGGGTGTTGGTGAAGCTTCTCAGGACAAAAAGAAAATCCAGGGCGCTGTTGATGACATGACCCGGATCTCCGGTCAGAAGCCGGTTATCACCAAAGCTAAAAAATCCATCGCGACATTCAAACTTCGTGACGGCATGATCGTTGGTTGTAAGGTAACTCTTCGCCGCCAGCGTATGTACGAATTCCTTGACCGCCTGGTCAACATTGCTCTGCCACGAGTTCGCGACTTCCGCGGAATTTCCGGCAAAAGTTTTGACGGCACTGGAAACTATTCCATGGGTCTCAAGGAACAAATCGTCTTTCCAGAAATTGACTACGACCATGTCGACGTCATTCGCGGGATGGATATCATAATTTGCACATCAGCCAAGACTGACGCCGAAGCCAAGGCGTTGCTCAAAGGCTTTGATATGCCGTTTAACAATTAATCGGCAATGGAGATGATGTAATGGCAAAACGTAGTGCTGTCGAGAGAGATAAGAAAAGAGTTCGCCTGGCTAATAAATTTGCAGCCAAAAGAGCAGCTCTTAAAGCGATGACTAAGGATGAGTCTTTATCAGTAGAAGAGCGTTTCGACGCTCATATGAAACTGGCTACTCTGCCCCGTAACTCTTCTGTAATCCGTCAGCGTTTACGCTGCATGATTAGTGGGCGTCCACGTGGTAACTATCGTAAATTTAAAATTAGCCGTATTTCGTTGCGGGACTTAGCCTCTGCCGGACAAATTCCCGGTATGACAAAGTCAAGCTGGTAGGAGAGACTTAGATGTCGATGACAGATCCTGTAGGCGATATGCTGACAAGAATTCGGAACGGACAACGTGCCCGCAAGAGCACAATTTCCAGCCCGGCTTCCAGACTTCGTAGCAACATTCTTGAGGTTCTCAAGCGTGAAGGATATATCCGCGGTTATTCCAGTCAGGAATTGCGCCCCGGTGTAAATGAACTAGAAATTGAATTGAAGTATCACGAAGGTGATCCGGTTATTCGCGAAATCGCCCGTGTTTCAAAACCCGGACGTCGTGTTTACTCAGGAATTAAAGACCTATCTCGTGTATATAACGGACTTGGTATTGCAATATTGTCGACACCACGTGGTGTTCTTTCAGACACTGAAGCCCGTAAGTTCAACGTTGGTGGCGAAGTCCTGTGCCAGGTGTTCTAAAGACACCTGAGACAGCTTAAATAGATATGATAGGACAAGTTAATGTCACGTATTGGAAATAACCCGGTAGTTGTACCTGATGGTGTCGAAGTCACAATCGACGGTCAGAATGTATCTGCAAAGGGTAAACTGGGACTTCTGAGCTTCAAGGTTCCAGATTTTATAGAGGTTTCTCGTGAAGATGAGGGACTCGTGGTCAAGCCACGAAATGACGGCAAGGATGCCCACAACATGTGGGGTACATCCCGCAGCTTATTGAACAACATCGTTGAAGGGGTTTCAGTCGGTTTTATGAAAAAACTTGAAATCCAGGGTGTTGGTTATAGAGCACAGATTCAGGGTAAAGAGTTGGTTCTTCAACTTGGCTTCAGTCATGATGTCAACTTCCCGATCCCTGAGGGTATTGAAATCAAGTGCCCGGATCAGACACATATTGAGATTTCAGGTGTTGATAAACAACGTGTTGGTCAAGTTGCAGCTGTTATTCGTAAATACCGTCCGCCTGAGCCTTATAAGGGCAAGGGTATCAGATATGAGGGTGAGTTTATCCTCCGTAAAGAAGGCAAGAAGAAGTAGTCATGGCTAATCCAAAGCAACTTTTTGATCGCCGGGCCCGTCGTACGCGTCTCGCGATCCGCCGTAAAAGTAACGGACAACCCAGATTGTCAGTTTTCCGTTCAGGCAAACATATCTATGCACAGGTCATCGATGATGTTCAGGGCAAGACATTGGCTGCAGCTTCTACTCTTGAAAAAGATGTACGCTCTAAGCTGAAGTCCGGTTCGACTCAGGATGCCGCAACAGTCGTCGGTAAGCTGATCGCTGAACGTGCAACGGCTGGCGGCATCAAGGACGTGGTCTTTGATCGCGGCGGTTTTAAATATCATGGCCGGGTTAAAGTCCTCGCCGATGCTGCCCGTGAGGGCGGTCTGAAATTCTAGGAGAACGGGTTAATGGCAGATACAGCTACACCTCGCGCACCAGGGCGTGAACAAGGACGTGGCGGCCAGGGTCGCGGCGGTCAAGGACGTGGACGCGGACGTGGTCGTGAGCGGGAACAGGAAGAAGGTGATGACCTTCTTGATAAACTGGTTCACATCAACCGGGTCGCAAAAGTAGTTAAAGGTGGACGTCGTTTCTCGTTTGCTGCGCTTGTTGTTGTCGGTGATGGACGGGGCCGTGTTGGATTTGGCTCCGGCAAGGCACGCGAAGTTCCGGAAGCTATTCGCAAGGCTACTGATGCAGCCAAGCGCAACATGGTAAGAGTTCCCCTGCGTGAAGGTCGGACACTGCACCATGATGTGAGGGGTCGCTACGGCG
>Ga0316189_10005922_pt1 | contig 11715 bp, 9 predicted proteins | sample LowCovwburrow_MG_FD_204930 | JGI IMG/M metagenome (GOLD analysis project Ga0316189, IMG submission 204930) | Coastal sediment microbial communities from Maine, United States - Lowes Cove worm burrow | ecosystem: Environmental > Aquatic > Marine > Coastal > Sediment | place: USA: Maine... | reverse complement strand
GAATTGACCGATTTCCCCCACCCTGTTCACATGGGTGCCGCCGCATAGCTCGGTCGATAAATCACCAAAACGTAAGACCCTGACCTTGTCGCCATATTTTTCACCAAACAAGGCCATTGCGCCGGTTTTCAGTGCATCATCAAAACTCATGACTTCCGATACTGACAGGGGATTAACCCGAATAGCATCGTTAACATGACGCTCAATCTGCTGAAGTTCATCCACACTGAGTTGTTTTGGATGGGAAAAATCAAAACGTGTGTAGTCTGGCGCCACCAGCGAACCTTTTTGTTCAACGTGAGCACCGAGAATGTCGCGTAATGCACGATGCAGCAAATGGGTGGCGGAGTGGTGAATGACAATCGACTGCCGTCTTTCAGCATCTACTTGTGCAGATACCTGCTGCCCGGGCTGCAACTGACCGGTACTCATACGCCCGATATGGCCAAAGTAGGTACCACCCAGCTTGATCGTGTCTTGCACGATAAACTTTGCTTCCCCGGCACTGATCACACCCGTATCACCGACCTGACCACCGGACTCTGCATAAAACGGTGTCTGGTCCAAAACCACAACCGCAGTATCGCCCTCCTGAAGTTGATCTGCCAACTGGCCATCGACAAGAATGCCGGCAACAACAGCCTTATCGGTTGAGAGTTCTTCATAACCCAGAAAACGCGTAGCCGGGAATGTCTTGACGGCCTCGGCTGAAATCTGGTCCTTGTGTTGAAACTGACCAGCTGTGCGCCCACGTGTCCGCTGTTTCTCCATTTCAACTTCAAAACCTTCGAGGTCGACCTCAAGGTCATTTTCACGGGCGATATCCTGGGTCAAGTCCAGCGGAAAACCGTAGGTGTCATACAGCGTAAATGCGATTTCACCATCAATCTTGCCACTTGAAGCGGATGATTTTTCCATTACGGTTTTCAGCAGCCCCAGACCTTTATCCAGCGTTGTCGCAAATCGTTTTTCTTCATCTTCCAGCGTGGCCATGATATGTGCCTGCTGTTTTGCCAGTGCCGGATAGGCCGTACCCATCTGCTCTACCAGTGGCGCCGTCATACCGGCAAAAAACGGTTCTTTCTGACCCAGTTTGAAACCATGACGTATGGCGCGGCGGATAATGCGCCTTAAAACATATCCGCGACCTTCGTTGGACGGCAATATGCCATCTGCAATCAGAAAAGCACATGCACGGATATGGTCCGCAATAACATTCAGCGACTTACTGGATAAATCAGTGGTATGTGTCAGGCTTGCCGCCGCCTTGATCAGGGCCTGGAAAAGATCGGTGTCATAATTGCTGTGAACCCCCTGCAAAACAGCCGCAAGACGCTCAAGCCCCATACCCGTATCGACGCAGGGTTTTGGCAGAGGCTGCAGGCTGCCATCGGCAGAGCGGTCAAACTGCATAAAGACCAGGTTCCAGATTTCAACATAGCGGCCACCGTCCTCATCTTCGGAACCGGGTAACCCGCCTTCATATTTCTCACCATGATCATAGAAAATTTCACTACATGGACCGCAGGGGCCGGTGTCACCCATGGCCCAGAAATTATCACTCTCGTATTGCGCGCCACCCGGTTTATCGCCGATGCGGATCACACGCTCTTCAGCCAGACCGATTTCACCGGTCCAGATATCAGCGGCCTCGTCATCGGTGTGATAAACCGTTACCCATAAACGGTCCTTGTCGAGACCGTAATCCTTGGTTAACAGGTCCCAGGCGAAGAGGATTGCATCCTTTTTGAAATAATCACCAAAACTGAAATTTCCCAGCATTTCGAAAAACGTGTGGTGACGCGCGGTGTAGCCGACCTGATCAAGGTCGTTATGCTTGCCACCTGCACGAACACATTTTTGAGAGGTAGCGGCACGTGGGTTTGCACGCTTCTCGGCACCCAAAAACACGTCCTTGAACTGGACCATACCTGCATTGGTAAAAAGCAACGTCGGGTCGTCTGCCGGGACCAATGAACTGGATGGGAGAACTTCATGCTGCCTGTCGGCAAAAAAGTCCAGGAACGCCTGGCGAATTTCAGCTGTTGTTTTCAAAATCTTCCTGCCTTAAAGCAATAAAACGCGACCTGCGCGTAACGGGGGTGCAAGTTTACCGAAACAACGCTAAGGAAGGAATCAATCGGTTGAATTTAAACGATCCAGGGCAACATTCGCCTGTTCGTGAGTAAATCCCCTGTTCGACAGTCCCCTGTATATTTTTGCCCGGCTCGCATAATCCAGCTCGCCATGGCATCGTTTCTCCGCCCAGTGAGACGCGTTATCAAACCAGACATCCTGGTCTTCCGGCATCGCCTGGGCAATCAGGTAGTCAGAAATACCACGACTGCGCAATTCACCACGAATTTTCAAAGGTCCGAAAAGGGCACGCATACGTGTGCGCATGTACATCTCGGTAAAACGTTGATCTGACACCAGGTTTTGATCGGCAAGGTCAGATACGACCTTTTCCGCGATCACCGGGTCGCAGCCTCGCTGTATGAGTTTTCGCCTGAGCTCTTCTATACCGTACTCGCGGCGCGTCAGGTAACGCACCGCGATGTCATGGATTTCCGCCTCTGTCAGGTCACGCGCAGATTTGCCATGCAATGTGCTTACTCCCTAGGCATCTGCAGCTTGTGGGGCTTGTGGGGCTTCTGCCTTGGGTTCCTTCTTCGGCAGCAACAGGGCACGCAGACGGCTTTCTATATCTGCTGCCATATCAGGGTGCTCCTCCAGGAAGGCACGTGCATTCTCTTTGCCCTGACCAATTCTGTCTTTCTGATAGCTGTACCAGGCACCTGCCTTTTCTACGAGACCGTTGGCAACGCCCAGATCGATCAACTCGCCAAGCTTGGAGATACCTTTGCCATACAAAATCTCGAATTCCGCCTGTTTAAAGGGAGGCGCCATCTTGTTCTTGACCACTTTAACCCGGGTCTGGTTACCAATGACCTCATCGCCCTTCTTGATGGCGCCGATGCGGCGAATATCCAGGCGCACCGATGAATAGAATTTGAGTGCATTACCACCAGTGGTGGTTTCAGGGCTTCCAAACATGACGCCGATTTTCATACGAATCTGGTTAATAAAAACCACCATGCAACCGGAGCGTTGAATATTGGCGGTGAGTTTGCGCAAGGCCTGCGACATCAGGCGGGCCTGCAGACCGACGTGACGGTCACCCATCTCTCCTTCAATTTCAGCCTTGGGTGTTAATGCTGCAACGGAATCCACCACCACGATATCTACCGCGCCGGAACGCACCAGCATATCGGTGATCTCCAGTGCCTGCTCCCCGGTGTCAGGCTGTGAAACCAGCAGATCTTCCACGTTAACGCCGAGGTTTTCAGCGTACTGGGGATCCAGTGCATGTTCCGCATCCACAAAAGCGGCTGTGCCGCCCAGTTTTTGCGCTTCTGCTATCACCTGCAATGTCAGGGTGGTTTTACCGCTGGATTCCGGGCCATAAATCTCGATGACACGCCCACGTGGCAAACCGCCGATACCGAGTGCAACGTCGATCGCCAGTGACCCTGAAGAGACTACGTCAATATTCCGCGCCGCAGTGCCATCCCCCATACGCATGATGGCGCCTTTACCAAACTGTTTTTCAATCTGCGACAGCGCTGCTGTCAGCGCCTGCTTTTTGTTGTTATCCACGTAGTACTCTCCTCTGAAATTTTGTGGTTTTCACCGCTAGGCGGCATTATGACACAGGCTCGGCAACGTCTTAAGCCCCGTTTCGATCAGCACTGAAAATTCCTACAATCATCATCGGGAATTTGCTGCAAACCGGTCATTTACTAGTCGTTCTGATACCCCATTACTTACCTGGGGGTTTAACATTGGGTGTAGTTTGCAACAGCTTATTCTCAAATTGCGATAATCCGGGAAACCCATCAGAAAAAATCAGGCTGATTCGCCAAGCCTTGAAATGATTCCCTGCAAAGCGTGCAAAACCGTCTGCTGACGCACCGCGTTTCGATCACCTTCAAACACGGCAGAGTCACATACCGCCGGCAAGTCACCAATACACCAGCCGAAATGCACCAGGCCGACCGGCTTACCCGGCATGCCGCCACCGGGGCCGGCAATACCCGTGGCAGATACAATAACAGCTGCTTTGGAGTGCTTTTTTGCACCCGTTGCCATCTGCCACGCAATTTCATCACTAACGGCACCATACTTCACCAGGTCATCGTGTGACACACCCAGCATCTGCTCTTTGGCACGATAGCTGTAAGTGACATAAGCACGATCAAACCACTCAGAGCTACCTTCCATGTCGGTACAGCACTTGGCTATCCAGCCACCCGTGCAGGATTCGGCAGTCGCCATTCGCCAGTTGCGCGCGGTTAACAGGGCTGAAACCTCTGCTAATAAACGATTGGCCTGTACTTCAAAACCGGACATATAACTGTTTAGATTCCGCCATGGTGGGTTGATTGATTTTCAAACTTTAGTGATCACGATATGGTCACACATGAGTTGCTACGTTACACTTTCCGCGATGTCATCTCCAGCCGTTTCATGTTTAGAATTAAATGATGGAAGAGCAGCCAAACTCACTCAATCTTCTCAGCCTGCAACAGGTCCCACAGGTATGCTGGAATCTGTTGAGAGAAGGCGCGACTTCAGCCCGGTCAGCATTGCATACACCCTGCCTGGCCACCGTTGGCGAACATGGCCCGTCTGCGCGCACGGTGGTGCTTCGCTATTGCAATGAGGAACAGCGCACGCTCGCCTGCCATACAGATCTCCGGTCAGCCAAGATACATGAAGCCAAGGCTGACCCCCGTGCAAGCTGGTTGTTTTATGACCCTGGGCGCAAACTGCAGCTACGTCTGGCAGGGCAACTCAGTATTCACGTCGATGACGATTTCGCTGACCGTCGCTGGGACGATACCACGGCCATGGGACGCACGTGCTACAACACTGCATGCGGGTCTGGTAAGCATGTGCCCCGGCCTGCCAAGGCACCTGGCATCATCAGCAATGAAAAAGAAGCGCGTTCGGCACGCAGCCAATTTGCCGTTATCGCCTGCAGAATCGAGTTCCTGGACTGGCTGCTGCTGTCGGCCAAGGGGCACCGCCGCGCGCAGTTTCACTGGCGCGTAGATAAACTGGAGGCATCCTGGGTAACGCCTTGATTTGCTCAGTGGCCCTTCAGCCGGCTCCATAGCTCTGTGAACACACCCTCTTCGAGGGTCGTTTGAAGCTGCACACTGGTTGTCGGTATCGAATGGGGGTTGCCAATCTCACCCACCTTGAATTGGAAAGCGAAATAATCTCCCCCACCCATACGCAGGTCCTGGATGACCACGTTCTCGTCCTGTTGCACAACCCGGTAAAAGCCCTTGGTGAACCACTGCAGACGGGTCACCGGCCAGTGGGCTTCAAGGCCGTTCAACAACCCCACAGCGCTTTCACTGTGTGTAAATTCGACGACCCGGTCGCGACTCAGAAGCGAATACCAACCCTCGGCGTACCCATCCGGTGTCATCACCACGAAGCGCCAGAGTATGGTATTGAAAGGGCCTGGCAGGCTCACGACCTGCCGGTATTCGATGCCTTGCCGTGCAAGCTCTTGCCGCGCAATACCGTGGGTGTAGAACTTTGCCGCAAAACTCCAGCCCAGGTAGAGCGTACTCAGGGCGAGCATGGCGAGGTTGAAGCGATGGGCTCTTTGCGGGTTGCGGCGAGAGACGGCCACAGTAATGACCCCCGCGATCAGCGGCAGGGTGTAGAGCGGGTCGATGATGAATATCGAACCCCAGGTCATCGGGTACTCGGTCAGCGGCCAGAAAATTTGCGTTCCGTAGATCGTGCAGGAATCGATCAATACATGGGTAAGGAAGGCCAGGTAAACCAATACGAACCAGCCTTTACGATGCCCTGCATCTGCCGGATGGATTTGTCGGATCAACCAGACCATCAACGGCGTCAACAGGGCCAGCATGATCACCGAGTGGCTGAATGCGCGATGAAATGTGAAATCCGCGACGGGATCCCCAAAAGGGATGAGTACGTCCAGATCAGGCAAGGTTCCACAAACAGCGCCCCACAGAGCCGCCTTGCGACCGACGCGGCGCCCCAGTACCGCTTCGCCGACGGCGGCGCCAAGCGCAATCTGGGTCAGGGAGTCCATGGGTCCCGCCGGTTCTTTGTTGTTACTGAAAGTGTCATGAGCGCTCCTACACCTGGCAAACGGGACAGAAATACAGCCGGCGGCCGGAAAAGTTTTCGCGTTGGATACCTGCACCACAGGTAAAGCAGGGTTTCGATGCTCGCGCGAAAACCCAGAATCTTCCCGACCTCTTGCGGCCCGGTCCCGGTGTGAGAGTTTTGCCCCCGGTGCGATAGGAACGGCGACACATGCGGGTGGTTTCCCGGGCCAGTCGGCGCTTGCCTTCCACGTTGATATCAACCGGGCGACGCGATGGGTGCAAACCGGCGGCGTATAGTATCTCCGAGCGAAGATAATTGCCCAAACCGGCGAGAAAAGATTGGTCCAGGTAGAGAGCCGCCAGGCTGCGCCTCCTGAAGCGCTGCTGATCCAGTCGCCCGGTGATAGTGTCCGTATCGAGGCTCTCATCCAGCACATCCGGTCCAAGCCGGGACAGGAAGGGATGTGACTGTACTTGCGCCGGGGTCAACACAGATATATCTGATGCGCTGTACAACAGGGCACTGTGAGAGCTTGTGTGAAGTGCGACGCGCAGGCTGCGCCGGGTTTCGGGGAGTTCACCCCGCTTGACAGTAAACCACCGACCATAGAGCTGATTATGGCTGTACAAAGTGAGTTCGTTATCAAAACGCGTGAGCATGGCCTTTCCACGTGTGTCGACCGCATCGACCACCGATCCCTTGAGCCGTTCTTCAAAGGGCTGAAGCTCGGGAAAAGCAAAGCACGCCTGTTCGATTGACCGTCCTACGAGAACCTTTGCGATACGGTCTGCCGCACGACGGATTTCAGGCCCTTCAGGCACAGGTCTGCCGCCTACCCCGGCAACGCCGGGAACAATATTTGACTTCATCCCAGCACGAAGACCACTTCCTGCGCCAACTAAAAGGCCGTTTACAAGCAGCACAGGTCTTTACCGGGAGGTGTGATTTTTTATGCATGGGATTAAAAAAATTAAATAATTTTACAATTCGACCGTGACCATAACCTTCGGTTGATATGGGTCTAAACCAGCACAACCGCAAACTTTATTGGGTCCGATATAGTCACCCGCAACTTCCTAAGTTACACTTTCCGCGATGTCATCTCCAGTCGCTTCAAAACAAAGCTCGCACACACCGCTGATGCAGCAGTATCTGCGTATCAAGGCGGAGCACCCGGATGTTCTGCTGTTGTTCAGGATGGGGGATTTTTACGAGGTCTTTTACGATGATGCCCGGCGGGCAGCCGAACTGCTGGACATTACACTCACTGCACGTGGCAAATCAGCGGGCGCATCCATCCCTATGGCTGGCATTCCTTACCACGCACTGGATGGTTACCTGGTAAAACTCATACGCAAAGGTGAATCAGCGGCTATTTGTGAGCAGGTGAGCGAACCGACCGCGGGCAAGGGTATTGTCGACCGGAAAGTCGTACGTATCGTAACCCCCGGCACGGTTACCGATGAGGCCCTGTTATCAGGGCGACAGGATAACCTGCTGGCATCGGCCGCCAAGGTGGGAAAATCCTGGGCCTTATCCTGGATGGATCTGTCTTCCGGACGGTTCCTCACTCGTTTATTGCCCTCGCTGGACGAACTTGAAACCCAGTTGGAGCGTTTGCTGCCTACCGAACTGCTGGTCCCCGAAGATGCCGACTGGATCGAGTCGCTGTCCGGCCAGCGCGGTCTCAGAAAACGCGCCCCCTGGCATTTTGACCACGAAAGCGCCTACCACCTTTTAACCGGTCAATTTGGTACCCGTGACCTGGCTGGTTTCGGCATTGAAGAGGAACCGGCTGCCATTGCCGCTTCAGGCGCATTACTTCAGTACGCACAGGAAACCCAACGCACCGCCCTACCCCATCTGCGCGCCATCCAGATGGAAAACCCACACAAGCATTTGCACCTTGATGCGGCCACCCGTCGAAACCTGGAATTACTTCACCACCCGGAAGGCCGCACTGAACACACGCTGGCCGGTATCATGGATTCGACCATCACACCGATGGGTGGGCGGTTGTTAAGACGCTGGATCACCGAACCCATCCGCGACCGCGAGCGCTTGCAGTTACGGCATAACAGTATTGGCGTTTTACTTGAAACACGTCTTTATGAAACCCTGCGTGGTCTTTTTCGCTCGGTGGGCGACATAGAACGAATACTGGCCAGGGTTGCCTTGGGTTCAGCTCGTCCGCGCGACATGACGACATTGCGTCAGACGCTCGGCGTATTGCCGGAGATCAAGTCCAGTCTGGTGGACGCCGGTCGGGAGCCCTTGCTTCAGTGTGGTGAGGAAATTGAATGCCTGCCGCAGCTACACGAGCTGTTAAGTGCAGCCCTGGTTGATGAGCCACCGGTACTGATTCGTAACGGCGGTGTTATTGCCAGGGGCTACGATACCGAATTGGATGAATTGCGTGGCCTGTCGGAAAACGCCGATGGCTTTTTACTGGAATACGAGAACCGGCAACGCGAGGAGTCAGGTATTCCTGGACTTAAAGTAGGCTATAACCGTGTGCAGGGTTACTTTATTGAAGTCACGCACGCCCACACCGACAAGGTTCCCCTGCATTACAAACGACGCCAGACACTGAAAAGTGCCGAGCGTTATATAACCGAAGAGCTGAAAACCTTTGAGGACCAGGTCCTTTCCAGTCGCGAGCGGGCTCAGGCACGTGAATTGTATTGTTATGAGGAGTTGGTCAGTAGTTTGCAGTTGGAACTCGTCCCACTGCAGACGATGGCTGCTGCGATCGCGCGCCTGGATGTTTTATGTGCATTTACCGAACGGGCCATCACCCTGGACTTTTGTTGTCCCGAACTCAGTCAGCAGACCGGAATTGACATACAGGACGGCCGTCACCCAGTGATCGAGCATGTTCAATCGGAAACATTTACACCCAACCACACCCGTATGAACCCACTGCGCCGGATGTTGATCATTACCGGCCCCAACATGGGTGGTAAATCGACCTATATGCGCCAGACGGCGCTGATTTGCCTGCTGGCGTATACCGGAAGCTGGGTACCGGCCTCCAGCGCCATTATCGGCCCGCTGGACAGGATATTCACACGTATTGGCGCCGGTGATGATTTGAGCCGGGGGCGTTCAACCTTCATGGTGGAAATGACAGAAACCGCCAATATTTTACATAGCGCCAGCCAGCACTCTTTGGTATTGATGGATGAGATTGGTCGCGGCACCAGCACCTACGATGGCCTGGCACTGGCCTGGGCGGTGGCCGAATACCTTGCCCGCCAGGTCAAGGCATATACGCTATTTGCGACACATTACTTTGAGTTGACGCATTTACCGGAACAGCTCGAAGGCGTCCACAACGTGCATTTAAGGGCGATAGAACACGGTGACAGCATCGTTTTCCTGCATTCCGTCAATGATGGCCCTGCCAGCCAGAGTTACGGCTTACAGGTGGCAGCACTGGCCGGCATTCCACAAAATGTCTTGCGCCGTGCCCGCTTTCAATTATCAAAACTTGAAAGAGACGATAAGGACAGTCCCCAAATGGGCTTGTTTACGACCTATGAAGAACCGGAACCCGAGCTTGAACCTGAAAGCCCGTTGCAGGATGCATTGGAAGAGATTGATCCTGATGAGCTGACACCAAGGGCAGCCCTGGACCTGGTTTACAAGCTCAAGGCATTACGCGACCGCTAAACCACATTCGGGGTTCGTAGCATAGCTTGCAAAGTAACTGCACTGTCCCGGTATGGTGTTGTTGATGAGTATGGTCAAAGCCGGGGAAAAGCGGTCCTCAGTACGCTGGACCAGCCTGTTTTCAATATAACCGAAACCACGATGGCGGTCGCCAGCATGGAAACAAGATACACAATCCCACTTAAATTGAAAAACTCCGGTGCTTTAAACAGTTCCATGTAGGTACGGTTGAAAAACGTGAAGGAGAAAAGGTGCGTGAGGAATAGCGTGTAGGAAAACGGCGATAGCCAATCAAGCAGGCGAGTCAACCTGCCGGAATGACGCACCAGCAAACTCATGATGGCGATACAGCCCAAAACACTGCTCAGCTTCACAAAGAAATCAGTCCACAGGAAGAGCGTGAGGTGTTCGGGCTTTGCCAGAACCACATACATTACACTGGCCAGTCCCGAGGCCAATGGAAACAACACCGCCAACCCGATGCCCAGGTTCCGGTCGTCAATAAACAGGTTTTTCTTCCAGCTAAAAAGCAGAATCCCAATGTAGAAAGCAAACACGATATCAAAGCGCATAAACCACAAGGGAAAAACCTCGAATAAGAATGCGGACTGCAGATAGATGCATTTATAAGCCATCCAGGCAATAACCGCGACATTCAAAAACCTCACCCTGGCCACCAGTACCAACAGCGGCAACAGCAGGAAACAGGTGTATAGGTCTTTCAGAAAATACAATGGCTGATTGGCCGGTAACTTGTAATAGGCAAAGGTTGCCTGGAACCAGCCCATCGCGTTAAACGGGTAGATCGCCAGGTCTGAGCGGAACGACGGGTCCTGTGCTTGTGTCGGGTAAGTAATTAATAGGATAAACAGCAAGTTGGACCAGAACAATGGCCATACCAGGCGCCTGGCTTTTCGCAGCAGCACCTTGAAATAACCATACTTCTCGAGAGTCATCACTGCCAGGTATCCGGAGATCAGACTCAATAACGGCACACCACTCTTAGCAAGGCAGGCCTTGATAAAAACTATCATCCAATTGCTGAAGTCAAGTGTCGCGGCTGTGTTGATCCGGCTCATCTGGTCGAGAATGCCAATGTGGGCAAAACTCATCAGAATGATCAGCAACGGACGGACCACCTTTATCGCGGCCGATGTCTGCACCGATGGGGAGAACCCCCTTGTCAAATCAAGCGGCACCACCTACCCGTCCAGACCACTCTTAAAACGCACTATCCGACGCCGCTGGCGTTTGTCAGGTCGTCTTTCCCGCGTCAGACTGGATTGGTGTTCTGCAAGATTTTCGCGCAGTTTGCGGTTTTCATCCGATTCCTCATAAAGCGTCCGGGCAACAGTCGCCGGGCCTCGACGCATCGAAGCTTCTAAAATGGTAATGATATATTCTTCTTCACCACGTTGAATGCGCAGCTCATCCCCGACATTGATCGAACGCCCGGGTTTGGCGCGGTTGCCATTCAAATGCACCTTGCCACCTGACACTGCTTCACGTGCAAGGGATCGGGTTTTAAAAAACCGTGCAGCCCAAAGCCATTTATCCAGTCTTACTGATGAACTCATGCCTTGAGTTTAATTGATTTAGGGAAGTGAATGGCACGCCCCGTGGTGGGACGCGCCATTCAATCTACAATTAACCGGCCTTGAGCATCAGGCGGTTCACACGCTGTACAAAACCGGCGGGGTCTTCGAGGTGCCCACCTTCAGCCAGCACGGCCTGTTCGAACAACAGCTCAGCCCAGTCCTTGAACTCTTCTTCAGACTCAACGCCTGATATCTGCTTGAGCAACTGGTGATCAAGATTGACCTCGAGTAATGGTTTGCTGTCAGGCATGGCCTGACCGGCCTGCTCGAGCAT
>Ga0316189_10005921_pt1 | contig 11716 bp, 10 predicted proteins | sample LowCovwburrow_MG_FD_204930 | JGI IMG/M metagenome (GOLD analysis project Ga0316189, IMG submission 204930) | Coastal sediment microbial communities from Maine, United States - Lowes Cove worm burrow | ecosystem: Environmental > Aquatic > Marine > Coastal > Sediment | place: USA: Maine... | reverse complement strand
GCCCAGTACACAAGATACATAGCCACGTACCGGTACTGCGTGGTCTTTCGCCGCAGCCATGACCTCGGCGAAACGCTGCAGGCTCTCGGCGATGCTGCAGTTGATATTTTTTTGGGAAAAGGCCTCTGAGGCGGCGGCAAAGATAGCCACCTCGTCCGCGCGGGCCTCGGTCGCGCGCTCAAATCCGCGCAGATTGGGCGTGAGCGCGGTATAGCGCACCCCGTCGCGCCGCTCAATACCATTGAACACAGCCTCGCTGTCTGCCATCTGCGGCACCCACTTGGGATTTACAAAACTGCCTGCCTCAATGACGGTATGACCGGCGTCCGCCAGTTCGTCTATAAGCGTCAACTTGGCTTGCAACGCAATGGTTTGCGACTCGTTCTGCAGCCCATCGCGCGGACCGACCTCAACCAGCGTGACCGCCTCGGGCAGCTGCCGGGTGTGAACCGACTCGATCATTGTTCTCTATTCCTGCTCTGCGTGAAAATCAAGGAGTTCAGCGCCGCCATCAACCAGGTCGCCGGGCTGGTAATAGAATGCGTCTACTTTACCAGCGGCTGGCGCGCGAATGGTGTGTTCCATCTTCATCGCCTCCATGACCAGCAGTGGAGTATCGGCCTCGACCGCAGCGCCAACCTCCGCCAACAGGGCCACTATGGTGCCGTTCATGGGCGCTGACAGGCCGGCGGCGGCGCTGTCGGCGGCGTTTTCACCCGTGTCGGGCGGCACTTCCCGAAAATGACAAGCGCCCTCCGGCAGGTACAGGGTGAAGCCGTCATGAGTGCGGGCCAGGGTGCCGCGCTGGCGATGGCCTTCCACATCCAGGTGCAGCGTATCACCATCCAGTTCGCCTTGCAGTTCGGTTTCTCGTCCAGCTGCACGCACTATGTACGACTCGCCTCGTTGCTCGACCTCGATGTCGTGATCCTGTTGGTGGCAGTGCAGGGTAAGGCGATGCTCGTGAGGTTCGTTCAGGCGCCAGGCGTTGTTGTCCTGCCAGGGTGACCAGGCATCCAGGCAGGAGCGCGGCCCGCCTTGCTGTTGCCGGGTGAGCAGCAGGGCGAGTGCGGCCAGCGGCAGTTCGCGTTCCAGGTCCTGGTGGCGATCGTGGAAAATCAGCTCGCTGTGCTTGTCGATAAATCCGGTGTCGAGCTCCGCCTCGACAAAGGGCCGGGAGGTTGCGAGGTTATAAAGAAAGTCCAGGTTGGTGATCGTTCCGCCGATGCGATAGTCCGCCAGTGCTGTCGCGAGCCGCTGCAATGCCCGCTCACGGGACTCGTCCCAAACGATCAGTTTGGCGATCATGGGGTCGTAGTACACGCTGATCTCGTCGCCCTGGCGCACGCCGGTGTCCACGCGCACGTGGGATGACTCCTCCGGTGGCTGCAGGAAGGCCAGTTTACCGGTGACCGGCAGGAAATCGTTGTCGGGATCTTCGGCGTAGACTCGAGCCTCGAAAGCATGCCCATTGATGCGCACCTGTTCCTGGCGCAGTGGCAGGTCATCGCCGCTGGCAACCAGTAGCTGCCACTCCACCAGATCCTGTCCGGTGATCATCTCGGTGACCGGGTGTTCCACCTGCAGCCGGGTGTTCATCTCCATGAAGTAAAAACTGCCGTCCTCGTCCAGGAGGAACTCCACCGTACCGGCCCCGCGGTAGTCGATGGCCTGGGCCGCCTTGACGGCGGCATCTCCCATGCCGGCTCGCAGCGTGTCGCTCATGCCCGGCGCCGGCGCTTCCTCGATCACTTTCTGGTGGCGGCGCTGCACCGAGCAGTCGCGTTCCGCCAGGTAGATACCATTGCCGGCGTTGTCACAAAAAACCTGAAACTCCACATGCCGGGGTTTGGTCAGGTATTTTTCGACCAACATGTTATCGTCGTCAAAAGAGGCCAGGGACTCGCGTTTGGCGGCCGCCAGGGCTTCGTCAAACTCGTCTCCCGACCAGACCTGGCGCATGCCTTTGCCGCCGCCGCCGGCCGTGGCTTTGAGCAGCACGGGGTAGCCCATTTTGTCCGCCGCCTCGCGCAACAGGGCCGGATCCTGGTCGTCGCCGTGATAGCCTGGCACCAGGGGCACACCGGCCTTTTCCATAATGCGTTTGGCCGCGGATTTGGAACCCATGGCCTCGATCGCCTCTGTCGGTGGACCGATGAAAATGACGCCCTGCTCAGCGCAAGCGCGCGCAAACTGCGCATTTTCCGACAGGAAGCCATAGCCTGGGTGAATCGCATCCGAGTTGGTCGCCTGGGCAGCCGCCAGGATGCGTTCGCCCAGCAGGTAGGACTCTCTGGCAGGGGCGGGCCCGATGTGTATGGCTTCGTCGGCCAGTCGCACATGCAGCGAGTCGCGGTCTGCGTCTGAGTATACCGCTACAGTGGATACACCCAGCCGCCGTGCCGTCTTGATGACCCGGCAGGCGATCTCGCCGCGATTTGCAATCAGAATTTTATTAAACATGTGCCTTATCCTTCGCTGATCCAGTTCGGCTTGCGCTTGTGGAGGAAAGCTTCCAGGCCCTCCTGCCCCTCTTCCGAAACCCGTATCTGGGCGATGCGACCGCAGGTATCCTCTATTAGTGCGGGCGTGATCTCCCGTCCGGCGATGTCCACTACCAGCGCTTTGGAGGCGCGCACGGCGTGCGGCCCATTGCGCAGCAGCGCGTCGACCAGGTCATCGAGTGCGGCTTCCAGGTCCGCAGGTTCGGCCACCTCGCTGACCAGGCCCAGGGACTGCGCCTGCAGCGCGGTGAAACGTTCCGCGGTGGTGAAATAACGGCGCGCCGCCCGCTCTCCAATCGCTCTTATCACATAGGGGCTGATCGTTGCGGGAATCAGTCCGATTTTGACCTCCGACAAACAAAAGCTTGCCCTTGTTTCGGCTACCGCCATGTCACAGCAACTGACCAGCCCCACAGCACCGCCGAAGGCCGCACCCTGAACCCGAGCTACAGTGGGTTGGGGCAGGTCGTGCAGGGCGCCTAACATGCCCGCCAGTAACTGTGCGTCCTCGTGATTGTGAGCATAGTCGTATTCGGCCATGCGCTTCATCCAGGCCAGGTCCGCACCGGCACTGAAGTTTTTACCTGCAGAGGCCAGCACCACCACCCGCACCTCGTCTTCGAGGGCGAGTGAGTCAAACGCCCGTCGCAGCTCGGCGATCACGGCATCGTCAAACGCGTTGTGCTTGTCCGGCCGGTTAAGGGTGACCCGGGCTACGCCTCGGGTATCGATATCGAGCAGAACGGTCTGGTCACTCATAGTAAATTCACTTGCCTAAAGACGGCGTGTTATCTCCTGGTTTTCCGGCGTTTTGTCATTTTTGCAACTGTGCTCCCAGCGCAGCCGTGACCCATTACATCCGGAACACGCCGAAACGGGTTTCCCTGATCGGGGCATTCAGGGTCGCTGAAATCGACAGGCCCAGCACCATGCGCGTATCCGCCGGGTCGATCACACCATCGTCCCACAGTCGCGCGGACGAGTAGTAGGGGTGACCCTGCTGCTCGTAGAGGTCTATTATCGGCTGCTTGAACTCCGCCTCCTCCTGCGGGCTCATACTCTTTCCATCGCGTGCCATCTGGTCCTGTTTCACCGTTGACAGTACGCCCGCTGCCTGCTCGCCACCCATTACCGAAATACGCGCGTTGGGCCACATGAACATGAAGCGCGGATCATAGGCGCGACCGCACATGGCATAGTTGCCCGCGCCGAAGGAGCCGCCGATGATGACGGTGAATTTCGGCACATTGGCACAGGCGACCGCGTGTACCATTTTGGCGCCATGTCGGGCGATGCCGCCTGCCTCATACTGTTTGCCCACCATGAACCCGGTGATGTTTTGCAGGAAGACGAGGGGCGTTTTGCGCTGGGTACACAGCTCGACAAAGTGCGCCCCCTTGACAGCGGACTCGCCGAACAGGATGCCGTTATTGGCGACGATACCCACCGGGTAGCCGTGAATGCGGGCGAAGCCGCACACCAGGGTCTCGCCATAAAGCGCTTTGAATTCGTCGAACTCGGAACCGTCAACCGTGCGTGCGATAATCTCCCGCACATCGTACGGTTGTTTCGAATCGGCTGGTATAACGCCGTAAACCTCCGCCAGGGGGTAGGCCGGTTCGACGCTCTCCCGCAGGTCCATGACGACCGGCTTGACCCGGTTAAGGCGGGCGACGGCGCGCCGGACCAGCTGCAGTGCGTGGTGGTCGTTGTTGGCGTAGTGGTCGGTGACGCCTGAAGTGCGGCAGTGCACATCGGCCCCGCCCAGTTCCTCGGCGCTCACCACTTCGCCGGTGGCGGCTTTTACCAGCGGAGGTCCCCCCAGGAAAATCGTACCCTGGTTTTTGACGATGATGGACTCATCCGCCATGGCGGGAATATAAGCGCCGCCCGCGGTACAGGAGCCCAGCACCGCGGCGATCTGTGGAATGCCCTGTGATGACATCCTGGCCTGGTTGTAAAAGGCGTGTCCAAAATGGTCCCTGTCCGGGAAAACCTGGTCCTGCAGAGGCAGGAAGGCGCCTCCCGAGTCGACCAGGTAGATGCAGGGCAGGTGGTTTTCCTCGGCGATGGTTTGCGCGCGGCCCTGCTTCTTGACGGTCAGTGGGTAATAGGTGCCGCCTTTGACCGTCGCGTCATTGATGAAAACCATACACTCCTGGCCCGCCACACGGCCGATGCCGGTGATGATGCCGGCGCCGGGTACATCATCCTCGTAGACTTTGTAGGCCGCGAGCTGCGACAGTTCCAGGAACGGGGCGCCCGGGTCCAAAAGCGCATTGAGCCGTTCCCTGGGCAACAATTTGCCGCGGGCCGTATGGCGTTCCTGTGCTTTGGGACCACCGCCCTGGCGAACCCTGGACACTACCTGCCGCAAGTCCTCTACCTGTTCGCGCATGTACTCGCGGTTGCTGATAAAGGCCGCGTCCCTGGTATTGATGCGTGATTGCAATACACTCATGGCTCAGTCCTAGGCAGTTGCATTAAACAGTTCGCGGCCGATCAGCATACGACGAATCTCCGAGGTGCCAGCGCCGATTTCGTACAGTTTGGCGTCGCGTAAAAGGCGGCCCGTATTGGCCTCATTAGTGTAGCCGAAACCGCCCATGGCCTGGATCGCTTGCAGGGCCATCTGCGTGGCCTTTTCAGCCGTGTACAAAATAACTGCGGCGCAGTCCTGACGGGTTTCCTCGCCGCGATCGCAGGCGGAGGCCACGGCGTAGAGGTAGGCGCGACAGGCGTTGAGGTCGGCGTACATATCTGCCAGTTTGCCCTGCATGAGTTGGAACTCGCCGATACTCTGGCCAAATTGTTTGCGGTCGTGCAGGTAGGGGATAACCTCGTCCACGCAGGCCTGCATGATGCCGACCGGCCCGCCGGACAACACGGTGCGCTCATAGTCCAGGCCAGACATGAGAATCTTCACGCCGTCGCCTTCGCTGCGCATCACATTCTCCGCGGGAACTTCCACATCCTCAAACACCAGTTCACAGGTGTTGGAGCCGCGCATACCGAGCTTGTCCAATTTTGGGGAACGAGAGAATCCGGGATAGTCCCGCTCCACCAGGAAAGCGGTGATGCCCCTGGACCCGGCCTCCGGGTCGGTCTTGGCGTAGATAACATAGACATCGGCATCGGGCCCGTTGGTGATCCACATCTTGGCGCCATTGAGAATGTATCTATCGCCCTCCTTGCGCGCGTTCAGCTTCATGCTCACCACATCCGAGCCAGCATTGGGTTCCGACATGGCCAGCGCGCCGACGTGCTCGCCGCTGCACAATTTGGGGAGGTACTTTTGCTTCTGCTCTTCACTGCCGTTTTTCTGGATCTGGTTCAGACAGAGATTGGACATGGCGCCGTAGGACAGGCCCACCGAGGCCGAAGCCCGACTGATTTCCTCCATAACCACTGAGTGGGCCAGGTAGCCCATTTGGGAGCCGCCATACTCCTCGGGAACCGTGATGCCCAGCAGTCCCATGTCGCCGAACTTGCGCCATAAATCGGTCGGGAACTCATTGTCCCGATCAATATCCGCTGCCCGCGGCGCGATTTCTTTCTGGCACATCTGGTAGACAGCGTCGCGCAGCATATCCATTTCTTCGCCGAGGCCAAAGTTCAAGGTGGGGTAGCCAGTATTCATAGTGCTTTCCTGTCAGTTCAATTCAGGTGTTGCGGATTGCTGTTAGTTCAATGCTCGGTGAGGGACTGCTCGCACAGTGCCTGTACTTCGTCCAAACCAGCCAGCATTTCATCGATATCGTTTTTTTGTTGTATCAGTTGCTCGCGCCTGCTTTTGACGTCTTCGATAAGTGAGTGTAGCTGTTCCGCGTTGTTGTGCTCGGGGTCGTACATGTCGATGAATTCGACACATTCGCGCAGCGTCATGCCGATGCGCTTGCCGCGCAGTATCAGTTTGATGCGCACCCGGTCAGCGGGGGTGTAGAGACGCTTCTGGCCCTGCCGCAGTGGGGTAACCAGACCTTTTTCCTCGTAGAAGCGAATGGTTCGAGTGGTTACATCGAACTCCCTGGCCAGATCGGAAATTGTGTAGGTTCTTTCGGACAATTTGTCGCACAGACCTGTAGAGGGTGATGAGCACGTACTATAACTTAAGTTTACGTTAACGTAAACGTAAAATCGATGGGGGTTGTCATTGTTGCCTGTGAACCGGCACCATCACAGTCGCTGGCCGACTGGGGTGGAATCCGCGACAGGGCTCGCTTATTTGCTATCATCTTGAGTCAATTCTTAGCAACAAGACCCAACTTATGGCCAAAACTCAACTGCTGTCGCTGCTGGCCAGTGGCGAATATTGTTCCGGACAGGATTTGGCCGATGCGATAGGGGTCAGTCGCACCGCCGTCTGGAAGCAGTTGAACCGGCTGTCCGAGCTGGGTGTGACAGTCGAATCGGTCAAGGGCAGGGGATACCGGATCCCCGGCGGTATCGAATTGCTGGACGTTGATCGCATACAGGCCGGCCTCAGCGCCGCGAGCGCCCCCCTGTTGCGGCGGCTGGAAGTGCTTGAAAGTGTTGACTCGACCAATGCCTACGCCATGCGCGAGGCCCAGCGAGGCAGCGCCATGGGTCTGGTATGTACGGCAGAGCAGCAGAGTGCTGGCCGTGGACGGCGCGGTCGGCAATGGGTTAGCCCGTTTGCCGGTAATCTTTACCTGTCACTGGCGTGGGAGTTCAGTCAGGGTGCGGCCGTGCTGGAGGGGTTGAGCCTGGCTGTCGGCGTGGGGGTTGCCAGAGCCCTCGCCGCCTGTGGTTTGCCGCCGGTCCAGCTCAAGTGGCCCAATGATGTATTACATGGCGAGAAAAAACTCGGTGGAATTCTCCTCGAAATGACCGGTGATGCGGCGGGTGTATGCCAGGTGGTGGTCGGTATAGGGCTGAACGTCAGTATGCCTCGAGACGCGGCGGGCGCGATCGATCAACCCTGGACAGATATTGATAGCATTGCCCGTTCTGCCCACCCGGGGCGCAATGCGCTGCTGGCGGCACTGCTGAACGAACTTTTGCCATTGCTCGCCGGATTCGAGCGGGACGGCTTCTCCCGGTGGCGAGACGAATGGCAGTCACTGGATGCACTCGCCGGGCAAAAGGTGATCCTGCATGCAGCTGAGCGTGAACTGGCAGGCACTGCCATGGGCGTAGATGAGCGCGGTGCGCTGCAGCTGCAGACTACCACGGGCATGCAGAGCGTCTATGGCGGGGAGTTATCCGTGAGACGTGTTCCGTGAACATGAGCGGTAACTGCCTGCAGTTCGATATTGGCAATAGCAGTGCAAAATGGCGTTTGATCAGGGCGGGCCGGGTGGCGGCGAGGGGCAAGTATGTCGCCGTTGATCCCTCAAGCTGGCGCGAGCTGATCGCTGCTGTGGCCACACCAGAGCAGATATGGATAGCCAGTGTGGCATCTCCTGACGCGGAATCCATCCTCGAGCGTCGCCTGTACGATCACTGGGGTGTCAGACCCTGGTTTGCCCGCACCCAACTATGCACCGGTGACCTGGTCAACAGCTATGCGGAACCACAGCGGATGGGTGTGGATCGATGGCTTGCCATGTTGGCGGGCAGGCGGCGCGCCGCGGGTAGTCTATGTGTGGTGGATGCCGGTTCCGCATTGACCATTGACCTGGTCAGCGCCGCCGGACAGCACGAGGGCGGCTACATTATACCCGGTCCAGCCTTGATGGAGCGAGCGCTGCTGCTGGATACGGACCGGGTGCGCTTCGCTGAGGATATCGACTACAGCCTGTCGCCGGGAACGTCTACGGCAGAGGCCGTGCGCCACGGTGTAGCCCTGGCCCAGGCGGGGGCATTGGCCCTGGCGCTGAAGCGCTGCCACGAGACACCGAACCTGGTGTTTTCGGGCGGGGCAGGTGAGGTGCTCATGCGCTTGCTGGATAGGGGGGGAGAGTTCGCCCCCGACCTGGTGTTCGAGGGGCTGGAAGTCATGGCGGCCCTGCGCTCCTGAAGTACCGGCCTGCTTTCAGCCAGGAAACTGGTGCTCGATCAATATGTATTTGTAGCCGATCCAGCTCTGAATACTGGCAAACAGAATAGCAAGCACCGCCAGGCATCGAATTGCATCAATAACCCGTATCCTTTGCTCAGTGGCCGGTGTCTTGGTATCTACCACTTACAATCCTATTTTTGGAAGTTTCAGGCGATGGCGGTAAGCGATGATGGTATCCGCAACTATGTGGGCCGGCGGTGCGAGTAAGGGCATGTCCCTCAGGCGCTGGATTCATCCTCGGGAAAATCCCGATCCTGGTTTACGGTGTAGGCACTCACCAGGCGGGCCATGATGATCGCCATGTAGAACTGCCCTATCATCGCCTCTACACCGGCCCAGTTTTGAGCCACATCGTGCTGCGGTAACACATCCCCGTATCCCAGCGTGGACAGCGTGACAAAGCTGTAGTAAATCATCTGAATAAATAAATTGCTCGAGGTAATGCCGGCTTCCGTCATCGGCAACCCATTAAAGGTAAATGCGCCGCCATAGTACAATTCAATATTGGTGTAGATCGCAGCCCAGAGCACCGCGATCATGATATATAGACACATCGCTGCGTAGATAGCTTCTGCCGTCACTCGGGGTGTCGCGATAATATAGCGGGCCAGGTAGTAGCAGATGAGTGTGAAGTAGACGATATTGGTCGCGTTGTCGATGTAAGCGAGGTATTTCTGCTGGCCAGGCTCCGCCAGCCAGGTGGAGGCGGCGGTCGGTATGAGAACAATCACCGCCAATATCAATATCTTTCGGCTGCCGGCCACGCTGTACAGCGCCCAGAGCAAAACAAGCGTGAACAGGCCGCGCCAGAACTTCCCTATCCATTCAGAGCTCTCAAAATATGACGGTATCAAGATGACACACAGCAGCAGCACAAACAGGATACAAAACCGGTTGCGAAAAAATATGGTCTTCCCGGAGTCAACTATGGTCATGGTTCGATCTCTTCTATAGGGCTTGGGTCAATGGAGTTTTCATTGGGACAGCATTGGGTCGTTGCGATTACCCGCCGCTTAAATCGTAAATCAGAATAGCCAGCAAGGCTACGTGCGCAAAGGCCACGGTGGGTCTGGCTGCCTGCAGCAGATATTCGCGCAGCAGCGCAACACCGCGCGGGCGATTCTCGAGGAAGGCGGTGTTGAACTGGTAGATGCTGCCACGTGTTGCACTGCACGGTGCATTATCATCAGTCAGCACAGATTCCAATTCCAGCAGCCTGGATTCGATGCGAGCCTGGAAAGTTTTCCAGATGGCATCCTGCATCCAAAGAACTACCAGGATGCCGGCGACCGACGGGCCAGGCTTATCAACGAGCACGGTAGCGCTGAGCACGAGAACGCCGACCAGTTTGATCAGCAGGGAATACTTTTCATAGCTGTCGAATTGATTTTGCAACAGCGACCATTCCGTCGCTGCGGCCGATGCTTGCATGCGTTGATTTTCCATTTTTCTCAATTATGTTTTAGTTAATAACTATGCGGCCAAACGCTGCGGTCAGTGGGGATTGGGCGGGCGATGGACTCGCCACTTGCGCCGCCCCTTCTGGCCCGTCAATCGGCAGCTGGACAGGGCTGCATCCAGCCGTTCTGTCGGCCACTCAGGCAGTATTGAACTCTCCCGGGTCCGGTTGCCGGGTTTGCTGCCACCACTCCCAGTGCGTCCCCGGCCAGTTTTGGGATACCCGGCCGGAGGCATTTTTATACCAGCTGTCCACGTGCGGTGAACCCCAGGCTCGAAGACGATTCCTGGCATCGATATCGCGGTTGTAGTCCGCACAGATATCCTCCCTGATCTCCAGCCTGTTCAGGCGGGATTCAAACTGCAGCTTCAGGCAACCCATGATGTAGCGCATCTCGCATTCGCTGAAAAATATGATGCTGCTGCCAACCACGATGTTGGTATTGGGTCCGTACAGGCAGTAGAAATTGGGAAACCCGGGTATCGTTATACCGAGGTAGGCCTGGGCGTTTCCCTGCCAGGTCTGGTGCAGGTCGCGGCCCTGCAGCCCGGTGATCTGCATGGTCTTGAGAAACTGGTCGGCGTGAAATCCCGTGCCATAGACCAGTACATCCACTTCGTGCAGTTCGCCATCGGTGGTCCTGATGCCGTTGGGTTCGATAGCTTCGATACTCTGAGTGACCAGCCGCACGTGATCTTTTTTCAACGCGTCTATCCACTGGCCGTCATCCAGTACCGGCCGTTTACCCCCCGGCGGGTAATCCGGTATCAGGGCCTCGGCCAGGGCAGTATCGTCTCCCGCCTGTTCCCGAATGGACTCTTCCATTGCCGCTCTGAGCTCGGCATTGGCGGCACTGACGGCGCCGGTAGGGCCGTCCCAGTCATCCTCCGAGTAGAGAAATGGCAGCAAGCCATCACTGGCGCGGGCGCGAAACAGGAAAAACCGGTACCAGCGAGCGTAGAAGGGAATACTGCGAAGACACCATAACTCCTCCTCGCTGATTGGCACGTGGTATTCCTCTACCGGCAGTAGCCACGCGGCAGAGCGTTGGAATACCGTCAACTGGCCGGTTTTATCGGCGATAGCGGGTACAAACTGTGTGGCGCTGCAGCCGGTGCCGATGACCGCCACGCGCTTGCCGTTCAGGTCTTGCTGATGATCCCAGCGTGCCGAGTGAAAGGCGGCCCCGGTGAAGGTCTCTACGCCTGGAATATCGGGCATGGCCGGTGTATTGAGCTGCCCACACGCACTGATAACGGTATTGAAGCAATCGCTTCGCTGGCTGCCATCTGGCTCTTTGAATATGACATTCCAGCAGTCGCTGCTCTCATCGAAAACGGCCTGCTCGACGCTGGTGCCCAGGCGCATGTGCTGGCGAAGTTGATGACGTTCGACCACCTCGCTAAAGTACTCAAAGAGTTCAGCTTGTTGCGAGAAGTGTCCAGACCACTGACTGTTGGGGGCAAAGATGTAGTTATAGAGGTGATTAGCTGAATCGACCTGGCAGCCCGGATAGGTGTTCTCGTACCATGTTCCGCCGATCTCAGGGTTTTTGTCCACCACCAGGAACGGGATATCCGCTTCTTGCAGTCGTATGGCCGCCAGGATGCCGGACATGCCCGCACCGATCACCAGCACTCGGTAGCCTGCCGGAATCGACGACTTGTCGATCTCTACACGACGTCCGTCTTCCCCAAACAGGTTCAGTTCCTCTCTCATCAGGCCCAT
>Ga0316189_10005920_pt1 | contig 11716 bp, 7 predicted proteins | sample LowCovwburrow_MG_FD_204930 | JGI IMG/M metagenome (GOLD analysis project Ga0316189, IMG submission 204930) | Coastal sediment microbial communities from Maine, United States - Lowes Cove worm burrow | ecosystem: Environmental > Aquatic > Marine > Coastal > Sediment | place: USA: Maine... | reverse complement strand
GATTTCATCTCGCGCCAGCTCACACTCACGGGTGAACTGTTCGAAGTTGTGCCAGCCCCCGGATTCACTGCGCTGTTGAATAATTTTGGCCACGGCCGATTCGGCGAGGCCATTGACCAGGCGAAATCCAAGTCGGATGGCATAACGCTGCCGTGGTCCGGATTTTTCGAGCCGATGATCCCAGTTCGAGTTATTCAGTGAGACAGGTAATAGCTGAATACCTTCGCGCTTCGCTGCCTGTAAAAGCGCATGTGGTGAGTAAAACCCCATTGGTTGCGAGTTTAAAACCGAAATATAAAACGCGGCCGGGAAATGGCATTTAAGGTAACAGGAAGCGTAAGCGATCAACGAAAACGAAACCGCGTGCGACTCGGGAAAACCATACTCCGCAAAACCTTTCATCTGGCCGAGAATCTGTTCAGCAAATTCAGGTTTAATGCCATTATCGCGCATACCCTGCTCCAGCCTGATCAACAGGGGATTCAAGTCGCGATTAAAGTCCTTGATTCCCCAGGAACCGATTTTCTTGCGTAGTTCGTTGGCTTCTCCAGCAGTGAAATTACCGACCGCGATCGCAATACGCATTGCCTGTTCCTGGAAGATGGCAATCCCCAGGGTTCTTTGCAGTATCGGTCGTAATCGCTCATCCGGATAAGTAACCGGCTCGAGCCCATCACGCCGTGCGAGATAGGGATGAATTACCTCACCCTGAATCGGTCCGGGTCGAATGATTGCAACCTCGATTACCAGGTCATAAAAACAGGCTGGTTTCAGGCGCGGTAACATTGACATTTGTGCACGTGATTCGATCTGGAAGGCACCTACCGTATCGGCCTTCTGGATCATCTGGTAGGTTTGTTGATCGTCTTCTGGAATCGAATCCAGGCCAAGGTGCTTGCCATAGTAGAGCTCGATATAGTCGAAACATTTTCGCAGCGCGGAGAGCATACCCAGACTCAGAATGTCGATCTTGAAAAAACCAAGCGCCTCGATATCTTCCTTACTCCACTGAATCACACTACGTCCCTGCATCGTCGCTGGCTCCTGCGGCAGCAGACAATTCAGCGGCTTGTCGGCCAGCATAAAGCCGCCCGAGTGAATCCCCAGGTGCCGTGGAAACCCATGCAACTTGTCACTCAGTTGCAACCACAGTTTCCAGCTGATTTTCTGCGCCCGAGGATTATCATTTTCATAATCATTCTTCAGTGCCATAACGATATTCTCGGTACCGCTACCACGAAAATATCGACTCGATGCAATCTTCGACATTTGCTGTAACAGTTGGTCATCGACGCCTAATGCCTTACCCACTGCGCGCAATGATCCCTTGCCTCTGAAGGTGATGACATTGGCCACCATTGCCGCGCGATCCCGACCGTAGCGTTGATAGATATACTGAATCACTTCTTCACGGCGTTCATGTTCGAAATCTACATCGATGTCTGGTGGATCACCGCGCTCCATACTGACAAAGCGCTCAAACAGTAATTCAAACTGATCCGGATTGACCGAAGTTATACCAAGCACGAAACAAACACTGGAATTTGCTGCAGATCCCCGACCCTGGCAAAGAATCTGCTGTTGCCTGGCCCAACTGACGATATCCCAGACCGTCAGGAAATAATCGGCAAAATTGAGTTTCTCAATCAACTCCAGTTCGTGTTCGATCTGCCGCAGAATCCTGTCGGATGGCTGGTGATTGAATTTCTCCTGCGTCGCCTGCAGCACCAGCAACTGTAAATACGACTGGGCATCATGCCCCTGTGGGATCATTTCCCTGGGATAGTGATACCCAAGCTGATCGAGGTCGAACTCGCATGACCGGTTCAGGGCCTGTGCCAACCCAAGCGCTCGCTCATGACCAGGAATCACCTCGAATAGACGTTGCAGTTCATCTGCGCGATGCAGGCAACGTTCAGCGTTAGGGAAAAAATGATTTCGGCATTGATCAAATACCCGGTTGGTACGAATCGCCTGTAGCAAATCACTAACGCATTTTTGCTGGCGTTTATGGAAAAAAATATCCTGGCTAAGAAGGCACTCGAGTCCATGGCGTCGCGCCTGATCAAGCGTAGGGTTTATCCAGCGATCCTCGGCCGGGTGCAGGTGACGACTGATCGCAAGATAATATCGTCCGTCGAAAAGCTGCTTGAGCGCAGCGCAGTTATCATCAGTATTGCGAACGCGGATGCCACCCCGCATTGGCTGAATTGCAAACAACCCATCGACATCGCTATTCAACAGGTATTCGAACGGAATATTGGCGTAATCCTTACCATCCCGATGCGCATAACTCAGCAGACGATTCAGATGGGTATAACCATTATGATTTTGCGCCACTAAGACCAGTGTATTCTGTAGCAACACGGGAAGGTCGTGATCAGGTTCGAAGTGTATCTCGGCAGCATAATTCAGCTTAAGTCCGAGATGCTGGTGCTGCTGTTTGAGGTAATTCAGTTCGCGATAACATCGAGCCAGGCCGTAAGCACCGTCAAAGTCGTTGATACAAAGCGACTGGTAGCCAAGTGCATTGGCAGTTTCGATTATGTCGCGCGGATGTGACGCCCCCTGCAGAAAACTGAAATTGGTTTTACAAAGCCATTCGTTGAAATTATTGAACATCCTCTGCTTCTAGCAAAATTCACCCTGCTTAAACCACTCACCATCCTGGGTACGGTATGCCCAGCTGGACCTGCCGTTATGATCTTGCAGAATAAAATAATCGCGTATGGATTGCAGTGCATCTTCACCAAGCCACCATTGATTCGAATTTCGTTCGAGAAAAACTTTCTGCACTCGACCCGGGGTTGCTATCGGTTGCGCGGATTGATAATAAAATAGTGGTTTATCAGCCGAACTGCATGACCAGGGGAAATAATCAAACGGCTGTTGCTGATGACTACCGATGGGGATTCGGGCGAAGGATTGTTCAGGATAAAAGCTGGCATCGGACTGATAGCATTCGAAAGCAAGCGGTAGCTTGTTTTGTAATGCCATTATTTGCTGATAATCGATTTCATCGCATTCCTGCGCAAACAGGTCCCATAATACCGGCGCCAGCATGACGCGTTCACAGATTTCAACCTGCCAACAAATGAATGGCATGCTTGCAGGCAGGTCGAGGTCGCTATCACGCGCCTGCAGGTTCAGAATTAAATCATCGTAAATGTACCTGGCCTGGTAGAGCGCCGTATCGAAATCAGGCATGTCACGATGTAATGAATAAGGATGCCTGAATGAAAGTTCGACTGAAATTTTCTGATCATTGAACAGGGTAATCTGCCACAACATGCGGTTGATATGTTCGCTATCATTCTGCTGGATCTGCTCACACAGGCTGGTGAAATCTTCACGCAACAGCAGCTCGATAGAGGACCATTGATTGACCGGGTATTCCAGGTCGCGCTTAACAACAGGTAATTTTTCCGGCGCCAGCTTGATCCATGGAAATCCATGCAATGCTTTAGTATCATTAAAGCTCCATTGCCATACCAGCCCCAGCCATTTGCCAAAGCGACGCGTAATCGCATTGCCATCGGCAAGGTTCATCTCATGTGGCGTTGCTACCCCGATGCGCTGGATAAATCGCTGCATCTGGGCCTGTCGGGAACGAAAAGATTCTTCGCCAAAGCCCCTGGCATTAAGCGCAAGCCAATGGTCAGAAAGATGTTCCTGCGTTGCAAACCAGCACTCCCAGTCCAGCGTCTTAAATATATTTTGATTGAGCCGGCTTTGCAGCAGGTAAACTCCATTGGCCTGCTGCCTCAGTTGATAGTGTAGATACCACAGGCATTGCCATGGATGATTGCCGAACACCGCAACATAGTCAGCGCCATGGTGATAGCGCAACAAGGGATCAAACAGTTCTGCCAGTTTGCAACGCAGTTTTTTTTTCTGCCTGGACCAGAACAGCTTGCAGTCATCCAGCCTGGATAAATAAATACTGTCGCTCCAGCGCATCGCTGTTGGTGACAACACAAACGGATTGGCAGATTTAGTGCAATAGACCGCCGCAAATGCCGGAAACTCATCCCTATCCGTCAGTTCAGCCAGGTCGATGACTTTAGTTGTAATGTCCATATTCTTCTGCAACGGCACTGTAGGGTAAGGATATCCTGCCGGTACCAGGTCCCTTGATCAGCTGGAGTGAAAACGAGCGCTTACCACTTTGCCAGGTATTGATACGCAGGCTGGCGTGTGGATTGCCACGTTTTTCGCTTAGAAAATAGTGCCTGATCAAAAATATAATCTGCCCCTGTTTACGTGCCTGCTGGCTGACAAAAGCCATGTCACCCGTGCTGAACCTGCGCGGGGCGTCAATGATAATCCGCTTGAAGGTATCTTCGAGAAATATTGGGCGTAATTCCCTGACCGGATGCGCGGAGCAAATGAAAAACAGGCGCTGCAGGTCGACTCCATGACTGATCCAGCTGGAAGCAAAAACACCGAGCCCATGGTGGTGATAGATCCAGACACTCGGGGGAATATCCTGTTTGAGCAGCTGCAACGGAATCAAACGCCCATTTAGCCCGGGTGGAATCCCCCATTCGATCAGGTCTCCGGGTTTGATCTGCGCAAAACACGCATCCAGGGCCTCAATGCCCGAGCGCAATTCCTGCGGTTGCTGTGACCGCCTATTTTCAAGTGAGCGTGCGGATTGCAGTTGTTGCTGCAATGAAGTATCGGTAAATTGTACAGGGAGTGAGGCCATGGCGTTATCGTCTGGTTTAAACCTTGCGAATGATGCCAACCAGCTTGCCGAGAATTTCCAGCTGCCGGGCGGGTACTACGCGTATCGAATGCTCGGGGTTAGACGGCAACAAGTGGACCTTGTCAGCCTCCTGCCTGATTCGTTTGAGGGTGATTTCACCGTCAATTCGAAGCGCGAGAATATCGCCCTTGTTGGCCTCCCGCTGGCGTTTTATCATTGCGATGTCACCTTCCGCGATCGAGTCACCCGACATGCTGTCGCCAGTCACCCGAATGCCGAGGATATCGCCGCCACCAAAAAAATCTCCGGTAACCTGAAACGATTCACGCGTTTCATCGAACACAGGCAAAGGCGCACCGGCCGGAATCCTGGCGATCAAATCGAAACTCTGGGAGTTCGTATCACTGTCATCCGCCAGCACGTAATCCGCCAGCATATAAGCCGATACACGTTGCGAGCGCTGTTTGATAAATCCTTTCTTCTCCAGTGCCTTGAGATGAAAGCGCGCGGTGGTGTGCTGAAAACCGAAATGACTGGCAATGTCACGTAATGATGGAAACGGCTTACCCCGTTTCAGTACCTGACGGGTATAGTCATACACAGCCCTTTGAATGTCGGTAAGCGATTCCATCGGGCAAATATAATATATAACACCGTTGTATGCAACAGTGTTATATTATCCTGTAGAATACAATACTCAAATGCAACCGGATTTACCTGAAACCTATTACCTCGACAACGTGCTCATCCTATTTGGGCATGTCACCAGGGTCTATGCTGACCTGCTCGAAACGCGACAACTCGATTTTCTCGACGGTTTCGCCGCGCTAAGCCCTGATGCCAGAAAACTCTGCATACGCCTGCTCAACCGCAGTCACGACTGGTATCGTGGCAGCAAACTGAAATACCCCGAGATCGAATCACTCGATGCGGCAATCGAAGAACTGGCACGACGGGGATTTCTCGAAGTCAATGCTGAAATCGACAACCCGACCCTGTTGTCACTTTTTACCATGCCGGAATTACGTTCGATCATGCCGCAGCAGTCAGGGTGGGAAAAGCTCAGGCGGGGAGAACTCGAGGCAGCATTACTCGAGCAGGACGACGCGGCTTTCTTTAACGCGCTAAAAGACAGCGACAATCTGCTGCTAGTACTGCATCGTGATGAGTACCAGATTTGCCAGATGCTGTTTTTTGGCAACTTGAACCAGTCGATGACCGATTTCGTATTGCGCGACCTGGGCCTGTATCAATACGAAACCTATACCATCGATCCCGAGCACCGACCTTACCGTAGCAACATCGAAATTCAGCAGCACTGGCTGCTTTACCAGCTGCAAACCCTGTTCGAACAAAGCGATATTTCGGATCGGGCAGTACTCATTGAACTTAACAGCATGATCCCGGACGATATCGACCCGTTTGCACCAGCCAGTCGTAAAGGTGAACAGCTACGTTACCAGGTGGCTCGTCAGCTGGAGCGTATCGGTGAACTGACCACTGCCACCGAGCTTTATCAGCAATGCCTGCTGCCGCCGAGCCGGGAACGAATCGCGCGTATCCACGACCAGCAGGGCCGTCATCATGAAGCACTCAAACACTGCACAAGGATCATCGAACAACCGGTTGATGAAAGCGAAATTCAGTTTGCCTGCATGTTTGCATCCCGCCTGATAAAACGTCACCGCCTGGCTGCAGCGGAGTCGGTAGAGCAGCATCGCATTACACATCAACCCGAGATTATCGACCTCGAACTCGCCGCGCAGGACTCGGTCGAAATCGCGGTAGCCGAGTACCATGCCGCCCTCGATGGCACCGACAGCTGCTACTACGTCGAAAACAGCCTGTTCAACGCCGTGCTGGGCCTGCTGCTATGGGACGTTGTATTCGCGCCGCTACCCGGTGCTTTTTACAATTCGTTTCAATATCGCCCGAGCGACTTTTACGCGCATGATTTCTGTGCCAGGCGCAAACACCTGCTGGCGCAAGTCTGGGCATCGATCGACAACAATGAGGACATCTGGCGCATCGTGTCAGCTCGTTGGCAGCAAAAACAGGGCTTGATGAATCCGCTCGTCAACTGGCAGGTTATCGATCTGCAAATGATCAGGCTCGCGCTCGAGCGCATCGACTATCTTCACTGGCGCGCCGTATTCGATCGTATTCTGCGCGACCTGCGCAATAATCGTAGCGGCTTTCCCGACCTGGCGCACTTTCCACCAGCCGGTGGCTATCGTCTGATCGAGGTCAAAGGGCCCGGCGACAGCCTGCAAAAGAACCAGCAACGCTGGATGCAATACTTTCAACAACATGGAATTCCCCATCAGCTAGCCAGGGTGACATGGCAGACAAACTGAAGCTCGGCATCCGCGAACTGGTTGAGTTCTGCTGCCGTACCGGCGACCTCGGCTATGACAATGGCCCCGGGGTCAAGGCGCTGGATGGCCTGCAAACCCACCAGAAAATTCAACGACGTTACCGCGCCGGAGCCGAGGCCGAGGCAGCGGTGAAACTGCTGACCCGGATCGATGATCTCGACATCGAGCTCGGTGGGCGTATCGATCTTGTGTTTACCGACGAAACTCCGCTACGCATCGAGGAAATCAAAACCGTGTATGCGCATGGTACCGGCCAGGCGGATGACGCGGTGCACTGGGCACAGCTTAAGTGTTACGGCGCCTGCTATGCCGCACAACACCAGCTCGACGAAGTCAACCTCAGCCTCAACCTGGTGACGTTGTTTTCACAGCATGAACAACGTCACAGCAGGGTTTTCACCCGCGCTGAACTCGAAGCCTTTGTCACCCAGACACTGCAGCATTATCTGCACTGGTATCGCCTGGTAGATCAGCAACGCAGAATCACCCGTGAACAGGCGCAGGCCCTCGAGTTTCCGTTTGCCAGTTTTCGCCACCAGCAGCGCGGCTTTGCCGCTGAAGTCTATCGCGCGATCCTGAATCGACAACGCCTGATCGTGGAAGCGCCAACCGGCTCAGGTAAAACCATTAGCACCCTGTTTCCGGCGTTGAAGGCGATCGGCGAAGATCAATGCGACCAGGTTATTTACCTGTCAGCCAAGGTTTCGGGACAGCAGCAGGCGGTGAAAGCGGTCGAGTTGATGCAAGCCGATGTCAGTTACCTGGTGATCCAGGCCAAGGCGCGCAGCTGTCCGTGTAATTTCGATGCGGACGAAATCGATGACGAAGGACGCTGCCGGCGATGCCTCGGCTTTTTCGAGCGACTACCGGCAGCCCGGGAAAAACTGTTACGCGAGCGCAGACTCGATGTCGCCCACATCCAGGCCAGCGCGACAGAATTCAACCTGTGCCCATTCGAGCTTGGCTTACAAATGCTACCCTGGGTCGATATCGTGATCTGCGATTTTAACTACGTGTTCGACCCGCTGGTGCAACTCAGCTACTTCAGGAACGACCAGCGGCGCAAGTTGCTGCTAATCGACGAGTTACACAACCTGATCGATCGTGCGCGCGGCATGTATTCGGCAAGCCTGACCCGTACACAGATCAAAAAAGCAATCGCGGCCGACAATAGCCGACCGATTGCAGCCGCACTGAAGTTAATGCAGCAGGCACTTGATCGGGAGTTACGCGCGCAGGCTGAAGACGAGTCGATTGCCGAGCAAATGCCGCAGGATCTGCTGCGAGCCAGCCAGCGTTTCAGCGAGAAACTCGGCTTCGACATTTTATCCAACAAACACGTCGCCAGTGAAACCCTCGAATTATCCAAAGCCATCTTCCGTTTTCGCAACATCAGCCAATTATATGGCCACCACCATCGCACGCTAGGCTACAAACCACTCAAAACCCGCGAAGTGAAGCTGTTGTGTCTCAACGCATTCGAATATCTGCAGCAGTGTTACCCGCTGTTTCACGCGGTGTGTGGCTTTTCCGCCACGCTGACCCCGACTGCCTATTTCCAGCAGGCGCTCGGACTCGATCAGGACTGCAGCAGCCGTGTCCTCGAAGCGGTGTTTCCGGCACGGCATCTCGCGGTCCGAATCGGTACCTACGTGGACACGCGTTACCGCCAGCGCGAACAGCATATCGATAACATTTGCGAGTCGATTGCACGCTGTTACCGCGCACACCCGGGTAATTACCTGGTCTTCTTTTCAGCCTACTATTTCATGCAACAGGTTCACGCTCGATTCAGCGAGCTCTATCCTGAAATCGACAGCCTGTTACAACAGCGTGAATTCGACGAATCCGCGCAGCAGCAATTTCTGGCCCGCTTCTTCGATGCCGAGCGTCAACTCGGCTTCGCCATCATGGGCGGACGTTTCGCGGAGGGTATCGATTACCAGGGCGATGCACTCATCGGCGCCATCCTTGTCGGGGTCGGACTACCCCAGGCTAATACCGAGCAACTCTTGATCCAGCAGGATTTTGATGCACTGGGGCTCGATGGCTTCGACTACGCGTTTCGCTTCCCCGGACTGATTCGCGTCAAGCAAAGTGCCGGACGGGTAATTCGCGGCGAACAGGATCGTGGCGTGGTGGTATTGCTCGATCGACGGTTTCAGCAATCCGGCTATGCGCGGCATTTGCCGGCCCACTGGAGCCCTGTACATTGCAAAGATGCAGATTCGCTGGAACAATCGCTAACCGCGTTCTGGCAAGAAATGGAGAAGGCCAATGCCCCAGATTGATATTCAGCAAGTCGACATCACCCAGCTCGAGGTCGATGCAATCGTCAACGCAGCCAATGCGAATCTCGCCGACGGCGCCGGAGTCTGTGGTGCGATCCACCGCGCGGCAGGACCCGGGTTACTCGCCGAGTGCCAGACGCTGGGAGGTTGTGAAACCGGTGAAGCCAGGATAACCGCGGGATACCAGCTGCCGGCGAGGCATGTCATTCATACGGTCGGGCCAGTCTGGCAGGGCGGCACTGCCAATGAAGCCGAGTTACTCGCCAGCTGTTACCGCAATAGCATTCTGCTGGCCGAACAACATGGGCTCCAAAGCATCGCCTTTCCGGCAATCTCATGTGGTATTTACGGTTACCCGATCGCCCAGGCGGCGGTAATCGCTATCGAGTCCACGTTGCAGACACTGCACCAGTGCGACAGTGTTGAGCTGGTAATCTTTGCCTGCTTCTCCGCCGAAATCGAAGCCGAGCTGATACATGTAGCTTCGCATCACGCCCTGTAAAATGAGTTTCGGCTCAGGCAATACCTTTTAAAAAGTTTTACCCCGACCCGAAACCACCAACCACCGCGTGCGCTGGAGAAGTCTCAGGCGGGTGCGAGACAAGGCGAAAACGGCCGAACGCCGCTCACGCCCATCCCTGGGCTTCGCGGCAGTAGGACGTCCTGTCCAGCAAGCGCAGTGTACACGCAAGTACATGAGTATTTTGAGGCGGTTTTCAACGCCGGATCGCGCCGGCTGAGACTTTTTCAGCACACGCGGCTAGATTTCCATTTTCTTGTAGACACTATCGATTTTATCGCGCATCGACTGTTCACGATCGTTTCGCGTGCCAACACGTAAGGTACTGCCGCAGCGTGGCGCGCCCATTTCATGCATTTTTTCATGGCATTGCTTGACCGCGGCCATGACTTTGTCCCACTCGCCCTCGACATTGGTGCCATAGGAATGCATTTCATGGTTCAGCCCGGCGGCTTCAAAAATGCGTTGGCATTCGACCACGTACTTTGAAACCGAAACGCCGACACCCATCGGTACCACGCAAATATCGATTAATACTTTCATCGGATTGTCTCCCTGCAAAAGCCGGTGATAATACAACAAACATCCAGCCAATGCCGCGAAAACAGGGCTCTCGGGGTTCGATGCCAGCACCGGTTCAACACCGCGTTCTGGCTACGTGATTGCGCTGCCTGTTATTCCTTCTGTCGGGCGCGCTTCGGTTTACCCTTGTTCTTTTGATCCCTGTGCCTGAGCTTGGGTTTGTCCCGACGCGGTTTTGCTGCGCCTGGCCTGTTTTTGTCCTGCTTCTTTTTGCCACTCAACTGCGATATGTTCAGGCGCTGACCCACGACACGAACGTTCTTCAGTTCAGCCAGTAATTCTTTCGGCATATCCTCAGGTAAATCTACCAGGCTATAGTCGTCGAATATGCTGATGCGACCGATGTATTTACTGTCGATATCAGCTTCGTTAGCGATCGCGCCAACGATGTTCGCCGGCTTTACCTTGTGCAGGTGGCCGACTTCGACGCGAAACCGATCCATACCCGCTTCCATTTCCCGACTCTCCGGCTCAGTCTGCAGCCTGGGTGATTTTCTCTCGCCATCCGCGACGTGTCGCGGTTTGTCTCGACGCTGGTTTCTGGCGCTGGTCGAACCATCGCTATCCGCGGCGTTTCGCGGTTTGTCTCGACGCTGATTCCTGGTGCCAGGCGCATCATCGCGATCCGCGGCGAACGCCGCTTTAGCAACTGCTTTACTCGACAATAGAAATGGCGCACTACCCTGCACCTGTTTTGCCAGTGCCGCGGCAATATCGAGCGTATCGACCCCTTTTTCCTGCTGGTATTGCTCGATGAGGCCTTTGAACAGACCCAGATCTTCCTCGGCCAGCGTATCGCTGATGCGTTGCTTGAACTTCTCGATACGTCGATTGTTGACCATGTCCGTCGAGGGCAGCTCCATGAGCTCGATTTCCTTGCGGGTCGCCTTTTCGATCGCCTGCAGCATGCGTCTTTCACGCGGTGCCACGAACAGGATCGCGTCACCCTGGCGGCCAGCCCGACCGGTACGACCGATGCGGTGCACATAGGCCTCGGTATCGTGCGGAATATCGTAGTTGATCACGTGACTGATGCGGTCAACGTCGAGACCGCGTGCCGCCACGTCGGTGGCGACCAGAATATCGAGCTTGCCCGCTTTCAACTGGGTGATGATGCGTTCGCGATTTTTCTGCGCGATGTCGCCGTTGAGCGCAACGGCGCGATAGCCCCGCGCCTCGAGCTTATCCGCGACCTCGAGCGTCGATGTTTTGGTACGCACAAACACCAGCATCG
>Ga0316189_10005919_pt1 | contig 11720 bp, 8 predicted proteins | sample LowCovwburrow_MG_FD_204930 | JGI IMG/M metagenome (GOLD analysis project Ga0316189, IMG submission 204930) | Coastal sediment microbial communities from Maine, United States - Lowes Cove worm burrow | ecosystem: Environmental > Aquatic > Marine > Coastal > Sediment | place: USA: Maine... | reverse complement strand
CATTGGTGACACAACCATCAGCTGTCTGTTTGGCTAAACAAAATTCAATTTCTACATCGGCACCAACATCATTGGTATTATAACCATTAGTGCCAAATACCCTTCTAAAATCATCATTTAGTACCTTAATTTGCGATAATACTTGGGCGTCAGATATATTAGCCCCAACACCAATTGGTTCACCATTATGTATAACATGAACTACAACTGGTATTGTGTATTGTAATGCCCTTCTATTTTTAAGTTGAGTCTTTTTATTAATTTGAATTTGTCTTGAAATACGGTCTTCATATGTTTTACTTCCCATCATTGTAGGAGTCTGCTTTATGAGCTCTGCATTGTATTGATCGGTCGCACAACGACCATAATTATTCTCTGTTTCTTGTTGTATTCCTTTATCTGAAGTATTGCTTTGAGCATTTATAAAACTACTACAAAATAGGGTAGTAATTAAACAAAAAGTTGAGGTTAATCTGTAAAAGTTCATAATTTCTGGGCAAAAATTAATACAGTTGTAAAATTACTAATTTTTTTATTTTCCGTTGAAGTTGTTCATCGAGTTATTTACACCAGATAACCCAAAAGACTTGATTAAATCAATACTTTTATCTAATCTTTCATTCATCTTTGATAATTCCTCTTCGTTCCATTCGCTTAAAACATAATCCACTTGCCTACCTTTACTAAAGGCATCACTTATTCCAAATCTAAATCTGTTATAAACTATAGTTTGCAATTTATCTTGAATATCTTTAAGGCCATTATGGCCGCCATCACTACCTTTAATTTTCAATCTTAGGCTTCCAAAAGGTAAATTTAAATCGTCTGTAATTATGAGTAAGTTTTCTAGTGGTATTTTCTCCTTGTCCAACCAATATTTAACCGCCTTTCCACTCACGTTCATATACGTATTAGGCTTTATTAAAACAAAAGTCCTGCCTTTTAGTTTGTATATGGCTCTATCTGCCAATTTTTCGGTTACATAAGTAAAATCTTCTTTAGTTGCAAAATGATCCAATATCTTAAAACCAATATTGTGTCGTGTATTTGCATATTCTTGGCCAATATTCCCCAAGCCCACTATTAAAAATTTTTTCATTTCTAATTTTTCTTCATTTGAACTAATACTCTTTTTGCCAAAAACCCAGTTTAAAATATCACACATAATAACGACAATATCGTGTAAAAATAAAAAAGCATCCTGAATTAACAGAATGCTTTTGATATAATTAAGTTATACGCTTTACTATTCTTTAGTAGCTTCGGCTGCTGGGGCTGCATCTGCACCTTCCGCTGCTGGAGTCCCTTCTCCTTCTACTCCTTCTTCGTCTTCTTCATCTTCTTCGTCTTCAATTACGACTCTAGAACGTTTAACTTGACATACAACTGTACTATCTCCATCTAAGAATTTATAACCGTCATTTTCCAATTCGGCGATATATACTTTACCACCAATTTTCATCTTAGAAATATCTATTTCTACATAATCAGGTAAATTTGTTGGCAACGCTTTTATTCTTAGCTTACGTCGGTTTCTTCTAAGAGACCCTCCATTTTTAACACCAATAGAATTTCCTACTAAACGTACTGGAATGTCCATAGCAATTTCTTTATCCTCAAATAATTGATAGAAATCGACATGTAAAATATTATCAGAAACTGGGTGAAATTGAATATCCTGCAATACTGCATTATATGTTTCACCACCTTCTATAGCAATCACAACTGTATGCGCATTAGGCGTATATACCAGTTTAGAGAATGCCAATTCATTTGCAGAGAAATGTAATGGTTGGCTTCCTCCGTATAATACGCAAGGCACCTGTCCAGCATTACGTAAGGCCTTTGTTGATTTTTTGCCCACGCTTTCTCTTTTAGATCCGTTGATTGTAATTGATTTCATTTTTAAATTTATATTAGTATTATTCTTATTATTTACATTACAAATTGTGAACTAATAGATTTGTTGTGATGCACCTTATCCATGACATCGGCAAATAAATCAGCACAACTTAGCACTTTAATTTTATTACTTTCTTGTGATAATGGTATAGAATCTGTAACTATTAATTCTTCAAGTTTAGAACTCTCTATACGCTCATACGCATTTCCAGACAATATTGGATGAGTACAAATTGCCCTTACACTTAATGCGCCTCTTTCCATCATTAAATCGGCTGCTTTAGTTAGCGTTCCCGCAGTATCAACCATATCATCAACCAAGACCACATTTTTTCCCTCAACATTTCCAATTAATTCCATATGAGAAATTACATTAGCTTTAGCGCGTTGTTTATAGCATATCACCACTTCACTCACTAAGGCTTTAGAATAGGCATAAGCCCGTTTAGAACCTCCCATATCTGGAGATGCCACCGACAGATTTTCTAGGTTTAAACTTTTTAAATATGGTAAAAATATTGTTGATGCAAACAAGTGGTCCACGGGCTTTTCAAAAAACCCTTGAATTTGATCTGCATGCAAATCCATTGTTATGATTCGTGTTGCACCAGCCGTTTCTAACATTTTAGCAACCAACTTGGCCGCGATTGGCACTCTTGGTTTGTCCTTTCTATCTTGTCTTGCCCAACCAAAATAAGGCATTACAGCAGTTATGTGTCTAGCAGATGCTCTTTTGGCAGCGTCTAACATCAATAACATTTCCATTAAATTTCGAGGTCCTGGATTTGTAGATCCAATTAAAAACAATCTAGCTCCACGAACTGACTCTTCAAATGACGGTTGAAACTCGCCATCACTATAATTAGAAGTGATTACATTTCCCAATTTTTCACCATAAGCATCAGCAATTTTTTTCGCTAACTCCGTACTCTGTGAACAGGCAAATATTTTGGCTTGTGTTTTAATTTTTGTCATGACTAACGTATTGTTAATGAGTCAAAAAGACGTGCTAATTTTTAATGAGGTGCAAATTTAGGGATTTATTTGTATTCCAAAAGGATAAAAGCTACTATTTTTAATTGTTTCTACTAATTTATTTTTTAATTTTGCAATCTCTTTTTGCTCAAGTGGCGGAACTGGTAGACGCGCTGGATTCAAAATCCAGTTTCTTCGGAAGTGTGGGTTCGATTCCCACCTTGAGTACAGATAAAAACCTCAACTATTTAATTCTAAATAGATTGAGGTTTTTTTTGCGTATTTGTCTAGTAAATATTTATCAAACCATTATTCATATATACAAGGAATCACGATTTTAGTTATTACCCCTTTCTTGTCCTCTTTGTTGCAAAAGACAAATTTATAATTATCATCATACAAAGTTTTTAAACGGTCTTTTGTGTTTTTTAGCCCTGTCCCAAAAACAATATTCTCTTCTAATAATTTTCCATTATTCTCAATTATAATTAATATTTGCTCATCTATTTTAACAATAGAAAATTCTATTTCCAATTTTGTATTATTATAAGAATAACCATGCATAAGACTATTCTCAAAAATAGGTTGTAAAATTAATGTTGGGATTAAGGCATAATCCAGACCTTTATCAATATGTTTTTTAATAATTAAATGACCTGAGTACCTGATTTTCATTATATCGATATATTTATCAAGAATATTCATTTCCTCCTTGATGGTCATAAAATTAGTGTCTTTTAAATATAAAAGATCACGTAATAAATCACTAAAGTCTGCCAAGGTGTTTTGGGCCACTTTTGGGTCATAATCAATTAGGGCAGAAATACTATTTAATGTGTTAAAGAAAAAATGTGGATGAAGCTGATACTTTAATATATTTGCCTGAATTTCTGACATTTGTTCTTTTAATATGAGTCTCTTTCTTTCGGATTCTTTAAATTCTTTCCAATAATAATAAACGTAAATCATTCCCATCATTACTGTGTAGATAATGAAGTTGTAGTCAAATAGTTTAAGAAAATTTGAAACTCTTATACGGCTTAATAAATCCTGAACTTTTACATTATAAAAGATGTTAAGACTAACTAAACTTCCAATAAATAAAACAGCATTAAAAACAATTGAAAGCATTAAATGAATAACGATGGTATATTTTATCTTTATTTTTTTTACAAACATTATCTTGACCAAAATAGCCAAGAGCATAATGGATAATGTGACAGTTATCCAATCAAAAATTAAATAGTGAAAGATTAATCTGAACCAATGTAAAGGCTCTTTCGCATCTTTAATCCACATTCCTAAACTCACTGAAAAAGAGATAACCTTTATTGCTCCGTAATAAATTCCGATTATTTTTAATAGCTGAAAATCAATTTGTCTTTTCATATCATAATCCTAACAAATCTAACAACGCTTTCCGATAGCTTCTACTTATTCTAAATATTTTATTGTCATCCATTCTTACATCAAACTCTCCGTGACTTGATGTAAAAAGTTCTTTCATAAAATTAATATTGATTATTGTTGACCTATGTATCCTAACAAATGCTTTTGTATCCAATTCAAGGATAATTTGAGAAAGCGGCTCCCTGATTACGTGCTTTTTGTCTTCGCAATAAATTTCGGCATAATTACCAAAGGCTTCAATGTATTTTATATTGATTTTCTCTAAAAATATAATCTTCCCCTTTGTTTTTACTGGTAGCTTTGCTTTAACAAGCTCCGAAAAACTAGAATTTGAGCTTTTCATAACGTCAATTAAATCATCAAATCTATTATTAAGCTCCAATTGTTTTTTAGAATTAATTAACTCCAAAGCCTTATTTATAGAATGATAAAATCGATCATCCTTAAACGGCTTTAATAAATAGTCAAATGCAAAATGCTCAAATGCCTTTAGTGCAAAATTAGCATGTGCGGTTATAAATATTGTAAATGGCCAACTTTCGGGATTTATATTTGAAAGCACATCAAAACCGGACATATCTTTCATTTCTATATCCAAAAATATTAAGTCCGGTGTCTCATTTATAATTATCTCAATTGCTTCTCTGCCTGTGCCACATTCTTTTATTAATTCTATTTCCTTAATATCAGACAAAAGACTCACAACCCTTCTTCTTGCCATAAATTCATCATCAATAACCAATACCCTTACTTTTGAACGCATTATTTTAGTAATTAAAAAATGAAATTAACATAATTATTCAAAATCTATAGACATTAAGAGCAATTTAAAACTCATTTTTTGGTCCTACATCCCTTTTTCTTGTATTTCCAAATCGTTTCTTAGTCGCTTTAAAACATCCTAAGAAATAAAAACAAAAAAGATATAAATAATTGTAATATATTGATTTTCATTATTTTACGTTAAATACTTTTTAGTTAAATATTTTTGTAAATCTAATTAGGCCTTGGCAGTGTTAATCATCCCTCCTATTCCAAGTTCCAAAACAATTTAAACCCAGTACAAATCAAAAAAAAAAATTGGCTCACAAAATTCATTTCTTTTACTCTGCAATTGTAAAGGTAAGGCAGTGAAAGAACCTTACTTAAACTTAAAAAGTTCCACTAAACTTTGGTTTCATAATAGTAAAGTATGATTTATTTGAATTAGTCTTCTTAATAAATTTCTTTCCTGTCTACCTTTCTAAAATTGCGCTAACTCGAAATTCTAAACAAAATTACAACTTATGAAAGTAAAAAATTACTTTATGATGTTGGTGCTATTGGTATTTAACTTTACTGGGGCATTGGCACAAGAGAAAACAATTTCAGGAACAATCACAGATCAATCTGGATTGCCACTTCCTGGAGTTAACATTATTGTAAAAGGAACAACTAACGGAACACAGTCTGATTTTGATGGAAATTATTCTATCAATGCCAGTGCAGGTGACGTTTTAACGTTTACCTATGTAGGTCAAAAAAATGTAGAGCGTACGATTGGGGCCGCTAATACAATTAATATAACTATGGAGGAAGACGCAACTGCTCTTGATGAAGTAGTGGTAACCGCCTTAGGTATTAAAAGAGAGGAAAAAACATTAGGTTACTCAGCACAAGGTTTGAAAGGTGACGGCATGACTGAGGCAAGGGAGAGTAATATCTCGAACGCCCTTAGTGGTAGGATTGCAGGTGTACAGGTAACTGGAACTTCTGGTGCTGTTGGTGCATCTTCTAGGATTGTACTTAGGGGAGCTTCATCCATCACAGGTAATAATGAGCCATTGTATGTTGTTGATGGTGTGCCTATTAATAATAGTTCAAATAGTTTTGACCCAAATGCACCTGCTCAAGGTAATGCTGGATCTGGTGGATCTGGCGGTGGAGTTGATTTACCGAACGGTGCTGCAGACATCAACCCAGACGATATTGAATCCGTACAAGTATTAAAAGGCCCCAATGCCGCTGCCCTTTATGGTCTACGTGCCGGTAATGGGGTGATTGTTATCACAACTAAAAAAGGAAATGCTAACAAAAAATTTGGTGTTTCTATAAATACTAACATTACGTTTTCTGACCCTCTTTTATTACCAGATTACCAAAACTCATATGGACAAGGTGGAGACACTTCTTATTTTGAGTTCGTTGATGGCGCTAGCGGAGGAGTTGGTGATGGTGTTGATGAAAGTTGGGGACCACCACTAGATGTAGGCCTGGAATTTATCCAATGGAACTCACAATTAAATGGTGGACAGCCTTTGCCTTGGCGATCTTACCCAGATAACGTTAGAGACTTTTTGGATACAGGTGTCAATATTTCCAACAATGTATCATTGTCAAATAAAGGCTTTAGATTATCCATTGGTAATAGTGACCAAAAAGGTATGATTCCAAATACTGAGTTAAAGAAAATAACTGTAGGTGTAAGCGGTTCTTTGGATATCGGGGAACGAATGACGGCCTCTATGTCTGTTAACTACATCAATACGGACAGTGATCAATTACCAGTTTCTGGTTACAACAACGAAAATCCATTCCAACAGTTCATCTGGTCTGGAAGAAACGTAGATTTCCAACAATTAAGGGATTGGGAAAACCTTCCATTGGCTCCTGCAGGCACACCAGCTGCTGGCACACCACTTAACTGGAACCACAACTTCCAAAACAACCCGTATTGGGTATTGGACACTAACTTGAATACTTTGGAAAAAGACCGTATTATCGGTAATGTCGATTTATCATATCGAATCACAGATTGGATGACCTTAAGCGCTAAAGCTGGTGTGGATCAGTTTAGTCAATTAACAACCAATCGTCAAGCTATTGGTAGTAACAACGCATCTAATGGTACTTATAATGAAGTTCAAAGACGCTATGAAGAAATCAATGCCAGTGCATTGTTGAACATAGAGGAAAAAATTACCGAAGATATAGGTTTTTCAATAAGTGTTGGTGGAAACCATATGAACAGGGAAAGACATAATAATTTTGCTTTTTTACCAGGTCTTCAGTTACCAGACTTATATACATTGAGTAACCTACAAACAGGTGCGACAGCTTCTATTTTAAGCCAAGACATAAATTCAAGGATTAACAGTTTGTATGGTTTTGGACAACTGTCTTATAAAGATTTCTTCTTTATTGACTTTACAGCAAGAAATGATTGGGCGAGTGTATTGCCAGTAGAAAACAATTCATTCTTCTATCCTTCTGTTTCAGGGACATTAATCTTATCCGATGCATTTGATATGTCCGGTACAGGGTTTGACTTCCTTAAGTTAAGGGGTGGTTGGTCTAAAGTAGGTGGTATTGGTGCACTTATACCATATAGAATTAACCAAACCTTCGGTCTTACCGGAACAGGTTTTGGTAGCCAAGGATTTTCTCCTAACTCACAATCTAACCCTAACTTGAAACCTGAAGAAGTGACAGGTGTTGAAGTTGGTTTAGATGCTAAACTATTTGGAAATCGTTTACGTTTAAGCGCTACATATTACAAACAAGATAGTAAGGACTTATTACTTCCATTACAAGTTACACAGGCCACAGGATTTATACAGGCCTGGAATAATGTTGCCAACATGTCAAATAAGGGTGTTGAAATTCAATTAGGTGGTACCATTCTTGAAAATGATGACTTTAGATTTGATATCGACCTTAACTGGGCGAAAAACAATAATAAAGTAACTGAGTTAGGTGGTCTTGACACGTATGTATTAGGCACTCAATGGGGTGTTACCCTTGAAGCTAGACCTGGAAATCCTTATGGTGATTTAGTGGGTCGTGATTTTGAAAGAGCTCCTAATGGACAGGTGGTTTATGCAAACGGTCTACCAGTAATTGATAACACTCAAAAGATACTGGGCAATATTGCTCCTGACTGGACCGGTGGTGCAAACTTTGCTATCAAATACAAGAATTTTGATTTCTCCGCATTGGTTGATGCTAAGTGGGGTGGTGATGTACACAGTATGACTTATGCTTGGGGTAGACAAACTGGAGTTCTTGAAGAAACGCTAATTGGTCGTGAGACTGGTGTTGTAGGTAGTGGAGTCATGGCAGATGGCAATGGTAATTTTGTACCAAACAATGTAGTTGTTACAGCCAAACAATTTAATCAAGCAACATACAGCAACTCTGTAGAGTCCAGTGCTATTTTTGATGCCACATATGTGAAGCTGAGACAGATGACCTTGGGCTATACACTGCCTAAAAAGTTTTTAAAGAATACACCAATACAATCGCTTAAATTCTCAGTTGTTGGTAGAAACTTAGCATTGTTATACAAAAAAGTACCACACATCGATCCGGAAACTGGATTCAGTAGTGCCAATGGGCAACAAGGTCAAGAATTTGGCCAGTACCCGTCAGCAAGGACCATTGGTTTTAACGTAAACTTAAAATTCTAAAAAAAAAATTATGAAAAATATAAAACTAATACTGTTAGCTTTTCTAAGTTTCACGATGTTTACCGGTTGTGACACTAATTTTGAAGAGATTAATACGGACCCAGACAGTTCAACTGAATTGCCGGCCCACTTGTTATTGGGATATGCACAGAGACAATTTACGAACAATATGCACCACATGCAACGTGGTGGCGATATGGGAGGATGCTGGGCACAACAATGGTCTAAGGTACAGTATAATGATGAATGCAGGTATGTGGTTCGTAGGGGAGTCGTAGATGGAATATTTAGTAACATCTATACGCTCACAGTTTCTGAGGCCACGGCCATGGAAAATTTGGCCATGGCAGATGGGAACACCAACCTTGCCGCTGTTGGAAAGATTATGCAGGCCGTTGGTTACCAAGCCCTGACCGAGCTGTATGGTCCAATACCGTTTACAGAAGCCATCGATGGAAGTAACCTCCAACCGGTGTACGATGATGAATCTGTTGTTTTTGAAGGTGTGATACAATTGTTGACCGACGCTGCCGATATGTTGGCAAGCGGTAGCGGGAGTATAACAGCGTCTTCTGACCTTTGGTATGGCGGGGACACCAACAAATGGTGGAAACTAGCAAATACTTTAAAATTCAGGGCATTAATGCGTATTTCTTCTACCAGAGCAGTCGGTGGGGAACTCCAGGCATTGGTCGGGAAAATGATGACCAGCAATGCCGATAATGCAGAGATACAATATCTGGCTGTGTCCCCTGACGCCAATCCTATATTTGAACAGATTATTGATAATAACAGACCTGAATATAAAATTGGTTCTGTGATGGTAGAAACTTTACAGAGTTTAAACGATCCAAGGCTACCCGTTTACGCAGCTCCTGCAGTATCCGATGGTGCTTTTAGGGGTAAAGAAGCAGGATATGGACTTTCAACAACACTCCCTAACGAAGCTTTAGGGTTAACATATGCCAATATTTCTGGACTTGGAGATTTTTATCTCAACCCAACACTGCCAGGTGTAACCATGTCTTATTCACAGTTGCAATTTTTGATGGCCGAGGCTGCCAATGAAGGGTATATTTCTGGTGGGCTTGCTGCTGCAAACAACTATTACAATTCCGGTATCACTTCTAATATGGAATGGAACGGTGTTGGCAGTGCTGCTGGGGCATATTTAGCACAAGACGGATTAGCAATTACCTCTCAAAATGATGGGCGTACTAAGATTGGGACACAAATGTGGATAGCCTTATTCGGACAAGGATTTGAATCTTGGACGGAATGGAGACGTACTAAAATTCCAGCTTTGGAACCAGCAATCGAAGCGGATCTCAGCCAAATTCCATCACGTATGTTCTATCCCACAACGGAACCATCATTCAACAAGACCAATTATGACGATGCGGTCTCAAGGATTGGTGGTGATGAAATGACTTCATCTTTGTTCTGGCAATAATTAATATTAAAAACATAAAAATGAAAAATTTAAAATTTATATTCCTTTCGATTTGTGCAGTGGCTTCATTGGTATCCTGTATCGATGATGATAACGATGCCCTAACAGGAGACAAAAATGTTGGAGGCTTGGTCAATGTTGGCAATCCTTTAATCAGTTATGTTGTAGGTAGTGGTAACACTTACTCTGCAGCAGGAACTGTTTACCAAGGTGGTGTACAGACTACCTCTATAGACGTCTACAAAACCTTTACCAATAACGTAACTGGGACCTCAAGTAACAGGGAACTGTTGACAAGCATCCCAATCAGCAACACCATCGTTGGTGCATTGGTAAGTTTTTCTCTAGAATTCACATATGAATCATTAATCTCTGGATTGACTTTGGGTGGATCTCCATTACCTACCGATGATGGTGGATTGAACATTGGTGATTTCTGGAGTTTAGAATATGTAGGAAACACAACTGCAGGGACGTCCAATCAAACAGGAACTTTTACCAAAGTGGCCGTGGGAACACGTTATGCTGGTATTTATACCGTTATGGAAAGTGCCTATTGGAACTCAGGGAGTTTTCAAAGTAACTGGAATAGTTCTGATAGAGTCATTGAATCTGTTGATGCGACCATATATAAACATATAAATGTTGGCCCCTGGGACGATCCTACTAATGAATTCTATTTTACAGTGGACAACAATACAGGATATATTACCATTTTACCTGATGATTTAGCTGGTGAAGGCACATTGTTAAACGGTTCTCCAATAATGACATGTGAAGGAGGACCTGGCCCTTTTGAATCAATCCCTTGTGATGCTACAACATCTGCAGCAACACCCAATGATGTGACTGGCGAAGATCAACTGGAATTTACTGTGGGTTACCACAGGGGTACTGGTGCAACTCGTGAGTTCTATGAAAAATTAGTTAAACAAGTAGACTAATCATTGTCTAATAATAAAATATAAATACATGAAAAATAAAATTATAAAATTAAGTCTTATGTTAAGCGCACTTGCTCTTTGCATTGCTTGCAATACAGACGATGCTCAAGGGGATAGCACGTATAACGTACCTAGTCCAAACTTGACCGTATCATTAGATTTTGCCAACAGTCAATCTTTGGTTGAGGCAGAAACAACATATGGCTTTACAGTAACTTTAAGCGAGGCTCAAGTAGTTGATGTTGTCGTTTACCTAACTCAAATAGGTGGTACAGCTACAGATGGAGATGACTTTTCTTTTCCACATTCAATTAGGATTCCTTCAGGAACAACATCTGTTTCTGATGTAATTACCATCCATGCGGATGATTTAATTGAGGACACAGAAACTGCCACGATTGAGATAACTTCTGGTGTTGAAGCCAATGTAGCAACTATTAGTGGTCAAACAGTGAATTTTAGCATTACGAACCTTACTAGTGGTGATTTAGCCATTGGTCTAGACTGGGCTGCAACTGGTTTTCAGTTCCCTGATGGATCGGCATTTTCGCCATACGATTTGGCAGATTTAAGGTTATTAGTGTCTAC
>Ga0316189_10005918_pt1 | contig 11722 bp, 10 predicted proteins | sample LowCovwburrow_MG_FD_204930 | JGI IMG/M metagenome (GOLD analysis project Ga0316189, IMG submission 204930) | Coastal sediment microbial communities from Maine, United States - Lowes Cove worm burrow | ecosystem: Environmental > Aquatic > Marine > Coastal > Sediment | place: USA: Maine... | reverse complement strand
ATCATCCGCCATATACCAAGGGCAGTCATGATTCTGACGAAGAATATGATAGCCGCGGCAGGATGCATGATATGAGAGAAAACTTCCTGCCTATCCTGGAACAGGCCGGTGTCGACCTGGTGCTCTCCGGTCATAGTCATATGTATGAACGCTCTCATCTGATCGACTGTGCCTACGGTTCATCCGATGAATTCGGTGAAGATAATATCGTGTCGCAAGGAATCGAGGGCAAGCAAAAACAGTATAAGAAACCGCTGCCACCGAAAGCGCATCAGGGCACGATCTATACCATCGCTGGTTCGTCATCAAAGGTCGATCATGGTCCGATCGACCACCCGTCACATCATATCGGTCTACTTGAGGCTGGCTCCATGGTCGTCGATGTGGTGGATAACAAACTGACTGCACGTTTTATCAATAATGAAGGGCAGGTCAGGGACGAGTTCAGTATCACGAAAGATGCTGAATACAGCAGTGAGTATAAAGGCTGCAGCAAGTAACTGCCTCCAGTCCACTTAAGATGAGGGGTAAAGTTTACTGGGTTGATAGCTGCTGTTACTAGCGGCTCAGTTCTTGAACAGCCCCCTGGCTTTCTCCAGGTCTTCCGGGGTGTCCACTGCCAGGCCCTGGTATTCATCCAGTGTCGTTACATTGATGGCGATATCGTTTTCCAGTGCTCGCAGCTGCTCCAGTTTCTCGGTCTGCTCCAGCGGCGTCTGCTCCAGCTGCATCAGCCGGGTCAGTGTCTCACGGGTGTAGATATAAACACCGATATGGATCTGGCCTTTACCCGGTATCTCTCCCTGCTGGGTGACCGGTATCATGTTCCTGGAAAAATATAATGCATTGCCTGTGACCGATGTGACCACTTTTACATTCGATGGCGCCGCCAGCACCTGGCTGTCGCTACACCAGTGTGAGAGTGTGCCCATCTGCGGCTTTTCCTGGGCGATGAAAGTATGTACCAGGTGGTTGATATGCAGCGGGTCGAGCGTGACTTCATCACCCTGAATATTGACGAAGATATCTGCATGTGACTCCTGCATGTATTCGGCGATACGGTCGGTGCCCGACGCGCAGTTCTCGGAAGTCATGGCCACGCTGTAACCCGCATCATTCACCACATCGAATATCCGCCGGTCATCGGTTAACACGATAACGTCACTCAGCGTCGCCGCCTGCAGTGCCCGTTCCAGCACATGGATGATCATCGGTTTGCCGTTGATATCAGATAGCGGTTTACCGGGCAGTCTTGTCGATGCGTACCTGGCGGGTATGCAGCCGATGATGTTGTATTTATGTGTCATGCTGTTTCTGTCCCTGGTGTGATGTTCTAATAATGTTTTCGATCTGTGTTGCTACATCATCTACCGTGATCAATGCCATGCTCTCAGCAGTTTTGACGCGCTCCCCCCAGGAGGCCTGTTCGACGGTCGTATTATTGTACTCTAACAGGGCTTGCGGGTATCTGTTGACGACAAAAGATTGATGATTGTATGGACCGGCGCGATCAGGATTGGTCGCAGCATACAGGCCTATAGTCGCTGTGCCCAGTGCGCTGGCGATATGTACTGGCCCGGTATCAGGGGCGATCACGATGTCGGCCAGCTGTAATAGTGCGACCAGTTCATCGATACCGGTTTTGCCGATGAGGTTCAGCGGTTCGGCCGAGTTGCATAAGGACAGGATCTTCTCTGCCATCTCGGTTTCCAGCGAACTATTGCCGCCGGTGAGAACGACCTGCATATCATGGCGGTTGCTGACCAGGTCAGCGATCGCGGCATAGCCTGCGGCATGCCAGTTGCGCCAGTTCTTTGATTTGGCGACGGCACAGGGGTTGATAACAAATAATTTTTTATCGGTAGCCAGTCGCTCTTTCATGTTCTCGATAGCGACCGGAGAGACCGGCAGCCGCCATTCGAAAACAGGTTCGAGGCCGAAATAACGCGGGAACTCGAGGAAGCTGTCGAGTACATGCTGGCGTATCGAAGCCGGTTTGATCTGCCGGTTGCAGAATAATGACTGCATGTCCTTGGCACGGGCCTGGTCAAAACCCAGCTTGATCGTTGCCGGTATGAACAGGCTGGCGACCGATGCGCGGATGGATAACTGCATGTGCAGCAGCACATCAAACTTCTGACCATTGAGATGACGCTTTAGCTGTCTTCTCAGTTCCCGGTAAGACGCGAGACCTGCTGATTTATCGAAGATAATAAAATGGATATCCTCGAGCTCTCTGACCAGCTGGTATTCAGTTTTACCGATGATCCAGGTGATCTTTGTCTGTGGCCAGTGCTTCTGCAATGTTCGCAAAGTCGGTAAAACATGCGTAATATCACCCAGGGCAGACAGTCGTAACAGGCATAATGTTTGTGGCGGATTGTCGCGTGAATATGTCTGAGCAGAGGCCATTAAATCATCGTTGGATTAAACGTTTTATATGTCGTTGGATACTAATTACAAGATCAGTAAAACCGGTAATGCTTACATCTTATATGATGCCGCTATTATAGCCGAACCGGCGTTGCAGATATTTGATGCTGATTATCACACTAATAAACAAGCGCAGCAAAACAATTCAACCGCCGGGGACACATCAGCAAAGACCGGTATCGGCCGGGCCAGGGTGGTCTATTTCACACATGATGATAAGGCCCTGGTGTTGAAGCACTACTATCGCGGCGGTGCAGTTGCCTCTCTGTTCAAAGACCGTTACCTGGGATTCAGTGTGGTAAAGACCCGGGCGTTCAAAGAGTGGCGCCTGCTCAAAAAGATGCAGCAGCTCGGCCTGCCGGTACCGCAGGCAGTCGCAGCCCATGTTAGAAAATCATTGCTCTTCTATACGGCTGACCTCATCACCGAAGAGATAAAACAGGCAAGGACACTGGCTGACGTCCTGAGTGAAACCAGGATAGAGGCAGCGCAGTGGCGAAAGATCGGTGCCTGTATCCGCTTATTCCATCAGCATGATGTCTATCATGCTGATCTGAATGCCAGGAATATATTGCTCGCAGCCACAGCGCAACATCCGCGGCCAGAAACAGGTGATGTCTACCTGATCGATTTCGATAACAGTGGTTTCAGGCCGGGCAGCGGTTCGTGGAAGATGGCTAACCTGGCGAGGTTAAAGCGCTCGCTGTTGAAGTTTAAACGCAACGATGCGGGTTTCAATTTTGATGAGGGGGACTGGTCTGCATTGCTGGCGGGATATAAGGGTGGGGTGGCGGAATAAGATTCCGCGTTTATTTTTTACTCGTTGTTTTCTGGGGTACTGGTGTTTGGTATTTACCTGGTATTTTTCGTTAGGCATTGCGGTTTTCGCACCGCGGGCGAGATACTCTTTTCTGTTTTTCGATTGTCTCTTCTAATGACGCTACTTAGGTACGTGAATTGTTACCGTGAGTTTCGCCTTTTACGGCGAGGTACTTTTTTGCTACAGCCCAAAAAAGTACCCAAAAAAGGCCGTCGCTACGCCAGGCGCCCCGTAAAAAGCACGGGGTTCCCATTGGTATGTAACCGCTATCATGCTGTGAAAAAACTCGCACAGAACGCTCAGACAGTTTTCACAGAAAGCTCATGATACCGGCCACATACCAATGGCTTGGCTAATGCGAGGAAGAGTCAAAAGAAAAAAACTAAAAACTAAAAACAAAGCAGGCATAAAGAAGAGGAAAGAGTGCTTAACAAAGACACCGTTTTTGTCTTTGACCTTCACCCCACCTTAGCAAGCCATTGAGGTGGTGCTGTTATCATGAGCTTTCTGTGCCAGCTGTCTGAGCGTACGTGTTGTTCAGCGTGCGCGAGTTCTGGCACAGCATGATAACAGTATTGCCTCAATGGGTACCCCTGTGTCTTCTACAGGGGCGCAGCTTACGTGGCGGCCTTTTCTGGGTACTCTTTTGGGCTGTTGCAAAAGAGTACCTCGCCCGCGGTGCGAGAACCGCAATGCCTAATTAAAAGCACATGGTAAATACTAATCACCTAATCCTGCAGATGATGAGTAACCGTAGGAGCGGTTTGTAAACCGCGATCATGACCCTTTATAAGGCTGTATCCAGGCCGCAACAAACTCAAGCCAGTCTAGACAATATCAGCTCACTATAATCCTGCAACACCTGCTCGACATCATGCGAGAGCAGGGCGGTATTCTCCTGTATCTGGTGTAGCCTGTCAGCGTCTTCCAGCAGCGTCGCCAGCTGCTGCTGTAACTCATCGAATGATGCCACCTGGACAATCGCGTCTTTATCTTGCATCAATGCCAGTTCTTCCCTGAAGTTCTCCATGAAGGGTCCGGTGACGATAGCCCGGTTATAACTGGCCGGTTCGAGGATGTTATGGCCGCCGACAGGTACGAAGGAACCGCCCATGATGACTAGCCTGGCATTGCGAAAATAATCTTTTAACTCGCCGACCGTATCCAGTAGATAGACTTCGGTGTCATCTGTTATCGCCTGCTCCCTGCTCCTTATCGCGATGTTCTGGCAGTCGAGCTTTTTCGTTATCGCCGGCCCGCGTTCAGGGTGCCTGGGTACGATGATCAGCAGTTCATCACGGCCCAGTCGTTTCCAGCGCTGGTAGATCTGTACCTCTTCATCATCATGTGTCGATGCGACGAGCACATATCCGCGCTGCAAAGAGAAAGGTTTTTTTTCTGATGCCTGGCCGAGGTTCAGTGCGGTAGTGAACTTCAGATTACCGACCGTTTTTATTTTACTGCTATCGGCACCGAGTGATTCATAGGCCTTTGCATCCTGATCTGATCGGGCGGAGATGGTCGAGACATTCGACAGGCTGGCGCTGAGTAATGATTTAACCCATGGTTTTGCCGAGGTGGTCCTACTGGACAGGCGCGCATTGATGATGTGTATGGCGATGCCCCTGCGATGACATAGTCTAAATAAGTTGGGCCAGATCTCGGTCTCTACGACGTAGAGTGCGACAGGTTTAATACTATCGATAAAACGCTTAACGCCAAAAGACCAGTCAAAAGGCAGGTAACTGTGAAACAGGTAGGCAAGTTTCTGCTGGTCGACGATCTTGCCGCCGGTGATGGTGTTACTGGTGATGATGAAATTGAGTTGCTGGTTTTTCTCGTGCAGGTTTTTAAGTAGTGGCAGCAGGGTGTTTACCTCACCGACAGAGGCGCAGTGGAACCAGGTGGCGTTCTTCGGTAGTTGCGAGTAGCCGAAGCCGAGCCGTTGCCAGAAGTAACGTGCTTGCCTGTTACTGACCGATTTCCATAGGATATGCGCCAGGATGAGCGGGCTAAGTACGATCGTTAACAGGCGGTAGAGTGGCATTGTCAGGCGTAGATATTCGTTGTTCGATCAGCTTGTGTCTTGAAGCGCTTGTGTGACCACAGGTACTGTTCCGGCTGGTCGTATACCATGGCTTCGATGGTCCTGTTCACCCTGGCGCTATCGGCCTCGATATCATCAGAAGGGAAATCCTCCAGTGCAGGCAGCACCACGAGTTTGTATCCCCTGCCTTTTTCCAGCCGGACCGGGTAGAAAGGCACGACCGCAGCGCCGGTCATCTTCGCCAGCTTGGCGGTGGCGGTCAGGGTGGAGGCGGTACCGCCGAGGAAAGGGGTGAAGACGATGTCCTGGTCGGCAAAATCCTGGTCGGGGCCGAACCAGGTCGCGTGCCCGCTTTTCAGGCCTTTGATGATGGCGCGAACATTGCGGGTTTCGATCAGCTCGTCACCCATCTTCGAGCGGTAGTGCACCATCAGTGCGTTGAACAGGGGGTTGTGCGCGCGTTTGAACACGGCGTTGTATTTATCGACGTAGGTGCCGATCAGGTGGCCGCCCATCTCCAGCGTGGTGAAGTGGCCGGTGAGCAGCAGTACGCCTTTGCCCTTTGCCATGGCTGCATCGAGATGTTCCTTGCCTTCGATCTGGCATACCTTCTGTAAGGCTTCACTCCTGGTGAACCAGGCGATGCCGGTCTCGAAGATCGAGATACCGAGACTTCTGAAGGCTTTTTTATTGAGCTCGTCGATCTCCTTGTCGGCGAGATCAGGATATGCCTGTTTCAGGTTGATGCGGGCGGCACGCCTGCGCGATGGCACGATGCGGTAGATCAGGATGCCCAGTGCAGAGCCCATCGATTGCAGCGTTGAAATGGGCAGCAAGGTGGCCAGCCGTAATAATCCGATGGCAAACCATACCGGCCAGTATTTTGGCGCCAGGTAGGCGCCTGGCTGAAATGATCTGTCGACTGGTTTGTTCACCACTAGCGATTATCCGATCGGCCGGTCGCAGTCGTTATTGCTGCTCGTCCTGGTCTTCCCTGGCTGGCCTGACGATGAGCCATTCGTTTATCGCATCGATATCTTTCGGGGTAAGGATGCCGGCGACCTGCTTCAGCCGCAGGCTGTTGGAAAGGTAGGTGTAACGTGCCACTGAATAATCACGCTGGGCGCCATATAACTGGCGCTGCGATAACAGTACGTCGACACTGGTGCGGGTACCGGCATCGTAGCCGGCCAGCGTTGCATCCAGTGAAGTCTGGGTAGAGATGACGGCCTGTTTCCTGGCCTTCACGTTGGCGATATCTGCTTCCAGGCTGAGGTAGGCGCTGCGTGACAGGCCCGTGGTGCGCCGCCTTTCCTGTTCCAGCAGTGCCTGTGCCTGGTCGCGTTCCGAGGCTTTCTGGCGAACGGTCGAACTGGTGAGGCCACCGCTGTAGATAGGTACATCGAGGTTCAACATGACTTTCGTATCTGTATTGTCATAGGGGGGTATCACGGTACCGATACCAAAATCGCGCTCACCGATACTGTTTACACCATAGGAGGCGTTTAAACTGAGTGACGGGTAATGGCCGCCCTTGCTGCCATCGTAGGCACTCTGGGCAGCCTTCAGCGAATAGTTCGCTGATATGATCGAGAAATTGTTCTGCAGTGATTTATTCACCCATTCATCGATGTTCATCGGTTCAGGGATGACCAGCGGCATATTCTCATCCGCAACCTTTAGGTTCTCCGGAGGCGTATTGATGATGAAACGCAGGGCTTCACGTTTATTGGACAGGTCATTCGCCGCGATGATCTCATTCGCCTTGGACACGTCAAAACTGGCCTGTTGTTCCTTGACATCGGTGATCGCCGACAGGCCTACGTTAAAACGTTCGGTGCTCTGTTCCAGCTGTTTGCCGATGGCTATCCTCTCGGCGGTCGCGGTCTCCAGGGTATCGATGGCCGTCAGCACATCGAAATAGGCGGTGGCGACACGCACGATGGTGTCCTGCTTGGCGACTTCGAGATCGGCGACAGCTTTGGCGACGAAGGCATCACCCTGGTCCAGGTTATCAAATACCGTCTTGTCGAAGATGACCTGGTTCAGGTTGAGCGAGTAACCGTCACTGTTATTTTCTGATGTAGTGACCACGCCGTTCCTGTCATTCTCGGTATCGCCGCGCTGGTAATAGGCATTGAATCCGACCTGCGGCAATATTGCAGATGTGCTCTGTGTGGATGCTTCAGAGGCGGCCAGGTAACCGGCATACGCTGCCTGGAAAGTGGTATCGTATTGCTGTGCGAGTTCCATGGCCTGTTTCAGGTCGAGTGCCAGAGACGGTGTCGTGACAGAACAGAATAGTAAACCAATGGCGCCCTGAGTAAGCTTTTTCATCATGTTCTCTTGATTGTGAGTACTGCGTTAAAAGGGTTAACTAATATGTCGGCATATCTTTATCGACGGTCTGTGCCCACTGTGCGACACCGCCCGACAGGTTGATAATGTTGCTAAACCCTGCTTGTTCAAGATAACGGCCGACGCGGCGGCTGCGTATGCCATGGTGGCATATCACCACCGTCTCGCGATCGAAATCCAGATTATTGTATTCGGCGGTGATCTGCGACATCGGCAGCAGTACGCTGTTCTCTATCTTGCAGACCTCAAATTCCCAGGGCTGGCGGACGTCGAGCAGCAACGGCTGCTGGTCACAGGTTTCGAGATGCGCCTTTAATTCTTGCGCATTAAATTCACGCATAATTCTAAAATATAAATTTGTGTTCAACAGGTTCGATCATCGGCTCGATAGAAGTCTCGAACAGATCTTCGGTTGTCCACTCGTTCTTGCCGATACGGGTGACACGGTGAGCGGTCATCGCGGGTGCTTTGCCGGTGACGACGAACATCCTGCCACCGTTCTTCAGCAGTTTCCTGTAGCTCTGCGGAATGCGCTTCATGGCAGCACTGATGACGATGACATCATAATTATGTTTCTGCTCCCAGGTCTTCGAGGCATCACCGGTCACAAGGTTCACATTATTGATGTTCAGCGCCTGCAGGTTTTTCTCTGCCATCGCGGTCATGTCTTCGTTGATATCGACGCTGTCGACATGGCGACCCAGTTTTGCCAGGCAGGCAGTCAGGTAGCCGCTGCCGGTACCGATCTCGAGGATGAGGTCTTCATCCTGGATATCCATCTCCTGCAGGATACGGCCGTCGATGGTCGGATTGGCCATGGTGCATGGCTGGTCTTCATAAGTTCCTAGCGGGATACGGGTATCGACATAAGCCAGGTTCTTGTATTCATCAGGTACAAACTGCTCACGGGGGATCTCGCTGATCACCGCCAGTACGCGCGGATTGAGTACATCCCACGGGCGAACCTGCTGTTCGACCATATTAAAACGAGCTTTTTCGAAGTCCATAAAACGCCTTCATCTTTAATCGGTATCTAAAGTGCGCATTCTACCCTGAGAGCGGCTCTCAGGGTAGGTGTAGATGACTGATTTATTGGCATAAACCCGCACAGCCAAAATGGTTAAGGCGAAATATTGTGTGAAATAGATAATGTCACGCCTGTTGTGTCTTTATTGCGTGGAAGAATCAGGTATCATGTAGCCCTTAATACTATTAGTCCAGATCGAAAATTTAAGAGTAACCAACTTATGAGTGCCATCCCGCAAGAGTTCCTTGACCGCGCAGCCGAGCTGTCTTCAGATTCCACCAAACCGCTCGATGGTTCGAAGAAGATCTATGTCCAGGGTTCTCGTCCGGATATTCGAGTACCGATGCGCGAGATTCACCTGGAAGATACCGCCTCCAGCTTCGGTGCCGAGCCCAATCCGCCGATCCCGGTCTATGATACTTCCGGCCCATACACCGACCCCGATGTACAGATCGATCTGTTGCAGGGACTGGCCGATGTGCGCAGCACGTGGATAGAAGAGCGCGATGACACCGAGAGCCTGGACGGTCCGACTTCAGATTACGGCCAGCAGCGCCAGGGCGATCCGGAGCTGGCACACCTCAGGTTCGAACATATCCGCACCCCGCGCCGCGCCAGGGCCGGCTGCAACGTGTCGCAGATGCACTATGCGAAAAAAGGCATCATCACGCCGGAGATGGAATACATCGCCATCCGCGAGAGCATGAAGCTGCAGCAGCTGCGCAAAGACCCGGAATACAAAAAAGTACTGATGCAGCACCCCGGCCAGTCCTTCGGTGCCAACCTGCCGAACGAGATCACGCCGGAATTCGTGCGTGACGAAGTCGCTGCCGGCCGCGCTATCATCCCGGCCAATATCAACCACCCAGAGCTGGAACCGATGATCATCGGCCGCAACTTCCTGGTCAAGATCAACGGCAACCTCGGCAACTCGGCAGTCACCTCGAGCATCACCGAAGAAGTCGAAAAGATGGTGTGGGGCATCCGCTGGGGCAGTGATACCATCATGGACCTGTCCACCGGCAAGAACATCCACGAGACCCGCGAATGGATATTGCGTAACTCGCCGGTACCGATCGGCACCGTACCGATCTACCAGGCACTGGAAAAAGTCGACGGCGTCGCCGAAGACCTGACCTGGGAAGTTTTCAAAGATACATTAATAGAGCAGGCAGAGCAGGGCGTGGACTATTTCACCATCCATGCCGGTGTGCGCCTCAAGTATGTACCGATGACCGCAAAGCGTGTTACCGGTATCGTCTCGCGCGGCGGTTCCATCATGGCGAAATGGTGCCTGGCGCATCACCAGGAGAATTTCCTGTATACGCATTTCGAAGAGATCTGCGAGATCATGAAAGCCTATGACGTGTCGTTCTCATTGGGAGACGGTTTGCGTCCCGGCTCGATCGCCGATGCCAACGACGAAGCCCAGTTCGGCGAACTGGAAACTTTAGGTGAGCTGACCAAGATCGCCTGGCAGCATGACGTGCAGGTGATGATCGAAGGCCCCGGCCACGTACCGATGCAGATGATCAAGGAGAACATGGACAAGGAACTGGAAGACTGTTTCGAAGCACCGTTCTATACTCTCGGTCCGCTGACTACCGACATCGCGCCGGGCTACGATCATATCACCTCAGGCATCGGTGCCGCTCAGATCGGCTGGTACGGTTGCGCGATGTTATGTTACGTCACACCAAAAGAACATCTCGGCCTGCCGAATAAACAAGATGTGCGTACCGGCATCATCACCTACAAGATATCGGCCCATGCCGCCGATCTCGCCAAGGGCCATCCCGGTGCTCAGATCCGTGACAATGCCATGTCGAAAGCCCGCTTCGAATTCCGCTGGGAAGACCAGTTCCGCCTGGCACTCGATCCGGAACGTGCGCGTGAATACCACGATGAGACCATGCCGAAAGATGCGCACAAGGTGGCGCATTTCTGTTCCATGTGTGGGCCGAAGTTCTGCTCTATGAAGATCTCGCAGGATGTCCGTGATTACGCAGCGGAACGTGGCATTGGTGTCGAGATTGCAGTAGACGAGGGTTTCAAAGAAAAGGCAGAAGAGTTTAAAAAGGCTGGCTCGAAGATTTATTCCAAGGCCTAGCGACCTCTAATCTTATCTTGTCATCCCGAACTCTATAGTCTGTCATTCCGACAGAGCAGAGCGATGAGGAATCTTAAAGCCCGCCTATGCGGGCTTTATTGTTTTGTTGGTAGTTTTTATTTTTTAATCCGTCATTGCGAGTCGCGATAGCGTCGTGGCAATCTGAGCTTCTTCTTTTTACGCGAGAGTAGTGGCTGGGAAATAGGGGTCAGAGAGCAATTGTTTCTAATATTAGAATTAATTGCTCTCTGACCCCTATTATTTTGCTTATTCTTTGCTATTAATCAGGGGTAATTGTTCAAAAAACATCCCGTTTTTTTTCTAACTCGTGATGGTGATAGTCGTGAATTATAAAAGCACGCTCTGCACATTTGTTCTTGTTTCTCTTCTTTCCATTTCCCAGGCCCAGGCTGTCGAGCCGAAAGATATCAGTGATATGCTGGATGAACGGGCGATGTCGATGGTGTTGTCTGATGATTCTGCTGAGGCCCGGATGCAGTCATGTCATTCAGATAACACGGCGGTTGTTACGATCTACACGACCAACGGTAATGCACAGGTGGGTATCGATGTGAGGATCGACGGACGGGTTGTTGGCAGCCTGACTTCTCACTACCCTGATGAGCAGCCTTCGTGTAATACTGATAGCTCTGCTGGCGTGATCACTCTCGTGGTTTCGGCCGGTGAACACCAGCTCGATGCAGGGAGCCTGAACCTGTTTTGGCCAAGCTACACTTTTGATGTTGAAAAATGTGAGTGTCGGGTGTTGCCGCTACCCTGATTTGTCGTTAAGTAGAAATAGGGTCAGAGAGCAATTGTTTCTAATATTAGAATTAATTGCTCTCTGACCCTGATTGCTTTATAAGGTTGTCGGGTCGTAATAAATTAAATATTTTTACTAACAGAGGTGGCATTATGGACTTAACA
>Ga0316189_10005917_pt1 | contig 11723 bp, 8 predicted proteins | sample LowCovwburrow_MG_FD_204930 | JGI IMG/M metagenome (GOLD analysis project Ga0316189, IMG submission 204930) | Coastal sediment microbial communities from Maine, United States - Lowes Cove worm burrow | ecosystem: Environmental > Aquatic > Marine > Coastal > Sediment | place: USA: Maine... | reverse complement strand
CCGCTGCGCGGTCAACACGAGTCCGAAGTCGAAACCATCCGCTACGTGGATCACGTTCCAGTCCTGGAAGTAGAAGTACTCGCACGGATCCCACTGCACATAGTCGCCGGGCTGGTCTCCTTCACGTGTCACAGCGTCCGAATCGATCGCTGCCTGGTTCCAATCCAGGTGCATCACCGCGTTCGAGAGACCCGACGTGCCGGCAAATGCTACGGCCTCGGCTGCTCTTCCCGGTGTGATGCCTCCCTCACCCTCGATCAGATGCACCCGCGGTGCGTCGCCCCCGTAGGCGTCGGCAGCTGCCACGGCCAATCCAAGGGACGACCCAACTCCGATGCCGGACGCGCCGGTGGACAGTTTCACGAATGGAGTGGCTGGTGTCGGATGCCCGTCGAGCGCCTTCGAATGAAACTCCCGGAACAGCGGAGTCGGCTGGGTCAGGTTGCGCCGAAAGCCGAGAAGATCCTCGAAGCGCAGTCGCAGATTCTGCTCATCGGGGAGCAGATCGGGTCGGGCGATCCGCGCGATCTCATCCCGCAACGCCCACATCGCGTACAAACCCATCGCCTTGTGACCGGCGGAGTACGAGATCAGATCCTGGTCCCTGCGATTCGGTTCGCCGATGTCGTAGTCCATGCCGTCGAACAGCAGGCCGGCCACGATGTGACCGGATGAGATTGAACCACCCGGATGCCCCGACTGCGCGAAGTTGAACAGGACGGAGCACAGTGCCCGATAGAACTCGTCGAATCGCTTCAAAGCCGCCAAATCAGCCGGAGCTACTCCCACCGGTTCCGAAACCTCTACCCACGTTGCCCTTCGCGGTCCGAACGCTCGACTCATGATCGCCTCAACTCCTCATCTCACTCGTCCGTTGGCGGCACTGCCCGGTCGCTCATGGTGTCCACGACGACGCGCCGCATCCTACTTGCGGCGTCAACCCGCCCGTACGAGTCGTCGCCGTCATCACCGCTGAATCACCCCTCACCCCGCGCTTCCAGTCCCTCGTCCGAGAGCAGTGCCGCGTACTCCTCTGGTGTGTTGACGTCCCGCGGCGCGGGGCCGGCGATCCGCAGCCGTGCGACTCGGTCGTCTCCGCTCTCGACCAAGAGACGCCCCAGCACCCTCTCCCCCGTCATCTCCGCGGCGTCTTCGAGAGCCGGCCGTGAGATCAGGAACGGGTTCGCGATGCGATCGTCGTAGTTGGCCACCACCGCCCAAGGGCGATCCTCGTTCCACAGTTCGACCATCGCGTCGATCACATCGGTCCGGGTCGTCGGCTGGTCCCCGGCGACCAGGATGAACGCCTCCGCATCGGGGTCGGTCAACGTTGCGGTCAGGAACGATGACATGTTCCCCCGCCGATAGTCAGGGTTCCGCACGACCGTTGCTCGCACAGCCAAGAGCGACGCCTCAACCGCTTCTGCGTTCGCTCCCGTCACGACGATCACCTGGTCCACGTGGCTTGCCTCGACGGCCGCGAGGGTGGTGTTGAGCACCGTTCGGTCGTGGAGCGGCAGCAGCAGCTTTGGCTCGCCCATGCGCTCCGCCGCACCGGCCGCAAGCACGACTCCGGTGGTCAAACCTCTCATCTAGATGCCGACAATGTCCTCGGGCCGTACCGGCACCCGCGTGAGCGGCCGACCGGTCGCGGCGCGGATCGCTGCAATGACCGCAGGAGTCGAACTGATCGTCGGCGACTCACCGATGCCCTTCGCTCCGAATGGACCCCAGTGATCACCCGCCTCGATGATTCGAGTCTCGACCGCCGGGGCGTCGAGGAACGTCGGAATGAGGTAGTCGGTGAACGTCGGGTTCAGGATGATCCCCTCGTCGATCACCAACTCTTCCATGATTGCGAGGCCCATGCCTTGCATGATCCCGCCTTCGAGCTGACCGGTGATGGCCTGCGGATTCAGGGCCGTGCCGACGTCCTGCGACGTGTCGATGCGGACCACGCGCACGAGACCGAGTTCAGGGTCGACGTCGACCACCGCACGGTGAGCGGCGACCACGAATCCGGCGTGCACATCGCCCTGCCCGTTCTCGTCCGGCGGGAACGTCTCGGGATGACGGAACCGGACGTGGTGGTCGACGGGTCCGGCCGCACACACGTCCTCGATCGTCGCGATCCGCGCACCATCCCGGTAGACGCCATCGTCGCGGAGTTCGTCTCCGCCGTGATCCGCGAGGATCTGGTCGCGCAAACCGACGGCCGCGGCGTGTACCGCGCCCCCGGTCATCTGCGTCTGGCGGGACGCCGAGGTCGATCCGGCCGATCCAATCTGGGACGTGTCATCCCACACCACGGCGACCTTCTCGGTTCCGAGCACCGTCCGAGTGATCTGTTGGCAGACGGTGACGAGTCCCTGCCCCACTTCCATGGCCGCGGTGTGCACCTCAACTCCGGCCGGGGTCATCACGACCCGGGCTTCGGCAAAGTCGTCGAAACCTTCGGAGAACGCGAGGTTCTTCAGCCCCACCGCATATCCGACGCCCCGCACCACCGAAGACGATGGTGTCGTCAACCCGGTCCCGCCCGGCAGGAGGCGCGGGTCGTCGCTGTCCGCGAGCGCATCCGGGAGTGGGATCGCCTCGATCGCATCGATCACCTCGAGTGTTGGGAGCGACCCCTCGATGATCTGACCGGACGTCGACATCGGGTCGCCGGCGAGCAGGGCGTTCTTCCTTCGAAGCTCGAGCGGATCCATACCGAGTTCGGCAGCAAGCAGGTCCATCTGGCTCTCGGATGCGAAGCATGTCTGGACGGCGCCGAAGCCGCGCATCGCACCGGCCGGCGGGTTGTTGGTCCTCGCGACGGCCGCATCGACCACCACGTTGTCGCAACGGTACGGGCCCACGGTGAAGAAGGTCGCGTTGGCCAGCACGGCACGACTCGTGTGGGCGTAGGCCCCACCGTCGAGAAGGAGGCGAGCCGTGACCTTCACCAGGTTGCCGTCTGGATCTGCCTCGTGTCGATAGACCATGTGGGATGGGTGGCGCTTGACGTGGCCGGCGAACGATTCTGTTCGGTCGTACACCATCTTCACGGGGCGACCGGTCGCGAGCGCCAGCATGGCGACATGGATGTGCAGTGAGATGTCCTCGCGCGATCCGAAGGCGCCGCCGATGCCTGCCGGATGGCATCGAACCAAGTCGTCCGGCATGTCAAGGCACGCGACGATCTGCCGGTGGTCAACGTGGATCCACTGACTCGTAACGTACAGATCGAGTCCGCCCTCGCCATCTGGAATGGCGAACCCGGCTTCGGTGCCGAGAGGCGCCTGGTCCTGGGTCGCGGTCTCGTAGACCCCTTCGACCACGACCGATCCGGTCGAGTCGACGTCGCCCCGTCGGATCTTCATTTCACGGAAGGTGGATCCATTGTCGACGGCCTGCTGAGGATCGGTAAGCGGGGCAAGCGGCTCCCACTCCACGACGATGGCAGCGGCGGCGCGCCGTGCGGTCTCTTCGTCGTCGGCCGCGACGACCGCGACCGGTTCGCCCCAGTACTGAGCGAAGCCGTCGCAGAACACCGGCTGGTCTTGCTCCTCTTGTCCGAAGGTCCGCTTGCCCTGAACATCATCCTGCGTGAGCACGGCTCGAACGCCGGCCATGGCAACCGCCGGTCCGACATCGATGCTGACCAGACGGGCATAGGCATAGGGGCTCCGCAAGGTTGACCCCCACAGCATGTCCTCGGACCACAGGTCCGACGCGTACGCGAAGTTCCCCATCACCTTCGGGATGCCGTCCGGACGCTGAGCGCTGGTTCCAATCCCGCCGCGTAGGCCGGACGTGGTCTTGGCGGTCATGCGTCCTCCTTCGTCACCGTCTCGAACGCTCGCAGAATTGCCCCGTACCCCGTGCAGCGGCAGATATTCCCGGAGAGGGCTTCGCGTATCTCGATCTCACTCGGCTGCGGGTTGGCGGCCAGCAGATGTGAGCCGGCCACGATGACGCCGGGGGTACAGAAGCCGCACTGCACGCCGCCTTCGGCGAGCATCGCCTCCTGGAAGGGATGCAGTTCGTCCTCGCTTCCGAGACCTTCAACGGTGGTCACCTCGGCGCCGTCGGCGTCGGCCGCCATCACGAGACACGAGCAGATGGCCTCTTCATCGAAGACCACCGTGCACGAGCCGCACTCTCCTTGCTCGCAGGCGTCCTTCGTTCCCGGTAGGTCGAGGTCGTTCCTGAGTACGGTCAGCAGGCTCTCCGCTCCGGCGACGTCGACGACCCGCTCTTCGCCGTTGACCGTGATCGTGACGTTCATCGCGCACTCCGTTCGACGAGCCGCCGGGCGAGAACACCCGCGGCATGCCTTCGATACGCCTCGGTCGATCGGTGATCGGTGATCGGTTTGACCTCTTGCGAGACGATACGGGCGAACTCGTCGAGCGCCTCCCCCGAGATCGTCGATTCGGCGTTGATCATCTCCTCGGCTCTCGTCGCCCGGATCGGCGTCGGTGCGACCGACCCGAGTGCCACGCGGAAGCCGTCGTCGCCTCGCATGACCAGGCAACTGACCGTCGAGATGACCATCGCGTTGCGCACGCCGACCTTCGCGAACTCCTGATGCTCGGGGAGACCGTCCGGTACCACGACCGCGGTGATGATCTCGTCCGGTTCGATCGATGTTCGTTTCACACCGGTGAAGAACTCGCGCCACGGCACCAGTCGGGTGCCGCGTTCCGACGAGCGAACCTCGATCGATGCGTCGGCAGCGGCGATCCACGGAAGGCCGTCCCCCGCCGGACTGGCTGTCCCGACATTCCCTCCGATGGTGCCTGCCGCGCGGATCTGCGGCGAGCCAACGGTACGCGCCGCCTGTGCGAGTCCGCGGTGCGGACCTTGCTCGAGGCGCGCCCATCTGGCTCCTGAGCCGATCCGGCTCGGCGTCACATCGCTCAGCTCTGCAACGCGGCGGAGCGAGATGACCCGCTGGGGTCGGTGGTGGGCAAGGTTGACCTCAACCATGAGGTCGGTTCCTCCGGCGAGGAGCTCAGCATCGGGCCGTTGGGCCTTTGCGGCGAGCGCGTCGTCGAGGTCACGTGCAGCAACGAATTCCATGGCCATACCGTAGTCGGCGGGACGCAATCCGTACTCGGCGATCCGGCCGCTCAGCGGCTCAGCTACCTGCCCCGATCAGGCGCGTCGCGGCCTTGTTGTGGGCGTCGATCAGCGGCGGCAGATCGACGCCCACCAATTCGCGGTTGTGAACGACGGCTCGTCCCTGGACGTAGCTCTCATCGACACCCGTGGGGGCCACGAACAACACCGCGGCGACCGGGTCGTGGAGCGCTCCCGCGTACTCGAGACGATCGAGCGAGATCGCGATGAAGTCGGCTGCCTTCCCAGGCTCGAGCGAGCCAACGTCGTCGCGTCCGAGGACCGCGGCGGATCCACGGGTCGCGATCCTCAGCGCTTCTCTGGCGGTGAGCAGTCGTCCCCCCTCGATTGATGGTGCGGCTGCGAGCCGGGCGAGGAGCATCGCCTGTCTGGCCTCTGCGATGAGGTGGCTTCCGTCGTTGCTCGCCGACCCGTCGACGCCGAGTCCCAGCCGGACACCGGCAGCGAGGTAGCGTCGGACCGGGGCGATCCCTGAGGCGAGCCGCATGTTCGATGATGGGCAGTGGGCCACGCCGGTCTCGGACGTTGCGAGGCGCAAGATCTCATCATCGTTGATGTAGATCCCGTGGGCGTACCAGACGTCGTCACCGACCCAGCCGAGATCCTCCATGAGTTCGACCGGTCGCCGACCGAACGTCTCGATGCAGAACTGTTCCTCGTCGTGGGTCTCGGCGACGTGGGTGTGGAGGTGCACGCCGTACTGGCGGGCCAGTTCTGCCGACGACCGCATGAGTTCCGGCGTGACCGAGAACGGCGAGCAGGGGGCCACCACGACGCGCACCATCGCTCCCGGATCGGGATCGTTGAAGGCTTCGATCACCCGCTGCGTATCGAGCAGGATCGTCTCCTCGTCCTCGACCACCGAGTCGGGGGGCAGTCCTCCGTCGCTCTCCCCCAGACTCATCGACCCTCGCGCAGCGTGGAAACGGACACCCACGTTCGATGCGCCCTCGATCTGATCATCGAGCCGGGACCCATTCGGCCACAAGTACTGATGATCCGACGATGTCGTACACCCCGACAGGGCGAGTTCCGAGAGCGCCAACTCCGTCGAGATCCGTACATCCTTGGGCGTCATCCGCGCCCAGATCGGATAGAGCGTCCGAAGCCAGTCGAACAGGCCGGCGTCCTGGGCCCCCGGCACGGCACGCGTCAGCGTCTGATAGAAGTGGTGGTGGGTGTTGATGAGGCCGGGCAGGACGACATGGCCGCTCAGGTCGACCACCTCGTCCGCAATCTCAGGGAGGTCCGCAGTCGGCCCCACCTGCTGGATGAAGCCATCGACGGCGTACAGACCCCCATCGACGATCTCGGTACCACCGTCATCCATCGTGGCAAGAACCTGCGTGTGCCGAACGAGAAGAGTGCTCATCCCATGAATGTACCAACTCAATTCGGGTCGTCCGACGCTATCGGGGATCGACGCTCGCCAGTAGAGTGGAGAGACGGGCCGATGAAGGAGAGATGCAAATGATCACGCAGTACCACCGACCGTTCACGCTCGATGATGCGGTTGCGATTCTTGCCCGCCCGGATGCGATCGTCTTGGCCGGCGGAACCTCGATCAATGCCGATCCGGACCGCGCCCCCAAGACGGCTGTGGACGTCCAGGCCCTCGATCTTGCCGGCATCGAACTCGAGGGCGGCATGGTCCGCATCGGGGCAACGAGCCGCCTGCAGGATCTGGTGGACTCCGCGCTCGTCCCGGTGGTGCTACGCGACCTCGCCCGACGCGAAGCTCCGAACACGATCCGCAACATGGCCACCCTCGGCGGGACCATCGGAGCGTCCGATCCCGAGAGCGAGTTGCTCGCCGGGCTGCTTGCGTTCGATACGCGCGTGACGCTCGCCCGTTCCGGCTCATCCACCGAGCACGCGCTCGCAGACGTACTCGCCGACCGGAGCATCCTCAACGGAGCCATCATCACCGCCGTCACCGTCCCGTCCGGGGGAGAAGCCGCCGTCGACCGGGTGTCCCGCACCCCCATGGACCGCCCGATCGTCGCAGCCGTCGCCCATCGAAGCGGTGACACGGTCCGCCTTGCCATGACCGGCGTCTCCGCGGGCCCGACGGTGGTCGACCCCGACAACGTGGCGGATCTCGATCCGCCCGCCGATTTCCGTGGCACCGCCGACTACCGAAGAAACCTCGCCGAGGTACTCGCCCAGAGAGTTCTCGCTGACGTCACGGGAGGTGAAGCGTCATGACGATCACGCTCACCGTCAACGGAGCCAAGGTCGAACTCTCCTGCAAGCCACAGGACTCACTACGTGCCGTGCTGCGCGGGGCCGGGTACTACAGCGTGCGATTCGGCTCGGAGACCGGAGAGACCGGAGCGGCGGCCGTGCTCGTAGACGGCGTCCTCATCTCCGCCGACCTGATGCTGGCAGCTCAGGCCGATGGCCACGAGATCGAGACCGTTGAGGGCATGAGCAGCCCCGGCAACCTCCACCCGATTCAGGAAGCATTCATCGAGACCGGCGCAATCCAGTCCGGGTACTCCACGCCGGCAATGATCCTCGCTGCAAAGGCCCTGATCGCCGCGAATCCGGACCCTACCGAAGACGACGTCAGGGATGCCTTCTCGGGCATCCTTGACCGCGAGACCGGCTATCTGCGTCCAGTCCACGCCGTCTTGCGGGCGGCCGCGGTGATGCGCGGGGACGATCCCGAGAGCGTTGACGTCGCCTTCCTCGATCCGCTCACGAGCGGCGCCGCGTCCGACCAGGATGTGACCGCCCTGTCCACGATCGCTCCAAAGGTCGTTCCAAGCGTCGACGTGCCGGACACCCGTATCGTCGGCCACGCCGAGGTCAAGGTCGATGCCATCAAGCTGGTGAAGGGCAATCCTGCCTTCACCGACGACGTCGTTGCCTCCGGCACCCTCGTGGCGAAGGTGCTCTACAGCCCGCACGCGAACGCACGGATCGTTGACATCGACGACTCTGCTGCCGCGGCGCTCCCCGGCGTCCGCGCCGTACTCCATCACGGGAACGTGGCGCGAGTGCGATATGCGTCGGGTGGCCAGAGCTACCCCAACCCACTCCCCTACGACCAGGTCAGCTTCGACAATCGGGTCCGTTTCGTCGGCGATCGCGTCGCAGCCGTCGCAGCCGACACGGAAGAGATCGCGCTCGCAGCGATCGACCTGATCGACGTGACCTACGAGGTGCTCCCCGCAGTGTTCGACGAGAACGAGGCCATCCTCGACGGAGCGCCCGTGATTCACGACGAACCGGATATGGAGGGGGCGCACGATGCCTCCCACAACTTGGTTCACCACATCCAGGCGGAGACCGGCGACGTCGCCGACGGCTTCGCCGCCGCTGCGCATGTGTTCGAACAGACGTGCCGGGTCCACCAGGTGCAACAGACACCGATCGAACCCCATATCGCGATCGCGGCGTGGGACAGCGACGAGCGCCTGGTGATCACCTCATCGACCCAGGTCCCGTTCCATGTTCGCCGCATGGTCGCCCCGTTGCTCGGTCTGCCGGTCAAGCAGATCCGGATCATCAAGCCGCGAATCGGCGGCGGCTTCGGCGTGAAGCAGGAGATGCTCATCGAGGACATCGTGGGCCACCTCACGATCGCCACGGGCCGGCCGGTCCGTCTCGAACTCACCCGCGAGGAGGAGTTCATATCGAGCCGGACCCGCCATCCGCAGACGATCACGTTCAAGACCGGCGTCGACGCCGCGGGCAAGATCACGGCGCAGGACATGCACGTGGTGGCAAACACCGGGGCCTACGGAACCCATGGACTCACCGTGCAGATGGTGACGGGCCTGCGCGGTCTCAGCTCATACAACTCGCCGATCAAGCGATTCGACTGCAAGGTCGCGTACACCAACATCCCGGTACCGGGGGCCTATCGCGGGTACGGGGCGCCTCAGGCGCTGTACGCGCTCGAGACCCACATGGAGGACATCGCGGCTGAACTGGGGATGGATGCCATCGAGTTCCGTCGCCTCAACTGGGCCGTCGCCGGGGACCCCCTCGACATCGCCCCACAACTCGGCGAAGGCGACCAGGACGCAAGCGTGATGCCAATGATTACGTCGTGCGGCCTCGAGGAGGCGGTCGCTCAGGGAATCCGAGCCATCGACTGGGACCGTCGCAACGACCCGGCTTGGCGCGAGCCGGCCGATCGACCGAACATCAGGCGCGGTCTCGGCTTCGCCATGGCCATGCACGGCACGGCGATCCCTGGCCTCGACATGGGCGGCGCCAGCCTCAAGATCAACGATGACGGCTCATTCAATCTGCTTGTCGGCGCTACCGATCTCGGCACGGGCTCGGACACGATCCTTGCGCAGATCGCTGCGGAGGTTGTTGGCGTGGGGACCGACGACATCATCGTCTACTCGTCCGATACCGACATGACCCCGTTCGACGTTGGGGCCTACGCATCGAGCACCACCTACATCTCCGGCATGGCGACGAAGCGCGCTGCGGAGTTGGTGCGGGCCCAGATCATCGATCGGGCCGTGCTCATGCTTGGCGTCGACGCCGACTCGATCGATCTTCACGACGGGAAGGCATGGTCGACCGATGGGCAGTCGGTGACGCTCGAGCAGATCGCGCTGTCGACGCTCCACCAGGAGGGCCAGCATCAGATCATGGCAGACGCGTCGTACGTCTCCCCCGAGTCACCTCCGCCCTACGCGGCTCAGTTCGCCGAGGTCGAGGTCGACATTGAGACCGGACAGGTCACGGTTGAGCGGCTCGTCATGGCCGTCGACTGCGGTGTGCCGATCAACCCGCTCACCTCGGTCGGACAGGTCGAGGGCGGCCTGGTGCAAGCGCTCGGATACGGACACTGCGAGGAGATGGCGTACGACGCGGACGGTCGCATGGTCAACGCGGCGTTCGGTCCGTACAAGATCTACCGGGCCGATGAGATGCCCGAGATCGAGGCGATCCTCGTGCAGACCCTGGAGCCGAGCGGACCGTTCGGTGCCAAGGCGATTGCCGAGATCCCGAAGGACGCTGTCGCTCCCGCCATGCGAAACGCCATCGCCAACGCCACCGGAGTCCGCATCGCCAACATCCCGTTCACACCTGAGCGGGTGTGGCAGGCGCTCCAGGACGCGTGAGAACCGCCGACCACCGGGGGCTCCTCGCTGAGCTATCGGCTGCGGTCGAGGCGGCCCGACCGGTCGTCGTCGCGACGATTGTCGCGACTGCCAAGTCGGTCCCGCGCCACGCCGGAGCGAAGATGCTGATCTACGCCGACGGCAGCACATCGGGAACGGTCGGCGGCGGCCAGGTCGAAGCCCTGATCCGGGTCGACGCCACCGCCGCGATCGAACAAGGATCAACGCTGCTCAAGCACTACTCGCTGGAGGACCCGGAACGCGGCGACCCCGGAATCTGCGGCGGAACCATGACCGTCTCACTGGAGCCCTACATGCCACCACACACCATCTACGTGATCGGTTGCGGCCACGTCGGCCGCGCCGTTGTCGATCTCGCTCACTGGCTCGGATACCGCACCGTTGCCACCGATGACCGTCCCGAGTTGGCGTCGGAGGAGGCCATGCCGAATGCCGATGCCCGCCTCGTGGGATCCCTGGAGGAGGCGATCGCCGAAGAGCCGATCGGTGAACACACATCCGTTGTCGTTGTAACGCGAAGCCACGACATGGACGTCGAGATCGTCCCGACGCTCCTCGTCACCCCGGCCCGGTACATCGGGGTCATGGGGAGCAAGCGCAGGTGGGCGGCAACACGGGATCGCCTGATCGAACTCGGAGTTGACGCGACGGCCATCGACCGAATTCACGTGCCAATCGGCATCAGTATCGGCGCGGAGACCGTCGAGGAGATCGCAGTGTCGATCATGTCCGAGATCATCGAGGCGGCCGCCGCGGAGGAGCAGTGATCGACCCGTCCAGCCATCTCGTCGTCGTCCGCGGCGGCGGCGACCTTGGATCGGGGGTCATCTGGCGGCTCGGCCGTGTCGGATTCCCGGTCGTGGTCCTCGAACTCGAGCGGCCGCTAACCGTCCGTCGCACCGTCGCCTACTCGTCGGCAATCACCAACGGCAGGATCACGATCGACGGAATCGAAAGCCGCCGCGTGGCCACGCCCGATGAGGCGGTCGCTACGGCCCGCGACGGTGCTGTGGCGGTATTTGCCGCCGATGATCTGCCGTCGTTCCCAACCGAGCCATCGATCATGATCGACGCCCGGCTTGCAAAGCAGAATCTCGACACCGCCATCGACCAGGCGCCATTCGTGGTAGGACTCGGCCCCGGCTTCTCGGCCGGAACCGACTGCGATGCCGTCATCGAGACCATGCGCGGGCACCGACTCGGACGGGTCATCTGGGATGGACCGGCTGCGCCGAACACCGGTGTGCCAGGTGAGATCGGCGGGGCATCCGGCGACCGGTTGCTCCGGGCCGAGCACGACGGCATCCTCGATTGGGATGCAGCGTTCGGCGACGCCGTCGAACCCAACCAGGTACTCGGTCACATCGACCGCAATCCGATCACGGCGAGAATCGCAGGTACGGTCCGGGGCTTGCTCCTTCCCGGACCGGTCACGTCAGGTCTCAAGATCGGCGACGTGGATCCTCGGTTCGA
>Ga0316189_10005915_pt1 | contig 11725 bp, 13 predicted proteins | sample LowCovwburrow_MG_FD_204930 | JGI IMG/M metagenome (GOLD analysis project Ga0316189, IMG submission 204930) | Coastal sediment microbial communities from Maine, United States - Lowes Cove worm burrow | ecosystem: Environmental > Aquatic > Marine > Coastal > Sediment | place: USA: Maine... | reverse complement strand
GGCACCACAATACCCCAATGGTATCACCATGTATATTTGGATCAATCAAATCACAGGAGACACACCAAGTACATTGCAAAACATCAACATTCTCAATCACTATGTAGGAATGCAGTACATCGTTCCAGAATCTATTCCAGAGCTTAGTTTCTTTCCATACATTGTTATTGGAATGACTCTACTGGGACTGATCTTTGCCTTTGTTGGCAATAAAAAATTATTTCTCACTTGGGGAATTATATTCGTGCTGCTAGGAATAGTAGGTCTATACGATTTCTACTTATGGGAGTATGACTACGGCCATAATCTCGATCCAAAAGCACCTATCAAAGTGCCAGGAATGGCATATCAGCCACCAGTTTTTGGCTCTAAAATGTTACTTAATTTCAATGCAATCTCTTATCCATATTGGGGAGGGATGTTCTTAGGACTTTCTATCTTGTCGAGTTTTATAGCCTTTTTCACTTCGAAAAAATAACCGTACGCTCAAGAAAATACTATGAAGATTATAATATTACTTACGGCAATTTCGATCCTCTTTGTAGGTTGTGATAATTCACCTTCGCCTATAGATTATGGACGCATGAGTTGTGATTATTGTAAAATGACAGTGGTTGATCAGCAATATGCTGCTCAGTTGGTCACTACCAAGGGTAAATCATTTGTGTTTGATGCTGCCGAATGTATGATCAACTATACGAGAGCGGAAGAAAATCAAAGACATAAGTTCAGTCAAGTACTTGTAACAGATTATTTGGTGCCAACCAAACTTATAGATGCGAAAACTGCTGCATTCATTCGATCTGAGCAACTTCCCAGTCCTATGGGTGCTTTTATCACAGCAGTAAAAAATAGTATTGATGCAAAGGAGTTGAAAGAAACACATGGCGGTATGATTTATAATTGGGAGGAACTCAATAAAGTATTTGGTGAATTACCTGCTTTCAATCACGATCATCAGCATTAAATCATTGAAAAGAAATAGCCTATATCTTGGGATGCTATTATTATGCACTAGCATAGTATCTGAAGCACAAACTATTGAAGTATGCAGTAGCTGTGAGGTAAAGAGTATCCAAAACGCCATCAATCTAGCAACTCCTCGTAGTACTATAATTGTCAATGGAGGAGAATATCATGAAGGAAATATTGTAATAGATAAACCACTAAAACTGATAGGTAAAAACTTGCCGATAGTAGATGGAGATAACGACAACGAGATCATCACTATTACTGCTGATAGTGTGTTGATAGAAGGGTTTCAAATTCAAAATGTAGGCACCAGCTATATCAAAGACCAAGCAGGAATCAATGTTGTCAAAAAGGACTACTGTACAATTCGCAACAATAAGCTCATCAACACATTTTTCGGTATTTACTTACAAAAATCAAAACACACTAAAGTCATCAATAACGAAGTGTTTGGAGATGCACAAGAAGAAATGTCCTCTGGAAATGCGATACATTTATGGCATTGCCAAAATATCGAAATCAGAGATAATCATGTTAAAAATCATCGAGACGGCATCTATCTCGAATTCGTGGATGACAGTCGAATTGAAAACAACTTGAGTGAAGGACATCTGCGATATGGACTTCATTTTATGTTTTCGAACAATGATGATTATATCAACAATATTTTCCGCGAAAATGGGGCAGGAGTAGCAGTAATGTTCTCTAGGGAAATAAAAATGCATAAAAATATTTTTCAAAGAAATTGGGGAGGGTCTTCTTATGGGCTTCTACTGAAAGAAATCTATGATGGAGACATCACCAATAATAAATTCATAGAGAATACGATCGGTATTTATGGAGAAAGCGCAACAAGGATGAACATTAGTAACAACGAATTTATCCGGAACGGATGGGCTGTTAAAGTATTGGGGAGTTGCATGGATAATGTGATCACCGCTAATAATTTCATCGGGAATACCTTTGATATCGCAACAAATAGCTCTAGAAACTACAACATATATGATGGTAACTATTGGAGCGAATATGCAGGATATGATCTAGACAGAGATGGTATAGGTGATGTGCCTCATCGGCCAGTGAAGCTGTTTTCTTATGTAGTAACCCGCGTAGATGCCTCGATAATTCTGCTTCGAAGTATGTTCATCGATATCATCAATTTTGCGGAGAAAGTAACGCCAATGTTTACGCCCACAACACTACTAGACAATACACCGAGCATGAAACCCATATTGACGCTATGATAAAAGTAAAGCAACTAAAAAAATCATTTGGGAAAAACGAAGTACTCAAAGGGGTAGATCTTGAGATTTCGGAGCCAGGGATATTTGCTGTACTGGGACCAAATGGTTCTGGGAAAACGACTATTATCAAAAGCATCCTCGGTATGGTGCTTCCAGATAGTGGAGATATCCTCATTCATAACGAAATCATCAAAGGACAATCAGATTATAGAAAGAATATTGACTACTTGCCGCAGATAGCTAGGTTTCCTGAAAACCTCAAAGTCGGTGAGTTGATCAAAATGGTGAAAGATATAAGGGGGCAGGAGGGTAATGAGAAATACCTAGTCGAACTCTTTGAACTAGCGCCATTTCTGAATAGGAGACTTCGCAACCTATCCGGTGGAACTAGACAAAAAGTCAATTTGGTGCTGTGTTTCATGTTTGATAATGACATCATCATCCTAGATGAACCTACCGTTGGACTCGATCCAATAGCGCTGATCCGCCTGAAAGAATTGATCTCAAGCGAGAAGGACAAGGGCAAAACGATCATCATCACTACTCATATCATGGATGTAGTAGAGGAGCTGGCAGATACCATTGTATTCTTGCTTGAAGGGAAGATATACTTCAAAGGATCGCTGAGAGATATGTATGAGATCACCAATGAGATCAAACTCGAACGGTCTATTGCAAAGATTTTACAGAAAAATAAAGAGAATCAAACTGCACAAAAAGTCGTAAACTGATGGGTAAAATATTCAAGTATAGTCTGTATGACTTGATCAGGAGTAGGTGGAGTTACATCTATTTCATCTTCTTTGCAGTGAGTACAACTTCGCTTTTATACCTGAGCAGTGACCTGTCACGAGCGATAGTAAGTTTAATGAATATTGTACTTCTTCTCTGTCCATTGATAGGGACAATGTTTGGCGTGATGTATTATTACAATTCACGTGAATTCACAGAGCTGCTACTTGCGCAACCTATAAAGCGCAATTCAATCTTCTTGGGTCAATACTTGGGCTTGTCCGTATCGTTGTCTATTAGTTTTGTCTTGGGCATGGGGATTCCATTTATTTTCTATGGAGCCATAGCCTCTAGCCAGTTGTTGAGTTTTCTCACATTAATATTTGTTGGAGTGGCGCTCACATTCATTTTTATTGGACTGGCATATATTATCGCCTTGAAAAATGAAAACCGCATCAAGGGATTCGGAATCGCCATTGTGCTTTGGCTCTTTATGGCAGTGATCTATGATGGGTTGTTTTTACTTTCGCTCTTTGCCTTTGAAGACTATCCGTTGGATAAGTTTTCATTGGGAGTAATTCTATTCAATCCTATTGATCTGTGTCGTATTTTAGTTATGCTTCAGCTTGATATATCTGCCTTGTTAGGATATACAGGAGCAATATTCAATAAGTTCTTTGGAACTTCGCTAGGGATGATCATAGCTACTAGTTGTGCTATGGCATGGGTTGCCATTCCTACTTTGAGTATTGTGAGGATCTCTAAAAAGAAGGATTTTTGAAACGCTTAATTCACGATGGTTATACTCAATACAGATAGCTTGTAACTGTCTGAAAGGAATTATTTAAATAGTTGCTGAAGACACCCCCAAAGTAGTTTTTTCTTCTCAACATTGTTCATTATTGTACTCAGGTCATTAGCAATCAAGACTTTTTTATCCGCAACAAAGTGGATCTTGTATGGGTTGATTCCCTTTAGCAGGGCTACAGGTGTAGAACCAAACTGAATGACCATATCTGCCTCAAAATTTTCAATAAGAGGTTGATGCGCAGGTGTATCGTTATCTTGGAGTGATAGCAAAGCGCATTCCTGAAGTGTTAGCTTTACCGCTCCCAATATTTTACTAAGAAATGCTTCTTCTTCAATTGAAATCACATCCACAATTAAGAGGACAGACTTCGTGTTTTCTCCACGATAGCTTAAAATAGCTTCTTTTGTTTCAGACTTAGATTCAGTCTGTTCATATTTAGAAGTAGGTTCTTCGACTGCTGTTGACTCACTTTCTGCTTCAGTAGTACTGATAGGTTGGTCTATAACGTATATTTCTTCATCAATGAAATGAGGTAAGAAAGCTTCACTGTCTTTCATGATATTATTGATCTAGATTAAATATGGACTTCAGCTCTGTAGCATCTTCAGGGTTCATACGTTTGGCCAATACAAGTCTCAATTGCCGTCTCCTCAATGCTCCAGCATAATGCTCGAGCTCTTCGGGAGTTTCTGGTACCAGTTCTGCGACATCTATCGGTCTGCCTGATTGATCCACTGCCACGAAGGTATAAAATGCCTCATTGCTTTTGAATTTGGTTCCGTTCGGTATGTCTTCAGCCTCTACCTCGATATGTACTTCCATAGAGGAATTGAATGCTCGTGTGACTTTAGCCTTCAAAGTGACCACATCACCCAGTTGAATGGCTTTACCAAAAGACACGTTGTCTACGGAAGCTGTGACCACGATTCTGTTGGAGTGTCTTTGAGCAGAAATAGCGGAAACGATATCCATCCAATGTAGCAATCGACCTCCCATAAGATTATTGAGGGTATTGGTGTCATTAGGTAATACAAGCTCGGTCATGTTGACGAATGACTCTTGTGCTGTTTTTTTCTTTTTTGCCACAGTTTAGTTATTAGATGTTAGAGCCTAGATTTTAGACTAATTTTAATTCATAATTATTTCAGTCTAGGTTCTAAAAGCTATAATCTAACTTCTAGTTTATCCCCAGCCTTCTTTACCCAGTAAAGGTACAAAACTGAAAAAGTCAAATTCTTCTTTTTTGATTTTGTTTTCTGCCAGTTTAGTTATTTTATACATTTTCTGACGCTTGTTGTCCCCTACAGGTATGATTAATATACCATTGATCTCTAATTGTTTGATGAGGCTATTGGGTACAGTAGGCGCTCCGGCTGTTACTATGATTTTATTGTAAGGAGCCTTGCTAGGGATCCCCTGAGAGCCGTCTCCATGGTGAAAGTTCGCCTCGTACCCCATCTTAGGTAAAAATGTCCTAGTCCGCTCAAACAGTACTTTTTGATATTCTATGGTGTGCAGTTCTACGCCCATCTCTAATAATACACAGGCCTGATAGCCCGATCCTGTGCCTATCTCCAGTACTTTGTCACCTGGTTTGATCTCTAACTTTTCGGACTGAAACGCAACTGTATAGGGTTGCGAAATCGTCTGACCCTCACCAATAGGGAAGGCCTTGTCCTGATAAGCATGTTCGACAAATGCATTGTCAAAGAAATAGTGTCTGGGAACTTTTCCTATAGCATTAAGGACATTTATGTCCCTGATGTTTTTGCCTTCAAGAAGTTTAACCAGCTTCTTACGCATTCCACGATGTTTATAACTGTCTTCCAAAATGGCTATAGAATGGATTGCTGGCTGAATAGGCCATTGAGTTCCACATCTATTTTGCTTACGATGGTAGAAAAGTCTTCAACATTGGCTACGTAGTCCATGTCATTGACATCGATTATCAATATCTTACCAAGATCATAGCCTTGGATCCACTCTTCATAATGCTCATTGAGATTCTTGAGATAATCGAGCCTAATCGCATCCTCATAATCCCTGCCTCGCTTTTGAATCTGTTGGACTAGCTTCGGTATATCGGCTTTGAGGTAAGTAACCAAATCAGGAGCGTCTACATGATGAATCATGGAGTGAAATAGACTTAAATAGCTGCTGTAATCACGATCATTCAAGAATTCAGATTTGTACAAATTGGCAGCAAAGATATAAGCATCTTCATAGATTGTTCGGTCTTGAATAGTCGATACTTCACTCGCTTGAATATTTTTAATCTGATTGAATCTGTTATTCAAAAAATAGACTTGGAGATGGAACGCCCACTTATGCATGTCTTCATAAAAATCTGCCAGATACGGGTTGTCCTCTACCGATTCGAGCTCTGATTTCCAATTGTAATGCTTTGAAAGCATCCTTGCTAAGGTTGTTTTTCCTGAACCAATATTTCCGCAAATAGCAATGTGCATTTAGTTATCTTAAGGTCAAGTGAAATTACAAAGTAAACTCGGTTAGTAGAATTAGAAATGCGTAAATATTATAGGGCCATATCAAATATTTCTTCCAAGTCAGCTTGGTTCAGCTTACGCGGATTATTGGCAAGCCTTTCGATATTCACAGTCGATAAGAGCTCCGATCTGTGCTCTGGTTTGACATTTAATTGTTCGAGTGATGTTTTCAGCCCAATGGATTTCATAAAGTCGTAGATAGCGGATGCACAGTCATCCGCGCTGTTGACATTGAAAGCTGAGAAGATCGTAGCCATCGCAATTTCTACTCGCTCAATCGTGGTATTGTGAGCAACCGTGTTTTGATCTACTCGAGCATTTATTTTAAGAACTGCGGGTAAATAGACAGCAACTGCTTGACCATGGCAGATTCCGTATTTTGAAGTCAGTGCATAAGACATGGCATGTGGTGCGGTTGTCTTAGTAATATTGATCGCTTGTCCAGCTAGATATGCTCCTTTTTGTATGGAATTGGCTGTAGTGATGGATGGCTCATTGAGGTGAGTCGGGAGATTGTCAATTATCAACTTGAGCGCTTCGGTTGCCAAGGCAGAAGATTCATCAGTGCTGTATACATTCCAAATAGATTCTATGGATTGGCAAAATGCGTCAATGCCACTACATCTTGTGATATGATTTGGAGTATTGATTAAAAATGAGGGTTCCAATACTACTGATTCTGGTATTATGCTCTGATCAGTGATTGAGCGTTTAATGCCATCGATATATACCACAGCAAAGTGGGTGGCTTCACTTCCCGATCCTGCAGTAGTTGGAATGGCTATGAGTGGGATCGACTCAATTTCGATATTGGGCTTAATTAGTGATTCTCCAAAGAGCGTCTCTTCATGCGCATAGAACTTAATGAGCTTGGCAATGTCAAGTGGACTACCACCGCCAACGGCTAGTATCAAGTCACAACCATTTTGATTGAACAAGTTAATGCCTTTAACTACGTCAATGTCTTTAGGGTTGGGAGTAAAGTCAGAAAATAATACTACGTTTCTTTCTGACAGGAGCGAATCTAGTTTCTGCTTTGCCCCACACACTTCATAAGAATTCTTACCAGTAACTAAGAAGATTTTCGTGTGCGGAAATTGATCTAAAATCTCATTGATCCGATCTATGCTATTTACGCCTTCTAATAAGACTTGATTCATTACTGAATGAAATTCATGAAGTCAACTTTATTCTCTTTTGGAGTAGTAGTTGGCCTGCCAAGATCATCCCTAGAATCAATACTAACTTTAATTTCTATCAATGTTGAACCACTTCTTTCTGACTGGAGACATTCCAAAATATCCTCTCTGGATGAGACAGACATTGTTTGTTTATAACCACATGATTTAGCAATAGCTGGAATGTCAAGATCAAATGCAAAAGAAGGTTGACCTCCAACCGATTCATGCGCGCCATTGTTGAACACAATATGACAGAAGTTGCGGTCAGCAAGTCTGCCATTGGTGGCCAATGAGCCCATATGCATAATGACCGACCCATCACCATCTAGACAATAAACTTGTTTGCTTTTATCTTGTAACGAAACGCCTAGTGCTATTTGAGAAGTATGCCCCATCGCTCCAACAGTAAGGAAATCAGCCCCATGGCCTTGGTGCTTTTCCTCACGATATTCGAATAATTCTCTTGAGAGTTTTCCAGTAGTGGACACTACTATGGCTTCTTGACTGAGGTTATCCACCACCAGCTTTAGCGCTTCTTCTCGCGATAATGGAAATTTCGACTCAGGAGTTTCAAATTTGTATTTTGAGAAAGTATTCTTTTTAATTAGGATAGCTACAGGGCAGGATTTTTCATTGGCTAAATCCACTTGCTGATCTATTGCAGAAGCGTAATCAGATTCTTGATCAATCACCACATATGGGATACCCATAGCTTCTAACATTTTATCTGTTACTTTGCCTTGTTTGACATGCTGAGGTTCATCTTTCACTCCTGGCTCACCACGCCATCCTATCAGCAGTATCATTGGGATGCCATAGACGTCATCATCAGCAATTGACAGTACTGGGTTAATTACATTACCTAGCCCAGAGTTCTGCATGTAAACCAAAGGCGTTTTGCCAGTAGCAAGATGATAGCCTACCGCAAGTCCTACTGCAGACCCTTCATTAGCAGTGATGACATGCTCTTCGGTAGTGGCATGCTCAGTGATATATGCACAGATATCCTTCAAAAGTGAATCCGGCACACCCGCAAAGAAGCTAACTTCTCGATTCTTGAGGTGTTGATAAAATGCGCTTACATTTACCATACTACTTTGTTCCTGGGATAAGTGTTAGGATTTCTTTTATTGAAAGACAATTAGCTCCAGCTTCATGCGCTCTTTGATGCGTCAAGATAGACTTAGCGGTTTCCATCATAGCTGGGTATGCACTTCTTAGAAGCTGATTGGCATAGATCACCACATTGACACCAGCTTTTGCTAACTCAGCTTCGTAAATCGTGTCATAAGATGAAGGTACGGCTATCAATGGCACCTTGGTCTCGAAGTTTTGGTATTTGCTACAGAATTCTAAAATTTCATCAGGAGATTTCTCTTTCGAATGGATCATGATGGCATCAGCTCCGGCCTTGATATATGCTGCTGATCTAGTCAATGCATCTTCCATTCCTGCCTTTAGGATAAGACTTTCTACTCTGGCCACGATCATGAAGTCTTCTGTGACTTGTGCATTTTTTCCAGCGATGATTTTCTCACTGAATCCTTCGATAGTATCTTGCTGTTGTGCGACATCAGTCCCGAACAGAGAATTTTTCTTAAGACCGATTTTGTCTTCTATTATGACTGCGGATACACCAAGCCTTTCAAGAGTTCTTACTGTGAAAACAAAATGCTCCGTTTTACCACCTGTATCTCCATCAAAGATGATCGGCTTTGAAGTAACTTCCACAAGGTCATTGATATTACCCATTCTTGCAGAAATATCTACTGCTTCGATATCAGGCTTACCTTTGGCCGTAGAGTCAGTCAAACTACTTGCCCACATTCCATCAAATTCTCTTATTTGACCATCGACCTCTACCTTGGCATTTTCTACGATCAACCCAGATAGACCATTATGAGACTCAATGATTCGAACAATATCTTTTGATTCGATGAGTCGCCTCAAACGTTTGAGTCTTATATCTGGCGTTGTCCCAACTTCCTTGATTGCGTTATTAAGCTTAGTAGAAGAGATGCCTTTTGTGTATGGCACTTCCACCAGTTCACCACCCCATTCTTTCAGTGTGTCTATGACGTCTTGTCTAGTCTTACGCTGAACACCCTCTTTCCAATCATCTCCGTGAACTACAATATCTGGTTTCAGAGATTTGAGATTAGGACGGTAGTCCAAAGTCTCTTGTGCAACCACTTGACTTACACCTTTTATGTTTTCCAATACGAGCTTGCGCTGGTCAAATTCCAAATAGGGAAGTCTTTTGTAACTTGCTATTGCTGAATCTGTCAATAAACCTATGGTCAATTCTCCATAATTACTGGCTTCCTTGATGATATTCAAATGACCAGGGTGAATCAAGTCGGCACTCATGCCTATATATACTTTCTTTTTTGTCATAACTATGTTTGTTGGATTCAATGACATAAGTCACTGAAGTAAAATGCTTGTTTTTTAATTTGTATTTGATAGGTCATCGATAGCTCCATCCCAAACTTTCACAGGGACTCTCCAATCACCATATCTTTGAGTCAAATATTCCTCGGCAAATACGGGTATTTTAAGTTTTCTGCCTCTGAAATCAACTGAATCAAAACTAGAGAAAAATTTCTTATCTACTTTACACGTTTTTGTATTTGAAATAAAGTAAGTGTCATTTTCATGATCAGTTCGAGTAAATATATCGAGAATTACTCTTTTTTCTTTTAAAGATGGGATGATCAATTTGAATATTGATTTCCATAATGGTTTTACTTTGAAAATCCGAATACCATTCTTGTCTAGTGGGCCATCGTCCACTTTATTTCTCCTAGACATTACTTTGTATCCTTTGAACAATAGCTTCCATCTCACCTTGTTGAGGGCTGGTGCATGGCTACAGTCTATTGAGATATCTATGTCATGATCCCATGGAATGATGTCGCCATCTCTCAAAATCCCTAGTAATGTTCCAGCTTCTAGACAATAGGGTATTTGGTGCTTATCTAAAAAGTCAGTAATGACTAAAAGAAGTGTTCTCGCTGTTCCTATATCTTTTTCGTTGCTAAACTCCATTATTAGTTCTTTTTGAAACCAATGCCGAAAGTAGTGTTTTGTGTCGGTAATTGAAAGAATCAAATTCTTTTAGTTCATGTGAATTCATTACTAGACTGAATGGCTCAGATAGGTGCTATCGGATAATGTGAATTTATTGAATAGTTTTCTCTGATTTAACTATCGACCATCAATCTTTTTGATAAAAACCTCTATTTTTACGGCATATGCCATCAACCATAAAACTATCTGCCGCAGTAATCACTTTCAATGAAGAAGAAAACATCGAACGGTGTCTGAAGTCACTGGTGGACGTCTCAGATGAGATTGTTATTGTGGATTCTTTTTCAACGGATAGAACCGAGGAGCTTTGTAAAAAATATGGAGCTAAGTTCTACCAACACGAGTTCATGGGATACAAAGAGCAGAAGAGTTTTGCTCTAGAAATGGCCTCCAACGACTATATTATATCTCTAGATGCTGATGAAGCATTGTCTGAGGAGATGAAACAATCTGTTCTAAAGGCAAAGGCAAATTGGAAACATGATGGGCATAGTTTTAACCGCTTGAACAACTACTGTGGCCAATGGATCTTTCACTCTAATTGGTATCCGGATAGAAAGGTGAGGCTATTCGATAGAAGAAAGGGTTTTTGGGGCGGTGTCAACCCGCACGATAAGTTCACTATGGATAGGAGTGCAAGCACCAAACATTTGAAAGGCGACCTACTGCATTGGGTGATAGATTCTTATGAAGATCATATCCAGAGGGCCAATAATTTTTCAAGTATTGCTGCTCAAGAATATTTTAAGATGGGAAAGACTACTAACCCTGTGAGCATGTCTCTGCGTTTTATGTGGCATTTTTTCAAAGGATATGTACTCCGTGGTGGATTTAGAGATGGATATAATGGATTTGTAATTTGTGCTGTTTCAGCACATGAAAGTTTTTTGAAGTATTTGAAATTGAGACAACTGAATTTAGATGCCAACAGGGTGAAACTGAACACTCGCGTAATCAAAGGGATCAAGATAGCTGGAGAGGCTAATAACCAAAAGAACAAATGAAGATCGTAATATTAGCAGCTGGAATTGGCTCAAGACTGGGGAATCCATACCCAAAACCATTAACCAAATTAGTCAATGGGAAATCCATTATGGAGACTCAGATTAGTAACATTTCAGAATATTTTAATTTCCATGACATCAACATAATCATTGGATTCAAAAAGGATCTAATCATGGAAAG
>Ga0316189_10005913_pt1 | contig 11727 bp, 10 predicted proteins | sample LowCovwburrow_MG_FD_204930 | JGI IMG/M metagenome (GOLD analysis project Ga0316189, IMG submission 204930) | Coastal sediment microbial communities from Maine, United States - Lowes Cove worm burrow | ecosystem: Environmental > Aquatic > Marine > Coastal > Sediment | place: USA: Maine... | reverse complement strand
CTAAGATTTTCGTTCAAAATCAAGGCATGCGAGAAATTTTACCACAGGCATATGATTGATATTCCGAGGATAAAATTTTGAGCATAACGCAGAGTTTGGGCGAAAAGATCGTTTTGCAAATGGCTCACCCAAATATAGTGGAGGAAATATGCCGATAGTAAACGCCAAGGAAATGCTTTTGAAGGCCACCGCTGAAAAATACGCAGTCGGTGCCTTCAACGTCACCAATTTCATTCAGATGAAAGCGGTAGTACAGGCAGCGATAGAGAAGAATTCTCCCGTTATCATTCAGACTTCTGTAACTCCTTCTAAATTTCGTCAACCAGATGTAGTTGCGGCCGTGTTTAAAACGCTGGCAGCCGAGGCACCGGTGCCGGTATGTCTCCATGTCGATCACTGCAGCGAGGTGGATTATTGTAAGACCTGCGCCGACGTGGGCTATACCAATGTGATGATTGACGCCTCCCACCACGAATTTGCTGAAAACATCCGCCAGACCAGAATAGTCAGCGATTATTGTCATACCCGCGGCATCTCGGTTGAAGGTGAACTCGGCACCGTTTCCGGAGTTGAAGACCAGGTGGTGGTGGCCGAGGACGAAGCCCAGTTGTGTGACCCCGATCTGGCCGTGGAATTTGTTGAAAAAACGCAGATAGACCTGCTTGCCCCTGCAATAGGTACCGCCCATGGTGTTTACAAGACAAAAGCACCCAAACTTGATTTCGATCGGCTGGCGACGATTGCCCGGAAAATTAACGGCAGCGGCCCGACAACACCTTTGGTGATCCATGGCGGAACTGGGCTGGCGGACGATACGGTGAAGAAACTGGTGTCGCTGGGCGGATCGAAGTTCAACGTCTCGACCGAGTTGAAGCATTGCCTTATCGACACGACCAATGAGTATCTTTCTGCTAACCGGAACGTCTATGATCCAGGCAAACTCGACCTGGCTGTGCTCGAGGCCGTTGCCGGTGTCATCAAGAAATGGATGGATCTGCTGGGCTGTACCGGCAAGGCCTAAGAACAGCAAAGCAGATTCAGCGGCCCACAAAAACGATTACAGACAAGGAGACCCACTCTTTCATGCTGGCCTATATCGAATATGGATCAGGCCCCCCGGTAATCCTGGTGCACGGTCTTCTCGGTTCGAAAATTAATATGGCCGGTGCAGCCAGAGCAGTCGGCGAGCGCCACCAGGCTATTGCCGTAGATCTGAGAAACCACGGTGACAGCTTTCATCACAACTCAATGAACTACCGGATCATGGCCGCCGATATTGGCGGCTTCATGGACGACAACGGGTTTGAAACTGCCTCGCTGGTCGGCCACTCGATGGGCGGCAAATGCGCCATGCAGTTTGCGCTCAGCTTTCCGGACCGGGTTGACAAGCTGGTGGTGGTCGATATCGCTCCGGGAGAGTATAAGGATCCAAGCTGGAACCGTTATCTCACTGCCATGCTCTCCGTCGACCCGACCGGACTGAGCTCAAGGAAGGAAGCGGATGAATTGTTGAAAGAGCAAATTCCTTCAGTGATCTATCGGCAGTTTCTGTTAAGCAACCTGGTCAACGATGAAGATGGGACGTATCGCTGGCGTCCAAATCTTTCCGCCATCTTGAGTGCCCAGGACGATATCGCTGCCCCCGTAAACGGGCCTGCATCCGATATTGACACCCTGTTTATCAGGGGATCTGAATCCAACTATGTGAGGAACGAAGACCAGCAGGTGATCCGGGAGTTATTCCCCAATTCGAGTCTGACCACGGTTGCCGACTGCGGACACCTGGTGCATATCGAGGCCAGGGACAGGTTCAATCAACTCCTGCTCGACTTCCTTTGATCTTGTCAGGCCCCAATCGGGCTTAGACACTGAAAATCTGACGAATCACCAATCGATGGACACCTGGGTGCCATGATCGACGCTGATTCTGCCGCCTTATCCGCAACACCATTTTTTGCAAAAATCTCCTGCTGAACACGGGTGAGAACTCCCAATTTTAGTTCAGTTGTAACTAGGACTTGTCTTTTGCCAATCCGTTATCATAGTCAAAGTGGGGTAAGGGAACAGCAGGCAAATCTAAACCAGCTCTCTCGCCTGTAGAAGCAGTCAAGAGAGGACATTTCAGCGAATCCATCATTGCCGGACCACTAATTATGAAGCATATTCCGCCCTACAAAGGCTTCGAGCAGGGCCCCATCCGCCCGCCCAGCGAGTCCGAGAGCCTGCTGATCAGGATCACCCGCAATTGTCCGTGGAACCGCTGCACCTTCTGTCCGGTCTACAAAGACGAAGAGTTCAGTCTGCGCCCGCTCGAGCATGTTCTAAATGACATCGACACGGTGAAAGCCTATGTGGACGGGATCGTCGAGGCGAAACAATCCGGCGCCCGCTATTACGGAGATTTCATCAAGGACGGGGTGGATGATGAGATGGCACTGCATGCCGCCTATCATTTCGTCGCCGGTGGAATGAAATCGATCTTTTTGCAGGACGGCAACAGCCTGATCATCAAGCCCGAGGAGATCATCACCATTCTCCGTCATTTGCAGCAATCGTTCCCGATGGTCAAACGAATCACGTCCTACGCCCGTTCCCATACCATCGCCAGGATCAGCGATGACAATCTCGAGAAGATGGCCAAAGCCGGACTCAACCGTATTCATATCGGTATGGAATCCGGCTCCGACCGGGTGCTGAAAATGGTCAAGAAAGGTGTCGGCAAAGCAACCCAGATCCGAGCGGGCCAGAAAGTGAAGCGCGCCGGTATCCAACTCTCAGAGTACTTCATGCCCGGCTTGGGGGGAGAATCATTGTCCCGCGACCACGCCCTGGAGTCGGCCGCTGCGCTGAATCAGATCAACCCCGACTTTATCCGCCTGCGTTCACTGGCACTGCCCATGGCAGCGCCGCTTACCGCCCAGTTCGAGGCAGGAGAGTTTGACAAGATGGGCGAAGTCGCCACCACCAGTGAGCTGCTGCTCTTTCTTGAGTCGCTGCAGGGAATCACCAGCAAGGTGCGCAGCGACCATGTGCTCAATCTCTTCTCCGAGGTCAACGGTACTCTGCCGGCAGACCAGCAGAAGATGACCGATCCTCTGCGCCGCTTCCTGGAACTGGACGCCGAAGAGAAGATGATATTCTGCATCGGCAGAAGAACCCACCGGCTTAGCAGGCTTGAAGACCTGAAAAATCCAGAGCTTCGCGATCCGGTAGCAAAGATGTGTGCTGAGCATGGTGCCACGGAAGACAATATGGACCAGATCATTCAATCGATCATGCAGCGCTTTATCTAACCCAGGCCATGAAAAAAATTCTGATACTATTCGCCCACCCGGCCATCGCACGCTCGACAATGAACCGTGCCATGAAAGAAGCGGTTACGGGTCTTGACGGGGTGATGATACACGATCTCTACAGCTCTTATCCTGACTTTTACATCGATGTCGGCTACGAGCAGCGCCTCTGTGAGGAGCACGACGTCATCATCTTCCAGCACCCGTTCTACTGGTATTCAACCCCTTCCATCATAAAAGAATGGCTGGATCTCGTCCTCCAGCACGGCTGGGCCTATGGTTCTGAAGGCAGGGCCCTGGAGGGAAAACACTACTGCCATGCCCTGACCGCCGGCGGAGACGACACGACCTACCGTAGCCAGGGCGCAAACCTGTTTACCATTGGTGAATTGCTGGCCCCCTACCGGGCAACGGCCAACCTCTGCCGTCTGCGGTGGCTGCCGCCGTTTGCCGTACTCGGCATTCACCGGGGCCTGCCCGACCAGCTTATCCGCAGTCATGCCAGCAATTATCGCCGGGTTGTCACCGCCTTGAGGGATGAACAACTTGATCTCCAGGCCGTCAGCGACGCCGCTTACCTCAACAGCAACCTCTCCAGTGTCATCAGGCAGCCCTAACCATGGAACATTTTCTTCTGCAACTCTTTATCTTTCTGACTGCCGCTGCAATCGCGGTCCCCGCGGCCAAAAAATTGGGGTTGGGGTCGGTTCTCGGCTATCTTATCGCCGGCATCATCATCGGTCCATATGTGCTGTCGCTTATCGGTGATATCGAAGAGGTCATGCATTTTACCGAGTTCGGGGTGGTAATGATGCTTTTTCTGGTCGGTCTGGAACTCAAGCCCTCGCTGCTCTGGCAGATGCGGGTGCCCATTCTCGGCATGGGCGGGCTGCAGGTCGTTCTCACCACTATCGCCATCGCCGCACCGGCCCAGTTATTTCTTAACTGGCAGCAGAGCCTGGCCATCGGCATGATCCTGGCGCTTTCGTCAACCGCCATTGTCCTGCAGACCCTACGGGAAAAGGGGCTCATGGACACGCCTCCGGGGCGCTCGGTGTTCTCGGTGCTGCTTTTTCAGGACCTGGCCGTCATCCCGATGCTCGCCCTGCTGCCGCTTCTGGCGACAGGTGCAGCCCATGGTGATGGACATCATGGCGGTGGTCTGTTCGATATTCAGGCGCTGCCTACCTATCTCCGTATCCTGGTCACCTTGCTGGCCATCGGCTTCATCTTCGTACTCGGCAAATATGGCAGCAGACCAATTTTCCGGGCCATTGCCGCCACCAGGGTAAGGGAAATTTTCGTCGCCGCCGCCCTGGCACTGGTTGTCGGCATCTCCCTGCTGATGACCGTGGTCGGGCTATCTCCGGCGCTGGGTACCTTTCTTGCCGGTGTGGTCCTGGCCAACAGCGAGTATCGCCATGAACTGGAAAGCGACATAGAACCTTTCAAAGGGCTGCTGCTCGGCATTTTTTTCATTTCCATTGGGGCCAGCCTCAACTTCAGTCTCATTGGTAACGAGATTGTTTTGATCAGTGGCCTGGTCATCGGCCTGGTCGCCATCAAAATGCTGATCCTCTACCTGGTGGGGCTGATCTTCAAAATGGCTCAAAAAGAGAGACGGCTGCTGACGGTCGCACTGGCACAGGGGGGAGAGTTCGCCTTCGTCCTATTCCAGTTATCCAAGACTAACGGGGTACTCACGGATGAGCTCATCGACCCGCTGATCTCCGCAGTAGCCATCTCGATGTTTCTCGCTCCCTTGCTTTTCATTCTGCATGAGAAAATCCTGGATCGCGATTCAGCACCGGAGGAGCAGGGAGACAGCGACGTCATCGACCGTTTAGGCCACAAGGTTATCCTGGCCGGATTCGGCAGGCTGGGAACCGACCTGGGCCGCCTGTTGATCTCGGCCGGAATCAGGCCCGTAATTCTCGACCACGATGCCTCTAACGTGGACGTGCTGCGCAAATTCGGTTTCGAAGTCTACTATGGTGATGTGACCCGTCTGGACCTGCTCGAAGCGGCCGGTGCCGGGGACGCCGAACTGCTGATCATCACCATCGGCAATGTCGACAAAGCACGGGCCCTGGTAACACTTTGTCAGAAGCACTATCCCCATCTGCAGATCGCCGTAAGTTCTGCCGATCGAGCAGCAGCCTATGAATTCATGGATATGGGTATTACCGTCATCAAACGCGAGACCTTTGACAGTGCCCTGGCCCTGGGCTGTGATGTCCTGCAGCTTCTGGGTATGCCGACCTACGAGGCGCATCGGCTCACACGGCTGTTCAGAAGAAAGGATGAGGAAATGCTCCCCGAACTCCATAAAATATTCAAGAGTGATCGTGACCACTATGTTTCCATGTATCAGAAACACAACGCCGAGCTGGAAGAACTTATGCTGTTGGACACAAATGTGGATATGGAGGAAATAGAGAGGGCCTGGACCGCTGGAAATCCCGAGGAGTGAAACATAAGCAACCGCAGACAAGCGTTACCTCAGCCTCTGGATCCCGCCCTATGAAACAGGCTCGTCGCAGGCACAAGGCCGAGGGTAAGGGTTGTCACCCATCACCCGGATAGTTGCTGTTCAGCTCATTCCAGTCCTGAAATCTTTCGACCCGTGGATCTGGGGATAAAGTTCTGTTCCAGGGCCGATCATAAAGCATCACGGGTAAATCCATAGAAGAAGTTAAGAACTTCGTCATTTCCATATTATCTTCGATGGCTAGAAAATAGTCCCGACTCCTGATCGCCGCCAGCGGGACGGCCAGGTCGTGGTCGGTATCCTCCCAGCCATATTTGTCCACCATGGTGAAGGAGTCGTAATCAATGTCATTCTGCTCGAGCCAGTCAATGGTTGCCTGGTAGGAAGAGGTGTGCCTGCCGGTGACGATATGCAACCGGTGGCCCAGCGCTTTCCATCTCTCCAGGGTTTCACTCACCCCAGAGAAGATATTGATATTGATGATAAAGTCCGGTTGATGGGCGCAGCGGAACATATGCTGATTGGCCTCATCGGAGAGGCCGAAAGATTTCTGCAGATCGAACGAAAAGATCTGTTCAAACTCGATCTCGAGCCCGAACTCGCGATCGATAAGATCAAGATAGGCGACCGCGGTGTCGCAGAGTACATCATCGAGATCCAGGTAGATCGATCCATCCGTGCTGTTTGTTATATCTTTGATCTTCAAAGCTATCTCGCGGAACTGCCGTTGACTTGCTGATGGACAGTTAAAATAGTCTCACTGAGACGAGAGTACCACCCTGTCATAATGTTAGTTTAAGATAATAGACATGAACACCAGCTCAGCGCCAACAACATTAACTGATTTCAAATTGGCGATTTACAGGGTCGTCCTGGGCGCAGGATTTCTACTGTTTCTCTCCGGCGTCCTGGCCATTCCATCCTACTATGAGACCACCACGCTCTGGTACAAGACCGGGGTGGACAAGATCATGTTGATCGGAGGGCATTATCTCGGACTGCTCGGGTTCATCCTTCTTTACCTGCAGATCATCATATCCGCAAGAGGTCATTTTCTCGACCAGGTTTTCGGGCCGGCTAAACTGCTGCGCTTGCATCGGCTGAATGGACTGCTCCTCTTTCTGATAGCAGCCGCCCACATCCTGCTGGTTCTCATTCCGGAGGGTCTGGCCAACCTGCCGCTGGGAAGAAAATTCTGGCCGGAACTGGTCGGTGCGGCGTTGTTTGTCTGTATCGTCCTGCTGGCTGGTTCTTCCCACTTTCGGCAGAAAATTAATCTGCCCTACAATGTCTGGAAAAGTTTTCACCGACCGGTAGGCTATCTGGCACTGCTGCTGGTCACCGTACACGTGTTGTTCGTCAGCGAGTCCTTCGAACAAACCATACCGCGTATCTTCGTTCTCGGCCTTTTCACCCTGACCGTATTGTGGACAGTGAGCGTCAAAGCCAGTGCCGGGCGTAAGATGCGTAATTCATCTAAATAAGGAGACTATCATGAAAATCATAACAACAACGATTGTTGCCCTGCTGCTCGTGTTCAGCAGTTCCATCGCTTTTGGTGCCGCCAGGTCGTGGGATATGGACGAAGCCCACTCAGGCATCTATTTCAGCATTGACCACATTTTTTCCAAGGTGATGGGTCACTTCAACGAATTTACCCTCGATGTAAATTTTGATCCGGCCCAGCTCGATGAATCCAGTTTCGCCTTCACCATAGAGGTGGGCTCTATCGCTACCAATATAACCAAAAGGGACAAACACCTGCTGTCGGCTGATTTCTTTGACAGCGGTAAATTTCCCCAGATGAGTTTTGTGTCGAGCAAGATTACCGATGCAGGAAACGGTCTCTACAATGTGACCGGAACCCTTACGGTCAAAGACAAACCCTACGAGCTGACCCTGCCGCTTAAACTCGAAGGGGTTAAAGAACATCCGGCCAAAAAAGGCACCGAGGTGGCAGGCTTCAACGGCACCGTGGTAATTGACCGGCTGGCCCACGGTGTCGGCGGCGGGAAATTTTACGATATGGGAATAGTCGGCAAGGATGTCGAAATTTTTGTCAGCCTCGAAGTGCTGAGCAACAAATAATCCACTCCCGGAGTCCGCTGCTTATCCAGCCGCTGCGTTCCAACACAGCCTCATCTCGAACTCCTCCGGGATCCAGGATAATTAGCGTAACGAACCCGCACTCCTTGCGCCGGTGGTTGGCGAGGTGTGTGGGTTCGTCGGTCTCTAGTGATTAGTCCGCCTGCGCAATCGGGCAAGCGGCCCACATTTTACTTGCGCAATCGACAGTAAGCTGTCAGATATTGCCGACACGATAGTTATCCCGGCGACAATCTCGCTTCTGTGTTGTAGAGCAAACCTTATGGAATATGATCTGTTACAGATAATCGGCAACGAAGCGGTCCTGCACAGCTACATGGACAACTCGAGCATCTTGATGCTGCTGGCAGTGGTCCTGGTCAGCATCGCGATACTGGCCAAAGGAGCCGACTGGCTGGTCGAGGGAGCCGTCGACCTGGCCACCAGAACCGGCATGTCGAAGATCGTCATCGGTGCCACCATCATCTCCTTAGGCACCACCCTTCCCGAGGCCTTCGTCTCTGTAATGGCTGCTTTTATGGGCAATCCGGGTCTGGCACTCGGCAATGGTGTGGGTTCGATTATTGCCGATACAGGTCTTATTTTCGGTCTCTCCTGCCTGCTCGCCCCCATGCCGGTGAATCGCTATATTCTCAATCGAACCGGCTGGGTTCAGATCGGCGCCGCGATGTTGCTGGTCTTGATCAGTGTTGCCGCGCTGGCAACTCGCCCGCCCGGCTCGCTGCCGGTACTGGAACGCTGGGTCGGATTTTTCTTTCTGGTACTGCTGGTCGGTTATCTCTACCTTGCCTATCATTGGTCGACCAAGCAGCGGGATGGTGCCGATCAGGCGGAAAACAGCGGGGAAGCCAGCGTCAGAGGGCTGGGCTTATCATGGATCATGCTGATCGGCGGATTGGTCCTGGTTATCGTCGGCGCCCGTCTGCTGGTGCCGGGGGCCTCAGAAGTTGCCGAACGAATCGGTGTGCCTGACGATGTTATTGCCGCCTCCATGGTGGCCTTCGGGACCTCACTGCCGGAACTGATTACGGCCATCACAGCCATTCGTAAGGGCCACCCGGAAATCACCGTGGGCAATATCGTTGGCGCCGATGTGCTCAACTGCCTATTCGTCATTGGCGCCGCTGCAGCTGCAGTGCCGCTCGAAATTCCCATGAATTTCTACTTCCTCCACTATCCCGCCATGCTGCTGATTCTTCTGTCGTTCAGGACCTTCATCTCGACCAACAAGACGGGATATTTCAGTAAAGGGCAGGGACTCTGGCTGCTGGGTATCTATGTGGCTTACCTGGTCGCCCAGTATGCGAAATAAGCGGCTAGTCGGGAGTCGCCATCAATCTATCCTGCCCCGCTCGAGGATCTGGACGAAAAGCTCCTCCTTGACCGGTTTGCTGAAATAGAATCCCTGGTAGACCAGACAGCCTTTGCTGTTGAGATAGCGCAACTCCTGCTCGGTCTCCACCCCTTCGGCGATGACATCGAGCCCGAGATTGCGGGCCATCATGATGATGGTGTCGACCAAAACGACATTATCCTTGCTGCTGTTGATGTCGTTGACGAAAGAGCGGTCAATCTTGAGGGTGTGTAAGGGCAGGCTCCTGAGATAGTTGAGTGACGAATAGCCGGTGCCGAAATCGTCGACAGAGAATTTCACCCCCAGTTCCTGCACCTTCATCATTTTCCCAACGATGTCCTTACCGGTGGAGATAAGACTGCCCTCGGTGAGTTCGATTCCCAGGTTATGGGGAGAAGCACCCGTTTTTTCCAATGTCCTGAGAACCTGACTGACGAAATCAGGCGAGGCTATCTCGATGCCGCTGATGTTCACTGAAATTGTCTGATCGTTCTTGAGCAGCCTCTTGTCCTTCCAGTCTCTGATTCTAAGACAAGCCGCCCTCAGCACCCACTGGCCGATATCCTGCATCAGCCCTGTTTCTTCAGCGATGGCAATGAAGACGTCAGGGGGGATCATACCCTTTTCGGGGTGATACCAGCGCAGCAGTGCTTCTGCCCCGATGAGATTACCGGAGACATCGGTTTGTGGTTGGAAACAGAGATAGAGCTCATCCTGCTTGAGGGCCTGCCTGAGTTCGGTGCTGATATGCAATTTTTCGTCCGCGGCCTCCTGCATGCTCGGCAGGAAGAAACAGATCTCGTTGCGACCGGCGGCCTTGGCCCGATACATTGCTGTGTCCGCCTGTTTGAGAATATCATCCACTCCCCTGTTGTCCTTGGGAAACAATGATATGCCGATACTGACCGTGCTCTGCAGGTCCCTTGACCCAATTTTGCAGGGAGAGGACAGGCAGAGGTTAAGTTCCTCGGCTATGTTTCGCACCTTGCTGGCCGCTATTTGCGAACTGCTGCCAAGTTCGGTGAAGACCACGGTGAATTCATCTCCGCCCATTCGAGCTGCCACGTCTTCCTTGCGGATGAACTCGCTCAACCTGCTGGCGACCATGATCAGATATTCATCTCCCACCGAGTGCCCCAGCGAGTCGTTGATGGTCTTGAAGTTGTCGATATCAAGATAGAGCAGCGCCCCGAAATAATCGTGCCGTTCGGCCCGGGAGATTTCTCCTCCCAGGTAATCAAGAAAAAGACGGCGGTTGGGAAGCCCGGTCAGCGTATCGTAGGAGGCATGGTATTTGATGAGCTGTTCGGACTCCTTTTTTTCAGTAAAATCCTCGACGATGCAGATGCCGCCCGAAACAGCTTTTTCCGAGTGGTGGATTGTCTTGAAAAAAACCCTGACGGGCGTAGTCTTGTTGCCGGTTACTGACGAATAATCACCTTCGAAATAGCCCTCGCCGGAACTGATGGATTTCCTCAAAGCTTCAAGCAGATCCTGATTTTGAAGCGTCGCCAGCATGTTCATGCCAATCAACCGCTCTCTCGAGGAGCCGAGTATCCGGATCAGTTCCTCGTTGCAGTCAAGAATCCTGCCGTCCGAATCGTACTGCAGTATCCCCAGTGGAGCATTGCTGAAGATATGCCGGTAGCGTTCCTCGCTGATCTTGAGGATTTTCTCCCGGTTGATGCTCTGCTGCCGCAGCTCAATGTTTTCACGGATATTGAGATTTATTTTCTTGCTGCCCGACACCGTCACATACCAGAAAAGAAAAACCAGGAAGGCTTTCAATAGAGCCGGCAGAGTCATGTATAACAGCAGTTTGAGGATTATCGGAAAAAGGATGAAGGTAAGGAAACCGGCCACTGCCCGAAAACTGGGGCACAATGAAGAAACGCCGCCGGCCGCCATGCCGACCATTACCATGAAGTAGACTATCTGGAGTGAGAGACTGTGCTCAGGAAATATAATAAAAGAAGAACTTCCCCAGATCAAAGCGGAGATATAGTTGCCGATCAGAAAGCGGAGATGCCAGTACTCCTGATTACCCGAATCATGGCGCCCCTGGCTGGAATATTGCGATACTATGCGAAGTCGCAGAGCAGAGACAAGCGCCAGGGCAAGAAACCAGCCGAGCAGCAGACGATGGTCTATCCCTGTCCACAAGGTGACGACCAGCAGGGCTGCGGCAAGCACCGATACAACAATCGGCAGCAAAGCGCTGGCGAAGAGCAGCCTGGTCTGTTCAGCGACTATATTTTCGGGCGTCCTGTCCAAAGTGGTGTTCAAGTGAATAATTTCGAAAAAAGCACGTCAATCCATCGATTCCTAATATCATGCCACAATATTTTCAGAATCAGAAATCAATTTCTCAGGATCAGCAAATCGAGTGACTAATCCACAACGGCTTTCATTGACAGTTGCCAACGGGCAAGGTGCTACTCAACCCTGGTTCAACTCCGGTGTTTGACGATGACAGCGATCCC
>Ga0316189_10005911_pt1 | contig 11730 bp, 8 predicted proteins | sample LowCovwburrow_MG_FD_204930 | JGI IMG/M metagenome (GOLD analysis project Ga0316189, IMG submission 204930) | Coastal sediment microbial communities from Maine, United States - Lowes Cove worm burrow | ecosystem: Environmental > Aquatic > Marine > Coastal > Sediment | place: USA: Maine... | reverse complement strand
AACCGTTGGCAAGACGGCCACCTACTGGATGACCGTGGACGTTATCTCTCCAGATCACGGTTCTCCAACATCAACTTTCCGTCCGAAGATGGCAACAGCATTCGTCAAATGCTCCGCTCATATCGTGAAACATGGGGCGTAGGCAATCCTAGCAAGCTCTTTGGCATGGCCTACGACTCCGTTCTGATTGCCGCCGCTCTTGGAAGCAGGCTTGGGCTTACTGGTCGCGATGCCTTCAAGGGCCTGAAGGATAGCGAAGGATTTCCCGGAGTAACCGGCCATGTCCGGTTTGATAATAAAGGGGTTGGCCACAAAGAGTTTGAGATATTCACTATCAAAAGAGGCAAGCTGATGCCTGCAGGCTAATAACCAATGCCTGATTGCATAATGACTAACAGGGACCAGAGAATAGAGAAGGGCATTAATAGCACCTTCCGTGATCAACCTGCTGTTTTTTTAAACCATCCTAAATCAGCATTCTAACCAGATCATCCCGGCAGACCACGCCATTTTCAGCCAGGCTCAGCGCATGTGCCGCTTTGGAGATCATCCCCTCCTTCTCGGCTATCTCCAGCAATTCGTTCCCGATTTTTCCATCGTGAATGGCTTGGCGAACAGCATCAGTCACCTTGAGGAACTCATAGGCCATCACACGCCCGGAAAAACCGGTCTGGTTACAGCTATCGCATTTCCCCGGCTGATAGAGTCTCTTTGGTCGTTCAAGCCCCATATCCTGCAGCAGTTGATAGACCTCATCATCCTCATGGTCAAACGGTTGGCGACACTCTTCACACAGGCGCTTCAGCAGGCTCTGACTGATAATGCCGCGCAAGGCAGGGGCAAGAAGATAATTGGGAATACCCAGATCCTGCAGGCGAATTATTGTATCGACAGCGCTATTGGTATGCAGTGTCGAAAGCATCAAATGCCCGGTCAGAGCCGCCTCAATACCAATTGAGGTCGTCTCCTCATCGCGCATTTCGCCGACCATGATCACATCAGGATCATGGCGCAATACATTACGCAACACACTGGCAAAGGTGAGTCCGACCTTTGTATTGACCTGAATCTGATTGGTCCCCTTGATCTCCGACTCAACCGGATCCTCAATAGTAATAATATGCAGAGGCAAGTCGGTAATGGACTGCAACAGCGCAAAGAGGGTCGTAGATTTTCCTGAGCCTGTCGGACCTGTCGCCAGAATCAATCCGAAGGGCTTGCGAACCATAACGGCCAATGCTTGGCGATCTGTTTCACTAACCCCAAGCATCTCCATATCGACAGCCATCTCTTTATTCAATATGCGCATAACAATCGATTCGCCGTAGGCATTAGGAATGCACGAAACACGGAATTCCACCACCCCACCTTCATGGCGCACCATCAAGCGCCCATCCTGAGTTACCCGGTGATCAGTGATATTCATGCCGGCCAGCAGCTTGATACGTGAAATCATGCGGCGCTGTACCCATTTCTCAAGCTCCATCTCCAACTGCAGATCGCCATTGATCCGGTAGAGTAGAAGCACCTTTTTCGCCTGGGGCAATACATGAATATCCGATGCTCCCTTGCGAATTCCGTTGATCATGAGTTTGTTGACCAACCGTACAATCGGCGTCGCTTCCGCTGCCTTAACCTCTTGCACCTCATTTTCAGTCGACTCTTCCTTCTCATCTCCAACCCGCTCGATCCAGAGCCACCCATCCCCATCATCGCCTTCAGATGCGAGCTCCCGTTCCAGCAGTTGGCGAATCTGGCTCGGTGTCGCCAACACTTCGGTAATGCGTTTCTTGGTCTGGAAACGGATCGTGTCGAACCCCTCGATATCCATTGGATCGGAGGCTGCCAGTGTTAATGTATGCTCGTCAGAGGCAATCGGAATCACCTGGAACCGAACCAGTATGTCACTGTCGATTTCTGCAACTACCAACGGATTAAGGGTATACTCATCAAGATCGACAAACGGCATGCTAAACTTCTTGGCCAGCGAAGAGACAAGCTCCTCCTCTGTCACGAACCCCATATTGATCAATATCTGACCGATCTTCAGGCTACGGTTCTTGGACTGCTCAACCAGAGCCTGTTTTAGATCCTCCTCCTGTAGCAACCCTGCTTCAATCAGAATGTCGCCAATTTTCTTCGGTTTCTTGCGCTGGCTTTCGAGCGCCTTTTCGATATCGGCAGCCTCTACTTTCTCCTGTGCAACGAGAAAATCTCCCAATGGCTGTGCCTTAAGAGTTCGCTGTGTATCCAGTGCTGTCTGAACATCACTGGAGGACGCCACATTTTCATCAATCAACAACTGACCTAATGGCTTCGGATGCTCAAGAAGACGTACCCCATGATTGTAAAAGAAGAGGCGTTCAAACTGTGAATCCTCGCTGTCGACAAAAGCGTAAAAACCATCTTCATGGGCCTTGGTTTCAACAACATGAACATGATATTTCTTTCCGGTCACGGCATGAACAACCATCTCCTCCATCCCCTCCAGTGCCGGCATGGATGGCCATGTTCCCTTTGGTCGCTCAAAGCCGATGTAGGCGACTTCAGCTATCTCAAAATGTTCTACCCGATTGGACTCCACCTGTAGATGCAGTCGCCGCATTGGCGGAGAGAATCGAATCAGCTGACCCTGCTCCTCATCGCCGTTTAACAGGGCCAGTGTGACATCAAGGCCGTTTTTCTGCTGAGCTAAATTCGCCGACAAGCTGACCTCCAGGATAAAAACAGATAACCGATAATAGGACTATAGCCAATCCAGGCCCATCCTCCAAGGTTGCTATACATCCATATAGCATGGTCTATAATCCTTTTGTACCCTGCTAAGCACAGGATGCTCCGAAACAAATCGAGTATCCATGTAATACGTATCCGGGGTGATTCTTCAGGAGGCGTTAGTGGCTGATAAAGAGCCTGCACAAAAGAGAGTGACCAGACAGCAACTCAATGTTGATTGTCAGATGGATGTTGGCGTTCCCGCAGTCTTTTATTGTTACCGCTGCAAAAAACCGTTCTGTGAAGATTGTATTGGCCGGGAGGCAGGAAGAAAAACAGTCTGTATTCACTGTGCCGGCGTTGAGGAGAGCATCGAGGAGGAAGCTCATAGCGGGGTCAGTTTCGCCTTTGTCAAAAAGAAGAGTTTTCTATTCCCGCTATTCGCTATCGCTGCAATCGTTGTTATCGCTTTCAATGTCTACACGCTCTACAGCGACCGCCTTGAAAGCGACCAAACAGAGGCTGTCAAACATGAGATCAGTCCTCAACTAATGGATATCTCCGAGTGCAGAGCCAATCTGGAGATACTGGTTGCTGAAGCACTCTCATATCATCAGCTAATGGGCCACCCCGCTGCATCACTTGAAGAGCTCTCATCAATGCTTAATGCAGAGGTTCAGATCGAAGACCCGGTAAGTTTTGAGTCCTATATCATCAAGAGCGATGATAAGGGCAACATCACTGCCCTCTGCCCTACACCGGAAGAACACGGCGTTGCTGGTATTGCCGCAGTTCCGGGCAGGCCCGCTCGTGTCAGTTATGCAAACGAGAGGGGCCAGCCATGAATGGTTACCGCTGGCATAAACACAACAGCGGGAATGGATTCACTCTCGTCGAATTGATGATGGTGGTTGCCATTATCGGTATCCTTGCTGCCACCTCAGTCCCAGCTTATTCGACATTTATCAATAAAGCCCGGCTCTTGTCTGCTGAAGTCAGCCTCACCAATGCCCTCAAAAGCTTCACATTTGAGAAAGAGTACAGCCCTGCATCTGGCATGCTGGCTGATCTTGTGGTTGAAGGTTATCTGAAGACCATACCCAATGACCCCTGGACCGATGCTGCAGGCGTAGTAAACACTGGTGCCGAAGAGGCGAGTGACTGGTATTATGAAAATGATGGAAGACAGCTCTACGTCTACGCCAAATCACATCCCGGTAGACTCTATACTCTAACGAGCTACGGCCTGCCACCGCTGACACCGGTCACTACACCACCGGTCACTACACCACCGGTCACTACACCACCGGTCACTACGCCACCAGTCACTACGCCTTCGCTACCGGCTACAGTAGCTGAAGCGAGAACACTGGCAAAAAAACTGTCAGCAACTGCAAACAAGCAGGCAAAACAGCTTTCATCTGCTGCGAAGAAAAAGGGAAATCAACTAAAAGCGGCTGCAAACAAGCGGGCAAAACAGCTCGCAGCTGATGCGAAAAAGGCTTCAAAAGGTCTGTCAAAATCTGCGGCAAAGAAACTTGCGACTACTGCTAAGAAACAAGGCAATCAGCTAAAGGCGGCTGCAAACAAGCAGGCAAAACAACTTTCATCTGCTGCAAAAACACAGGGAAATCAGCTAAAGTCTGCTGCAAAGGCACAAGGGAAACAGCTGATTAGCGATACGCGAAACGCCTTGAAGTAGTAGTTCCTTATCTGGAAAAACCAATAAGGAGCCTTCAATTAGACCCCTATTCTATTCGACAGGCATTCTGAAAGTTACGCAGCAAGCTGTCTGAGAACATAGTGCAGAATGCCACCATGCTGGTAGTACTCCACCTCTTTCGGGGTGTCGATACGCACATCAACAACAAACGATCTGATCGAACCATCTTCAGCCGTCGCAGTCACATTCAACTCTTTACCGGAACCATCACCGATACCAGCAAAGTCATAACTCTCCTGACCTGTCAGACCGAGTGCCTCGGCAGATTCGTCGCTCTTGAACTGCAGAGGAAGAATGCCCATGCCGACAAGGTTTGAGCGATGGATTCTTTCATAGGTCTCGGCAATCACCGCCTGAACGCCCTGCAAGCGCGGGCCCTTAGCTGCCCAGTCACGTGAAGAGCCGGAGCCATACTCCTTACCTGCAAGGATAATGCTCGCCACACCCTCATTCTTATAACGCATCGCCGCATCATAAATACTCATCTGTTCGCCACTTGGCTGGTGATTGGTCACACCACCCTCAGTGCCCGGTGCCAGACGATTTCTAAGGCGAATATTGGCGAATGTGCCGCGCATCATTACTTCATGGTTACCACGGCGTGAACCGTAGGAGTTGAAGTCTTTAAGCTCAACACCGTTATCGAGAAGATATCTGCCGGCTGGAGAATCAGCCTTGATCGCGCCAGCCGGTGAAATATGGTCTGTGGTCACAGAATCGCCCAACAGTGCCAACACGCGTGCACCTTTGATATCGGAGACTGTGCCAGCCTCTTTAGACATGCCTTCAAAATATGGTGGATGCTGAATGTAAGTTGATGTTGCATCCCACTCAAAGCGATCACCAGTCGGTGCTTCAAGTGCCTGCCAGTTGGCATCACCTGCATAAACATTGCCGTAGGAGGCGTTGAACTGTTCAGCAGTTACACATGAAGCCACCACATCGGCAACCTCTTTCTGAGTCGGCCAGATGTCCTTTAAAAACACATCATTGCCATCCCTGTCCTGACCGAGTGGGTCACTGTAGAGATCGATATTCATCGTGCCTGCAATGGCGTAAGCAACCACCAGTGGTGGGCTCGCCAGATAGTTCATGCGCACTTCGGCATGGACACGACCTTCGAAGTTGCGATTGCCTGATAGCACCGAGGTCACAGCCAGGTCACCTTCAGCAATCGCTGCAGAAACTTCAGCAGGCAAAGGACCTGAGTTGCCTATACATGTTGTGCAGCCATAACCGACCGTGTTAAAACCAAGCTGATTCAATGGTTCAGTTAGGCCTGACTTATCAAGGTAGTCAGTGACCACCAGAGAGCCTGGGCCGAGTGATGTTTTTACCCACGGTGCCGATTTCAAGCCAAGTTCGGCTGCTTTTTTGGCCACCAAACCAGCGCCCAGCATCACGGATGGATTGGAGGTATTGGTACAGGAGGTGATGGCAGCAATAACAACCGCGCCATCCTGCATGGTTACTTCCTGACCATTGATGCTGGTCTTAACCGCTTTGGTGCTGATGCCCGCCTCTTTTTTAACCTGCTCAACTGCCTCAAGATATTTTTCCTTGGACTCGGTTAGAGCAATCCGATCCTGCGGACGCTTATGGCCTGCAAGGCTTGGTACGATAGTCGACATATCCAGAACAAGGGACTCGCTGTAATCAGCCACTACAGTCTCATCACGCCACATGCCCTGAGCTTTGGCGTAGGCTTCAACCAATGCAATATTCTCCTCACTCCGGTTGGAGAGACGCAGATAGCTAAGGGTCTCGTTATCTATCGGGAAGATGCCACAGGTCGCTCCATACTCAGGCGCCATGTTGGCAATAGTGGCACGATCAGCCAGTGGCAGATGGTTTAACCCCTCACCATAGAATTCGACAAATTTACCAACCACGCCATGATTTCTCAGCATCTCAACAATAGTTAAAACCAGATCTGTTGCTGTAGCGCCCTCAGGAAGCTCTCCCGTCAATCTGAAACCAACCACCTTTGGTACCAGCATGGATACCGGCTGCCCCAGCATGGCAGCTTCAGCCTCAATACCGCCCACACCCCAGCCGAGCACTCCAAGGCCGTTGATCATTGTAGTGTGCGAGTCTGTACCCACCAGAGTGTCGGGATAGGCAACGCCTTCATCATTCACAAAGACGGTACGGGCCAGAAACTCCAAATTGACCTGATGTACAATACCTGCACCTGGAGGCACTGCCTTGAAGGTTTCAAAGGCATTCTGACCCCACTTCAAAAAGTTGTAACGCTCACGATTGCGTTGAAATTCAATCTCGGTATTTTTTGCGGCGGAATCAGCAGCCCCGAAATTGTCCACCTGCACGGAATGGTCGATGACCAGCTCGGCAGGAACCAGCGGTTCGATCTTTCTGGTGTCTCCACCCAACGCCGCCATGGCATCGCGCATCGCCGCCAGATCAACCACTGCAGGCACACCGGTGAAATCCTGCATCAGTACACGGGCAGGCATGTAGGCAATCTCATGATTCGGCTCTGCTTTTTCATCCCACTCAGCGACTGCTCTAATGTCGTCGGCAGTCACATTGATGCCATCTTCACGGCGGAGAAGATTTTCAAGCAGGATCTTCATGGAGAACGGAAGTCGTGAGGCATCACCTGCGGCATCAAGCTTGTAGTAACTGTATTTCTTTCCATCTACATCAAGCTCGGAACGGGCGTTAAAACTATTACTCACAATTGATCTCCTGAACATCCATGAATTGAAGCGCCGAACACTAGCGCCGGAACCTGAGTTTCTAAAGGCGCAGTTTCGCATTACACGGCCTCGGGCACACTCACTAATGAGTAATTCTAAACAGTTTCGCAGCACGCGCGATAAAGCTATATTGGCAACATGAATCCAGTATCAATGTCAGTATCGCTAACTCTGATTGATGGAGAAGTCACCAAGGAAGATCTTAACCCTCATGGCATCATGCATGGTGGAAGACTTATGACAATCTGCGATGAGGTGGGATATCTGGCAGCCTGTAAACATTGTGGCGGCCACGGCCTAACCCGAGCAGCACACAGACTCCGATTCCATGCGCCCATGAGTGAAGGTGACGCATTTTCTATAGAGACTCAGGTATCCCTGACAACCCGAACGACCATGTGGGTCAACTGCACTATTAAAAGCGATGCAAAACTCGTTATGGATGCAGTATTTGTCTATGTTGCCATTGATAAGAGTTTCCAACCCACCGAGGTGCCTGAGCTTTTTGCTGAGACGGATCAGCAGTTGCAGAGAATGGAAGAGACAAAATTTCTATATTCGGCTGTCATGCCTGGAGAAGGGATAAAATAAAAAAAGCTCCGACTTTGCAGTCGGAGCTCAATATCTGGCGCGAACACTAGGGAGGGGAGGAAGAATCAGCGCCAGACGCCGTGAACTATGCAAACCACTTATGATTATATCATTAATTCATGATGAAAGTTTATTAATTAAACAAAAACATATCTTTTTGCTTTAAATCTCTATTTTCTAGCTGTTAGCAGCAACCTTACAGGGATAGCCATCTTTGACTTGTTTCATCGCCCAGTCTATAAACATTAGAGTACTTTTGTTCCTCGGGAGGGAGCTTGAGAGAAATGTTTTGCAGTGGCCCATTGTGTCAAAACTGAATAACCTGTTTGGCGATCCGAACATATGCATAGCCATTGAGCAGCGCGGGGAAGTGCTCAGGAATGTGTTGAATATTACCATCCCCATTGTAATCGTTTTTTCGCTGTTCAATTACCTCTATCAATATAATGATCTTGCACTTGTCCAGCTAGGCTCGCTGGTTTTGTTCATGCCTGCGTGGTTTATGGCTCGCCGAACTGAGCTGGTTGCCTCCGCTGAATCTTTAGCTCTATATTCCACAGCCGTAATCCTGCTCTTCCTGATCTATGATGGGGGGATAGCGGGGCTTGGCTTCATTTGGGGATGGCTTTTTCCATTTATTGCATTTTATATCGCAGGGATCCGTTTGGGATGGTACTGGTGCATTGGCTTTTTCATAGCCTCTTCAATCATCTTTATGCTATCGCTTGGGGTTACTGCATCCTACGATGCAGATACACGGGTTCTGTTTTTTTCTGCCTATCTGTTCTATCTGGTAGTTGGCCTTCGGTTCAACGCCATACGTTTCCAATATCTATTCGATTTGGAGAAGCAGGTGCAAAAACGCACTGCCCAGCTTGAACATGCCTCTCTTTACGATGCTCTGACTGACATGCCAAACAGAGCCCATGTAACCAATTATCTTCAGGAGCTTATTGATAGGAAAGAAAAAAACTTTGCTCTGTTAAACCTGAACATCGACCGTTTTAATGAGCTTAATAATGTCCTCGGATACAATAACGGAGACCGGTTGCTCATGGCCTTTGCCGATCGTATCAGTTCCATGACAAATAAAACGATGTTTGCCGGGCGTCTGGGTGCTGATGAATTTGCTGTTATTCTGCAGCAGTTGCCGGTCATGGAGTCAAAGGATGATGTTAAGGCAATGGTTTTGGAGAAGACCAAACAACTGAGACATGAACTCGAGCAACCTTATAAAATTAACGACTCAGAGATTGAACTCGACATTACATCAGGCATCGAGTTCCCGAGTAGTTATAATAACAACGCCAGCCACATGATCAAACGGACAAATTTTGCCTGCCACCTGGCCAAGAAGAGACAGGATAAATTGGCCGTATACGATTCTGAGCAGGATGAAATTAGCTCCCGCCAGTTTCATCTGTTCCACGGGTTAAAGCACGCTATAGAGAACCATGAACTGAAGCTTTTTTATCAACCAAAAATTGATATGCAGTTGGGCAAGGTTACAGACGTGGAAGCGTTGGTCCGCTGGATTTCACCTGATGATGGAGTGATACCTCCAAACCAATTCATCCCTGTGGCAGAGAGCACTGGGCTCATGCATTTAATCACCAAGTATGTTTTGGACGAGGCGATGCGGCAGCAATCATTCTGGATCGAAAAGGATTACCATATCAATATCGCCGTCAACCTCTCCGCGAACAATCTGGTGGAGTCCGACTTTATCTCTTCAATCACTGCTTTTCTGAACAAACACAACGTTTCTCCAGACTGTTTTACGCTTGAAATCACCGAAAGCGCTGTAATGGAGCAGACCGATAAAGCCCTCCAAACCATTCAGGATCTTAATGCAATAGGCTTTTCACTCTCGCTCGATGATTACGGGACCGGCTACACCTCTCTAAGTTATCTGAAGGATATGCCCGTAGATGAACTTAAGATTGACCAATCTTTCATCTTCAACGTTCTCACAAATGAGAAGGACAGAGCCATCATTCAGTCAACCATCTCTCTTGCTAATAATCTCGGGCTGAAGATCGTTGCCGAGGGCATTGAAAGCAAAGAGGTCTGGGACAGACTGAAAGAGATAGGGTGTGACAAAGGGCAAGGCTATTTTATTGCCAAGCCCATGCCAGCGGAAGATTTTTCACAATGGCTGGAAAACGCTAAGTGGTCACACAGCTGACACAAACCTTATAACTGCTCCCGTATTTTTGGATCATTACGAGCCGACCTGCTGGCCCAAGCGACTTCAAAACCAGCGCTAAGAAACTGGTCAGGAGCAATCCCCTCTTTACAGATAAGCCCTGCCACACATGCCTTTTCCGGCTTCAGATCAATATATCGAGCCACGCATCGATAGGCATAATAAACCAACTCTGAACAACTAAAGCTGTTATGCGGCTCATCCTTAAAATCAAACCGGAAATCATAGCGGGCACCCAGACAGCTCAGAGCCATCTCCTGTGCAGTAGCCACCGCCTCACTACGAGTGATGTCCCCGCCCCGTTTAAGCTTCTGATAGATATCCTCTTCGGATGGAATAAATGGCTGTCTGTTGAAAACTTTCTCTTCAGGTGCTCTGTTTTCCAGTTTTTCGGGCAGGCGAAGAATCACCATCTTGTCGCAGCGGCAAAAATTGATCACATCCTCCATAAACACACCATCAGCCATGGCGTGTATAATCATCTGTTCTCCAATTTTAAATCCGTCATGTTGCACGCGCTGCAGTTTTTCAGGATTGTCATCTATCATTGTGCCAGCCGATTTCCGATTGTCCTCAGTGGTAGCGCCATAGAAGAATCCAACATGGCTAAACTCTCCGGGAATGAACCATCCATCGACGTACTTTTCATATGATCTGAGCAGAATATCACCTGGCTGAATCAGGTTAATCACCTCCCGAACATCCTCTCCTTTGACTCCATACGGACTAGGATCATAAACAATCATTGGGGGGATCCAGAAAAATTTCAGATCACCAAACCATGTGAGCAATTTCTCATACCAGCGTTTTTTTTCAGAATTATAATATTTATCCATAGAGACCCTCCCCCTCTTTCTCATAATAACTATAGACCAACATAATTGGTTTTGCCTAATTTGATCATATTAAGCTATGCCCATTAAAACTCAGGAGAAAAAAGAGCCAGGAGAGCTGCCATATCAGGAAGTTACAGCTTCCAATCCATGGCTTACACTATATTAGCAAGATGTTGGAAAAGTGAGGCTGCTAAACAAACAGGGCCCACTCAAAAGAGCAGACCCTGTGAAGTTTGGCTGGGGGACGTGGACTATTCGGGCTGTCCATGGCCCTCACCCGTGTAGGGCCGCCGCTTTGCGGCATTCAGATCAGCTGTCCTGCTGATCTGTCGAACCGTTGATACTCGTCCTGAGTTCCAAATTCAAATTAGAAAGGGCCTCACAAGGAGGCCCTTCTTTTAATTTGGCTGGGGGACGTGGACTCGAACCACGATTGACGGTGTCAGAGACCGCTGTCCTACCATTAGACGATCCCCCATTTGGAGGCCGCACGATAATTGCATAGAGATACGTCGTCAATTACCAATCGACTCTAAACTTACCCCGTCCACTCCAGAAAAAAAATTCACTGTTGTCAGCAGCAACGTGATGCAGAATCAGGAGCCAAACAACCACGCCATAAGCTGTGCCTCATCAACCACTTGAATGCCCAATGACTCAGCTTTACTAAGCTTGGAGCCTGCATTCTCACCAGCAACAACCAGATCGGTATTTTTTGAAACCGACCCAGTCGGTTTGGCGCCAAGCTTCCTTAACATTGATTGAGCATCGCTGCGTTTGATCTGAAGCAGCGTTCCGGTTAATACCACAACCTTTCCGGTCAGAGGATGATCATAGGGAATCTCAGTTGTCTCAATAGGTTTCGGCCAAACTCCTACTATTTTCAGCTTATTGAGAACATCGCGATTATGCGCCTCTTACCGGAAAGGTTGT
>Ga0316189_10005910_pt1 | contig 11730 bp, 7 predicted proteins | sample LowCovwburrow_MG_FD_204930 | JGI IMG/M metagenome (GOLD analysis project Ga0316189, IMG submission 204930) | Coastal sediment microbial communities from Maine, United States - Lowes Cove worm burrow | ecosystem: Environmental > Aquatic > Marine > Coastal > Sediment | place: USA: Maine... | reverse complement strand
AACACTTTGGTAACTTTAATAGATTTATACTTATACTTAACATACTCAATTTCAGTATAGACCTTTATTTGTAATGAATCTTTTTGATATCCTCGCTGTGCAATCGCAAGGTTAGAAAAAGCAATGAAAAAAAATATTAATATTAAAGGTTTCCAATTCACATCTTATAATTTACATTATTCGTCTTTCCAATTTAGCCTATCCTTTTGATTGTAAGGCCAAGGAGCTCCATTATTTTCAATGTTTGTCATCATATTATTTAGTTCAGTAGGTGCAGCTGACTGCTCCATGACTAAATAGCGTCTCATATCTAAAATAATTGATAATGGATTTATACTTACAGGGCATGCTTCTACACATGCATTACATGAAGTACAAGCCCAAATATCTTCACGAGTAATATAATCATCCAACAATTGCTTACCATCATCATTAAACACTCCTTTGTTTGCGTCTATATTTTTTCCAACTTCTTCCAAACGATCACGAGTATCCATCATGATTTTTCTTGGTGATAATTGTTTTCCTGTTTGGTTTGCTGGGCATTCGCTCGTGCATCGTCCACATTCTGTACATGTGTATGAATTCAGTAGTTGAACCCAATTTAAATCTTGTACATCACTTGCTCCAAATTTAGCAGGAACATCTTCTTCAACTCCTGGTTCTGGTGTTGCAAAAGGATCTGCATTTGGGTCCATCATCATCATTACTTCATTTGTCACAGCTTCAAGATTATCTAATTGACCTTTTGGTTTTAAACTTCCGTAATATGTGTTAGGAAATGCCAATAGAATATGCAAATGTTTAGAAAAATATAAATAATTCAAGAATGTTAAAATGCAAATAATGTGCAACCACCAAGCAGATCGTTCAATAATATGCAAGGTAGATTCTGAGATAAATTCAAACCAAGGTGCTATAAATTGACTAATTATATTGCCTGAATTCATTTCTTGAAAATGAACATCAGTTGCATTCATTACTAAGAATAATGTCATAAGGACCATTTCAAAATACAAGATGAAATTAGCATCATTTTTTGGCCAACTTGTCATTTCACGTTTCCAAAAACGTTGCAGTTTTATAATGTTTCTTCTAACCCAGAAAATAACAACAGCAATGAGAACTAGTAAGGCTAAGACTTCAAAGGAGGCTATTAAAACGCCATAAATACTTCCTAAATCTGAAAGGATACGATGTGTCCCAAATAAGCCATCAATAATTATTTCAATAACTTCAATGTTGATAATAACAAATCCTAGGTAAACAATAATATGTAAGATTCCTGCAATTGGACGCCTTACCATTTTGCTTTGACCAAGTGCAATCATAGCCATGTTTTTCCATCGCTGTGACTTATTATCTGAAACATCAATACTTTGTCCTAATTTTATATTTCGTCTTAGCTTAGTTATGTTTTTTATAAAATATCCTAATCCTAAAATTAGAACTATGGCAAAAAGAATATTTGGCAAGTACTCCATAATTAATTCTTTTGTTCTTTTATTTCATTACCATCTGCATCATAAATCTTTGCTTTCTTTCCAAATAAAGAAAAATGCACATAACGTTTAGGGTTTAATTTCATGTCTTGAAGCAATTGTTCTAATTGTTTGGAAGCACCTTCTAAATTATTATACAAACCTTCGTCTTTCAAAAGCTTGCCTATAGAACCTTTTCCATTATCAATGCTAGACAATAACTTGTCAAAATTGCCAATAGTAGCCTGTAAATCATTAATGGTCTTGGTTAAGTTGGCATTAGCAATAGAATCTGTGATTTTTGAAAGATTTGCAGAAACATCTTCTACATTAGTAAGTGTACTCTCTAACTTTTCTTTATTATTTGAAATGAGTTGATTTATAGATACTGATGTGTTTTTGAATGAAGAAATTGTAGTTTCAAGTTCAGCTATACCGCTTTTTAAGCTACTTTTTGTTGGCTCATCAAAAACATCATTTATATTGGTTAGCAATGAATCTGCGCTTATTAGCATAGATCCAATTTTTTCTTGGAGCGGTGTTAATGTTTGACCAACTAAATCCATCATGCCTGGTTTTACAGAACCAACAAGAATGTCTCCAGAAACTGCATTTGCAGCATTATCAAAAGCAGGAATAATACTTATTCCTTTACCTCCTATAAGCCCTGTATCATACAATTGTGCCTTACTATTTTTTGAAAATTCAAAATCATCTTCAATTGAAAGTAAAACTTTAACCTTTCCAGAACCATCTTCGGCAAGCTTAATTTCTTGAACTCTACCAATTGTATGTCCACTGATTGTAACAGAGCTTGATGATCCTAAACCTTCAACATTATCATAAATAACATATACTTTTCTTGAAGAATCCAATAGATTTTGACCCTTTAAATAGTTGAATAAGAAAATAATAAGAATTAAGCTAACAATTACTAAAATGGCAGTTTTTACTTCTCTGGAAATTCTCACAAGGCATTTGTTTAATTAAAGACAAAATTAGCAATTAATTTTAAAACAGTAATTCTAATTTGAAGATGATTTTAGTGCTTCACTCAAAGGAATTTCATCTCCATTTTTAATAGCTACTATAAAACACGAATCATAACCCTTTTCTAAAGCCTCTGTTTTTTGAGTTTTTATTGTATTGTAATTAGAGGTTCCTCCATAATAATATTTATAAATACCATTTTTTTGTTCTCTAGAAACATTTTTTAGCCCTTTAAAATTATATGATTTTGTTTCTAGTTTTCTCGTACTTGCTGCAATTTGAACTTTGAAAATAATATCAGGATAGGCTTCAGAATCTTTATTAGTGTCACTCATCTCTTCAGAATTAACAATTACGAGACTCTGATCAACACCATTTAGACTATTCTTATATTTTAAAATAGCATCCTCAATAGATTCAGCTGTTTCGTTTTGACCTTTTTTTGAGCTTAAATATTTACCTTCTTCTATATTGGTGATAAATCCTGTTTCAATAAGCACACTAGGCATATATGTATTGTGCATAACCCAAAGACTAATTTGTTTTACACCTCTGCTTGTTCGTTTTAGTTTATTAATAAAATTATCTTCAACCATTCTAGCTAGCAAAATACTTTGCTCAGTGTAATCTTCTTGCATTAAAGCTAGTCCAATAATAGACTCTGGTGCATTTGGATCATAGCCTTCATAATGAGTTTCATAATCTTCCTCTAAAAAAATTACTTCATTTTCTGCTTTAGCTATATCGAGATTTCTATCAGTATTACCAACACTTAACACATAAGTTTCAGTACCATAAGGTTGACCTGTGTGCCAAGCATTACAATGTATAGACACAAATAAGTCTGCGTCTGCACGATTTGCGATTGCAGCTCTCTCATGCAGTTCAACAAAAACATCTGTTTTCCGTGTATATATAACCTCAATATTTTCTTGCTTTTCAAGTAGCTTACCTATTTTTAAAACAATATTGAGTGCTATTTTTTTTTCAGTATCAACTTTTGTAGGTCTTCCAGGATCTTTACCTCCATGTCCAGCATCTAATACCACAACAAATTTATCTTCTGAAGCCTGTCCAAACGCAATTGCTGTTAATAAAAAGATAAAGGATACTAAAAGATATTTTAACTTCGTTTGCATAGTGACATTAACGGCTTTAAAACTCGGTTTATTTTATATTTGATAAATTTCTCTTAATCACAAAAATCACAAAAAAAAATTATGTAGTTTTGGCTATTCAAAAACCGAGCCATACTTTTACAAAAATACATCTAAAAGCGTTGCGAACAAACATCTTTCATATACTTTTCGCCCTAAGTTTTACAGTGTTTATGAACACGTTTAGCTTCGGACAAGATATTCCTAAAAAAACCAAACCAGTAAAAGCCAAAGTAGAAAGAGACACCATAAAGACACCTGTAGATTCTCTTTTACTAAATCAAATACCTTTAAGAGAGCAAGACACTATAAAATTAGATTCAATTCCGAAGAAAAAGGGAATGATTGAAGGCATTGTTAAATACTCTGCTTCAGATTACGTGTCTTTTAATAAAAAAGATCAAAAAACATATTTATATAATAACGCAAAAGTTATTTATTTAGATATGGAAATTACCGCTGGAATAATTGTTATCAATCATCAAAACAATGAGGTATATGCAGGACGACTAAAGGATTCCTTAGGTAACTATTCTCAAGCCCCAGTGTTTAAACAAGGTGAAGATGTGGTTGAACCAGATTCCATTCGATTTAATTTCAATACTGAAAAGGCTTTGATTTGGAACTCTAAAACTGAACAAAGTGGTGGTTATATTATCTCAGAGAAAACAAAAAAAGAAAATGATTCCGTATATTTTGTTAGTAGAGCAAAGTTTACAACATCTGAAGATACCGAGAATCCTGAATATTATTTTTTATTGCGTAATGCTAAAATTGTTCCTGGTAAAAAAGTAGTTACTGGCTTAACTAATATGTTTATTGCAGATGTTCCAACTCCAATAGGTTTACCATTTGCGTATTTTCCATTGACTCAAAAACAAACATCTGGAGTTATTTTTCCATCTTTTGGAGAAGATAGTAATAGAGGTTATAATATTCAAAATGGAGGATATTATTTTGCGATTAGTGATTATGCAGATTTAGCTGTAACTGGAGATTATTACACAAATGGAAGTTATGGCTTACGCATGCAAAGTGCTTATGCTGCGCGTTATAAATTTAGAGGAAATCTAAGTTTTCGTTATGAAAACTTAATTACTAGTGAACGTGGTTTTCCTGATTATGCGAAAAGTTCAATTTATAATCTTAGGTGGTCTCATGGTCAAGATGCAAAAGCAAATCCAAATTCTAGATTCTCAGCATCTGTAAACTTAGGTAGTAGTCGTTATTATCAGCAATCAATTAATCAATTAAATGCCTCCAACTTTTTAAATAACACACTATCTTCGTCCATTTCTTATTCTAAAACATTTCAAGGAGAACCGCAGGTTAACATGAGTTTGACAGCAACTCATTCACAAAATACACAAACAGAAACTATAAATATGACATTGCCAACCTTTCAAGGTAGCGTTGGTAGAGTTTATCCTTTTGCACCAAAAAATGGATCAAAGAAAGGGTTTATTCAGAATATAAATATGCAGTATAATGTTCGTGGAGAAAACAGAATTCAAACTACTGATTCTTTGTTCTTTAAAAAAGAAATGTTTGATGAGGCAAAAATAGGAATGCAACATAGTATTCCACTTACAACTAATTTTAAACTATTTAAATATTTGAGTTTAAGTACTGGTGGTAATTATCAAGAAACTTGGACGCTTAATACTGTTAGCAAGCAATTTGATCAAAGTACACAAAAATTAATTGAAACAGAGTTAAATGGTTTTGATTCTTTTAGAACCTATAATTTCAATATGAGTTTAGGTACAACCATTTATGGAATGTTTGAATTTGGAGAAGATAAAAAAATTCAAGCAATTAGGCATGTCATGCGACCTTCAATTAGCTATAATATTTCTCCTTCTTTTGATCAATATTATGAAACTTATGAAGTTATTGATGCCGATGGATTAACTTCAGATGAAGTAGAATATACACGTTTTGAAAATTCACTTTTTGGAAGTCCAAATAAAAATTTATCTAGTTCCATAGGGTTATCCTTAAGTAATAACTTTGAAGCAAAAGTAAGAGACAAAGACAGTACTGCTACCGAACCCAAAAAAATCATTCTTCTAAATAACTTAAATTTTTCTACAGCTTATAATATTGTAGCCGATTCTTTACGTTGGAGTCCAATGCGAGTTACTGGTGGAACTCAAATACTTGATAGTAAAATGCGTATTAATTTTGGTGCAACCTTAGATCCTTATGCTCTTGATAATAATAACAGAAAAATTGATAAATTTAATATTAATAATGGCGGAAGTTTGTTTAGATTAACTAGTGCCAATTTAACCTTAAATTATAGCCTAAACAGCAAATCTTCTGGAGATAAAGATGAAAAGGAAACACCTCAAGATGAAAGAGCTAGAGAAGAGTCATTGAGAAGTGGAGGACGCGATGATGACTTATTTGGAAAACCTCAAGATTTTGCAGATCAAAGATTAAATACTGATAATAAAACTGATAAAGAGGAAGTAGCTAGTGAACTTTATAATTACAAAATTCCATGGAGCTTGAATTTCGCTTATGCTGTGAACTATTCAAATACAATTCGTCAAAATGAAATCTCTTCACATTCTTTAATGGTCTCTGGAAATGTAGATTTATCACCTCGTTGGAGTGTTGGTGCTTCTTCTGGTTATGATCTGAAAAATAAAGGGATCACTTATACTCAGTTCCGTTTTGAGCGTGATTTATTAAGTTGGCGTTTAAATTTTTCTTGGGTACCTTTTAGAGCAAGAAGTTCTTGGAACTTTTTTATTGGAATTAAATCTGGTATTCTTAGTGATATTAAATATGACAAAAGAAGACAGTCAGACAGACAATTATAAACTTATTAATTAGCAATTACTAATTTTCTCAATTTGGGAATAAAACTAAATATTATATGAAAACAATCATTACTACATCAAAAGCACCTGCTCCAATTGGACCATATTCACAAGCTGTTTTAAGCGGAAATACACTGTACACTTCAGGTCAAATTGCATTTAACCCAGAGACTATGGCTTTAGTTTTAGACGATATTAAAACTGAAACCAAACAGGTTATGGAAAATATGAAAGAAGTTTTATCTGCTGCAGGAATGACATTTGAAAATGTTGTAAAGACATCTATTTTTATAAGTGATATGGATAATTTCACCCAAATAAATGAAGTATATGGTAGTTATTTTGATGAAGCAACAGCTCCTGCTAGAGAAACCGTTCAAGTAGCTCGTTTACCAAAAGATGTAAATGTAGAAATTAGTATGATTTCCGTAAAGTAGTTTCGTTTAATGCTTTGATATAATTTTTTTTAATTGTTTATATCAGAAGTTAAACGAAGTTAGCTGTTTTTTTATTTAAAATCAATACGTAAAACTACGTATTTAACATGCAAAATTGAGAAACAAATTTACTCAAGCATTAATGCACCAACTTTGGGTTTGCACTTAACTCTTATTATTTTTATACTTTGTTGTACGCAGGTCTTTTCATTTTATTAATTCAGTAATGGCATTATTCAATCTATCAATGTCGTTGTCATTTATGTGTAAATGTGGTGCGAATCTCAATGATTTCCCACGTTGACTAATGAATATTTGTCTTTCTTTTAGTTCATTAACAATATTACCTGAAAAATCAGAAGGAATAACTGCTCCTAAAATATGAGGACACCTTTGAGAATCATCAGGTAATTGAAATCCAAATTGAACAAGATGTGTTTCAATCTGCTTATTAATATTTAAAAGAGAGTCTGATATCTTAGATACTCCCCAAGCCTTTATCTGTTCAAGAGCAGCAATCGCTCCTGGAATAATTGTCGGTGTACACTTTTGTCCTACTTCAAAGCGCCTTGAACCGTTCATGTAAGTTTCTGAGTAATTTACGAGATTAGCAAAATCTTGTGCGTTTTCTCTTGCAATCCAAGTTTCTTCAAGCGGTCGCTCGTTTCTCCATTTCTCAGCAACATATAATAAACTAAATCCATATGGACAAAGCAACCATTTATAACCTGCAGCAACCATAAAATCAGGTTTTATCTCGTCTATAGAGAAAGGCATTACTCCTAATGTTTGAGTGGTATCAATAATTAGAACTGCACTAAACGCATCACACATTTTTCGAATTATTGATAAGTCGATATATGCACCATTAGTCCAATGACATGAAGAGATTGCTACAACTTTAATATTCTCATTAATCCTACTTGCAATTGCTTCAGTCCAATTTCCATCTTTTGGGGTTTTTATTGTAGTTATTTTTGCACCTGTCTCTTTAGACACTCTTTGAAATGGTAATACTATGCTTGGAAACTCTTCATCAATCAGTAAAATTTCATCATTTTCAGTTAACAATGATTCTAAAATTCTTGATGCTGTACTAAGTCCGTAACTAGCAGATGGAACAACAGCGAATCCATCTGAATCACCACCAAATATTTCCGAGGATAATTTTCTAATTATTTCCGCATCATTGAAAAAATCTTCAGCGGTTCTTTCCCATGGATGACTTTTGGAATCAACACCAGTATGTAATCTTTTTGTTGATTCAAGTAATAAAGGGGAATTATATGCACAATTGAAATACGCTATATCTTTTGGAATGCTAAATAGTTCTCGTTGTGTTTTTAAAATACTCATAATGATTTATCTATTGCAATATGTTTTTTTGGCTTGCGTACAAATATCATGATACAAGCTTTTTTAATTGTTTATATCAGAAGTTAAACGAAGTTAACAGTTTTTTTATTTAAAATCTATACGTAAAACGAGGTATTTAACATGCTAAATTGAGAAACAAATTTAATTAACAAGTGTCAAAGCTCCAGAATCCACATTAGCATCCAAAAGCTTTACTACAGCATCTAAAGTAACTACACCATAATACCATGTTCCAGCAGCAAGTGATTCTGCTAATACAGCTTTGTAAATATCATAGTAGCTTCTTTTTCCATCAACAAAATTGAAGACTTCCATACGCATGGTTGAATGGATTTTTACACCAGGAACAAAACCTTTACGCTTGCCAAAATAATCATCTAAAACAGGGTTGTTTTTAGGGGTTTTCTTAGTTGCAGTTTCCTCTTCTGCATTAAGTATAATTTTTGGTGTTTTTGATGTATTATTTTTTGATTTATAATAGTCATCAACATCGTTCATAAACATTTTATGTTTCGCTCTAAAACGTTCGTTCGCTTTTGTTATTGGTTTAAATACTTTATCATTATTACCAACAACATCTGTGATAGATAATAAAGCACGACTTTCTCTAAATAAACCTTGCTCTAAAATTATTGCTGCATTTTTATATGCTAAATTTTGATCTTCTTGGGATTCAATTTGATGAAATGCTGCTTGCAAATCATTTGCCAAGCGTTTATTTCCTTGAGCATAGGTTTCAGCAAGTAACAAATTAGTTTGATCCTCTTCTGCTTTCCCTAAATAATAAGCCATTGAAGTTATGATAAACGCATTTCGCTGTAATTGCGTTGCATCAATTTGCCATAAATCATCATCTGAAGAATGAATATAGTAATCATCCCAATTAATTAGTCCAACTGCAGGAACACCAATAGCACCTTCAATAAAGTTTAAGTTATCAGAGGCATTGAAAAATGGAACAAAACGTGCTCCAAAACCTTCTCGTGTTCCTCTTGTGGCATATATAGGTCTAGAATGTGGACGAGGTAAACCTCCCATTCTACCTGCTGTAATGAATGGGTTATTGGTTTCAATAACAAACTGACCAACACTTTCAAATAAGGCATCTAAATAGCTTGTAATAGAATGTGGTGCATATATTAAGTGTTGAATACGACTACCTATAGATTGCTTAGCTCCAACCATATCTTGATGTAAATTGGCTAGCATTTTTGATGGCTCTTTTGGAAAATCTCTAAAGTATCTGTATTCAGAATAAATTTCATCAGTCCACCAAAAACGAATATCTCTTAGTGGTCGTTCAATTTTTCCTTCTTCAATTAATTTATTTAAAGTTCTTGCAATTTCTAGTAAATTTCCACAACCACTTCCATCATCATTTGCAGATCCTTGCTCTTCTTGTAAATGTGCTGTAATAACAATTTGTTGATCGTGATACTTTGATCCTCTTATCCAACCTTCAACAAAACCTGTTCTACCAGGAGCTTCACCAATTTCAGTATCAACTTTTGCCTTAACAGTAACCTTTCCTCCCATTGTCTTTTTACCAGTGGCAAAAAAATCTTGCATGGAATTGCTTTGCAGCATTTTTCGTAATTGTTCTCCTTTTCGAGGTGATAGATTAAATGCAAATGTTCCTTGTTTCCCCTCAGGAGGAGTAACACCAATTCTAGTCCATGCTAATTGGTCAGGAAAATCCATTGGGTTTTTACTTTCAGAAGTTCCATAACATACCACTCCAATTGCTCCTTTGCCATATACTGCGTTTGTTACAGCAGCTCCAGGATAACCACTTACCAGTACAATTTTTCCAGCAACATCTAAATTTTCTAAATCTTTTTTACTTCCTGTTCCTGCCCAAACTAATTCAGCTGTAACATTAGCATCATGACTGCCATCTGACAAGTACAGTGCATGATCTCCAATATCTGCTAGTTTAATTTCAACGGGTTCAGTAATCCAAAGTTCTGCAGATTTTGCAGTATAGTTTGGTCCACCTAAAGTTTGCTCAATAAATTTAACATCTTCTAAGCCTGCTTTTTTAGCTTCTTCAATAACATAATCGGCAGCTTTAAAATAGCCATCCATTCCTGAATTACGATGCCATTGTGTTAGTATACGAATGTGTTCAAATGACCTATCTCCAGAAAGTTCATTAATAAGTATTCGTATTTCGGCATCATTTAAAAATGGCGTTTCTTGTGCAAACATTGGAATCACTATTAGCGACAATAACAAGGATTGAATTATTTTTTTCATTATGAAGAAATTAAATGGTTGATTAAAAAGTATTGCGTTACTAAAAACTTAATATCACAATATATTTCAATTTGCTCCAACATTCAAAAGTTGTTAATAACTAATAATAATGCTTAGTTTAAAAATTCTTAACTTTGATAGTAACCAATTCTTCAGACTATGCGCATTGAATATGACATCAAATTAGGATTCAAAGATGTAATGATTCGCCCAAAAAGGTCAACGTTAAAAAGTAGATTACAAGTGAATTTAAACAGGAATTTTAAGTTCTTACATAGTGATCATGTTTGGGAAGGCATACCAATAATGGCGGCAAATATGGATACTGTTGGAACATTTGATATGGCACTTGCGCTTTCACAAAAGAAATTATTTACCACAATACATAAACATTATTCTATTCCTGATTGGTATGTGTTTTCATCAAACGCTCCTGATGGCATTGAAGATTATGTTGCCATAAGTACAGGAATTGGCTCTAATGATTCAGAGAAGTTAGCTTCCATATTTAAATTCAATCCACATTTTAAATTTATTTGCATTGATGTGGCAAATGGTTATAGCGAGTATTTCGCTGATTTTGTAAAAAAAACACGCGAACAATATCCTGATAAAGTTATTATTGCTGGTAATGTAGTAACTGGAGAAATGGTTGAAGAGTTATTGCTTTCTGGCGCTGATATTGTAAAAGTAGGAATTGGTCCAGGAAGTGTGTGTACAACGAGAGTAAAAACTGGAGTTGGTTATCCACAACTTTCTGCAATTATTGAATGTGCAGATGCAGCTCATGGATTAGGTGGACAAATAATTAGTGATGGTGGTTGTACTATACCTGGAGATATAGCAAAGGCCTTTGGTGCTGGAGCAGATTTTGTAATGCTAGGCGGAATGCTTGCTGGACATGATGAAAGTGGTGGCGAGTTAATTGAACGAAGTGGAAAACCTTTTAAAAAATTCTACGGAATGAGTTCACAAACTGCAATGGAAAAACATGTTGGAGGTGTGGCAGAATATAGAGCAAGTGAAGGTAAAACTGTTGAAGTACCTTATAGAGGAGATGTTGACTCTACCATTAGGGATATTCTTGGAGGACTAAGGAGTGCTTGCACATATGTTGGTGCACAACGACTTAAAGAACTCACAAAAAGAACAACATTTATTAGAGTTGCTGAGCAGGAAAATCAGATATACAAAA
>Ga0316189_10005908_pt1 | contig 11731 bp, 11 predicted proteins | sample LowCovwburrow_MG_FD_204930 | JGI IMG/M metagenome (GOLD analysis project Ga0316189, IMG submission 204930) | Coastal sediment microbial communities from Maine, United States - Lowes Cove worm burrow | ecosystem: Environmental > Aquatic > Marine > Coastal > Sediment | place: USA: Maine... | reverse complement strand
TGTGATGTGCGTGGGCCCCAACCTTCCGCCGGACGCCGTTGCGGGCGAGGATCAGACAATCGTGGACCTGGATGGCAGCGGGTATGAGGACGTGACCCTGGATGGTTCCGCCAGCATCGATATCGATGGGCAGATCGTGAGCTGGACCTGGTCGGTGAACGGCGTGGCGTTCGGGATGGGCGAGACGCTGAGCGTGTCGGCGCCAGTCGGCGTCTTCACGGTCAGCCTCACCGTCGAGGATGACGAGGGGGCGACCAGCACGGACGATGTCGAGATCAACGTAGTCGCCACGGATGCCAACCTGAGGCCGACCGCGGATGCCGGTCCGAATCTGCCGGTCCTGGACGCGGATGACAACGGGTTCGAGACGGTGACCCTCGACGGATCCGCCAGCACGGACGCGGATGGCACGATCGTCAGCTGGGACTGGACCGATGGGGTGGATGACTGGACGGGCGAGACGGTGGACGTCGATTTCCCTGTCGGCATCCACTCGGTCCTCCTGACCGTTACGGATGACGAGGGTGAGATGGACACGGACGGCGTGACCGTCACCGTGGTCCCCACGGATGGCAACCTGCCGCCGATCGCCGATGCGGGCCCGGACCAGCGCTGGGTGGACGATAACTTCAGCTTTGATACCCCCGTGCTGCTCGACGGATCGGGCAGTACGGATCCTGACGGTACGATCGTGTCGTGGACCTGGGTGCTGACTGGAGCCGAGATCGCAGACACCGAGAGGGAGATCGTCCAGGTTATGGCCGGCATCAACTGGATCCAGCTGACGGTTCAGGATGACCTCGGAGCTACGGATATCGACACTGTGCAGGTCATCGTAGAGGTGCCGACGCTCACGGGCGTCAGCATGTTCGAGTCCACCGACTTTGGCGGTGAAGGGATACTGATACGCGCCAATACAAACGATCTCGGGGCGGACGGGCTGCGTGGTCCCTGCGCGGACGATTGGAATAATTGCGTTTCCTCGATCCGGCTGGATGATGGGTGGTCCGCCATTCTATACGAGTCCGCCGGATTCGAGGGCGACAGCCTCCTCGTCGTGGACAGTAGCGTGGATCTCGGTGACCTTGATTGGGACAACCGTACGTCCTCGATCAAGGTGCAAGCACCGTACTAGGAGTCCGGGCGTCCCGATCGGTTGAGACCGGCCTCAGAGGAGAGCGCCTCCGGACCACGGCCCGGAGGCGCCAGGTCGCCCGGCGGGCCTGCGTGTAGTGGGCGCAGGTCTGTACGCACCGTTGGATGAGGAGACGCTCATGTCCTTTTCTCAGCACAGCCCGGTCCGTGGCCGCTCACGTTCACCGGCACTTGTATCTCTCGTAGCCCTGGGAGTCCTGGCGCTATGCGCCCCCGCCAGGGCGCAGACGACTCTATATGTCTCTGCTGGACCGAGCTTCCCTGTAGGGGCCTGGGAGAAGGTCACGAAGACGGGGTGGATTCTCGCGGGAGGTGCCCTTTTTGGGGTTGGATCCTCCGGGTTCGGCATCAAAGTCGACCTCGTGTACGGTCAGAATGGCGGGGAGCAGGTGCTGTTTGAGGACCCGAAGTGGAGCGTCTTCTCCGTGGCGGCGATCGCGGAATACGCTTTTGGGTCACCGGGCAAGCTCCGCCCCTATCTGATCGGCGGTCTCGGTTTTGGAGGCCACCGGTTCTCCGCGCGCGAAGTCGATCCGGAGACCAAGACGGACTTCGTATACAAGCTCGGAGCCGGACTGGATGTTCCGATAGGCGGAACCACCTCTCTCTTTGCCGAGGGCCGCTATGTCGGCTCCGGCAATGAGATCGACACCCAGTTTCTTGCGGTGCTTTTGGGTTTGGCGTTTACGCTGGGCGGCGATTGAGCGGCGGTTCGTTCCCCCACCGCTAGAGTCAAGGAAGCGTTGAGACCTCGTCCACGAAAGAACCCTCGGACAGCGACGGAGGAGGAGATACACCATGGCAACAGAACCCGACCTGCGTCCGCCACCAGCCAGCGATAGCGAACCGGACTGGGACAAGCTGGACGCCAGCTACGAGGCGCCCGGAGCCAGGGACGTCGTGCCCGAGATGCCGCCGATCCCGGACGTGACGACCCTCGACCCGCCGACGGACAACTGGGCGTGGGCACACTACGACGACCACTATCACGAACCGCGGAAGGCGTTCCCGGCTCCAAACAGGAAGATCATCAGCGAGGAGAACCCGCTCGAGGTCGACGTCTTCTACTCGATGCGCAGCCCGTACAGCTACCTCGCGCTCTTCCGTCTCGCGTACCTTCACTCGAATTTTCACGTCAACGTCAACGTCCGTGTGATCTTTCCGATCGCTGCCCGGACTGCCAAGCCCGGTCAGGCGTCGGCGCTTGGCGGACGGTGGTACTTCTGGGGGTACTCCGTCGGGATCGACATGGCGAGGACGGGTCGCTACGAAGGAATTCCGTGGCGGTTCGCCAGCCCGGATCCGATCCTGGCTGACACGTATCCGCCAGAGTCGGCGTCCCAGAGGACCGCCCCGATGGAGAAGCAACCGTACATCACCTGGCTGGTCCGCCTCGCCAACGCCGCGCAACTTCAGGGCAAGGCGCTCGAGTACTGCCTCGCGGTGTCGCCACTGATCTGGGGGGCGGCGACGAAGCCCGGCGAATGGCCGTTCCATGTCGAAGCGGCCGTCAACAGCATCGGCATGAACTACAACGCCGTCATCGCGGACATCCAGGCGAACCCTGACAAGTACGATGCCGTCTGGCAGCAGAACCAGGTCGACTTCCAGATGACCGGGCAGGGCGGCGTACCGACCATGTCATTCAATGGTGAGCCGTTCTTCGGACAGGACCGATTCAACCAGTTCTTCTGGCGCCTGCGCCAGAACGGCCTGACGGCGCGGCAGGTGCCGAGAGAGCCCATCGTCGCCAGGCCGCTGCGCTGGCCCAGCAGCTCCGGAGGAGACTAGAGGGCACACGCGTCTCGAGAACAGTAGGAGGAGAGCTGGAACATCCCGATGAGTGAGCAGATCCTCGAGTACCTGGAGCAGGCCGGTCTGGTGATCAACCTGTTTGCCGTGGCCGTGATCGTCGGCGGCTTCATCCTGGCGGCCGTCCTCTACGCGCGGCGCTACCGCCGAGTCAGTCTCGACACGAACTTCCAGCGCTTCAAGATCGAGCTGGGTAGCGCCCTGACCTTGGGGCTGGAGATCCTGGTCCTGGCGGACGTGATCGAGACGATCACCGTGGAGCCGACATTTCGGTCACTTGCTTTCCTGGCGTTTCTGGTCGCCGCTCGCACGATCGTGAGCTGGACACTGAGCCTGGAGGTCGAGGGTCACTGGCCCTGGCAATCGTCGCCCGAGCACGAGCGAGGGGTAGGCCATGCCTGAGGAGCTGCGCCAGCTGCTCGGCCTGGTGGTGAGGGCGCTGGAGATCGCCGGGGCCAGCGCCCTGATCCTCGGTCTTCTGTTGGCCACCTTTCACTGTGTGCGCCGGTATTTCCGCGAAGGGGCCAAGCCAGCGATCGCCAGCTACCGGAACGCCCTCGGACGCATCGTGCTGATCGGGCTCGAGATCCTGGTGGCAGCCACCATCATCAAGACTATCACGCTGGATCCAACCCTGCGGAGCGCCGGCCTGCTGGCGATCATGGTGCTCATCCGCACCGCGCTCGGCTTGACGACGGTGCTGGAGGTGTACGGCCATTGGCCCTGGCAGAAGACGCCGGCGACCGAGGAGACGTGATCCCGAGCGTAGGCAGCGGATCGTGAAGGAACTCGAGGTGGGGGTGATCATGGACCCCATCGAGTCCATCGATCCCCGCAAGGACTCCACCCTGGCACTGCTGCTCGAAGCGCAACGCCGCGGTTGGGGTATCTCGTACGGTCGCCTGGACGACATCTGGTTGCACGACGGCGAGGCCTTCGGCCGCCTCACCCGTCTCAAGGTTGCGGACGATTCGACCGGCTGGTTCGAGGCCGGTGACGTCGGCCTCACCCGGCTGGGTGAGCTGGACGTCATCCTGATGCGCAAGGATCCACCCTTCGACACCGAGTACATCGTCGCCACCTACGTGCTGGAGCGGGCCGAGGAGCAGGGGGCGCTGGTGGTCAACCGGCCGCAGAGCCTGAGGGACGCCAACGAGAAGGCGTTCGTGGCCTGGTTCCCGGACTGCGTCCCCCCAACGTTGATCACCCGGTCGCTGGCGGAGATGAGGGCATTCATGTCCGAGCACCGGCGGGTGGTGGTCAAGCCACTCGACCGTATGGCCGGCCAGTCGGTGTTCGTAACCGACCCAGACGACGGCAATCACAACGTGATTCTCGAGACGGTGTCCGATGGGGGCTCACGCTTTGCCCTGGTGCAGGAGTACGTGCCCGACATCGAGAGCTCGGGTGACAAGCGCATCATCCTGCTCGACGGGCGACCGATTCCGTTGGCGCTGGTCCGTATGCCCCCCGAGGGCGACCATAGGGGCAACCTGGCCACAGGCGCACGAGCCGAGATCAGGCCGCTGACCGACCGCGACCTATGGGTCTGCGATCAGATCGGTCCGGTGTTGCGGGAGAAGGGCCTGTTGTTCACCGGCATCGACGTGATCGGCGACTTCATGACCGAGATCAACGTGACCAGCCCGACCGGTATCCGTGAGCTCGATGGCGCAAGTGATCTACGGGTGGCCGAGCGTGTGCTCGATGCTATCGCCGCGCGACTGAGCGTGCCCCAGAGCTCCGGCTGAGTCGAGCCCGTGCAATGCATCCGGCACGCGTAGGAAACGGAGAGCGGAGGTATTTCTGATGCGGTTCCCTGACGCGCGGCTCACACTCTTGCGTTCGTCGTGGCTGTCGTGCTTCGTGGCGGCCGCACTGTTATCCCCGATCACCGGAGCCGCCTTAGCCCAGGAGGCGGATACCGCCGCGCAGCCCGTGGCGGATCAGGACCCACAGGTCGCACCACTGCGTCCGCTAGCGCCGACCGAGATAGCGGAAAGTGCCGTAACGACGCGAGCCGCTCTCCGCGATGCGTCGAACGTCGTCTACTGGATGCCCGACCTGGCGGACATCGGGAACCGGCTCGATCGCACCAGTCAGCGTGGCGACGACCTGGAACGAGAGACCCGCCGGCAAATGACCGCAGGTGGGCCGGCGTTCGCTCTGAGCCAGACCGAGCATGGTTGGCAGAGGCTCGAAGACCGCCTCGACAACTGGTTGCAAGAGCTCTCCTCAGCCGCGGCGAGCGTGGATTCCGCTCTCCACCAGATCGAGGCGGAGCGACGCGTGTGGTCGATGACGCGGGATTCGATCCGCGCCGCAGAGGTACCGGCGGAAGTGACCCAGGAAATCCGGGAGACGATGGCCGCGGTGGACTCCGTTCAGGAGCTCGTTCAGTCCGCCCGCGACACGATCCTCGTGCTCCAGGCCCAGGCCGGCGACCAGAAGTCTCGAGCGGGCCAGTACCTGGCGGAGCAGCGCCGGGAGATCGACAGGCGACGGGGGCACCTGATCGGGCTGGACAGCCCGCCATTGTGGCGGGTGTTCGACGGTGACGGCGACCCCGAGAGCCTCTCCGCGGGGGTCGCCGATACCCTGCGGCTGGACTATCGAAGCCTGACCTGGTTCCTGTTGGACAAGGGTGCCCGGCTTCTGTGGAGCCTGATACTGGCTCTTCTCCTGATCTTCGCGTTTCGCGGGCTGGGCAAAGCAGCCGGAACGCCGGTCGAGGGGGACGGCTCGTTGCGCGCGGTGGCAGGCCTTCTGTCGCACCCTGTCGCGGCCGGTCTATTGGTGGCTGCTTTAATCGAGTACATGGCCCTGCCCACGGCCCCACGCGCCTGGAGGGCGACACTGAGCCTCGTGGCCCTTCTGGCGGCGCTGCGGCTGATTCCAGCGATCTTGCATAGGACGACCCGGGGTTGGGGATACGCCGTGGCGGCGCTGGGCGTGCTGCTGCAGACGGTCAAACTGTCAGCGTTTGGCACGCCCGCCTATCGCCTCGTTCTCCTGTTCCTGGCGGTCGGGGGGTTGTGGGTCTGTCTACAGTTTCCCCGGTCGAAGGCTTTCACGGGGGCCACCCTTTCCGCCCGATGGTCCAGAGTCATCCGGATCACATTCGGGCTCCTGAGCGGCATGCTGGCCATCGGCGTAGCCGGCAACGTCGTGGGAGCGGTGGGCTTCGCCACCGTCGTGACCACCGGGACCATGCACGTCGCCTTCTCCGTGGTCGTGATCGGGCTGGCGGCGGCCGTCGTTCTGGGCTCCGTGAGGGTCGCGACGTCGACGCGAGCAGCTTCTCGTCTCGGCATCGACTCATCCAACGAGGCGGTCGTCTGGCGCGCCGCGCGTCGTATCGTCTTCGCCCTGGGCTTCCTTGGGCTGGCGGGCACCGTCCTGGCTGGCTTCGGCCTGCTCGCACCTGTCACCACGATGATCGGCAACGTGCTCGGGGCCGGACTTTCGGTGGGCAACTTCTCGCTCTCCTTGGGGGATGTCCTCGTCTTCTTCCTCATCGTATGGCTCTCGGTCAAGCTGTCGCAGCTCCTGGGCTTCCTGCTCGGCACGGACGTCCTGCCCCTCATGCACCTGCCTCGAGGGGCCCCGGCCACGATCATCCAGCTGACACGGTATTCGGTCATCCTGATCGGCGTGCTGGTCGCGTTCTCCGCGGCGGGTGTCGACGTCGACCGTCTCACGGTCCTGTTCGGCGCTATCGGCGTGGGGGTGGGCTTCGGGCTGCAAAACGTGGTCAACAACTTCGCATCCGGGCTCGTGGCCCTGTTTGGCCGTGCGATCAACATCGGCGACGATGTCGATTTCGACGAGTTCTCGGGCAAGGTCCGGGAGATCGGGTTGCTTCAGAGCACGGTGCGCACCTATACGGGTGCGAACGTGCTCGTCCCCAACTCCACGCTGGTCTCTTCCACGGTCGTCAACTGGACGCACGAGGGAGCCGACCGGCGCCGCGTGGACATACCGGTGGGAGTCAGCCACGGTACGGATCCCGAGACCGTGATCGAGTTGCTGGAGGGGGTGGCCACGAAGCACCCCCAGGTTGCGAAGATCCCTGCTCCGAAGGCCCTGTTCATGGAGTTCGCCGAGAGCTCGCTCGACTTTCAGCTCAACGCCTGGTTCTCCGAGGACGCCTGGTACAACGGCAGCAGCGACCTGCGCGTGCAGGTGAACGATGCCCTGGTCGCCGCGGGCATCGAAGTGGCCTTCCCGCAGCGCGACCTGCACCTGCGCTCGATCCCGGAGGGCGTGTCGATCGCGCCAGACGAAGAGAGCCCGGCGGGCGCCGGTGACTGAGTGAGCGCGTCGGCCGACCTGGAGAGCGACGACTGGGTGGCGCGCGGTTGCACGAACGGCGTGCCCATGGGGCAGGACCTGCCGGCGATGCCGGCCGGGGCGTTGGGTCCTACGATCATGGTATGGGCCATGAAGGACACGCAGAGCAGGAACCTCGACCGCATCCAGATCGTGAAGGGCTGGTACCAGGACGGCCAGCCCCGCGAGCAGATCTACACTGTCGTCTGGTCCGACAGGCGCTAGCCCGATGCAGAGACGGGCAAGCTTCCTCTGGTCGGAAACACGGTCGACGTCCCGAACGCCTCGTCGCCTGGTCCTCGCCGTTCTGGTACACCCCGGACCCGGGCGAACCTGTGGCTGTCCACTGGAGTCCGGCAGACGAGCGGCGGCAGAACCACGCTCAACGGTGTCGAGCGCGACGATCCGACCGAGAACACGCGCCTCGGGATCGTTCTCGGACTTCCGATCGCGACCCGACACACCTTGAGGTTCATTGGTACGACCGGACTTCGGAGTACGGCCGGGAACGACTTCAACACCCTGGTCGCCCAGTGGTTCTATGCGTGGTAGGCGTTCGGCTCGCGCAGGTCACCGCTGTGACTCCGCACGAGTCATCGGGCCTCGCTCGCATCCTTCAGTTCGATCATGGTCTCCTGGACGTCTTCGAGAGCCTGCTGCTCCACCGTGAGTGTCCCGACCCGGGGTCTGTCTAGGTCCGCGATCAGGCTGATGACTGCGGAGAAGGCGATCGCAAGGGCGATGTAGTTCAGCCCTCGGCGGGAATCGCTGATCGCGAGGTGATAGCCCAGCGACAGCATCCCAAGGATCGCCACGACGTAGAGGACGGCCCACACTATGCCCGGCAACCGGTCGTGCACACCGACAATCTTTCGATCTTCGTGCAGGTCGATGAGAGCATTCAGAGACTGGGTTTACAAAATCAAGGTGTGTGACTCGGGCGCGAGACGAGACACCTCGACCGCCTGGGTCCACAGCTGGGTGTGCAGCTGCTCCGACCTGGCGATGGCCGCATCGAGTCCTCCGGGTCGTACCGCGCCGAGACGAGCATCCACGTATTCGAGCAAGAGTTCCCGGGCCTCGGTGTCGAAGGGCGGGGGCAGCATCTCGGCCCTCAGGAAGCACGTCCCGATGGAATTCGCCTCTGCCAGCACGAGTTTCTTCCGGGCGTCGTAGCGGTTGACAGCCAGGCTGAAGGCAAAGGCGAGAACGAAGGCGAGAAGTGCGAGGATGGACGCGTGAAGCGCCGCCGCCGGTTTACGGCCGCGTTCTTCCTCCCCGGTGCGATTCAGCCGACGGCGACCGAGAAAGTACCCCACTTCGATGGCAAGCGTCGTGACGGCAATCGTGCCGACGAGGATGATCGGGCCCGGAATCGAATCCAGGAAGTAGCCTGTCATGGACACCAAGGTGCGCTCCTCAGAAGGTGAGGTTACGACGCCGCGCCGGACTTCTGCAACATTCTACGGCTTGCCGTCGCCCGATCAAGCCGAGCGGCTAGCCGGGCTCTAACCGCAGGACGGCAGCTTGAAGCCTCAGCCGTAGTGAGACCGGATCGGCCCGGCGGAATGGTACGCGGCGGCCCACGCGGCAGCTCAGGCCAGGATCGCGGAAGAGGCGTTCGCAGGGATCCAGGGGTAGACGCTAGCCCGCTCCGATTTCGAACCCGAACAGCAGCTTGATGTTCCGGTAGTCGTATGTGGCAACGAAGTCGTCGTCCTCCTCGCGTCCCAGATCCGTGAGCTCCTGGTCGATCGCGCTGCCCCAACCGTACCCGAGTCCCAGCGTCAACCGGGCCGACCGGACCACGAACTCCGTGCCGAAGGCAACGTTGTTGATGTCTACCGGAAGGATCGAGAGTGCTGCCCTCTCTATTTCCTGGTCCAGTGTGCTGTTGTCCTTGTAGTAGGAGAGGTATCCCGTGAAGGTGTCCGACAGCATGTACTCGACTCCCAACCCCCAGTTGAGCGCTTCGGCCTGCTCGTGGACCGCGTCAAGAACCAGGGTCTGGTCTTCGGGTTCCTGCGCACGGACTTCGTCGCCTTGGATAACCACGTACGGCTCGACTTTGTCGAACCACTCGAGGCTGCCGTGAATGCGGGCCGGGCCGATGCGCCAGGCCAGCCCGCCGCCGATCGACAGTGGGCTGCGGTATTCAGCGGGAAGATCGGTCTGGATACCGGCCAGGAGAGCCGTCGTGTCGGCCCCGACTAGGGACTGGTTGATGGCGAGCTCCCCCGAGCCGGAGACATGAATGCTGGGTGTGGTGAGCGAGGCACCTCCAGTGATCGAACCCGCCCTGAAGAAGCCTCCGAACTTGAATAGCGTGCGGAAGGTCGCGTACTTGCCGCTAGCGTTATCGATCGAAGTCAGTCCCGAACCGTCCGTGCCGACTTTCGTGGAGATGGCATGGCGTTGCCGGTTCTGGCTGCGCAGGGCCCCGTACCACGTTACTCCGAGACCTACGTTATCCCCCAGCGCGTGAGAGTACGTCAGCCCGCCCCACAGGTCGCTGTACCGGCCGTTGAAGTCCACGCTTCCGACCGCGTCATCCAGATTCGACCCGGGAAGAAAATCGTCACGGCTCAGCAGCGCGACTCCGGTCAAGTTCTGCCCCCCTTGCGACCTCGTGAGCGCCGAGTAGGCCAGGATCCCGTCGCCGTCGAACAGCTTTCGCGTAATCGTTCCGGCCACGAGCGACGGCCGCAGCCCCGATTTCGCCGTGCCTAGGTCCACACCCTCACCGCCGCCGTCCTCGAGCCTGACGATCTCGTACTCGAACACGTTGGTGCTCACGGCGAACGCGAGGTCTGTGGCCTGTGCCACAGCGCCGGGGTTGTAGAACGTCCCGCTGACATCGTCCACGCTGCCGATCACGGCGCCGCCCAACAGGGACGAGCGTGGCCCGTACTGAAAGGTCCAGAGGTGAGCATCCTGCGCACCCGCGGGCACGGCTGTGATGTGGAGGCAGCCGGCAGCCACGATGACACTCAGGGTGGAGTGAAAGCGAGAATGCATGAGTGGAGCCCCCTCCGAATGCGCTAGAACGAGATGTTGTACTCCATGCGGAAGCGCTTTCCATCCTCCAGCGCGACATCCCCCGGTTGAAGGAGGTCGATCGCGTCGGCCACGAACAGCCGGACGAAGATGCTCTCGTCGGGCGCGATGGAGAGCAGCACCCGGAGCTCGATGCCCTTCAGGTTCGTAAGCCGGGCCTGCGTGGACCTGCCCCAGCGCGCCCAGTCGTCCTGAATATACGAACTGTGGGCCGCCAGGGCCTCCGTGTGCGAGTAGTAGTATCCTTCACGAACGTCCCCTGCGCTACCCGTCGGGCCCCAGAAGGACTGGATCACGTATAGAACCCTAGTCCCAAATAGGAGAGCGTCGGTGTAGTCTTGAAGCCGACCGGCAGGCAGCGCGGCGCTGACCCCGGGCTCAGCAGATCGTGATCACCACCTTGCCCCTCGCATGCCTCGTCTCGAGATACCGGACCGCATCTGCGGTCCGTTCAAGTGGATACGTGCGGTCGATGACGGGCGTCACCTTCCCGCTCTTCAGCAGGGCCGCGAGGGCGCCGAGGTCCGTTCCGTTGAGCGAGGCGATGAACGACACGAATCGCTGACTCACGAACGGCGACACGACCCTCACTTTGAGGAGGTCAAGCAGTATCTTCATGGTACCGCCGTCACCGCCGACCCCGACGTAGACTCCCCTCGGGTTCATGACCCGCCGGTAGTCCGACAACGAGCGGTCTCCGATGCAATCGAGCACAACGTGGTACCGGGTCTCTCCCGTGGCAAAGTCATCCCGTGTGTAGTCGACGACCCGCTCGGCGCCGATCGAGGTGACCATCTCGACGTTCCTCGTGCTGCAGACGCCCGTCACCGCCGCGCCCAAGGCTCTCGCGATCTGCACGGCGAAGGTACCGACGCCGCCGGCCGCCCCGATGACCAGTACCTTTTGCTCCGGCCGGAGTGCTCCCTTGTCGCGGAGGCCCTGCAGCGCCGTGAGCGCGGCAATCGGTACGGCTGCCGCCTGCTCGAAGGAGATGTTCCCGGGCTTACGTACGAGACGGTCCGCCCGAGCCGAGGCGTACTCGGCGAACGCGCCCCCCCGCGCCGCGCCGAACACCGCCTCTCCCTCCTCAAACTCGGTGACCTTCGAGCCGACCGCTTCGACTACACCCGCGACGTCGACGCCGAGCCCACCGTCCCTCGGGCGAAAGATGCCGGTCATGAGTCGGACGGGAGCCGGGGAGCCGCGCATGAAGTGCCAGTCGAGCGGGTTCACGGACGCCGCATGAGTCCGGACCACGACCTCCTCAGGCCTGGGCTCCGGTTTCGCGGCCTCCACGAGCTCGAGCACATCTGCAGATCCGTACCTGCGGTAGGTGATCGCTCGCATCATGGGTGCGACGAGACTACGCCATCAC
>Ga0316189_10005907_pt1 | contig 11733 bp, 7 predicted proteins | sample LowCovwburrow_MG_FD_204930 | JGI IMG/M metagenome (GOLD analysis project Ga0316189, IMG submission 204930) | Coastal sediment microbial communities from Maine, United States - Lowes Cove worm burrow | ecosystem: Environmental > Aquatic > Marine > Coastal > Sediment | place: USA: Maine... | reverse complement strand
GATTTTTGACCACTATGGGCCTGTCCACCAAAAACGCTATTTTGATCATCCAGTTCATCAAGGAGCGGATGGGAGCCGGGCAAGGCCTGATTGAGGCCACCCTGGATGCGGTCAAGACCCGGTTTCGTCCAGTCATGATGACCTCACTGGCCTTCTTCTTCGGCGTACTGCCGCTGGCCATTGCCGGAGGCGCAGGTGCAGGAGCGATGAACGCTCTGGGTACGGCGGTCTGCGGCGGTATGTTGTCTGCCACCTTTATTGATTTGATTTTTATTCCACTTTTCTTTGTTCTGGTTTCTCAAATATTCGGTGAAAAAAAGGACAGGCAGCAGCCTGACAGAAAACTTGATGCTCCCAACAAACCGGAGGTACAGTCAGTATGAATAAGATATTAACCTTAGCCCTCGTTGCCCTACTGTTATCCAGCGGATGCACCTTGGCCCCGGAGTATCTTCGACCGAAAGATCCTGTGCCGACAGAGTGGCCCCAGGGCGATGCCTATAAGAAGCTTCAGGAGGATGCGATTGAAAAGGTCGCTGGAATTCCGTGGAAGGAGTTTTTTACCGATGCCAAGCTGCGCAAGGTCATCAAGAGGGCTTTGAAAAACAACCGCGATCTGCGGATAGCAGCCCTAAATGTGGAACGGGCCCAGGCCATGTACGGTATCCAGAAGGCAACCTTGTTTCCCACGGTGAACGGGTCAGGGGGGATGGTAAAGGAGCGTCGCTCTGCTGACCTGATCAGTGCGGAGAGTTCAAGGACGATTGATCAATACAGTCTTAATCTGGGTATTGCTGCTTGGGAACTGGATTTTTTTGGGCGTGTTCGCAGTTTGAGCGATCAGGCCCTGGAGGAATATCTGGCCACGGACGAGGCCAGACGCAGCGTGGAACTGGCCCTGATCAGTCAGGTGGCCCGTGCCTACCTGACTTTGGCCGCAGACCAGGAAAATCTCAAATTAGCCAAGGCCACCCTGAAAAGCCAGCAGGATTCCTATGACCTTATCGATAAGAGCTACGAGAATGGGCTGGCCACAGAGCTTGATCTGCGTCGGGCCCAAACCGAAGTGGAGGCGGCAAAGCGGGATGTACCCCGCTTCACCCAGCGGGTGGCCCAGGACCGTAATACCCTTGACTTACTGGTCGGCAAGCCGGTGTCGAAAAGACTGCTGCCAGCTAAGTTGAGTTCTGTGGCTGCGCTCAAGGAGATTGATCCAGGCCTGCCTTCAGCCGTGCTGCTCAACCGACCTGATATTGCGGCGGCAGAGCATAAGCTCAAGGGTGCTTATGCGTACGTTGGCGTGGCCCGTGCCTCGGTTTTTCCTCGTATTACCCTGACCGCCTCGGCAGGCACGGCCAGTGATGAGCTGTCAGGCCTTTTTGGTTCCGGCACCGGCATCTGGAGTTTTATGCCGCAGCTGCAACTCCCTCTTTTTGATCCACGGGTCTGGAAGGCCCTCCAGGTGAGCAAGGTCGATCGGGAGATTCTGTTTACTCAGTATGAAAAGACCGTGCAAACTGCCTTCAAGGAAGTGGCTGATGCTCTAGCTGTGCAGGGCACGATCAGCGAACAGCTGGCAGCCCAGGAAGCCTTGGTGGAGTCAGCCGAGGCAACCTATAAACTTTCGGATAAGCGTTATACTATGGGGCTGGACAGCTATCTCAGCGTGCTGGATGCCCACCGCTCCCTCTATGCCCAGCAACAGGCCGTGATCTCCCTTCGGCTGGCCCAGTTGGCTAATCAGGTTGCCCTGTATACGGTTTTAGGGGGAGGGCAGGCGAAACAGGGTGGAAAGAAAAATTGAATGGCATTCATAATCAAAACCGCAGAAACGAACAGGGCGTCGGTTCTGCGGTTGCTGGAAAGAGACTTTAGTCATGCACCACAGCTTACTTACTTGTCGTAGTAGACATAGGGAATAATCACCGACAACTCTTTAATCTCCGGAGCAGCCGGGTCTTTTTCAAGGCGAAGGACAAGTGTTCCTGACAATGAAACGCCTTCATGGGTTTCAAAACGAGGGTCACCACCTATTGTAAACCTCTTTGTCATATTAAAATGGTTCATCCATTTCTGAATTACCGCATCAACATCTCCTCCTTGAACTGCATTGGAAAGAAAAGTACCTTGTCCTTTTATGTCCTGTTGTTCGGTAAGGTGGACTTCGACAGGAGAAAGCCATCTGTCGCCGAGATGAACGACTTGCATCTCTTGGATACGCCCGTCATCCAGCTGATTATCATCGGTATGATTTCCTGCGAAAATGATCGCCAGTATTCTTCCGCTTAATGCCTTTTCATCTTTCACCAGTTGTTCAATTCGTCCGTATTGTTCGTTTGTACCTTTAGGCCCAAAGAACAGCGTCAGACCTTTTCCGAAAAGAAGTTCAATATGCTGCTCTCTCAACTTCGACTCCGTTATTTGGATATGGAGTTTACCAGCCTTTGGTGCAAACATCTGATCCATTATTACTTTTTCTTCAACGGTTTCTCTGTATTTCTCAATCACCTTACCCCAACTATTGCGGGCACCATTTGTCTGAATCAGCTTAGAATAGCCCAATTCCAATTCTCTCTCCGCATTAACATTAATACCCGCAGCACGGACATGCCTCAGTAATTCCCTGATCGTGCGGAAAGCCTTATCCAGTGCCTCCGCATGTTCTTCCCGTGCAAAGGCCGCTGCTCCGGCTGAGCTGAACGAAAAGACCGGCAGACGCAACGAGGTGCGGATACGTCTGGATACCGATCGACGCTGTTCAGCCCCCTTCGCTCGCTCTCTGGCCGCAATCAGATTGGCTTCCGCCACATTCACTGCCTCCGTGGCAGCATCCTGTTCAGCTTTTCGAGCTTCGACAGATGCCTTTTCGGCCTCCTTTTCCTTGCCCGCCTTTATGCCTGACAGCTTGCTGACCCGAACCATCAGGGTCGCCTGCTCAACCTCCAATTCAGCCTTAACCCTTTCAACCCCGGCGATCTTCACAGCATCTTGAGCGTTTTTCAACGCGACCTCAGCCTGTTGGAGCTCGATCCCCGCATTGTCTAATGCAAGTTTAGACTTCTCCAATTCATTGAGACTCTCTGTGGCCTTATTTTCAAGTTTATCAAGTTCTACAAATAATTTATTTCGTTCCTGCGAATTGCCTTGGAGCCAGTCGGCAAGGGTTCCGGGGTTGGCATCCGGGATTCCAAAGCGGTTCTGAAACTCCTCTATATATTTAACTCTGGCCCTTGCTGCGGCAACAGCGGACTTCGGCGGATTCTGAGCGATTTTTTCGTTGCAGGCTTTGCTGATTTCACTGATGCGCCGATCCAGCTCTCCCTGCCAAGGTGCCAACTGGGTTTCGACTTGTGCCTGTAGCAGCTCTTTGCCGCCAAGCATACGATTCAGTCCTTTCTCCAATTCTTTCCGGTCCTTCTCGTTTGGATACAGGGCTTCGAGCAACGGCTTTGCTTCCTTCTGCACGGTTTCGTCCTTCCATAGCTTGCCGTCCTTCAGCTTGGGCAGTGACCACTTGCGAACGATCTCGTCCCGATACTGGACAGCCTCTTGGCTGACCTTGGTGACGATAAGATTTGCAAGTCGTTCCTTGGCTTCTTCCCGTCCTTCAGGTGTTTCCAGTTTTTTGAGATCGCTGCCGATTTTTTCGGCAACCTTTTTAAGTTCCGTATGTTCTTCAAGGGTATCGCCGAACAAATTGTTCTTGAGGTGGTCTCGAAGGGCTTTCGGATCTTTGAAATCCAATGCTGTCCCTCCGTTACCACCAAACAGGACATCACCCAAGTTACCCAACTCACTTGCGTCCTTCTTAAAGGCTGTATACGTTTTTTCTATCCGTTCCATAAAGTCCGGTATATCGTCATCCACTCCCAGCACTATGAGGGCATCCTTGACCACCTGCTCATCCAGCAGGGTCGGCATAGTTTCAAAGATGGGGCCGAGTTCGGACTCCATTTCAGCAAAGAAAGCAGTGACCTTTTCCGCACCTTTTTTGCCGAGGGCATTCAGCTCCCCCTTCAAATCAAGACCTGATGCCTCGGCAATAGCGATGCCGTTGTCCACCAATCCCAGCAGTATATCCTCCGGCGGTTTGTTAGCCAGAACACCTTCTCTGAGTTCGGCTATAGCTCCGCCGATCTCCGCACCCAGAGAGGCTCCTGCCGGGCCGCCGCAAACGAATCCGACAGCTGCACCGATAAATCGCAGAGCCGATTTTACCAGCCGATTCTGCCGTTCAAGTTTTTTTCGCCGTCGTTCCTTTTTCTCCTCTTTTGCCTGATCTTTTTTGGCATCAATAAGATCAGCTGCAAGTTTGGTGGTCAGGGAATCGCTGATCTGTGCGCCCATCAGACCGATTTTTCCAAATACCTTGGTGCCCTTGTAGTCATGTTCATCTTGCAGAAGGTTACGCATCAGGGCAATGCGTTTATTGACGGCTTTGTATGTATTTTGAGCCATCTCCAAATTAATCCGGGCACTTTTTATCATATTCTGGCGGAGTTCTGTTTCCATTTCCGCAGCTGAAACCTCCCCGTCTGCAATACGTTGCTGAATTGCTGCAATTTCAGTATCCAGCTCTGTAACCTCCTTCTCTTTTTCTGTAACCTCCTCAAGCAGCATGCGTCGTTGAGTCTCATACTCCGCAGCATCGTAAATGAAACCGGCGGCAATTGTTTCAAGCTCGGCAGCAAGCGAACGATGCTTGGCACCTTCCAGATTAGCCTCGGCAGCCCGCACCTCGGCGATTGCCGCATTGGTCTGTTCCTGAAAATCTGCGATATTAAGCTCCAGCGGCTGACGCATCAGACGGACAAACTCCTGCTGCTGCGCTGATTCTATATCAGTCGTCAAAGCTGTTTTATAATTTTCTTCCGCTGCCTTCAGGTCTAGTTCAGCTTTCTCTAAGTCATTCCAAGCTCTCCCCCAAGTGAACTTAGGTAGGGCGTATTCGGAACGTCCGTCAATATCCCGGTCGGAATTCGGCTGAGGAACCGGCACTGCCGATTCCAAGTCAGCAGCCCAGGCAAGAAGACGGGCCTCTGGTTCATTGTTAAAGGCAGGTAGCCAAGAGACAAATCCTTCAGTCGATCTTTCAGGGGGACTTGAGCCTGCGGTTTGTTCATTGTTCCAGTAACCGATTTTCCACCACGGCGCAAAGCTCTCTTTCAGTCGGTTAAGCCGGTCAACATCAGCAAGAAGAATGCGGTCGGTACAGAATAATCTCCTGGCCGTGTTCCTGATGCGTTCAAGTGCGATCAGATCTGCATCTCCTTTCTGGAGCGCGTTAATCCGTAATCGCTGTTTCTGTTGAAAAGCAGCAAGTCGTGCCTCGAACAGGCTGAGCAGGAGTGTTCGACCGGCCAAACGGGTGTCGGTCAGAAAGGATTCCGTAATGTTCGTGTTGTCTCCAAGTTTGCCGACAAGGTCTTGAATCATAAGCTCCGGAGTGAAATTAATCTGTTCGCTGTCGTTGAAGTGTTGCAACCAAGGATGCTTTGCGGCAAGTTGCTCGGCAGGTTGCGGGCGAATCCCCTCAGCGGCTTCACGGCTGGCACGGGCAAGATCAAAAGCGACAAAGGCCAGGGGCAGGTCGCTGTGTTCACCGCTTTTTGCTTGAGTGCGCAGGCGGTGCAGCGCACCGGTGATCAGCTGACTTGCTCGGACGGAGCTTGCAAAAATTGTGGGCAGCAAATTCGCAACAAAAATATTTCCGGTTGTCTCAGCCAAACGAACGAGAAAGATCAGACCGTTCATACCGGCCCGTGACTCCCAGGAGAACGGAGAATTCAGAGCGGAAGCCGACCAGTCAACAAGCGACTTCAGGCGTTCAGTATTAATATTCGCACTGCCGGGATCAAGCAGACCAAGCGCATGGGCCAGGGAGTCTTCTCCAGAGGCCATTCGGCTCAGGGAGAGATCAATATGTGCGGCGGCAAGGAGGGAGTAAAGCGCGGAATTTTGAACAAGTGATCCGAGGATTTCCCTGAGCCTCTCATGCAGTTGATTCGGGGTGCCGTCTGCGGCAGGAGGCGTCCCCAACAGGGTGACCGCCCCGAGCAGGGAGCGGATATCCTGCCAGAGGTCGGCACCGTCGTCGTGCGGCGCATCGGTATTAGGCGGCAGGGGGTCGGAACCGGTCAGCCATCCCGGAAGCTGTTCATACAGTGCCGCCGCCGTTTTCGTACCTGAAGAATCATCGCCAAGAGCCCTTCCCCGTTGGCCGTCCCATGCCTCAAGTACCCGCCATGCCTTGGTATGCATGGACTCGGATCCGCCGATAATACGCCGTTGCGTCTGGGCCTGCCAGTTTTCAGGATCAGTCAGGGTCTCCAGAAGATGCGATGCCGACAGTTCGGTCGCCTGCTTTTGCATAAAGTGAAGGATGGTGCCGCTGCTCAAAATTCCGTGGGGGGCCATAGCCCGAAAGACTTCTGTACGGACAATCGGACTCCTGCCCCGGTTAATAAAATCCTGCTGCTTCTGAAAAACATTCTCTGCCGCTCCTCGAACTTGAGCAATCCGGCTGTCGCTGTCCTGCTCGGATAATTCCGTTCGTATCCTTCGGGAGTTTTCATTAAGTTGCTTAATATGTGTTCTCAAGGGTGTATTGGAACCCGGCTGCCAAAAGGGCGTGCTGAAACGTACCCTGGTTTCAATGTCCCTCACGGCGCGATCCACCTTATCCATGTCCGAGATGTTGGGGAAGACCTTTATGGCATCTTTTGTTTCCGTGTTCAATCCCTGAAGGGCTTCACGCAGCCGGTTCTGGGCACGCCGTTGAATGTGGAGCCTACGAACGCCCTCTCTCTGCCAGGGCGGACAGGCATCCAGCAGTTCAGCAATGCGTTCCGACTGATTCTGCCAGCTCTCAGGAATATGTTCACCTTGTTCACTCTTCTCAACGATACCGTTCAGAATGCGTTTGATAAGCTTCTGCCATTGTTCGGACTCCGGGTCGCCATCAGTCCCCAGAGTGCCGTCCGCATTTACCACGACTTTTCTCTGCTCGGCCAGCACAATGATAAGGTCACCGGCAGTCATCGCTTTATTGGGGGTGGCAAGAGAACGGGGTTCGGCCCATTGAGCAAAGGCTAGAGCCTTAGCTTGGCCTTCGGGATGGGCAAACAGTTCAAGGAGAAAGTTTCGGGCGACTCGTAAGATGAGCGGATGGTCGGCTACAGGTTCCTCATTGGCAAAGGAATCAAGAAAGCCACGAAGAAAGGGTTTATTAACCAGAAGACATTGTTTGACCCAAGGTGTCACCCAAGTCTCTCCTGCAGACCAAGGAGATGCTATTGCGCTTGCCGGATGCGTTGCGGCAATAATCAGAGAAGTGTCAGCAAAGCTGGATTTATCCTGAAGCAGAGCAGGCACGGCCCGGTTTCTCCACCATTCTGCTGCATTACTTATTGTTATCCTTTTTTCTATTTGTTGGGCATCAGCAAGCTGACTTGGCAAATCATCAGGATGCGCCTCTTTTAACTGCACGATACTCTGTTTAACAACTAATGACCGCTCAAGGATTGAAGCGGATGATATTTTTCCTGCTATTTCATTAATCAGCATATCTTTCTCTTTATCGCATAAGGCTGTGGAAATTACCCTCTATGGAAAATTGTGTTTTGACTATTTCCTTATAGGAGTAAACGATGACGGCTAAGTGCCGACTGATTCTTCAGAAGGCGGAATGAGAAAATGCTTTGACATAACAGGCTAGAGCATGATTCCTTGGTCTGGTTTCGCTGTCGCCTCCAGTGATCCTGTGATTATGGGCTGGTGCATTTCTGAATGCATGATTGTGGGATGGTACAATATGGGTGTGCTCACCTAAAGCTTTAGTAAAGAACTCGGGACCGTTGACCTGTTGGCCGTCAGGGATAGTGTTAGTCCCGCCAGGTCTTGTCTGGCTGGATTTAAGCGCAGTATGAGAGTGTTTTCTACTCGTTCCTGTAGTCTGATCGCCACTAGCGACAAAGTTATGGCTGTGGGCGCCGTCAGCCTCCGTTTCAAATGAGTTATTGGGCATAGCTGTCGACTGCCCCTGTGCCTGCCCGACCCGTCGCCCGGAATCTACAGTATGGTTTTTGCTCCAGACCCGAATAAATTCACCGCGAAGATCAGGCAGGTTAAAGGTGGTTGTTCCGTCTCCCTTCCCCCAAGTCTCACCGATAGCCTCAAACAGCTCCTTGAATTCCGTTCGACTCTGTACTGACCCGTCACAGTAGAGGTATCCTGCTGGCGGTTTTTCTGAAGCCATGAAAATGAGGCTGCCGACTGGCTGAATATTTGGAAGCAGTGTTTTTTCCAACTTCTGAATCGTCCCGTCCTGCGCAGCCAATTCCTGTAAAATAGTATTTATAATCGTCCCGTCCTGCGCAGCCAATTTCTGTAAAATGGTATTTATTTTTTCCTTTTGATCATCTTGGGCAGATGATACAGAGGTTGTAAGTAGAAATGCTGTTCCGAATATTGCTGTGTACAAACGTTTCATAGCTGCCGTTCTCCTTTTGAAGTATTGCCTGTTCGTTTCGTACAAACATAACAACGGCGTGATTTAAAAAAATATTAATCACGCCTGTTTGTTTAAAATATCTCAAGAAGTTCTGTTATGTAAGTTTTCGACAGAACATGTGAATCCCATTCATAGCCGTATCATCATTGTCGCGTTTTGGACGCTCAACCCGAGCCTGAAGGCCCACCACTCCCCAATTGGGATATGGTGCCAGTTTCTCTCCAGTCCATCGGCCCCAGTTTCCCGGTTCGATCATAATCCGCTTGAAATCATCGGCCCAGAAAGCTTTACAGATCATCTCAAGTCCATTGAGTCCTGTATCGTCTTGATCACTCCGATGAGGCTCAAACCTTGTATTAAAGCCAATGATGTAGTATCCATCAGGTACATTGACCCAGTCACGCCACTCTCCCCAATGACCTGGATGAACAACTGCGGTTTTCTCAATCCGAGGAGTAACCCCGGACAACGAGACATACTGTATTTCTATACCATTTAAGGCAGTATCATCTCCACTACCAATTGGAGCCTCGTATCGTACTCTGATTCTGTTTATATAGCATCCAGCTGGTACAACCACCTCTTTTCCCCAGTCACCCCATAGTCCTTCGTATACCGTCACTCTTAAATCGCTCATAATTTTGTCCTCCTAAAGTTAGTGTGAAAAGGTTACAGCAAAGCGTGATCGAGAAGTAAAAAAACTATTCGATCATGCAATCTCTCTTTAGTTAGCTAAATATCCTTCAACTTTAACCTTGATGAGATTCCAGCCGGAAGAGGCCGCACCGGCAGCCCCACGTTGCTTCACGCATTCTTGTGCAATATCCCACATTGTCTGCCAACCTACGGCATCGAAAAGGTCTTTATTGTCGATGATTCTTGATATTTTTTCATGATCCTCTGCTGGTAAAAAACAAATTGAATTCGGTTGCTGCGTATAGCATTTGACATGGCTCTGTATGGCGAAACTTTTCATGCTTTCACAATTGCACAGCTGCGGGTTGTTTAAATCCAATTCCGGGACAAGAACCTCCTGTAGGCATCTCAACGTGCTTTCCCTCCATTTTGTACCGAACATGGAAAGGTCGGGTAGACTGAGAAAACGTTTGCAGTACTTCATTCCGTAGTCAATTGCATAGCTGTGCTCAGTGTTTCTGCATGGGCAATATTGCTCAAGACAACTTTCATAAAAGCTGCATGAAGCATCAAAGGGATTGACGCAGCTTGCACGGCAGTCCGTGCTGATAACGAGTGAAAAAATGAAAAGAACGGCACATAATGATTTCAGCATGTTTACTTCCTCCTTGGTTGTTTTTTCGTTTATGTCACGGGGTAAAAATACATGGCTTGACAGGGTCCGCCGAATTTCTGTCATAAGGTGGCGAAGCGGTAACATCCATGATGCATACCGATATCGGAACATTGGAATGTAATCATCCATCACTCTCCGTTCGGAACTGTGACATCCTTCATCTCTCTGTCAATCCGAACGGTTAATGTTGTTCCTCATATGTACGCTAAAATGTGTTCTGTAGGGATGCGAGATGTTATGCTAAATTTTACCGCTACTCTCCGTACCCCGCTCAAATCATCATGAAAATACCTGATAGCACCTGAGCGTTCCTCTGAACGATAAGGAGTGATAGGTAACGGATAGAGGAGAGCGGGCAAATTAGTTATCCCGCCAGGATTTTCAGCAAAAATAGTTTTCACATGCAGAGTATGGCGTTGCGATTCAGCTTTAGGAAAAACCGTCACTTTTGGCTCGGATGCGGTAAATTTATTACCATCTAAAAACATTTCCCACCTTGTTGCTTTCAGAGATGATTGATCTCCCCAGACTCTATGCTGCAAAACAAATCGAAATCTTTGTGGTCCTTGGTCCCAACCTGCAAGATAACGTTTGGAGGTAAATTTTGAATCGGTTTCAATAACAACTATCCGATCAACGGTCTTTCCGTTCATTCGAACAAACAGGCCGTCTGCACCTGAGCTGTAAACTTCCACGATAATTTCTTTTTGCTGGTTGTTTTCCGAAATGAGGGGAACTTGGAATACAGGGTGAAGGAAATTCATGCGGCTCTCCTTAAAAAAAGTAGGGGGAGATAGTGATAATGAGTTGTAAATTAGAATGTTAAATTCCTGCACGCTATATTTTGATGGCTTGGTAAAAAGTCAGGACTTGCGCTTCGGAAACGATAACTCAAACAGTTACAGCGAAAAAAAGGCTTTTGGGACTTTTTGCGAATCCATCATATTTTGCGTCCAGTGAGTTTGCAGAAGGAACACGTATCACTGTATATTGTACTTTTGTTTTTGGTTTCTATAAAATTTTCACCAGTCATTATCAATGACAATCTTTATCAAAAAGGAATAAATAACTTTAACATGTTACCATGTTTACGATAAAACTTTATCAAGTCCAAGCAGGGTATGTCAAAATATTATTTTTGATAATTGATAGCTGTCAATAAATTTGCTTGGAGCTCAAAGGAATTTCTATTCGGGTTATTTTTCTCTGCGTGGCAGCCCTGTATGAAAGTTGGACAATCCCTATGGCTAATCTCTTGATGCTGCCGCTGGGGGTGTTCGGGGCCATTGTTGCTTCCTCGTTACGCGAGATGCCCAATGATGTCTATTTTCAGATCGGCTTTTTGGCCACTATGGGCCTGTCCACCAAGAACGCTATCCTGATTATTCAGTTCATCAAGGAGCGGATGGGAGCAGGGCAGGGCCTGATTGAGGCCACCTTGGATGCTGTTAAGACCCGGTTTCGCCCGGTTATGATGACCTCGCTGGCCTTTTTCTTCGGGGTGCTGCCGCTGGCCATTGCCGGAGGCGCAGGTGCAGGTGCGATGAATGCCTTGGGTACGGCGGTCTGTGGTGGTATGTTATCCGCCACCTTTATTGATTTGATTTTTATTCCACTTTTCTTTGTTCTGGTTTCCCAGATTTTTGGTACGAAAGAGGATAAGCAGAAGCCATCTGAACAAGCAAAGCCACTTGATGTTTCCCGCCCCACGGAGGTGCCGTCATCATGAGAAAAATACAAACATTGGTCTTCGCTACTTCAGCTACCTTAGCTACGCTGCTGTTATCGAGCGGATGCACCTTGGCCCCGGAGTATCTTCGACCGAAAGATCCTGTGCCGACAGAGTGGCCCCAGGGCGATGCCTATAAGAAGCTTCAGGAGGATGCGATTGAAAAGGTCGCTGGAATTC
>Ga0316189_10005906_pt1 | contig 11734 bp, 10 predicted proteins | sample LowCovwburrow_MG_FD_204930 | JGI IMG/M metagenome (GOLD analysis project Ga0316189, IMG submission 204930) | Coastal sediment microbial communities from Maine, United States - Lowes Cove worm burrow | ecosystem: Environmental > Aquatic > Marine > Coastal > Sediment | place: USA: Maine... | reverse complement strand
CTCGCTTTTAGCGGTCAGAGTGAATTTGCCCTCCTGATTTTCTTCGGTGATGTATCCTTTTGTTTTCAGGTCTTCAATAAAATTCCCCATCCCGTAGTCTTCCGAACTTATTTTGTATTTGTTGTCAAGGTTCGTCAACCACGCAAGTGCCTCAGCCACATCACCTGAAGTGATGACCATCAATTGTAAAAAGATATTGAGGAAGTTGTCAAAGGTATTTTGACCTGCCGTCTTCTCCGGAATGAATTCTGTAAACCGATTGCCAATCATAGTGTTTATATCAACCCCGTATCATAACAGTTATATCAACATAAAAGTTACGATTAATTGCATCAAATACTTAACCGATTGTCATGCGGGGATGATAAACTGAATATTAAACCACTCTGGATGGACATTAATCAACGACCAATTCCTTATCCAACCAAAGAAACCACAGGGATTTGAACTCTAACTAGTTTTTCGGCATCGTACGGAATACATAATCCCACAATGGAGAAGAAACGCCGTATGCCCGCTCATGGGTTTTGTAATGGTGAATTCCGTGGTTAATCCACAACGCCTTAAAAAAATTTTTGGGTGGCTGAAAGGCATGAACTATGTAATGCACAAAAAGATACATGGCATACCCCACAAGAAATCCCGGAAGAAAACCAAACACCGCACTTCCCATAACAGCCTTAAATGCGAAAAACAAAACAGTTGAAATAGTGAGGCTTACCACAGGTGGCATGGCCAGTCTTTTTTTATCTTTTGGATAATCGTGATGTATACCATGAAACTTATATTGTAGGACTTCCCTTGTTTTGGTGTATGTATCCATATGGAAGACATATCGGTGAACCAGGTATTCCACTAAAGTGAAAGCCAGCCAACCAACGATAAACAATACCGCCAATGACACAGCTGTCATCATTTCGTTAGTCGCACCCCAATAAATCAACCCACCTGAGATAACATAAAAGAGAGTTACAGGTACCGCGATATGAGTCCTGGTCAACCTTTCCAGGATGGGATTATCAAACATTTGCCCCGAACCTGAGTTTTGGGGTTTTTCTAAAGGCTTAATAGTAGCGTTCATATTGAATAATTTTTCTGGGCTGCAAATCTATAGTATTTCAATTAATCATAATGAGGATTATGTCTGTGATTTCACACTATAGCTGCCTTTTCCATATTTTCAAGTGTCATTTCGTATATCTCTTCATACATCAACACTATCTTATTAACGTCAAACTCCATTGCCCTCTTTAATGCGCCTTCCTTGAATTTTGGCAAATTCTCGTCTTTAAGAACATGTAATGCTTTTTTTGCCATATCGTCCACATCGCCAATTTCACATACGTAGCCTGACTGGCCGTCAACGTTTAACTCAGGGATGCCGCCTGCATTAGATGATATCACCGGCACCTCACAAGCCATGGCTTCAAGCGCTGCCAGTCCAAAACTTTCTTTCTCCGATGGCATCAGGAACAGGTCAGAAACTGACAATACTTCCTCGACCGCCTCAAGCTTCCCAAGAAACCTAATGTCAACGCAATCGCCCGTTTCGCGACAAAGGCTCTCCATCCTGGTTCGCTCGGGTCCATCCCCCACCAGAAGTAATTTGCATTTCACCACTTCTTTCACTTTTTTGAAAATTGCCAATACATCATCTACTCGTTTGACTTTCCTGAAATTGGATGTATGAACAATTAATTTTTCATCATCAGGACAGATTGCTTTTCGGAAATGATCCTTTTTCTGTTTTCTAAACCGCTCCAGGTCGATGAAGTTTGGTATTACATGAATGTCTTTTGTAACATCAAAGTGACTGTAGGTGTCCTGCTTGAGGTTTTCAGACACGGCAGTAACCGAGTCAGATTTATTGATGGAAAAGGTCACAACCGGTTCAAATGATGGGTCTTTGCCCACCAGGGTGATGTCCGTTCCATGTAGTGTGGTGATGACCGGAATATTGACACCTTTGGTTTTCAATATCTCCCTGGCCATGAAGGCAGCCGAGGCATGAGGGATGGCATAATGTACATGGAGCATATCCAACTGCTCAAATTGCACCACTTCCACCATTTTACTAGCCAGCGCCAATTCATAAGGGGGATATTGAAATAAAGGATAATTCTGAAAAGCTACTTCATGATAGTAGAGGTTCTCATTAAAAAAATCGAGCCTTGTTGGTTGAGAGTAAGTGATGAAATGGATTTTGTAATCCTTCTTGGCAAGCGCCTTGCCTAATTCTGTGGCTACAACCCCACTTCCTCCAAATGTCGGATAACAAACTATCCCTATTTTCATATGTGCAAATTTACTTTTTAGGAACCATAACCTGAATTAAAATTGGTTAATGACCTTTCATAGTTAATGTTTTATGAACCACGTTTGATTTCCGGCATCGACTCATAGATGACTTCATGGATTCTACTACGTATGTTGTCCACCATGAGTTTGTCATTTTTTCTATTTGGATGTACGCGGTTAGACAAAAAGATGTAAATAAGATCATATTTCGGGTCTATCCATACAGCTGTCCCCGTAAAACCAAGGTGTCCAAAGGTCTTTTTGGAAGAATGACTCGAAGTATTTCGATAACTACCAAAAAATGAAGGCTTGTCCCAACCAAGCCCACGGCGATTCCCCGGAAATTGCTTCTTTGCGAATTTAGGAACAGTACCGCTTCTTATGTATTGAATGCCTCCGTAGTAACCATCCTGAAGATTCATTTGCAATAAAATCGCTAAATCATTTGCAGTGGAAAAGAGCCCCGCATGGCCGCCAACCCCACCCGTCAGGGCAGCATTTTCGTCATGCACCATTCCCCAAACGAGTGAATTCCTAAAATCGTAGTCCACCTCAGTTGGCGCAATACTATGCAAAGGAAAGCGACAAAGTGGTTGATAGCCGGTAGAAGTCATTCCCAGTGGCTCGTAAAAATTCTGACTTAGAAAATCCTCCATGGGCTGATTGATTAGGCGCTCATTGAGCTTGTGCATGGTTAAAAAACCGTGGTCGCTGTATTTGTAATCGTATTCGTCCCGACCTTCTGGCATCTTTCGCAGTTTCGATTGTATCGTCCAGCTCCAAACGGAATCCTCCAGGGCTTCGTTCCCATAAATGCCCGGTGCGATTGACTGGCTAAAGTCCTCTTCCTCTTGGGAGCTTAAGTAATCAGGGTTCAATCGGTCTCCAGTCAGCGCCTTGCGGTAAAAAGGATAGTAGGGTTGCAGCCCTCCCTGATGTGTTAAGATTTTGCGGATGATAATATCTTCCTTGTTGGTGCCTTTTAGCTCCTCCAGGTATTTTGAGACGGGATCATCCAGGTTAAAAGCTCGCTGGCCCTCCAGAAACATGGTTGCCTGAAGTGTGCCAGTCACCTTGGTAACGGAGGCCAGGTCATAGAGCGTCTTTGTACTTACCGCCTGAATGCTATCATAGGTAAAATGCCCGTAAGCTTTCTCCAGCACCACTTTTCCATTTCTTGCAACCAATACCTGGCAACCCGGGGTAGCGGCGCTGTCAATAGCCATCGTAACGATGTAATCAATTTTCTTTTCCATTAAAGAATCAAAGCCCAGGAATTCCGGGAAAGAGTAGCCCAGGCGGCCAATTGCTTCTGTTGAATTGCCGGTTCCTGCATCAAATAATGTGGTTTTGCGTGACAAGTTTCCGGAAGCCTCCATGGAACCAAAAATTATTTGTGGCACTATTTCCTGCGGGTTCACCTCATAATTGTGAGCCATTAAAAGGGTCTTTGAATTGCCAAAATGCCCAAGCCATTTAGATTCTGCAAAAACAACAATAATCACGTTTGTATTCTTGCTCAACTCCTTAAGAAATTCAACACGCCGCAAGGCATCTTCGTTTTGCGCATCAGCATATTCCGGAAAGGAGAACCCGGCAATGACGTAATCGTAGTGATTCAATATTTTCTTTAACCCTCCCTCATCATGCAAGTAATCTGCTTCATCGAAATGGCTGAAATAGGAATAATGATCCAGGCTTGATTGAAACGTTTCATTTTCAAACGGCCCCAAACTTATGGAGGCAAAGCTGTGGTCATCAAGTTTTCTGATTGGAACAAGGGATTCCTGATTATTAACCAGAACAATGCCCTTTTCCCATACCTTCCTCTGAATGACATTTTTAGATAATAAAGGTGTGGCTTTGTCAGTCACATTGCTTTTTGAGGCCCAATATTTTAACCTCAATACTTTTTTAACCCTCTTTTCCAGCAATTTCCTTTTGATCTTCTTGTTTCTCACTAACTCTGACAAAGTCGATAAATAGAAACCCGGATCATCCTCAAAAACTACTACGTCACTGATGATAGCGGCTGTCTCAAAATCGAGATCTTCATAATCGGTTTGATAGTAAATTATTTCATTTGGCCTTTTCTTTTTCGTCAACTTTCTGATCTCGCTTTTCTTTAGCTGCCTGAAATCGGTTCTCTCTTTTAGCAACGATCTCAAATCCCAGCCTTTCAAAGACTTGGGTTTATTGATCGATTCAGACGGATGCCACAAGGCTAATCCGTGTTTGGAGATTCCTTTGTAAAAAGCATTAGTCAAGTTCTCATTGATGTCTTCATTATCATGGAAAGCAGAATCACCAATTGAGCCATAGACAAATTGATATTTAGATGAACTGAGCTCTAATCCACAGAGTTTCGCATACTCATAAACCAAATCATTGTCATTTGTGGCCGCAATAATTTCTGCATCAACCCCCAAACGAGACGAAAATACGGAGAGGTCGGCCACCATCCCAAAAAGTGGAATTAAGCCATCGTTTGGTGAAGTATCCGGTGTTTGGTTATGGTCATGAAAAATAATTCCTCCAAGATCACGGTCAATTTCCAGCCATTGATTAGAAACTTTAAAGAGAAGTTGTCGAATCCTCTGATCCTCATTCAAATTGGAGTAAACACTATCAACCCACCTGTCCTCAGGACTGGCTAGCAGTGCTATTGGGTTTGCCTGGAGGCTTACAAGTCCACTTGAGAATAGCAGAAATGCTATAAAAACTTTTTTAATCATTAAATCGTATCCCTACCATAAAAGTAAATAAGCCTAAATTTGTGCCATATTATAAATTTCTTTGCACAATACACTGTTAATAAACTAGTACTATTTTGAAGAAGTTCCCTTCACTTATCAGGTTACCCAGTAATAAACGTTTCGAATACGAGCCAAGGCATTACGATCCGGTAAAAGAAGATATTGAAAATCGCATAGCTGTGATTAAAAGTGAAATGGGTCAATCAGAAGAGGCGAATGAATACAAATCCGGTATTTCTGGCGCATTTAAGAGAAACTACGGTGGCACTACAAAATCCTCAGTGGGATTGATTCAGCTGGTCGCCTTCACCGTTCTTCTTGGTGGATTTGTTGGTTGGATTTTTTATGGCAACCTTGTGCTTTATATCCTCATGGCCTTTATTCCAGTCTATTTCTTTTTGCGACTGAGAGGAAGGTTTTAAGCCCTCATCCATGAGTTTTGACATCATCCATCTTTTACCTGATTCCATTGCGAATCAGATTGCAGCCGGTGAAGTGGTCCAGCGACCATCTTCGGCGGTAAAAGAACTGATGGAGAATAGCGTGGATGCTGGAAGTACGAGGATTAAACTGATCGTGAAAGATGCCGGAAAATCGCTGATCCAGGTGATTGACAACGGTAAAGGCATGAGTGTAACGGATGCCAGAATGAGCCTAGAAAGGCATGCAACCTCAAAAATAGAATCTGCCGATGACCTCTTCAGGATTAAAACCATGGGTTTCCGGGGCGAGGCTTTACCTTCCATTTCGGCGATAGCCCAGGTTGAAATGAAAACGAGGCGGGAAGAGGAGGAGCTGGGCACACACATTTGTATTGAGGCAAGTGAAATAAAGAAACAAGAACCCACGGCCACCCCGGCAGGTACTTCGATTTCAGTCAAAAACCTGTTTTATAATATTCCCGCCAGGCGGAATTTCCTTAAATCCAACCCCGTTGAACTGCGGCACATTACGGATGAGTTTCAGCGAATCGCCCTCTCAAATCCGCACATCTCTTTTGAGATGTATCAGAATGACCTCGAAGTGTATCATTTGAATGAGGGCAAGCTTAGTCAGCGGGTGGTAGGATTATTTAGCAGCAACTATAAAGAACAATTGATCACCTGCATGGAGGAGACCGAATTGGTCACCATCAGGGGATACGTTGGCCGACCGGATTCGGCTAAAAAGACGCGGGGAGAACAGTTTTTTTTCGTCAATAATCGATTCATCAAGAATAATTACCTCAACCATGCTGTAGTCAATGCTTATGAAGGACTGATCTCCAAGGATTATTATCCCTTTTATGTTTTGTTTGTCGACATCGACCCAAAACATGTTGACATCAATGTGCACCCCACCAAAACCGAGGTGAAATTTGATGATGAGCGTTTGATTTATGGCATTGTAAAATCTGCGGTGAAACAAGCCCTCGGAGCCCACAACGTCAGCCCATCTTTGGATTTTGGGTTTGATGTGAATTTCGAAGCAGCAGCCATTGCGATTAGTGATAAAGAACGCCTGAGTAGGGCAGAGAAAGAATATGGGCGTTTTCAGTCAACACCCAGGGATCAGTCCAACCTTGAACACTGGTCTAAAATGTATGATGTGGCCAGGGATGAAACTTCCATTGATCAGGAGGCACTGCAAAAAGAAATTGGGGAGGACACTGGCCAAACGTTAACTATCGAAAGCCAGGTGAACCAGTTTGGGGAAGCCTCGGAGGTGGAGTCACCTCCTCCGGTTCAATTGCACAAAACCTATATTCTGAAGCAGGTTAAATCAGGTATTTTGCTGATCAACCAGCACCTGGCCCATGAGCGGATTCGTTACGAGAAATATAAGCGAAACCTCACCGAAAAAGTTGGCGCAACCCAGCAATCCCTTTTTTCCCGTCAACTGGAATTGAATCCATCTGACTTCAATGTCGTTACGGAATTAAAGGATGAGATTAAAGCGTTGGGATTTGATTTTGAAATATTTGGCAACAACTCAATCGTGGTAAATGGCATCCCACCGGACACTGTAGGAATGGATGAAGAAAACTTGTTTGAGGGCTTAATTGAGCAATTTAAAGAGAACAGGAAAGATTTATCGTTGGACAAAAAAGAGAGCCTCATTCGGGCCATGGCCAAAAAATCATGCATTAAATTGGGACAAAAACTTGGCAACGAAGACATGGGAAGCTTGATTGATCAATTATTTGCCTGTGAAAATCCTAATTTCACACCCACAGGGCATCCGACTTTTGTTATATTGGATCACCAAAAACTCGAAGGATTATTTAGTAAATGATGGGCAGACTCACACCAACAGTTAAGAACTTACTTCTTATAAATGTTATTTTTTTTGCGATTCCAGCCGTGTTAGGATGGAAGGGGCTAAACCAGATACTTGGCCTTTATTATTTCGAATCAGTTTACTTCTACCCTTTCCAGTTTTTTACCTACATGTTTTCTCATGGAGGGTTTACACATATTTTGTTCAATATGTTGGGGCTGTTTTTCCTCGGCCCGCTACTTGAACAATTTTGGGGAGCTAAAAGGTTTCTGACCTTTTACCTGGTCACTGGTGTTGGTGCAGGGCTTATTTACCTGCTCATTACATTTTTTCAAATAAATCCCATGAAAAATGCGATGGAGGACTACATGCTCAATCCTGACCCGGAAACTTTCTATGCCTTCATTGCAAAATATGATCGACATGATTTTGGCTACACTAACCAGGTCTATGAAGCTTACTTTGAAAATCCGGGGAATACTTCGTTGGTGCAGCAAACTAAGCAGATTATCCAAAGCATTTACAAAGCCAAAGTAGATATTCCAATGGTTGGGGCTTCAGGAGCGATTTATGGCATTCTAATGGCCTTTGGCTTGTTATTTCCCAATACTGAATTAATGCTACTGTTCCCACCGATACCGATAAAAGCCAAGTATATGGCGATGGCTTTAGGGGGTATGGCGATCTACTCAGGTTTTGCAGATAAAGCTGGCGATAACACCGCTCATTTTGCACATTTAGGTGGGATGATTGTATCTTACATCCTTTTGAAATATTGGCAGTTGAATTCTAATAATTGATGAATCAGGGACTATTTGACGATTTTAAAAATATTTGGCACAGACCGGATAACGGACTGATCCAATTGATCATCATCAACGTGATCGTTTTTGTTGTTTTTGGCATTTTTGAAGTCTTTACCCTCTGGTCGGGCAACGGTTCTTTTTATGGTGCTATTAGCAACTTCATTACCCTTCCATCCAACATAGAGAGCTTCATTTTCAAGCCCTGGACCCTGATCACCTACTCGTTTATTCATCACGGCTTCCTACATATTCTTTTTAACATGTTGTTCCTCTATTGGTTTGGCAAGTTGATTAAAGAGTACCTGGGGGGCAGGCGAGTGATCAGCATCTTCTTTCTTGGCGTAATTGCCGGGGGGTTATTTTACATTTTACTATATAATCTCCTCCCATTATTTCAGGATGCTGTAGGCGGTTCACGGTTGGCTGGAGCCTCAGCCGGAGTATTTGCCATTGTGGTTGGCGCTGCCACGTTTATGCCAAACTATACTTTGTACTTACTTTTCATTGGGCCGGTTCGCATCAAATACATCGCCCTTTTTTATGTACTTCTGAGCTTTCTTCAATCTGCCGGATCGAATGCTGGTGGTGAGATCGCCCACTTGGGCGGTGCAGTCATGGGGTTCTTTTTTATCAAGCAGTTGCAAAAAGGTCACGACTGGGGAACGCCAGTAACAACATTTATCGATTGGGTTCAAAGCTTTTTTGTTCGTAAATCAAAAATCAAAGTCAGCTATACCCGAAAAGAAAAAACAGCTAGCAAATCATCTACAAAAACTTCTAAAACCGATCAGAACGAGATTGACCTGATCCTCGATAAAATCTCTGATTCAGGCTATGAGAGCCTTACCTCCGACGAAAAGCAGAAGCTTTTTAATGCGAGTAAGAAGTAAAAACCTTAAAGACAAAAGAACAAAGATGAAAGACAAAAGATCGTAAGTACTCAAAGCACACTATAAAGTATCCCTTTCTATTGTTCCGGTTTAATATCAAAAATTGTATAAAATGGCTGGCCACGAAAGTTAATCGTAATCAAGTCTTTGTTTTTTAGTCTTTCATCATTGTTCTTTGTTCTATAATCTTAAAAAAACATGGATCCATTTTTTGAACTCTTAAAATTGTTAATACCCGCAGCAGCGGTCCTTTACGGAATGTACCTCACGGTGAAGCTTTTCATCCACAGGGATTATGAGAAAAAAATGCTGGATGTGAGGGTCAAATCACAGGAGACTATTATGCCGCTCAGGCTACAGGCTTACGAACGGATTTGCCTTTTCTTAGAGCGCATTTCTCCAAATAACATCATCGTCAGGTTGAACCAGGGGGATTTTACAGCTAAAGAATTACAAGCGCTTTTGTTAAATGAAATAAGGGAAGAGTTCAACCATAACCTGTCTCAGCAACTGTACATGTCAGACGAGGCATGGAACCTGACCAAGAAAGGCATGGAAGAAGTAGTTGGCGTCATCAATACATCTGCTTCTGAGCTTGAAAAAGATGCTACTAGTCTTGACCTGGCGAAAAAGATATTTGAAAAAATGCTCCAAAAAGAAAATGACCCGATTGGAACCGCTCTTACATTTTTGAAAGACGAGATCAGACAGTTTTATTAATTTTGGACGTCCTAGCCAGCTCAATTGGAAAGGGCAACTTTCAAATCACAAAGTTTGATGAAAAAAAATCTCTCCGATAGGATCAAAGAAAAGGCCCGAAAAGTTGCCGAAGATGACGGTCAGCTCAAATCTTTAATCGATAAGGTGATGACGAAAGCCGGAGAGCTGGTACAGCACGAAAAGCTGCAGGCACTTTTTAGCACTGTCGAAACATTCGTAAAAATGGTGAAAAGCTACCTTACCGGCGAATACAGGGAGTATCCAAAAAGGACATTGCTACTTATCTTATTTGGGCTAATCTATTTTTTGATGCCTTTGGATGCGATTCCTGATTTCATTCCCATTACCGGGTTCATCGACGACTTATCAGTTTTACTTTGGGTTTCCCGAAGCATTCAGAAAGATGTGGAGGCCTTTAAAGACTGGGAAGATCAAAAAGTTACAATCATTGACTAACAAATCATTCAATCAAAATACACATGTCGAATAATTTACTTGCGAACAAACGAGGTATCATTTTTGGCGCCTTAGATGAAAATTCCATTGCCTGGAAGGTGGCCCTGAAAGCACACGAACAAGGAGCGAAATTCACACTTTCTAACGCACCGATAGCCCTAAGAATGGGCGCTATAAATATCCTGGCGGAAAAATGCGACGCCAAGGTAATTCCGGCAGATGCTACGTCCATTGAGGAGTTGGAGACCTTATATACCCAGTCAATGGAAACCCTGGGAGGCAAGTTGGACTTTGTGCTTCATTCCATCGGCATGAGCCCGAATGTTCGTAAAAAGAAAAGCTATGGGGACCTCAACTACGACTGGTTTTTAAAATCCCTTGATATCTCGGCGCTTTCTTTTCATAAAATAATGCAGACTGCTGAAAAGCTGGATGCTATGAACGAGTGGGGATCAATATTGGCGCTAACCTATATTGCGGCACAACGAACTTTCCCGGATTATTCTGACATGGCACAAGCCAAGTCAGCCTTGGAATCTATTGCACGAAGCTATGGACAACGATATGGCCAATTGAAGAATGTGAGGGTTAACACCATATCGCAGTCGCCTACCATGACCACTGCTGGCACCGGAATTACCGGCTTTGATGCTTTTTACGATTATGCCAATAAAATGTCGCCACTCGGGAATGCCACAGCTGAAGATTGTGCCAACTATTGTGTCTCTATGTTTTCTGACTTCACGCGAATGGTGACCATGCAAAACCTGATGCATGATGGGGGTTTCTCCAACTCAGGCATCACTGAAGAGATCATTGAACAGATGAACAAATAACTTACAGATGCTTGCATTCCCCAATGCCAAGATCAACATCGGGTTGAATGTAACCAGGAAGCGTTCTGATGGATTTCATGACATCCTGAGTTGCTTTTATCCTGTTCCGTGGTGTGATGCATTGGAAATCATTGAAGGGAGTGAATTTAAGTTCATTCCTTCGGGAAATGAGATTCCTGGAAATGCTGAAGACAATATCTGTGTAAAAGCCTATGAGTTGCTTCGGGAGGAGTATCAATTGCCACCGGTTCACATTCATCTTCATAAGGTGATTCCTACCGGTGCAGGATTAGGCGGAGGGTCATCCGATGGAGCCTTCACTTTGAAATTGTTGAATGATAAGTTTGAGTTAGGGCTAAGTCAAACTCAATTGGAGTCTTTTGCAAAAAAGCTGGGGAGTGATTGTCCTTTTTTTATTTCCAATACTCCGGTGATTGCTTCAGGCACAGGCACTGATTTTGAGCCTATCGAATTGCCCTTATCTGGTTTCCATCTGGTTTTGGTAAATCCAGGCATTCATATCTCCACCAAAGAGGCTTACTCAAAAGTAACATACAGCACTCCGCCAACAGGTTTAAAATCAATACTATCAGGAAAGGTATCAACCTGGAAGGACGTATTAATCAACGATTTTGAAAGGGCTCTTTTCCCGGACTACCCTGAGATTAGTCAACTTAAGGAAAAGCTTTATCAAATGGGAGCTTTATACGCTT
>Ga0316189_10005905_pt1 | contig 11735 bp, 11 predicted proteins | sample LowCovwburrow_MG_FD_204930 | JGI IMG/M metagenome (GOLD analysis project Ga0316189, IMG submission 204930) | Coastal sediment microbial communities from Maine, United States - Lowes Cove worm burrow | ecosystem: Environmental > Aquatic > Marine > Coastal > Sediment | place: USA: Maine... | reverse complement strand
CGGTTGATGCCCGACTGCTTGCGCTCCATCGATTAGCACAGGGACTCCTTTTTTGTGGGCAATTTGGATCACTTCTTCAATTGGATTGATTGTTCCTAAAGAATTGGAGATGTGGGAGATCGCTAAAATTTTGGTTCTGTTAGTGATCTTTGATTCAATCTCATTCAGGTCTATTTCTCCTGATTTTGATATGGATATTATATCCAGGTGGGCTGAATTTTTCTGTGCTAATCTTTGCCAGGGAACGAGGTTGGAATGATGCTCCATTCCGGTGATTAAAATTTGGTCACCTTCGGAGATTGCTTTTGCACCAAAAGAAGACACCACCAAATTTATCGCTTCCGTTGTTCCCCTGACAAAAACAATTTCTTCATCATTTACAGCACCGATAAAATCTTTGACTTTCTTTCGTGATTTTTCGAAATGGTCAGTCGCCTCTATCCCCAAAAAATGGATACCCCGATGAATATTGGAATTATGGTTTTTGTAGAAATCACTGATGGCATCAATCACCTGGTTGGGTTTTTGAGTAGTTGCTGCATTGTCAAGATAGACCAGTTTTTTACCTGATTTATTTGTTCTGTTCAGGATGGGGAAATCATTGCGAAATTGATTAGCTGAAAGCATTTTGTTCAGGGTAAATTGCCATTTAGGTTAAAACTACAATCTACAATCAAGATATTGCTTATTTTACGTTACATCTAAGAATGAACGAGGGAGAAGCATAAATGTCAGCAAAAGGTAATAAAATATTATTGGCCACGGCCAAAGGATTGGTGGTTTACAAAGAAGGAACCACCGGATGGTTCTATCACAAAACCTATTTCCTTGGTCAACCTGCCTCAATGGTCTATGTCGACGAAAGGTCTGATACCTGGTGGGTAAGCCTGGCCCATAAACATTGGGGGCAAAAGCTTCATTATTCTACTGATGAAGGTCAAACCTGGAAAGAGGCCGCAACACCTAAATACCCTGAAGGGTCTGAAATTAGTCCCGGTAAACCAGCAACTTTGAAATATGTCTGGTCTATCGCTGGTGGGGGAGAAGACAAACCGAAAAGGATGTTTGTAGGCACTGATCCGGGAGGGCTGTTTGTATCCGGTGATTATGGTCAATCGTTTTCGTTGGTAGAAAGTTTATGGCATCATCCATCCAGACCGGATCATTGGTTTGGTGGTGGCCGGGATAATGCCGGGATTCATACCATCGTGTTAGATCCCAGGGATAGCAATCATATTTACATCGGAGTGAGCTGTGCAGGTGTTTTTGAAAGCACTGATGGAGGCAATACTTGGATTGATAAGAATGAAGGCTTGAAGGCTTACTACCTGCCTGACCCAAAATCAAAATTGGGCCATGATCCACATTCGATTAAGATATGCAAATCAAACCCGGATGTCATTTGGCAGCAGAACCATTGTGGTATTTTCAGATCGGTGAATGCAGGGAAAAACTGGATCGACGTCACAGATAAAACTGGGTTGGCCAATTACGGATTTGGATTGGTGATTGATGATAAAGACCCTGACAAAGCCTGGGTGATTCCAGCTATCAGTGATCAGGTACGAGTTTCAGTGGATCAATCCTTGTGCGTATGCCGAACCACAGATGGTGGCAAATCCTGGCGGGCGTTCCGGAAAGGATTGCCTCAGGGAAGCTGCTTTGATATTGTGCTCAGACATTCCTTTGCAAGTGATGGTAAAACAATGGCTTTTGGCACCAACACCGGCAACCTTTTCATTTCTGATGATTATGGAGAATCATGGCAATGCCTGAATAATTATTTGCCTACGGTTTTTGCGCTGTCTTTTGGTTAAAGACTTGACAGGTTTTGAAAAACCTGTCAAGTCTCATAGCAGAGAAAAAAACTACCTTTGTGTATATTGATGCTTATGAACAAGTATTTAGTTGTATTTGAGAAATCTTCCAGCGGCTACGGGGCTTATGTGCCGGATTTACCGGGATGCGTTGCCACAGGTAAATCCAAGGAAGAAACCGAGGTGTTAATCTACGAAGCTATCAAGTTTCATCTGGAAGGCATTGAGGAGGAAGGGCTGGAGATACCAAAGCCTTCCGCAGAGGCTGAGACCTACGTATTTTCCTAATCCAGTGAAAGTTAAAGAAGTAATTAAGCTAATCGAAGAGGATGGTTGGTTTATTAGGCGTCAAAAAGGCAGCCATAGACAGTTCAAGCATTCCATTAAAAAAGGCTTGGTAAAGGTAGCAGAAAAAAATTCTGACGATGTGCCCCCGGGAACCCTAAATAGTATTTTTAAGCAGGCGGGTATTAGGGGCAAGTAAACAAACCTGTCAGGTGTCAGGTCTGCATAAGCCCTTTCAATAGCTTTTCAGATTTTCCCCACAATTTTCCCCCAACTTCACGATCCATACTCCTCTCGTCAGGATCTTTTTTTGCCTTCATATGGAGATAATAATCAGACTTTCCTTCGACATCTTTTGAGCAAGCCAGATAAATCACCGGAAAAGCAGCTTTAGCAGGTCTTAGAAAAAACAGTCCAAATATCACTTTGAGCAGCGGTATGAAAACCTTAGGGGATTCACGGGCGATATTGGTATTCACCGCCCCCGGGCAAAGCGAATGTACGGAGTAATTGATCTGGCCATTGGGGTTCAGCCTGTGGGACAACTCTGCTGCCAGCGTGTTGAGGTGAAGTTTGTAATACCCGTACAAGGCGATCACTTTTGACATCGTGTATTTTTCAAATTCCCCGAACTTTTCAAAATCAATATTGTCTCCTGAACGATGCGATTCTGAGGAGACGTAAATAATTCGTGGAGTGCTTTGATATGTATTGAAAAGGTCAGCAGAAAGAAGTTCATTTATCAGGATGAATTTGGCGAGATAGTTGACCATAAACATTTCATCCAGACCTTCCTTTGTTTTTCGTGAGCCACTGGGTACCATTCCGGCATTGTCAACAACTATGTCCAGTTTGATATTCCGGGATTTTAATTCCTCTACAAAAGCCCTTATTGAATTAAGGTCAGACAAATCAACTCGAATCATTTCAACCTGATCAGAACCAGTTAGAGCTTTTATCCTTTCGCCAGCTTCGGGGATGCCACTGCGACAAGCCATGATCACTTTGCTGCCCCGCTCCACCAGTTGCTGTGTGACTGCAAACCCAAGTCCGGAATTGGCTCCGGTAACTAAGCAAACCTTTCCATCGATCCGATCATCATCGTTAAGTTCACCGACAGGGGTACTTTTCCTGAATAGATTGACAATCCCGTTGAAAGTGGCAGTGAAAGGATTGGAGTATTTTGATTTTTGGGAATTGGTCATGTTAATATTAAATCAGCTAATCTATTTCTAATTATCGTCTCACTCAATCCGAAATCTTCCAGCTTATACTTATGAATGCCGTATTTATCTTTCTTTTGCTTGTTAAGCGTTTCTTTTAAGTGTCTTTCAACATCATCAGTGAATTGCATACCTGATTGCGAATAGATTTTTTTGACCTGCTCAGTTGGCCCTTTTATCAAGTCCTCGTAATCAATATCGATAAACCCCTTTCCATTAACCGACTTTCTGTATTCCTGGGATTTACGAAGCATGATTTCAATTTTACGAAGCCATTGTTCTCCAATTTGATGTGGGTCAACCTGATTGGAAAAGATAAACCTGCCATGCCAGATCATGCTGCATAATGAGGGAACGGTGATGGCTCGGTCGCGGTGTGTTTGAATGATGCTACAGCCTGGGAATACTTTTCTCAAAACATCAAGATGCTCCAGATGATGTGGTGTTTTGAGCACCCATCTTTTACCGGGGTTTTGCCAGGTTAAAAGCTGCATAAGCTTTTTCATGTAGTCGTAAGCCGGGGTTTGATCTTGGTTTTCAAGCCATCCAGCGAAGGACGGAACATGAAGGGTGGCCTCCGCTACCGTGCTTAGAAAGGAGATATCCAGTAGCAGTACTTCTTCCTCGGGAGCTTTGTGCTCAACAGGATGAATGGCAAAAAAAGCCGGGTTCAAGTAACGTAGCCCGTTTTCTGCTTTCTTGCCTTCGGCAATTCTTTTGTCTTTTTGTCCTTTAGACCAATTGATATGGGGGGCTGGATTTAGAGCTTCCCACGATTTTAAAGACCTGATTTTATGATTTGAAGCAATAAGCCTTTGCAGAAAAGTTGTTCCGGTTCGTTGCAAACCCGCAATTACGATAGGTGGCTCCAATTCAATCTCTAAAATTTCAGGGTGCTTCTTAAAATAATATTCTGCCCGCAATCTGTTTCGTAGCAAGCCAACCAACCTTTGCTTTGTAACAAATCGACCAAACGAATGCAAACGGGCTTCGTTTTCGATCGACTCCAACAATTTCCGTAAAGGCACCCGGAATGAATCATCCCCAAAATCACCTAGTCCTTCAGCTTTTATTGCGGCGTTAATTAGGGCTTCTTCGGAAATATTGTTTTTGAAATTGAATTTTTCGAGCGCCCTGCCACAAAAGTTCCAGGCTCGGATTGGTATTGGAAGTTGTAGCGCTTTCAATTCAATAGCTCTTTAAGTTTCACTACCCTCGTCTTCGGTTCAATCCACTCATCTGCCTTTATCCATCGCCAGCACATAGTTCCCTCAAAATGCCCAACTGTATCAATCCAGTTAGAGACACCCGAATCAGAGTGAGCAACAACAACCTTTACCGATCCATCCTCCTCGTATTTTGCAGTGTGCTTGTTGATGTGGATGTTGAAATGCCTGTAGTCCAGTGATTCCATCCAGTAGTTGTTTAGCTGAAAATTCCAATACTCACATTTCGGAGGTAATACCTCGATGACCAGCGCTTCATCTTTGGCAAGTTTCCAGTAACCGTGGTAATATGCTATTTGAGGATCACCGCCTGCATTGGTGGAAGTCTCAGGATCAAACAGGGGGAGCTGGTTGGGCTTGTTTTTAAATCCATTGGCCCATTTGGCAAATAACAAAGGTGCACCGGCAACAAACGATCCAGCAGTATCCAGCCCCTCGTCAATTAGAGCTGGGGTTACGGGTCGTGGTTTAACATCGTCACCCAATCGCTCAATTTTCATAGTGGCCAATTCCTCTGTTTCCTTGTCCAAAAATGTTTGTCTAACTATGACCAGGGAAGTATCATCAAACATAGGCAGCCAGTTCCTGCCTTTTTTCTTTTTACTTAGGACGATCTCGAAAGAGCCATCCGGTTCAATCTGCATGTCGGCAGCCTCCAAAGCCCCAGATGGTTTCATGCCTTCGCCTTTACCGTATGTTCCTCGCTGAGTAGCAAACCCCAGATAATGGGCAGTTTTTCGATTGCCAGAGATTTTGTACTCGTACTCCCCACTTATCTGGGCATTTTGGTAATAATTGTCTGGATTGTCAGCGCCAAGCTTCACCGTTTCATGGACCATCCTTCTCAGGACAGGATAAGCAGGGTCAGCATACTCGATGAATGCCTCAAGTCCAGCCCTGGTCAGTCGTGAAAGATAGCGATAACCCTCGGCCTGGCTGAATGAATCATGGGGAGTACCATTAAAAACGAGGGCAGTCCCAGCCGCTTTTAGCGTATCACAAAATTCCTCCCAGGATTTTCCGGTAACGACCCTTTGAGCATGAATGTCATCTTCGGTTTTGTTGCGGAGTTGGAGGTAGAATCGTCTCAGTCGACGGAAAATACCAAGGAGCCCTATTAGTATTTTTTTAATCATGGAGATGAAAAAGGTCTACAAAAACCCCAAAATAGAGATAACTTTTAATTAATTTGAATCAATACGTTTATCAGGGTCTTGTCTGCTATCCCAAAATGACAGAACGACGATTGAAGTTTGTAATACCTCATAGAAGAGCAAAAAATATTCAAAAACAATTACTCTTGATTTCTTATTATCGGCTATTCTTCCAATTTCCGGATACGAAATAAGCAAGTTCGATTTACGCTCAATGTCAGAAAGTATTTTGAGACTATATTTATTGGATTGGTTTCTCTGATTGTAATACTTGAGAACAGATATGAGTTCTTCTTCTGCTCGTCTGGTCCAAACTATTGTTCGTTTAACCATCCCCTTACTTCCTGCAAAACTTCAGAATGATGCTTGAAGTCACCAGTTTTAAACTGCTCTCGGCTAATTTTTATGCTTTCTTTTTGAGCTGGAGTTAATTTATATGGATTAGCCTCTTTTCGAGATCGAATGATACTATAAACAGCTTCAAGGAAATTGTCATCATCAATATTTCTAATATCGTGAATGATTTTCTCTTGTAATTGGGATGAGTTCATTTTTCAGCATTTACAACCGAAACAAATTTAACGATATCAACTAATAACCCCTCCATTATCAGCTATTTCATTTGGCTCTAAAAGCCTCAAGGCACCATCTTCATTTTCGGCCATCAATATCATTCCCTCCGATTCAAATCCCATGATTTTTCGTGGAGCGAGGTTAACCAAAACAGTGACCTGCTTGCCTACCATTTCTTCAGGCGAATAGTGCTTGGCAATTCCGCTCAATATCGTCCTCTGGTCGATGCCGGTATCTACTTTAAACTTCAAAAGTTTGTTGGATTTGGGCACTTTCTCTGCTTCCAGGATTGTACCTATCCTCATGTCCATTTTCATGAAATCATCATAGGTGATCACGTCTTTCTGTGGTTCTACACTTTTGCTTTCCGCGGGTTCGTTGCTCATTTTGGTTCCCTTCAATTTATTGATTTGTAATTCGATGGTTTCGTCTTCTACTTTTTCAAAAAGAAGCTCCGGTTGGTTGATGATTGACCCCGGTTGGAGTAACTGGTTGGAACCGGCGCTGTCCCAATTCAGACTTTCTATTCCAATGATCTTATTGATCTTTTTTGATGTATTAGGCAGGAACGGACTACCAACAACCGAAAGGTTGGCCACTATCTGTAAAGCCACATTAAGGATTGTGTTTACTCTTTCAGGGTTTTCTTTGATCAGTTTCCAGGGCTCGGTATCGGCCAGGTATTTATTTCCGAGCCTTGCCAGGTCTATGTAATGTCCCAAAGCCTCCCGGAATTTGAAGTTTTCCAGGGAATCGGAAATCAACTGGGGAAATCGGGCAAGGCTTTCAATGGTATCTTCATCAATATCATAAAGTTGTGAAGCCTGTGGCACTTTGCCATCACAAAACTTATGGGTCAAGACGATGGCCCTGTTGATGAAATTGCCCAAAATGGCCACCAATTCATTATTGACCCTGGCCTGGTAGTCTTTCCAGGTGAATTCGCTGTCTTTTGTTTCTGGCAGAATTGAGCAGAGCACGTACCTCAGCTCATCCTGTTTTCCAGGGAATTCATCTAAATATTCATGAAGCCAGACGGCCCAGTTTCTACTCGTCGAAAGCTTGTCTCCTTCCAGGTTTAAAAACTCGTTTGCAGGTACACTATCAGGCAGAATGTAATCTTGCCTGGCATTGAGTATGGATGGAAATATGATGCAGTGAAAGACGATATTATCCTTGCCGATAAAGTGGATTAATCGCGAATCGTCATCCGGATTGGGTTGTTTTTTCCAATAGAGTTCCCAATCTTTTCCGTTGTCCATGGCCCATTGTTTGGTAGCGGAAACGTAGCCAATAGGTGCGTCGAGCCACACATAAAGCTTCTTGCCTTCGGCCTCTTTCAAAGGAACGTCAACTCCCCAATCGAGGTCGCGGGTCATCGCCCGTGGCTGCAAACCAGCCTTGATCCAGGAGCTGCACTGCCCGTACACGTTGGATTTCCACTGCCCTTTTTTGCCTTCGATCAACCATTTCTCCAACCATTCCTGGTACTTGTCGAGCGGTAGGTACCAATGTTTGGTTTTCCGAAGGACAGGTTCATTGCCACTCAAGGCCGAACGAGGATTTTTAAGATCTGTCGGATTCAGTGAAGACCCGCATTTCTCACATTGATCGCCGTAGGCATTTTCAAAACTGCAATTAGGGCAGGTTCCAATGATGTACCGATCTGCCAGGAATTGGTCATACTGCTCATCATAAAATTGCTCACTTTCTTCTTCTGTAAATTCCCCCAATTCGTAAAGTTTTGTGAAAAATTCCTGAGAAGTTTCATGGTGAAGCGGTTCAGAAGTTCGGTGATAAAAGTCAAACGAAATCCCAAAACGCTGGAATGAATCTTTGATGCTCTTGTGATATTTGTCGATTATATCCTTTGGGGTGATTCCTTCCTTTTTCGCTCGCAATGTTATGGCTACACCGTGTTCATCGCTGCCACAGATATAGGCTACATCCCGACCTTGCGATCTCAAGTACCTCACATAAATATCTGATGGAACGTAGGCCCCGGCCATATGGCCAATATGAAGTGGCCCGTTCGCATAGGGTAGGGCAGCTGTAACCGTATATCGTTTGAATTTTCTGTTACTCATTTGAATTTTTCAACAAGGCCGCAAAGATATAAACTGTGGGTGCAGAAGTAGAATAATAATTAATTGAAATGCCGAAGAACGAAACATTGTAATTCAGTGTTCAGTGTTCGATTTTCAGAACCCTAATCTAAATTTTGTTAGTAAAACCAACCATTACTTGAATTGACTCATTCTTGAGGTAATTTTGAACTTGGAATGAAAATAATTGACCGATATATTCTAAAGAAGTTTCTGAGCACATTTTTCTTTTGTGTTTTACTCCTTGTTCTTGTAATCGTTATCATAGATTTCACGGAGAAGATTGATAAATTCAACAAGGCTGAGGTCAGTACTGCGGAAATTTTGGAATATTATGCAAGTTTTATCCCTTTTCTTGCGGGCATTCTGACCCCCATTACCACGTTTATAGCGGTTGTTTTCATAACAGCTAAAATGGCTGCAAAGACAGAAATCATTGCCATCCTGGCAGGAGGCATGAGCTTCACCCGCCTGATGTGGCCTTACTTTGTTGGAGCCCTAGTGATTGGCTTGCTTAGTTTTTATCTCAATGGTTGGGTAATACCAAACGCCAACAAATTCAGGGTCAACTTCGAGGTGACCTATCTCAAAAAGCCTTTTTATTTTAACGAAACAGATATTCACTTTAAGGTTGGTGATGATCTATATGCCTATTTGTTCAGGTACAATAACCGGATCGATAGGGGCTACAAATTCACCCTGGAAAAATTTGATGGGACGAGGTTGCATCAAAAACTGACAGCAAACACTATTGGTTGGGATACTGCGACGCACAAATGGAACCTTCAAAACTGGCAACTGAGAACTTTTAATGGCTTCGAAGAACTGGTTGAGGAAGGCAAGGAAATGGATACCACCCTGGTAATTCTCCCTTCAGATTTTGGTAACAATTCAGGATTGGAAACAGCCTTGACCTTGACTGAATTAAATGCGCACATTGATTTACTTCAGTCGAGGGGGGCTGATGATGTTGAGATTTATTTGATTGAGAAGTATGTCCGTTACATGATCCCATTTTGTACGCTGATCCTGACCTTTATCGGGCTAATTGTATCGGCCAAGAAATCGCGGGGAGGAACAGGTTTTCAAATTGCATTGGGTTTCCTCATCGCTTTCCTCTTTATCATCTTTTTCATCTTTAGTAAAGCCCTGGCAGAAAAGAGCTCGACAGACCCTCTTTTCGCAATATGGATTCCTAACATAGTTTTTAGCCTCGTAGGATTGGTCCTCTACAAAACCATTCCCAGATGAGCCAACAATTACGGGATCAACTGGAGCTGCATTTCCTGGTTTTGCTCTGGGGATTTACTGCGGTCCTTGGCCTTTTAATCGAAATTCCATCAGTCGAAATTGTCTTTTTCAGAACACTAATCTCGTTTGTGGTCATTGGCATCGGGCTGGTGATTGCAAAAAAGCAACTCAGGGTTGAGCCCAGGGAATTGGCCAAACTGTTTATTGTCGGATCTCTATTTGCCGGACATTGGATATTGTTTTTTCTGGCGGCAAAAGTCTCGAACGCCTCCTTGTGCCTTGCGGGTATGGCGACTACTGCGATCTGGTCAAGTTTTTTGGAGCCACTCGTTGGCAATAAGAAAATTAGCGGACTTGAAGTGATCTTGTCACTTTTTGCTTTGGCCGGTATTTCTATCGTTTTAAATGTTGAATATGACAGGGCATTGGGCTTAATTCTAGCCATTGGGGCAGCTTTATTGGCAGCAATTTTCACTATCGCAAACAAAAGCCTGGTGTCAAAACATGAACCCTTTAAAATTATGTTTTACGAGATGATGGGTGCGTTTCTGGTGACTACTGCTTTCCTACCTGCATATAAATATTATCTAACAGACGGGCTTTTAAGGCTGGATCCCTCTTTATCCGACTGGTTTTATCTTTTTGTACTTTCAGTGATTTGTACAGTATACGCCTATACGATGTCAGTCAAATTATTGAAACGCATTTCGGCCTTTACGGTAAATTTCACAGTGAACCTGGAGCCCGTTTATGGCATCATTCTCGCTTTCCTCATCCTTGGAGATAGTGAGCGAATGAATGCAGGTTTTTATCTCGGCACAGGGCTTATTTTAATTTCGGTTATTGCTTATCCATTTCTGCAAAGAAAAATCAAGATATAGCCTGAATTTCTAAAATCTTTAGGTCAGATTTGTACTAATGAACGTCAGCCAAAACGTATCTTTAAAACCATACAATACTTTTGGTATTGATGTCAACGCTGCCCATTTCACAGTTTTTAAATCGGTGGATGATGTCAGCGGCCTGCTTAATTCGGAAATCTTCAAAAACAATCCAGTACTATTCCTCGGAGGGGGCAGTAATGTCCTATTTACAAATGATTTTGATGGCCTTGTTATCAAAAATGAAATCAAAGGACTTGAGGTGATTTCCGAAACTGATGATGAGGTATTCATCAGGGCCGGGGCTGGTGAAATATGGCAGGATTTGGTTGAGTATTCACTTGATCTTGGACTCGGGGGAATTGAAAACCTTTCTCTTATCCCTGGAACGGTAGGGGCGGCACCTATGCAAAATATCGGGGCCTATGGAGTTGAGATCAAAGATATATTCACAGAATTGGCCGCAATCGATAGAAGCAATGGAAACACCAAAGTTTTTAAAGCGGAAGATTGCCATTTTGGATATCGAAATAGCGTATTCAAGAATGAATTGCGTGACAAGTTCATCATAACATCAGTGACCCTACGTCTATCAGGAAATCCTGTAGTTAACACCTCTTATGGTGCAATTAGTGAAACCCTGCAATCCTGGGGGATTGATCAACCTGGCCCGAAGGATGTAAGTAAGGCTGTGATCCAAATTCGCCGATCTAAACTCCCTGACCCTGCGGAAATTGGTAACGCTGGCAGTTTTTTTAAAAACCCGATTATTTCTCTGGAGCAATTCAAGGAATTAAAACAAAGGTGGACTGGCCTTCCCGGTTATACTGATAGTGAGCATCATATTAAAGTCCCGGCTGCCTGGTTAATTGATACATGCGGTTGGAAAGGCAAACGTTTTGGTGAAATTGGCATACACCAAAAACAGGCTTTGGTTCTTGTTAATTATGGCAAAGGTTCAGGAAAGGAAATCCATGACCTGGCCATGAAAATAAAATCCTCAGTTCAGAAGACATTTGGCATTGAGCTGACACCCGAGGTCAACATTATTTAAACAAAGCTTCTCCGGTCTCCGGCTTTTTGACACTTTTCACCGCAATTCCTTCTATTTAAGGAACGTATATCTCGGTAGAGCCGTAAGCTATCCATCAACTACCTGAGATAAATTTTAACCTAAATCCGTTTTACAATGAAAAAATTATTGATTTCAGCTATTGCTG
>Ga0316189_10005903_pt1 | contig 11739 bp, 7 predicted proteins | sample LowCovwburrow_MG_FD_204930 | JGI IMG/M metagenome (GOLD analysis project Ga0316189, IMG submission 204930) | Coastal sediment microbial communities from Maine, United States - Lowes Cove worm burrow | ecosystem: Environmental > Aquatic > Marine > Coastal > Sediment | place: USA: Maine... | reverse complement strand
TGATCGACCGGCGCTTCTTGGAGCAAGCGGGCAACGTGGTGCTGGACGCCAGGAGCAACTTTGAAGCATTTCGAGAGTACGCACGGCACGCGAAGTCCGGTGGCGCAGCCGTCTTCATGCAGGTGAACCATCCCGGCCGTCAATCGAGCCTATTCATCACGCGCGAACCGGTCGCTCCGTCTGCCAGCGCTGCGGTGAAAGTGATCGCGTCGTTCGCAAAGCCGCGGGCGCTCGAAGCAGACGAGATCGAAGCCTTGATTCGCGCATATGGCGACATGGCAGCTCGGGCCGAGAAGGCCGGATTCGATGGCGTACAAATCCACTTCGCGCATGGGTACCTCGGAAGCCAGTTTCTGTCTCCGCTGACGAATCTTCGCACCGACCAATGGGGTGGCTCGATCGAGAATCGCGCTCGGTTCCTGCTCGAGTCGATTCGGGCGGTGCGTCGAGAGACATCGCCGGGGTTCGCGGTTTCGGTCAAGCTCAACTCGTCGGACTTTCAGCGCGGCGGATTCTCCCACGAGGAGTCGATCGAAGTCGCGCGCCTGCTGGACGCCGAAGGGATTGACTTGCTGGAAATCTCAGGCGGCAACTACGAGAGCCCGGCACTTCTGCTGGGCGTGGACGACGAGAGAGCCGAAAGCACCAAGGCGCGCGAAGCCTATTTCTTCAAGTATGCAGCCGGGATTCGCGAGGCTTTCAAGGCGCCGCTCATGCTGACCGGAGGCCTGCGCTCGGCGTCGGTGATGCGTGAGGTGCTGCAGAGCGGCTCGATCGACGTGATCGGGCTGGCCCGTCCGCTCGCGGTGGACCCAGATTTCGCGGCGAAGCTCATCACTGGTGACAGTTCGATCGTGTCGCCGGTCAAGCCGGTACGCTTCATCAACAAGCAGATTAGCGCGATGGCCGAGGCCGGATACCACGGGGCGCAGATCGAGCGCATGGGCGACGGAAGAGAACCGAACGCGAATCTCTCCCCATTTCGCGCGACTACGCACTACCTCGGCGCGCAGATGGCGGGTGCTTTTCGCTTGATGCGCAGACCGGCGTTGCCGAAACAACTGCTAGCTGAATCCTAGCGACGGGTGGTCCTCGCGGTCTGCCGCCGAAATGCCGAATCGATGAGCTAGAAGTCGTGCGTGAGGATCGCCTCGGCTCGCCGAACGATTTCGCGGCCGTAGTCGGTCCAGGCTCCCTGACCCCAGTAGCGGAAGCAGCTGGTTTGCGTGCAGAGCAGGTGAAAGAGCGCCTTGCGGTAGCGTGGGTCGCGGGTCGGTATCCCAGCGTTCAAGACCTTCTCGTTGAATAGGGCACTGACCTTCTCCATCGGGCCGAGCAGATTCTCGTAGCCCCTGATCCAGGAGATGTCGTTGGTCCAACTGCCGCCGTCCATGTGAAAGGAGTCGTCCTCTCGTTTGAGCTCTTGGATCGCATTGGCGAGGCGCTCTGACCCCGCTCCCGCCTCGAGTCGATCCCAGATTCGCTTCTGATGGATCGGCTGCAGGGACGGTAAATCCTGCTCGGAGATGCCGGAGGCGAACAGGGACTGGAGATACTCTGTGACGTTGACGAGCGGCACGTCGGTCCCGGAACACTCCCGGACTACCTCGAGGTACTTGGACGGAAACTCGTTCATCATCACGCCGCCGTTTTCTCCGTCGGCAATCTGCGTGACCAGTGGAGGAACGCTCTTGCCCGCCAGCTCGGTTCTGCCGAGATTCTTGGCCTCGTAGTAGGGCTGCATCTGCGCCACCAGCTTCGTATCGCTCCCCTGAGTCTTGATGATCGCGATGATCTCGGCTGTCTCTCCCGCAGCGTTACGGCAGACCAGACGGTGCGGGATGTGCTTGTGCCCCGGCCCGGCCCCGGTTTCGGGCAACTCGACCGTGTGCTCCTGCACTAGAACCCAGTCGTAGCCGCATTCCTTGAGCGTGCGCACGAACTCGTAGGCCACGTCCGGGTGATTCGGCAAGGCCATCTCCGACGGCGAGAAGCCGCGCAGGCGTTTGAGCGCTTCGATGCCGAAGATGGCGGCGAAGTGATGTTGAAAGGCCAGCACGTGTAGGCGGAAATCCTGGGCTGGTGTCGAGGGCGCGACCGCGTGGCCCCAGGGACAACCGAGCCACTCTACACTGTGACGGTAGGACGGGTCGCACGTGACGCCGCGGAGCGCGTCGATCACGTCGCTTCGACCCATCTGGCGCAGGCCGTACAGCAACTGACCCGAATACTCGAGCATCACGCGTGGTTGCTTGCCCTCCTCGATGAGCTGCGGGATGAGCTCGCCCATTCGCTTGTAGCATCGGGCGAAGGGCTCGGCGTTGTGGTTGTCGCCGATGCCCGGGTTCTCCACCATGTGCTGGAGGTTGCCGATCAGCTTCGCGGTCGACAGCTCGGCCCCTCCGGCCGGAATCAGCGGCTGGTGCATGTGGAGCGCCACCGCGACGCAAGAGCGGGCCCCAGCGAAGTCCACATCGCTCTCGCTTGGAGGGACGGGCTCGCCCATCCTCGCTTGCGCGAGCCGTTGCTCTTCGCCGCAGATGTTGGGGAGGTCCCCGATGAATTCTGGAATCTCAGTCGTCAAGGTCCGCGGAACATAAGCCGCGTCCCTATGGGAGCGCCAACTTCGACTCACATCCAAGTCGATACGAGCTGTGCGGTCGGCTAAGCCTTGACGCTGGTGCGGCCGGGCACAGGTTTCTCCGCCCTGTTGGGAAAGGAGCCAAACATGAAGTCGGTAGCTCAGACCGTGCCGAGGATTCCCCGCGAGGACTGGACGTCCCATCCGCGCTTTCGGACGCAGGCGCTCCTGCTGGGCTCACACTCGAACTTCCGAAGGGTGAGCCGGTACCTGGTCGACAAGGCGTTGGCGGAGGAGTTCGTGGGGCTGCATTCGCTGTTCGACCGCTGGATTGCGGCCATGAGGAGCCACGAGGCGTACGAGGAGCGCAAGCTCTACCCGTACCTCGAGTACCGCTGGGGCGTGTCCTTGGACGAAGCGCGAACCGGCCACGAAGAGCTGCACGCACGGGCGGATGGCGTCGTCGAAGCCTTCCGTTCCTTGGCACAGCCAGCGAGGGCCCGCGAGGAGACCGAGCCCTCCTCTGAAAACCTCGTGTTGGCGGCTCTCGAGGCGCACGACCGAACGCTCGACGCTCACCTCGACGTAGAAGAGGAGGCCGTCGTCCCGCTGCTGCTCGAGCTCTCGTCCGAGGAGTTTGATCGCTACTACCGGAGTCCGCTCTGGATGCTGATCCCCGAGACGGCACGCTAGCCGGCTGGCTCGGCTACTCGACGATCACTTCGCAGGTGTCGCTGCAGCCGGAGCCCTGTTCGCCGTTCTGTTCGCCGGCGTCGCAGGATTCGTTGAGCTCCGGCTGACGGATGCCATCGCCGCAGAACGGACCGGTCGTGCAGTCCGGGTTGCAACCGTTGACACCACCGAGGTTCTCTCCGTCGTCGCAGTCCTCGAACGGCGCCTGAACGATGGCGTCGCCGCAATGCGGGCCGAGGCCTGTGCATGACCCGTTGCAGTGTCCGTACTCGCCGGTGTTCTCTTCGCTGCCGTCGTCGCAGAACTCGAATCGAGTGCGAATCCCATCGCCGCAGGTGTCACTGCATTCGGAACGCTCGGTGACGAACCCGTCGAGCGTCAGTCTGAAATTGGACTGAGTGACGTGACGTTCGGCATGAAAGATGGAGACCTCGTATACCTTGCCGACTTGAAGACCGAGGGCTGCGATGCAGGCGTCGACGATGGCCTGGCGGGCCGGGTTGTCGTCGACCGCCGCAGGGTTGAAGCTCATCACCCCATCGACGGCGGCGTGAATGCCACCGATGTCCATGCAGAGGCGGCCGTCCACGAACACCCATAGGTCATCGTCCCCTTCGAAGCGAAGCACTTCGTCGCCTTGGTAGACGAAGAAGTAGTGCACCTCCGTGGTGAAGCCGAAGTTGTGTCCGTTGGACATCGGGAGCTCTTGCAGGGGCGGAGCCTCCAACTCCCAGCCGTCGTCGTCGAGTGGGAAAAACGAGGCGCTGGAGAACTCGTAGCGATTCGGAAATCCTGGATTCGGCCGTGTCAGAACGAGCTCTTGGACGACTTCGATGTTGCCGTCCGCGACGAGAGTGGGGCTCGTCCGATACCATGCTGCAAACGAGGTGCTGTCTTGCGGCCAGCCTCCTGTGCCAACTCCGGCTCCGCTGGCGTTGAACACGGGCTTGCCTTCTGCGTCGAGCTGGTCGGTGGTGATTCCGAGGTGTGTGCCCGTCCCGGGCGGGTTGAAGTCGGGGTTGAATGTGGGTTCGACGTTGTCGCCGCTCTGGCGGCTTCGGAAGTCCCGATAGATCACAGGAACGACCAACTCCTCCGGAAGCTCCAATTCCACCGTGGTGCAGGTGAAGCCGTCCTCGATTTCGCAGGTTGCGGAACATCCATCGCCGCCCACGGTGTTTCCGTCGTCGCAGGCTTCGTCGCTACCCGGAAGGATGACGCCGTCGCCGCACACCGATTGGCAATCGCCACCGGAGCAGTCTGGCTCGTTGTTGCAAGAGGGGTCGCAGCCATCGAAGGGGGTGACGTTTCCATCGTCGCACTGCTCGGTACCCTCGACTTGGTTGTCTCCGCAGCTGGTGGCCTCGCAAGGCTCACCTGGCGTGTCGCACTTGAACCCGTCTTCGAGCTGGCAGCTCGCGGAGCAACCGTCCGTGACTGCGTTGCCGTCGTCACATTGCTCGAAGCCCGCGACCAGGCCATCGCCGCATTCCGCCGCACTGCAAGCGACGCCGGGCTGTAGGCAGACCCAGCCCGCCTCGAGCTCGCAGGTCGCGCTGCAGCCGTCCGAGGAGTTACTGTTGTTGTCGTCGCATTGCTCTGGCGGATCGATGCGAGAATCGCCGCAGACCAGCGGTGCACAGGCGGCACCTGGGATGGGGCAGCGAAAACCCTCCTCGACCATCATGCAGTCCGCCGCACAGCCGTCTCCGCTTCGCCGGTTCCCATCGTCGCAGGCTTCAATCGCCTGGCGCTCGCTGTCTCCGCACTCGTCCCCTGGGTCGACGCCGCCGCTTCCCCCATCACCTCCATTGCCCGAATCGCCAGCGACGCCGCCGTCGCCACCGACTCCGCCGATGCCGCCGTCGCCGCCGTCGCTTCCCCCATCACCGCCATTGCCCGAATCGCCAGCGACGCCGCCGTCGCCACCGACTCCAGCGATGCCGCCGTCGCCCCCAGTGCCTCCAGTTCGACCGCCCCCGCCCACGGTCCCGTCGCCGCTGTCACCGGAGCAGGCAAGCAGCCCGCCCAAGGCGATGAAAAGAGTCAGACTGAACAAGCGAATATGATAAGAGCGCATTCTTACAGTATGAATGCGGTGCAGGCTTCACGCCACTCGGTCTGTGAGTCCTCCAACCTGCTGTGATCATTCCGGATCAGGGCTCATGTGAGAAAGCCAACAAATAACTGGGCAAATCAACCCAGGTTGAGATCTGGGGATCCGGGTCTCAGACCTTGATGACGACTTTTCCTCGGGCGTGTCCGTCTTCGAGATAGCGGATGGCGTCGGGGGCCTCGCGCAGCGGGTACGTTCGGTCGATGACCGGGGTGACCTTGCCCGATTCGATGAGCTCCTTGAGGACGAGAAGGTCTTCTTTGTTTTCCACCGAGATGAAGTTGCGCAGGTTGTGGCGCACGAAGGGCGACAGGATCAGCGCACGGACCTGACGATCGGTGCCTCCGAGCCAGGGACCGCCCCCTTCCCCGCCGACGATGACGAGCGTCCCCTCGGGGGTGAGGGCGCTCCGGAGAAGTGACAGCGAGCGGTTCCCGGCGATGTCGAGGATGAGATCATAGCGTTGCCCCATCTGTGAGAAGTCGTCGCGCGTGTAGTCGATCACATGGTCTGCGCCGATGGAGCGAACCAGCTCCAGCTTCGTCGTGCTGCAGACGCCGGTCACCTGCGCGCCGAACGCCTTGGCGAGTTGCACCGCGAATGTGCCCACCCCTCCTGAGGCACCCACGATCAGGACCTTCTGCCCTGCGCGCACCTCTCCGCTGTCACGAAGGGCATGCAGGGCAGTACAGGCGGAGACAGGCACGGCCGCTGCCTGCTCAAAGCTGAGATTTGCTGGCTTGAGCGCCAACTTGTCTTCTGTGGCGCGTGCATACTCGGCGAAAGAGCCGTTACAGGTACCGAAGACTTCGTCGCCGACTTCGAACTGCGTCACGTTCTCGCCAACCGCCTCGACTCGCCCAGCGACATCCATGCCGCGAACAGGGGTCTTGGGCGCGCGGAGCCCGAAGCCCAGGCGAACGAGGTACGGCAGCCCCGTCATCAGGTGCCAGACGCCCGGATCGACGCCAGCGGCGAGAACGCGCACGAGCACATCGTCGTCCCCGAGCTCTGGCCTGTCGATGTCCTGGAGCCGGAGGACGTCCACGGAGCCGTATCTGTCTTGGACGATTGCCTTCATCCTGTCCTCCCTGCTCGTGTGCTCGCTGGACCTGGACTGCAAGGGGCATCCAAGCTGGGAGTGTTCTGCGGGATCCGAGCTAGTTGCTGAGCGCGAGGCGGATGGACCAGGGGCCACCGTCGGCGGGCGCGAAGAAAAGCGTGCCGCCGAACCAGGGCACCGACTCGACATCGCCGAGCCCGCTGGCCTGGACTTCAACGGACGAGGCGTCGTCGGTCGGGACGAATACCTCGAGGCGATTGCCGGCTGCGGCATCGTCACCGCTCGCCGTGAGCTCCGTGTCGTCCTGCGCCCAGTCGACCGCGGTCAGCGCACCGGGGGCGAAGCGCACGGTCATCCTGCGCAGCACGTCGGTCAGCGCAGTCCGTGGGCCGTCGATCGTATTGGTCTCGCAGTCCACCTCGAAGAAGCCCCAGACTTCGGGCACCAGGCCGTCGCGCGCGGCCCCGTATTTGTGCGCGTCACCGCAGGCTTCTCGCCAGGTCCACATGGTCCCACCGAAGAGGTAGCTGTCTTGCTCGCCGAGGTGCCGCTCGAAATAGTCGTCCTCAGGGTCCGCCGCGCGCGCGGGGCCGCTGCCCCACTCACTGGTGACGACCGGCGCGCCCTTGTAGAGGCGGGGGCTGTCGTCGGCCGCTCGCACAAAGCCCTCCTCGACTGTGCCTGGGTCGATCCCGCCTTGATAGATATGCGGCGAGTACACGACTTGATCGTCGTGCTCGAACGCGGGCGGCGCAGGCAATCCGACAGCGTTCCACAGGATGCTCGGCTCGAAGAAGAAGAGCCGCCTTGGTGCGCCGACGGCGGTTTCCGCGGCACGCATTTCCGCAAGGCAGTCTTCGTAGAACTCGACGAGCTGCGTTTGTTGGCCGACGGTGAATGCGTTCGGCTCGTTCATGACGTCGTAGCCCGCCACGGAGTCGTCGTTCGCGAATCGCGCAACGAGGTGTCCGAACATCTCCGCGTAGCGCGTACGAATGCCGACGCCACCCGGCCCCTCGACGTTATCGAAGAACGACTCCCAAGATGCTTGGACCGCAGGAACGAGCTCGCGCTCTCCACTCTCACAGCGGGGCTCCCCCTGATCGAAGGTCGCCCAGTCAGGCGCGCCGTCCCATCCGCCGGCTGGACGGGTCCCCTCTGGGCACATTTCATCGGGTGGCGCCACGAGTGACGGGCCCCAGGCATCCTGGTGCAGGTCGAGCAGGGTGTACACCCCTCGCTCGCGAAGCATCGCGACGGATGCCGCGTACTCGTCTAGATACGCTTCATCATACACGCCTGGCTCGGGCTCGACGCGCGACCAACTCAAGAGCAAGCGCACCATGTTCCAGCCCATCGCCGCAACCATGTCGGCGTCTTCTTCGGTGAACGGGTACGTGGTGAATAGCTCTTCGTCGTACTGCCAGTACTCGACGTGCGCGTTGACGTTGATTCCGCGGAGCAGGACTTCGCGACCCTTGGCATCGACGATACGGCCGACGTCGCTTGCGTCTGGGACAGCACGAAGCGAGGGAAGAGGATCACTTGGAGCAGGTGGGCCGGAGGCGGTTCTCGGGTCGGAGCTGCTGCATCCGAGAGAGGTCAGCAAGATGAGAGAAAGAAGGTGTCGAACAGGTGTTGAAAAAAGCATATTGACTCAAAAGGGTTTGGAGAATGGGGCGGCCTTACCAGATCGGCGCGCTCAGGGCACATCCGCCCTCTAGACGTCGAGGGCGTCTCTCCAGCTGGCCTCGTTGAAGCCGACCAGGGCGAAGCCTTCGCCGAGCAGAAGCGGCCGCTTGATGAGCTTCCCGTCCGCGGCTAGCGCGGTCAGCGCTTCGTCCTCGCTCATCGTCTCGAGCTTCTCTTTGAAGCCACCGTTTCGATAGCTCTGACCGGAGGTATTGAAGAGCTTGCGGAGAGGCAGGCCGGAGAGCTTGTGCGCCTTTTTCAGGGCCGACTTCGATGGCGGGGTTTCCACGATGTCCTTGGCCCTGAAGTCGACACCGGACGCCTCGAGGAACTTCAATGCCTTCCGGCAGGTGCTGCAGTTTGGGTACTGATAGACGAGCATGCCGAGGCATACCGCGCTCTGTAGAGGCTGCCAGCGGTCCATGCGATCAGCGACGTCGAGCCTGGCCTGCGTTTTCTGGACACGGCGGGCTGTTTGGCCGAGGCATGATCCGATGGGAGCGGCGGGATGAACCAGCTTAGACTGCTGAGCACGCGGCGCTTCTCTGCTTTCTTCGCGACGCAATTCCTCGGAACGTTCAACGACAACCTGTTCCGAACCGCCCTGATCGTCGCCGTCGTCTACCACTCGGTAACCCTCGCGCAAATGTCGACGCAGGTCACCATCGCGCTGAGCGCGGTGCTCTTCATCGTGCCGTACTTCTTGTTCTCCCCGCTCGCCGGACAGCTCGCCGACCGGAGTTCCAAGACCTCGTTCATCCGATGGATCAAGGTCGCGGAGCTGCTCGTCGTGTCTTTGGCGGCGCTTGGCTTCTGGTTCGACGTCTTGCCGCTTCTCTTGATCGCGTTGTTCCTGATGGGGGCGCAATCCACGCTCTTCGAGACGGCGAAGTACAGCGTTCTTCCCGAGCTGCTCACCAGGCCCGAGCTCAGCGCGGGAAATGGACTCGTTGCCGCTTCTACGTTCCTCGCCATCTTGCTTGGCACGGTCGCGGGCGGCTTCCTCGGGCAGACTCGGATCGAGATTGTGGCGATGGTCGCAATTGCTGTGGCGACGCTCGGTGTCGTCGCGAGCCTTGGCATGCCTCGAACCGAGCCGGCAGACCCCTCGCTGGAGCTTACCCGTAATCCACTCGCGGCCGCCCTCGAGATTCACCGGCTGCTCAAAGCCAACCGAACTGTGTACCTCTCGGCGCTCGGCATCGCCTGGCTTTGGTTTCTCGGGGGGAGCTTCATGACCTTGGTCCCGAGCTTCGGGAGCGACGTTCTTGCGGGGAGCGAGGCGCTGATCGCGCTGCTCACCTCGGTGTTTTGCATCGGCGTGGCCGTGGGCTCGCTGCTCTGCGACCGGTTCGGCCGGGGCAAGCTCGAGCTCGGTCTGGTGCCTTTGGGTTCGATCGGCCTGACCCTGACTTCGCTCGACCTCTACTTTGCGACCGAATCGTTTCAGGCTGGCGCCGGGAGCCTTCTTGGGGTCGAGGCGTTCATGGCTGCCCCAGGCTCGCGAAGAGTCCTTTTCGACGTATTGTTGCTCGCGATGTTTGGCGGCCTCTTCTCGGTCCCGCTCTACACGCTCATCCAAGTCCGCTCCGCCCCCGCGCTCCGGTCACGGGTCATCACCGGCAGCAACATCCTGAACGCGCTCTTCATCGTTCTCTCTTCACTGATGCTGCTGGCCCTCCCCGAGCTCAGCGTGACGATTCCCCAGACGTTTCTGATCCTGGCCCTGCTCAGCGCTCTGGTGTCCGCATACATCTACACGGTGATTCCCGAGTTCCTACTGCGATTCGTCGCCTGGCTGCTCGCGAACCTGATGTACCGGATTCGGGTCGTCGGACGTGAGAACCTGCCGGAGGAGGGCGCCGCGATCGTTGCCGCGAACCACGTGACCTACATCGACTGGTTGGTGATCAGCAGCGTCTACCAGCGGCCCATGCGCTTCGTCATGCACCAGGATTTCCTCGATCTTCCGCTGGTCGGCTGGGCGTTCCGCGATGCGAAGGTCATTCCGATCGCTTCACGACGAGAGAACCCGAAGGCCCTCGAGCAGGCATTCGAACGGATTTCCGAAGAGCTCGAAGACGGCAATGTCGTGTGCATCTTCCCTGAGGGCGAGCTCACCCGAGACGGAAAGCTAGGCTCGATCAAGCCCGGCATCCTCAAGACGCTCGAAACGCATCCGGTTCCGGTGGTGCCGGTCCGGCTCGACGGTTTCTGGGGCAGCTTCTTCAGCAGGAAAGACAACCTGGCCCTGCGAAAGCCGTTTCGTAGATTCTGGTCCCGAGTCACCCTCACCGTTCATCCGCCGCTGGCGCCCGACGAGGTAACGCTCGACGCGCTCAGGACCCGCCTGGTGACGCAAGAAGATGTCGGCACTTAGCTGCGGCTCGAAGCAACTCGAACCGGTCAGTTGCAGTGACTGGGGCCGTTTTCGCGGCTGCCGATGTCTGGCTTCGTGCCGTTGAAGTTGCCGGCGGCCGTGCCGTTGAGGTCGTATCTGAGAAGGTCGTCGCCGCCGTCGATCAGCGTCGATGGCGCGCCAAGACAGTAGAGGTTCTCGTCTCCGACCGTGGTGCTCGAATAGAGCGGGTCGACACTGTACTCCCAGAGCAATCCCAGGGGCAGACAGGCGCACGCGTCGCACTCAAACCCGCCACAGGCCCCACTCGCGTTGTCGAAGTCGTTGTTGCCGTACATCGGCCCGGATGACAGGGGCGCCGTGCACGTCGGGCTGAGCTCGAAGGTGACGGCTTGGGAGGCGTCTAGCCCGAACTCGGCGTTGCCGGTGACGTTGTTGTTCCGAAGGCAAATGCCGCTGGACGGTTCGCCGAAAAAATCGAGACCTGAACCGCCATTGTCGGCGACTGTATTGTGGTCGATGAAGAGATCGCTCGAATTGCGGATTTGCACACCGTCCATCGCGTTGAGCGCCACCGTGTTGCCTGAAACCACGGCACCCGCCGAGTCTCTCACGATGATGCCCCCTCTTTCGTTGCCCTGCCCGTCCAAACCGCCGGTGATGACGTTGTTCAGGAGCTGGACGTTGTTTCCAACGTTGATGTAGATCCCGCGCCTTTCGAATCCTTCGATCTCACAGTTCTGTACCACGTTGTCGTCATCCTTGACCTCGATGATGCTTCGGGCGTTAGAGACGTTCAGGACACGCACGCCGTCGATCAGATTGTTCTTGCTCTCGAGCTTGAAGACGGTTCGATCAGTTCCAGGACCTGTACCCGGAGAGTTGACCGTCAGAGTGCCACCGGCGACTTGCCGAATGGTGACTCCCTCATCGTCGGTGAAGGCTTCCGGAGTGTCGGCAGCTATCGTGAGGTCGCGGAGAACGATGTAGTCGTGGCCGACGTTGCCGTTCGCTGCTTCGATCACGGTGCCATACTCCGCCTCGCTGCTTGCCACGAGACACTCGGAGCTGTTGTCGCTTGGGTTGGTCCCGCAGAAAACCTCGAAGCAGTCGACGTGAGGGCCTCCGTCCGAATTCGTCGTGCAGTCTTCATCACAGGTCGGAACGGAGTCGTCACAGTCGGTGTCGATGCAGTAGCCATCGTCGTCGAGATCGGTGCACACGAATGCGCATCG
>Ga0316189_10005902_pt1 | contig 11741 bp, 11 predicted proteins | sample LowCovwburrow_MG_FD_204930 | JGI IMG/M metagenome (GOLD analysis project Ga0316189, IMG submission 204930) | Coastal sediment microbial communities from Maine, United States - Lowes Cove worm burrow | ecosystem: Environmental > Aquatic > Marine > Coastal > Sediment | place: USA: Maine... | reverse complement strand
GTAACTAATTTGACTTTAGGCCAGTTACTTCAAAGTATGGACCGCCCTGAGGAAGCGGCCGTGCTTTATTGTAGGGCGTGGGATCAGATCAGTAAAGTTCAATCGACCAGTATCGTGCAAGCTAGGGCTAGATATGCCAGCGCTCTAATCGACTTAAAACAGTTCGAAGAAGCGGAAGGAATTCTCATAGCTTGTAAACGAGATATTGAAGGGATAACGCACCCCATGCGGGAGTTGCCGACTCAGAACCTAATCAGGCTGTATCAGGCTTGGGGAAAACCGAAAAAGGCAGAGGACCTTTCATCCACCCTCGTGGAAGGAAAGTGATTGGAGTTCGTCTAGAAAAATATATACAACCTGCCCCCCTGGTATATGAATACCGGTTTCGTTTTTCTGGCCGGATCTGTTATTATGTGAAGGCGATTACATAACATCATTAAATAAAGCACTTATGGGCTTTTGTGATGTTTGGCACAGGGCTTGCTATATAGAGGGTGACAGTACGATTGACACGATCGTGCCAAGAGATTAGCCAAATACGAGGTACATATGAAAGAAACCCATTTTAACATCCGAGTGGTGAGCACATCCATGCTGACTCGGTGCGTAGAATCAACTGAATTTTGGATTTCTAAAAAATAATTTGAAGTTTTTTGACCCATTGCTCCAATCCAATCGCATATAGATGTGAGGACGGGTTGGACGGACCATTCAATACCGGCTTCTACCATCTCAATGATGGTTGGTTCATTCAGAGGTAAAAATCAATGACTTCTTATTTAAATCACAACGAATTCCCAAATGCTGGTAATGACGAAGATGGGGCGAATCACCTGGGCTTCAAGCTCGGAGTCCACCCCTGAAAGAGAATACGCTCGATGATGTATATGTAATCCCAAATCACTCCCATATCCAATGAGTCGGACAGACCAGATGCGTCAAGGTCGCTTCTGAAAAGCCTTATGACCTGACTCCGACTCCCCGGTTAATCGTTTCACTCGTTCCTCTACAAGCGGCTTTTTTTGTCGGCCTGGCTGGCGTTTGTGTGTGCGCCTCCATGACGAATCTTGGAGAAATACGACTTCTCCCATGATGGGCTTCTGTCCCGAAACTAGCGTGAAGGAGGATGCTCGACGGGTGTGTGTGTTGATATAGAGAAGGTGAATTATGACTGTGAAGGTTTGTACGACTACTAAAAATATGTTCCAAAAATTGAATAAAACAATCAAGACAGCAGTGTGTGTGCTTGTCTTTGGGTTCCAAATGGTTTTCGCCCAAACTGATGCGCTGGAGACAACGCGAATGGCCGTTGACGGAGAAGGCCGAATCGTTCTGACCGATGGAAGCAAAAATCGTGTCCGTGTCCGTCGTTTCGATGAAGCTTGGACGTCCATGGGCAACTGGAATCTGGTTTCCACGGCTGGTGTGGCCGTTACGGGAATCGCGGTTGATGGCGATGACTTGGTTCTTGTTGCCGGTTGGTTCCGTGGCGAGCTGGAACTCGACGGTCGGGTTCTGATCTCTGCTGGTGCCGAAGACATGTTCTTCTTGCTTCTCGATTTGGACGGAAACGTTGTTGCTTTCGAAGGCCTGGGTGGCCCTAAAGGGGAACGCCCGCTACGAGTGGCTCTGGACGTTTACGGTGAGTTCCGGGTTCAAGGGATGGTGGACATTGGCCGGGACGGTCGGATGAGCTTGTTCACACTTGGCTTGGGCGTTAATGGTGAAGTTCTTGATCTGAACATGATCGATGGCCCAGATGGCCGGCCCTTGGAGATAGGCTCTGGGAAGAGCGACACCAAAATCGTTCTCGACGAAGAGAACCCCGAAGGCCTCATCGAAGGACAGACCGACGAAGAGAACCCCGAAGGCCTCATCGAAGGACAGACCGACGAAGAGAACCCTGAAGGAATCTAAGCCACCAAGCTCAAATTCCTAACAAGTATCAATCAGCCCGCGCATGAATCTTCATGCGCGGGCCTCAATCTTGACCTTCACGTCGAGCCGCCGAGATCGGCGGGTTTCGCCACACACGGAACCCGTCGGTCGAGGCAACTCGATGTGCCAAGAATCCCGCACCGGTCCGCAACGACTGGCAGCGGGATTTTCTGTTTACCAAACCGCCGGTCCGATGAACTTCTTGATTATCTGCCACTCGCGTTTGACCTTGTTTATGTCCCAGCCGATATCCTCGGAAATTTTTTGGAGCGAGTGGCCCGGAACCAATTTCTGATAGGCGATCTTGGCCATGGTCGGGTCAAGACGCGCCATCTTCTCGATGGCTTCCTTGATTGCCAACAGCCGCAGCAGATCGACATCCTTGTCTTGGAACTCGTGGATATGGTCCTGGTTAAGACCATCCATGCCGATTTTGTCCTTCCCGGTTGGACGCCGCACCCAGCCACGGGCATGGTCGATGAGTATCTGATTCATGGCCCGCGCCGCACTGCGCCGAAAATGCTCATGGTCCTTCCACGGGTTGGCGTTGGCCATTTTTAATTTAAGATAGAGTTTGTTGACCAGATCCCCCGTCTGTAGGGTGTGTCCGGCCCGTTCATTGAGGAACTTGAAATGGGCTATTTGTTTGAGATCTTCGTGAAGCAGGACAAACAGCTCGTCATAGGCTTCGCTGCTTCCTTCCTGCCACTTGCGCAGTAAATCATTGAGATAAACTTCGTCCGATCCGGCTTCGAGATGCGACCCGTTTTCTTTCATTCACTTTCCCTCACTGGCAAATATAGTAATTTCGGATGCGGCGCGCAAAGAAAACTGGCAATGCCAATGACAGACTGTCATTGCTGAAGATGTTCCCAATGAACCAACCATTTTGCGAGCCAAGTTCCTGGCCAAATCGCCAGGCACCCGTTGCCCCAACCACCCCATTCACTTAAACTAAGCGAAGTTCGGTGAGAAAACAGCACTAAAAAGCGAAATTTTCTCCAAAAACACGAAAAACCGCGTTGCGACAGCTAATAATAGCCAGGGGAGTCAGTGTGACCCATCAAAAAGCCTATGGTCAGTTCTACATCTGCCGGGTTCCTTCCGATTGGGACCAGCTCACCCTGGCCACTGCCCGACAACTCGGTCAGGTAAGCCTGCTGGTTGCAGACAACAACGAAACAGCCCATGCTTGCAACCGTCATTTGGGAAACGAGGTAGAAACCAGATCCGATCTTGACGACCTTGCGCGGGTGGAGCTATGCCTGGCCCGACTGGCGAAAGGCCAGGACATCGCCTGGCTGGATACGGGCCCCGATCTCTCCGAACCGGGGCAGGCATTGTTGGGAAAAGTAACGACGGCGGGTTTCCCAGTGGTGCCCCTGATGGGCGCCGCACCATCCTGGACCCTGCTCCAGCTATTCCCCTTCCACGAATCCCGAACACGGGTTCTGCGCCTGGGCTCTGCCTTCAACAAGGGTCACCGAGCCGCGCTTAACGCTTATCGCGGCTCACCCGAGCCCCTTTTGGTCAGCCTGGAAGCAAGGCACCTGGCCACTTTCCTAACCTATTGCAGGGAAACATTGTCAGACCGCAAAGCGGTGCTGTTGACCGCCGTGGACGGCCTGCTTCAGCGCGGTTCGCTCTCTGAGTTGGCCAGCCTCACCGTGCCAGCGACCAGGGACGGGGCAACCCTGCTGCTGGAAGGTCTAACCGCCGAATCAAGTCATGAAGTGACAGCTCTGATCGACGAGCTCGCCGAGCGGGGTCTGGCCTCGTCTGAGCTTGCACGAGAACTTGCAAGCCGCTTGGAAATACCCAAAGCCCATGCCTACAGATTGGTATTGGGCCACGACAGCGGGGCTACTCAGACACAAAGTGAAGAGAAACAAGTGATCCGGTTCACCATCAAGGGCCACCCCGATCTGCGCGGGACCCATGCAAAGACCCTTGAATTCAAACGCGGAGAATCGCTCTCGCAGCGAGAAACCTGCGTGATAGGCATCGGCGCCGACTGGTTGCCTGAAACGGTGAAGCGCCTGCGCGGCCGTCTACTGGTGACCATTAGCCATGGCGAGACAGAGGACCGTTTTCAGGCAGAGGTGTGCCGCAGTTATAACGCACGAGACGTAATGGTTTTTCGCAAAAGCGGGAAACAAAGTCAGGTAACCCTGGGCATCCATAGCAGCAAGGGCGCGGCAGATATGGACCGCACACTGATTAAAGAACTGGCAGACAAAAACGCGACCGCAGAGGTGACCATCACAACGCTAGATTCCCAATGAGCAGACCTGTTCATGGGTCGGCAACACACTGCCAGTCCGCGATGTTGCGTTGTTCGCTGTCGATACCGATGCCCAAAAGGAAAACGGCCTTGCCTCTCAGTCGGTAGGCATCGGCATAATCCCGTGCTTTGATCTGATCAGGGACTTCCTGAGCACGGCCCAGCTTGAATTCGGTAACGTAGAAGCGATCTTCGGTTTCAATTACCGCGTCGATTCGACCCTTGTTGGTCTGGATTTCGCACGCCAGATCCACGCCCAACAAGGAGAGCACCAGGTAGATCACGGTGTGGTAGTAGGCCTCTCGATCAGCAATAAAAATATTGTCGGGGATGGCCGCAAATAAGTTTTGGATTCCCTGGCAGAATGCTTCGATATCCCCTGCGCTCAGGCTCCGGCCGATGCGACTGGCCGCCACCCCCAATTGGCCTGGTTTTTTATCGGTAAAATTGGCCAGCAGATAGATCAAGAACGAGCGTTTTACCTCAAAATTAGGGTAGCCCATGCGGTAGGTTGTGCCATTTGCTGTTTTGCATACTTCTTTGATGGTCAGATAACCCGTCTGGAAGAGCAAGGCTATCGGATCAAGGTGCTCGGGTTCGAAACCATCCATGGAAAACTCTTCGATTTCCATATTGGCAAGCTCGGGAATAGCGACCTGTTCCGATCTCAGGCATTCGATCAGGAACCGGGGCGTGCCCGTGGAAAACCAGAAAGGAGCAAAACGTTTCTGATCCAGCAGGTTCAGTAGCGAGACGGGGTTGGTGACCCGAGTTATACCATCCCATGAGTAGCCGTCGTACCAGGTTTTGATGCGGGTGCGCAAAGCAACTCCAGAGAATCCGTCGATCTCCTGATCCAGATAGGCAGCGAAGTGATCTAATTCGGAATCCGTGTAACCCGCTACACCGGCATAGTCGGGGTGAAGCGTCAGGTCGGTGAGGTTGTTCAACTCGGAGAAGAGTGAGACGCGGGTGAACTTAGAGACTCCGGTCATAAACAGGAATTCCAGTTTCTTCTCGACGCTTTTGAGAACCGCATAAAAATTGGCCAGGAACTTCTTATTGGCTTCGGCGCGCATCTTGTCGGTGATGTGATCTAAAATCGGTTTATCGTATTCGTCGATCAGGACCACTACCCGATCTCGTTCGGCCAGCTTCAGGATCAACTCGCGAAAGAGGTTTGCGCAACCCTCGCTACTGAGTTTCAAGCCGTGGCGTTGCGCCTGCTCTTTTAATCGCTGACCGATATCCCGTTCCAACACCTGTTCGCTTTCGCTGCGAATGCCCAATAAATCGAGTCGGATGACCGGGTGCGCTTTGAAATTCCAACGATCGGCGATATACAGACCCTGGAAGAGTTCGCGACGACCGGCAAACAAGGCCTCGAAGGTACTCAGGAGCACCGATTTCCCAAATCTCCGTGGTCGTGAAAGGAAGTTGAGCTTGCTTTCGCTAACCAGACGGTAGACATACTCCGTTTTGTCCACATAGAGGTAGTCTTTCTCAATTAGTTCCGCGAAATCCTGGATACCCAGGGGTAGTTTCTTACGTGTGCTCATGGATAATGCCCCGTCTTCTCAATGATAGCACAGCCATCGCTTTCCAGGGGTCCGACGAACGGGGACGAGGCATAACACACCGACACCGCCTAAAGATGTGGACTGGTCTGAACCCTGAAAGGAAAATGGGCATTAACCCAGCCGTTAATGCCCATGCCGTTTCAAATTGGGGCCGTGAATACCAACAACCCCATTTTGTCCTTTCTTCGTTAGCTCGCTTTCAGGTTGGCGATGACCGTGTTACCCGCCACTTCGGTGGAGACCGCTTTGCCTTTCGCGGCCAGATCTGGCGTGAGCACAGCCTCTTCAATCGCCTTGTCTACCGCAGCTTCCACGGCAAGCGCTTCCGTCTCCAGGTCCAGGGAGTGGCGCAACATCATGGCCACACTCAGGATGATGGCGTAGGGGTTGGCGATGCTCTTGCCAACAATATCAGGTGCCGAACCGTGGATCGGCTCGTACAAGCCCCATTTCCCCGAACTCAGGGAAGCCGACGGCAACAAGCCCATGGAACCGGCAAGAACACTGGCTTCATCTGTCAGAATATCACCGAACATGTTCTCTGTTACCAGAACGTCGATGTCTGCCGGTCGGCAAACCAGGTTCATGGCAGCCGCATCGACCAACCAATGGCTCAACTCTATATCAGGATAGCGCTCGGCCATCATGCTGATGGTTGTCGCACGCCACAGACGAGACGTTTCCAACACATTGGCCTTGTCCACGGAAATCAACTTCCCTTTGCGTTTTTGGGCCAGTTCTGCGGCAATCTCCACGATGCGCTCCACCTCGCCCACCGAATAGGTGCATACATCGTAGGCCGTATCGCCCTCGCGGCGTTTCTCGCCGAAATAGATCCCGCCGGTCAACTCGCGGATCACCACAAAGTCAACGCCTTCCAGCAACTCTGGCTTCAAGGGCGAGGCCGAGGTCAGGGTGGGGTGAATGCGCACGGGCCGAATATTGGCAAACAGGCCCATTTCCTTGCGGATCTTGAGAAGACCCTGTTCGGGTCTGATGGCTGCATTCGGGTCGTCCCATTTCGGTCCGCCCACCGCGCCCAGAAGGGCCGCATCTGAATCACGGCAAATCTGGATGGTCTCATCCGGCAGAGGGTTGTTCACAGCGTCAATGGCGCAGCCACCGATCAAACCTTCCTTCAAGCTGAATTCGTGGCCAAACTTCTCGCCGACGGCTTCAACCATCCGGGTTGCGTAGGGCATAATCTCGGGTCCGATGCCGTCACCGGGTAATACTGCGATCGTTGCTTTCATATACGTGCCTCCTCAAATGCCTTGATGTCGTCCATTTGACTCAAGAGAAAATCTAATTGATCCATACCGTTGAGCAGACAGTAGCGGGCAAAGGGCTCAACTTCGAAGCTGACCGTGCTGCCGTCAGCGGCGGTTACCTTCTGCGTATCCAGGTCAATGGTCACTTCAGACCCGCCTTGGGCCATTAATTTTTGGTGGAAGGCTGCGTCTACCTCGAGGGGCAGAAAGCCATTTTTTAAGGAATTGCCGCGGAAGATATCCGCAATAGAGGTGCTGATCACCGCGCGAAAGCCATAGTCTAGCAATGCCCAGGGCGCGTGTTCCCGGCTGGAACCACACCCGAAATTATCGCCGGCTACCAGAATCTCGGCCCCTTTCGCCGCATCCTGATTCAAGATGCAGTCCGGGTCCACGGCGCCGTCCTTGTAGCGCCATGCGTAAAAGGCATTAACGCCCAGGCCCTTCTTGTCCGTGACCTTGAGGAAGCGAGCGGGAATGATGATATCCGTATCGATATTCGTATTGGGAACCACCACGGTCTTTGAGGTCAACTGATGAAACTCCAACATGATTAATTACCCCCTAACTGACGCGCATCGGAAACGACACCGTTGATTGCCGAAGCAGCCGCTGTCAAGGGGCTGGCCAGTACGGTTTTACTGCCCGCACCCTGGCGGCCCAAGAAATTTCGGTTGCTGGTGCTGACGACCAGTTCGCCCGGCTGGGCCAGGTCGCCATTCATGGCAATGCACATAGAACAACCCGGCTCGCGCCACTCGGCACCCGCAGCGAGAAAAATCTGGTCAAGCCCTTCTTTCTCGGCCTGGTCTTTGACTTCGAAGGAACCGGGCACCACCAGGGTGCGAACCCCGCTGGCCACCTTGCGATCCTTGAAAATAGCGGCGGCGGCGCGCAGGTCGGAAATGCGCGAGTTGGTGCAGCTTCCGATAAACACCATATCCACGTGCTGACCCAGCAGGGACTCGCCGGTTTTCAGGCCCATGTAGTTCAGAGCATGTTCTTCGGTCGCCGAGCCCTTCGGGTCGGGAATGGGTGCGCCGATGCCGATTGCCATGCCCGGATTGGTGCCGTAGGTCACCATCGGCTCCAGCTTCGAGACGTCCACGCTGATCTCTTTGTCGAAGACCGCGCCCTCGTCTGTGGGCAGGGTGCGCCACCTGGCCACTGCCTTGTCCCAGTCCTCGCCTTTGGGTGCGTACTGGCGACCCTTGATGTAGGCAAACGTTTTGTCGTCTGGGGCGATTAAACCCGCTCGGGCTCCGGCCTCGATCGACATGTTACAGACCGTCATGCGCTCATCCATGGTCAGAGCTTTAACCGCTTCACCGCGATACTCGAAGACCGCGCCAGTGCCGCCGCCGATGCCAACCTGAGCGATAATGCCCATGATCAGGTCTTTTGCCGTCACACCGGGTTGCAATTGACCCTCCACATTGATGGCGATGGTCTTGGGCTTGCGCTGCAGCAGGCATTGGGTCGCCATGACATGACCGACTTCGCTGGTGCCGATGCCAAAGGCCAGTGCGCCAAAAGCGCCGTGGGTGCTGGTGTGGCTGTCGCCGCAGACAATCGTCTGACCCGGCAGAGTCAGGCCGAGTTCCGGTCCAATAACGTGAACAATCCCCTGCTGTCTGCTGCCCAGAGCGTAGAGGGTCACTCCATGCTTTTCACAATTCGTCTCTAGCATGGCACATTGTTTCCTCGCCGAATCGTCTACGAAAGGGTAATTACCCTCTTCGTCCGGGCGCAGGGTTGGCGTGCCATGGTCCATGGTGGCGATGGTCAACTCTGGTCTTCTCACCGGTATTCCCTTTTCCTCGAGCATGGCGAATGCTTGGGGCGAAGTAACCTCGTGAATGAGTTGGCGATCGATATACAACACACCCGGATAATCGGTGGTCTCGGCTTTGACCATGTGTGCTTCCCAAATCTTATCGAAAAGGGTTTTTGGCATTTCGAATCCTCCCTTTTTTGGAGCCTGCTCCAAACATCTTTAAAAGTTGCGCTCTACCTCTATATACATATGAGCGAGGATAATTCATCAAACCTACCTTTTCGCTGCGGTCCCAAATATTGGGGCAGAACCCGGTGGCGAAAAGCTTTCCTACTCTATGCGATTGATGGGCTCCCGTCAAGGTTTCTCGCGTGCTGCAAGCCAGAGCGTTGTGTTGGCTATCCGAGAATTCTCTCCAGTAAGACACGCCTTCAAGCGCCCCCTGGTCTCACAATCTCAACACTCCTCCCCTTTCTTCTTTGCCCCTCTTCCGGTGGGGTTGCTTTTTGGCGCTGGGGTTTGAGAGAATGCCACAGGCCATATTTTGGAACCAGTTCGGAGGGAACACACTTTGCAAGTTCAGCGGGGAAAACGGGTAGAAAACCTGGACGATCACGAATTTAGCGCACTGCTTGCCAACTACCAGGATGTGCTGGTCGACCTGGGCACCGGTGACGGTAAATTTGTGCTGCGCAGTGCCCGTGCCGCACCTCAAACCCTGTGCATCGGGCTGGACGCCGCCGGTGAGAACATGGCCCGGAGCGCCGGTCAGGCCCTGCGTAAACCAGCCCGGGGTGGCGCGGCCAACACCTTGTATGTGGTTGCCGCAGTTGAAAACCTGCCGCAAGAGTTACGTGGTATCGCCAATCGCATTACCGTCAACTTCCCTTGGGGATCGCTGTTGCGGGCGGTTGTGACGCCTCTGCCCGAGATCTTCGCAGGCATTCTCGAACTGGGCAAACCAGATGCTCGTTTGGAATGTTTGATCAATTATCATGTCTTCGCGGACCCGGCCTATATCGACCGGCTGCAATTGCCCACCCTGGACAATGCCTTCCTTGAAAACCAGTTGCTGCCTGCTTATGAACAAGCCGGAGTTGAGATGATCGACCACGGTTTTATCGAGGGCGACCCACCACATCGAACCAGTTGGGGTCAGCGACTTACCAAGGGATCCAACAGGCCAACACTGGCTTTAATCGGCCGTCTCGCCGGTGATCGCGCCAATTCGACTTGAAATAAATCTTTCAAAAATGTGAGACAATAGGCCAATTGGAGGCACCTATTCTTGCGATACCTGTTACTGAGGAGGAGATTTTGCAAGATCGAGAGCTTATCGCCGCATTCCTCGAAAGGCAAACAGAAGCGGTTCAACTGGTAGATACCTGGGTTCGGGTTGCCGCCGCCTCTTTCCGATTTCGGCTGAACCTTCATTGGGAAGACACGATTCAAGACACCCATATAAAAATACTCCAAGCCCTGCGCGGTGAGAAGTTTCGAGGTGAGCGCGGCCTGAAAACCTATATCTGGAAGCTCACCAACAATACCTGTATCGATCAGATCAGGCGAATGGCAGGCAAAACATTCGCCAGCTTGGAAACGATCGTTGATCGCCAGGACGAGGGGATTGATCCCCTGGAAGGCATCAGCCGCCAGGAAGATACGCACAGGTTGCTCACCCTGTTACAAAACACGCCCACCCAGTGTAAACAGCTCTGGGGCATGATATTGGAAGGACAGGGTTATCAGGAAATGAGCCAAAGCCTCGCCATCTCCGAAAGTACCCTGCGGGTTCGTGTCCATCGCTGTCGACAAAAAGCCGTTGCCTTGCGCGGCAAGTCCACAAACCATGAGGAGCTCAGCCATGTTCTGTAAACAAGCCGTGGAGGCCCTACCCTGGTACCTCAACGACAGCCTAAATGCCGAGGAACATCACCAGGTACGCGGTCACCTGGAAAAATGTACCAGTTGTCGTGACTCCTTGGACAATGCGGCCCAGTCTTTTTCCCTCTTCGACAGTCATTTGCCAGCAGATGTCTTGACCTCCTATGCGTTGGACGGCAAAGTGGCGGATTGGCAGGAAGACCTCATTTTGGGTCACCTGCGCGATTGCCGCCGCTGTCAGCTTGAACTGGAAATGGTGCGACAAAGTCTGGTCGCAATGGAACAGGGAGAGATGCGCCAGGAACCTCTCAAACGCCCGGGTTGGCTCGCCTATTCCGGCCCACTGGCCGCGATGCTATTGATAGCCGTCGGTTTGGGATTCTGGCTCTCTACCTTCCTGGCCGGGCCACCGCGACCAGCCGCTAATTATGTGGTCCACGACCTGTTCCCCGTGGAACACGTGGAACGCGCCCAGGGACAAACTCAACTCGAAATCGGGGCTGCAGGAATTGCCTTGACCCTGCATTGTCGTCTCGCTCCAAAAGCGCAACACTATCGCGTGGAAATTCGCGATGGGGACAATACTCTCTGGCAACAAACCCCAGTCATGCGCGACCAACACGGCAATATCACGATTGTGCTGCCCGCAGACTTCCTGATCAAGCACCAGCCGAAACGTTTGTTGTTATTCGAGCAGGATAACCAGACAGCTTCAGAGCATTACATCCTGTCTTCCAAATAAGATGCAAGGTGCAAGGGGCAAGACTTCAAGTCGCGACGAAGGCCTTTCTGACAACTACCTTCCAACCGCGCGGGGAGCACCTGGAAAGAGAAGAGATGGGAAAGCCGGGTTTATCGATCAGGCCGTCTTGCGATCAGGCCGTTTTGGGCGGGCCTTCCACTTGATGGTAAAGGCAGAACCCTTGCGCAGTTCCGAGACGATCGACATCTTGGCCCCACTGTGGTCCAGGAGGTAGGTTGAAATCGCCAGGCCCAGCCCCGAATCG
>Ga0316189_10005901_pt1 | contig 11743 bp, 14 predicted proteins | sample LowCovwburrow_MG_FD_204930 | JGI IMG/M metagenome (GOLD analysis project Ga0316189, IMG submission 204930) | Coastal sediment microbial communities from Maine, United States - Lowes Cove worm burrow | ecosystem: Environmental > Aquatic > Marine > Coastal > Sediment | place: USA: Maine... | reverse complement strand
TCCCTCTCCGCCGACCTCCTCGTGGAGCGTGAGCCCGCCGTGATAGTAGCCGCGCGGGGCGCCAGCCTCGGGCCAGAGGCCGACGACGACCGCAGTGCCCTCCTCCTCGTGGTGGACGACGCAGGGGGAGTCCACGGTCAGGACCTCGCTGACAGACTCCCCGTCGATCCGAAGATCGACGTGGGCGTGGCGACACCAGTAGCGGAGGGTCGCGAGGATCCGCGCACGTGCGTCCTCGTACCCCACCTCGTCGCGCCGGAGGAAGATCCGCACGGTCGTCCCCTCACCGGGGTGATCGAGGAGGATCCGCTCGAAGGTCCGATCCTTGCGAAAGAGGATCCGCCAGTGCTCCCCGGCCCGCGCCGTGTCGACGCAGACCAGCTCGGGCTCGATCGCGAAGACCGAGACGAAGCCGATGCCGAAACGACCGATCTTGGTGTAGTCGCCGTCCTTGGCCGAGCTGAAGAGCCGCGTCAGGCGAGTGTCGATGATCTCGCGATCCATCCCCTCGCCGTTGTCGACAAACTCGATGGTCATCATCCCAGCGTCGGGATCGTGGTCATGGTTGACGTCGATCTCGAGGCTCCCCGCGTCGATCGCGTTTTGGACCAGCTCACGGAGGAAGGACCACGGATCCGCGAACTGGCCGACGAGCCCCTCGAGAGCATCACCGAGTTCAAGGGGAGCCGGGGCGGTCACGGTCGGCCAAGGGTACCCCAAGCAGGGCGTGCGGCGGCGAGGCGTGAGGCCCCGGATGCGCGAATCGACGCGCGCGCTCAGTCTGAAGCGCTCGTCTCGGCCCCGTCTGCGTCGTCCGCCCCGTCCGCCCCGTCCGCCCCGTCCGCCCCGTCCAAGAGCCCTCGCGAATCGACGAGGCGCGCCGCATAGCCGAGGATCACGTCCCCCTCGCGGGTGGCCGTCGCGGTCGGCCGCCACCCCGAATCGACTCGAGCGCTGAGCAGCTGCTCAGCGCTCGGCTGCCTGTCCCAGACGGCGACCGCCATCAGCCCCCCGAGTCAGGTCGTGTCAAAGACCAGGAAAAGCCCATCACCGTAGTCGAGGATCACATCGTGGGTGTATTCGTCCTGGACGATGACGTCGACGATGAGGCGCTCCGGCACCGTCCGAACGCCCCAGCGGATGACATCGGCGAGACAGCCGAGCCCGGCGACCGCCCGCTCGACATCGAGCCGCAGAGGCTCCGGCAGGCCGACGCGATCGCGAAGCTCCATCGTCTCGAGGATGACCGCGACGCGACGCGCTGACCAGGTGCGCTCGCGCCCACAGCTGGCAGACTCGACCTCGCGACCCCATCGGTAGCCCCAGCCGCGCCCACAAGGACCCACCTGACTCCCGACCAAGACTGCACAGTTCCGCCTTCTGAGCGTCTCTGAGCGCCCCTAGGGCCCCGTGCGCGACTACAGCCTTGGACGCACCGTCCGCCGCCCGCTAGCCTCAATTGGATGGGTGATGAGCGACTTTCGTGGGCAGAACGGCGGGTCACCTGGACCCGCGAAGAGGCAAGTCACACAGTCCTCGCGCTCGCGAGTGACGTCGAACGAACGTGTCGCCGCTGTTTCCCCCGGGCCGCCGGCTATGAGACGAAGCTCACCAACCTCAGGGGCCTCGTCGACGGCGTCCGCGTCTCGGTCCGCCGCGGCTCGTTCCACGCGGTCGTCAGCACCCACTACTTCCACGACGAGCGGGCCGAGGCCGACGGCTGGGCGATCCGCATGGTCGCCGCGGCACGGCAACGCCCGCAGGTGAAGCCGGAGGGCACCCGCGCAGGTCAGCGGCTCGCGCTCGGGATCTCCGTCGCGGGGATCGTCATCGTCCTGATCGCCGCCTTCGGGGCCTCCGGGCTCTGGGGCTACTTCCGCCTCTCGCTCCTGATGAGCTTCCTGATCATGATGACGCCGGCGCTCGCCTGGTTGAGCAGCGACAAGAACGAGGCCCTCGACGCGGCGACGCCCTGGCCCGCCCTACCGCCGGGCGACGACGACTTCACCCGCTGGCAGCAGACCCTGAACGAGATGAACGCCGAGGAGGCGCTCTTCGTCGCCCGTCGCGCCCTGCCCTTCCGCTGAGGCTCTCCGGGGAGCCCGCCCCAAGGCCGCTCAAGCAGCCCGCGACCGACGCTCATCAGCGGCGAGAGGGGCACAGCTCTCGCCTTCTGCGTTCGACCGCGAGGCGCTACAAGGGAGCATGTCCCCCTATCCAGGCGTGAGCGCGGAGCTCCGGAGCCGCCTGCCGCTCGACGCCGCAAGGGCTGACGCCAGCACCTACCTGAGCGCCTTCCGGGCGAGCGCGGAGCTCCTGCTCAACCAGTGCACGCTTCAGGTCGCCGGGAGACCCCACCGCCTGACCGAGGTCGAATTCTACTGGACCGACAAGCGCCACCCCGACCCCTTCACCCACGGCGATCCGATGCAGCGAGAGTTCGGCCGCTGGTACTTCCACCGCCGCGGCAACACCTACAAAGGCGGCACCTACAAAGGGCTCGACATCGCCGTCGGCGGACCCGAACGGACGGCGGGCATTCTCCTCCGCGGGATCGAAGATGTCGCGACCGGCGAGCGGATCGACGGCTCCTGCTCGATCGTCGATCGGCTCCTCGCGCTGTGCACCCCCAAGGCAGGGACCAGCACCGTCGCCGCCCTCGCGGAGCAGGTCGCCGCGATCGATCCGCCGACGCCGCAGGGCTCGCTCCTCGCCCTCGAGCTCGCGACTCCGGGCCCGGCGCGCCCGCTCTTCGCCTCCGCGAGGGTCGGCCTGACGCTCAAGCGCGGCGCAGATCCTGCCCGCTGCGCCTACCTCGGGCGTCACTATCGATACGTCGTCGAGCCGAAGAGGCTCCGCAAGGGCCGGCTGCACGTCGTCCTCGCCGCCCATCAGGCGGGCCTCGACCAGGAGACGCTCCATCGCCTCACCGGGGTCGCCCGCGGACCCATCGCCCGCTACATCGCCGCCTTTGAGGCCGGTCGCAGCCGCGAGCCCGGCGACTACTGTCGAGCGCTGAAGACCGCCGAGCTCTGCGAACTCTTCGGCGCGCTCGCCCGCTGAGGGCCAACGCTTCCCAGGCGAGAGCCTAGCCCGAGATCCGCTCGAGGATCTCCTTGGGCGAGCGCTCGTAGAGGTAGCGATCCGCCGCCTCCGCCAGGTCGATATTGCAGCGGTTGGCGATGCTCAGGAGAACGAAGAGCACGTCGACGATCTCCTTGTCGACGTCCTTCTCCCCGAGCACGGCCTCACCGAGCTGGCCCGTCTGGACCAAGAGGCGCGCGACGCCATAGTCGAGGCTGAGCTCGTTGGTCTTGTCGCCGAATTTTTCGGCAGCCCACTTCTGCAAGGTTGCGATATCCATCGTCTCTACGCTCCTAGCCGCCCATCAAGGGGCTCCAACAACGCTACACGATCCAGCGAGCCGAGAGGACAGCCGCTAGGCCTGGGAGGCCATCGCGAAAAGTCGCGCGCGCTCTCCAGCCCTCGCCGCCCCTCTCGGCTCCGCCGAAACTCGCGGTACGGCCCCCCAAGCCTCCTAGCGGGGGGACTTTTCGCGCGGCGAGGCTTCGCGCGGCGAGGCTTCACGCGCGGCGAAGGCTCTCTCCCAATCCCGCCCGTCGAAGTCGACGATCTCGACCCGTGAGAGGCCGCTGCGGTCGACACAGCGGAGGTTTACGCTGTAGGCGTCCGGATCGGAGCGGGGGACGTAGAACGCCTTGATCCCGCAGGTCCGGCAGAAGAGATGTCGGGCGACGCCGGTTCCGAAGCGGTACTCGCTCAGGGCATCCTCGCCCGTCAGAAGGCGGAAGCGCCCACGCTCGACGATCCAATGGAGGTAGCCCGTGCGCGAGCAGATCGAGCAGGTGCAGGCGAGCACCTCGATCGCCGCCGGACCTTCGACCTCAAAGCGCACCGCCCCGCAGTGGCAGGATCCCTGGTGTCGCGAGCGCCCCTCGGTCACGCGAAGACCCCATCGCCGTGGCGGTAGGCCTTGAACTCGAGGGCGTTGCCGCTCGGGTCGGCGACGAACATCGTCGCCTGCTCCCCTGGCTCGCCGACAAAGCGGATCCTCGGCCCGAGGAGAAAGGCGATCCCGGCGGCGCTGAGACGATCCCGCAGGGCCTCCCACGCGGACCACTCGAGGATCACCCCGAAATGGTCGGTCGGCACCGCGTCACCGTCGACCTCGCCGTGCGGAGACGACGACGCGCGGTCCGAGCGGGGGACGAGGTGCGCCGAGAGCTGGTGCCCCCAGAAGTCGAAGTCGATCCAGCGCTCGGTCTGGCGACCCACACGGCAGCCGAGCGCCTCAACGTAGAACGCCTCCGCAGCCGCGAGATCGTCGACTGCGAAGGCGAGGTGGAAGGCCGGGGCCACCACCGGGTCCGCTACTCCTTGGCCATCCGCCGCAGGACGGTGTGGAGGATGCCACCGTTGCGGTAGTAGTCGACCTCCACCGGAGTGTCGACCCGGCAGGTCGTCGTGAACTCGACGACCGTGCCGTCGGCCTTGGTCGCCGTGACCTTGACGTCCTGCCGCGGCGCGAGGTCGTCGTCGATAGCGACCGAGAAGGTCTCGGTCCCGTCGAGGCCGAGGCTCTCCGCGCTCGCCCCCTCCTGGAAGGTCAGGGGCAGCACGCCCATGAAGACCAGGTTGGAGCGGTGGATCCGCTCGTAGGACTCGGCGACGACGGCCCGAACCCCGAGGAGGTAGGTGCCCTTGGCCGCCCAATCGCGCGACGAGCCCATGCCGTAGTCCTTGCCGGCGAGGACGACCGTCGGCACGCCCTCCGCCCGATAGTGCATCGCCGCCTCGTAGATCGACTTCACCTCGCCGTCGAGGAGGTCCTTGGTCCAGCCGCCCTCGGTGCCGGGCGCGAGCTGGTTGCGGACGCGGACGTTGGCGAAGGTGCCGCGGGTCATCACGCGGTCGTTGCCTCGGCGCGACCCGTAGGAGTTGAACATCGACCGCTCGACGCCGGCCTCGAGCAGGTACTTGCCCGCCGGGGCCGTCGGGTCGATCGAGCCCGCCGGCGAGATGTGGTCGGTGGTCACCGAGTGGCCGAGCTTCGCGAGCACCCGCGCGCCCTCGATCGCGGCGATCGGCTGGGCGTCTGGGGTCAGGCCGACGAAGAAGGGCGGCTCCTGAATATAGGTGCTCGTGTCCTGCCAGCCGTAGAGCGCGCCTGCCGAGGTCGTCACCCCCTGCCAGAGGGCGGAGCCGGTGAAGACATCCGCGTACTGCTCGATGAACTGCTCGCGGGTGACCGAGGCGGCGACCACTTCGGCGATCTCATGGTCGGTCGGCCAGATGTCCTTGAGGTAGACATCGTTGCCGTCCTTGTCCTTGGCGAGCGGGTCGGTCGTCAGGTTGATGTCGAGGGTGCCGGCCAGGGCGTAGGCGACGACCAGCGGCGGCGAGGCCAGGTAGTTGGCGCGGATGTCCGGGCTGATCCGACCCTCGAAGTTGCGGTTGCCCGAGAGCACCGAGGCGGCGATCAGATCATTGTCGTTGATCGCGGCGGAGATCGGCGGCGGCAGGGGCCCGGTGTTGCCGATGCAGGTGGTGCAGCCGTAGCCGACCAGCCAGTAGCCGACCGCGTTGAAGTCCTCCATCAGGTTGGACTTCTCGAGGTACTCGGTGACCACCGTCGAGCCGGGCGCGAGCGAGGTCTTGACCCACGGCTTGGCCTTGAGCCCGAGCGCCCGGGCCTTCCGCGCGACGAGACCGGCGGCGATCATCACCCCCGGGTTCGAGGTGTTGGTGCACGAGGTGATCGCGGCGACGCAGACCGAGCCGTCGCGCAGCTCGAAGTTGGCACCGTCGTACTCGACGGCGACCGGGCCCGCCGGCGTCTCGCGGCCGAAGACCTTGACCCGATCGATGTTCCACTGGCTCTGCATCGCCGAGAGGTTGATCCGATCCTGCGGCCGCTTGGGGCCGGCGAGGGCCGGCTCGATGACGCCCATGTCGAGCTCGAGCGTCGACGAGTAGCGGATCTCGCGGGAGTCGTCGCGCCACATCCCCTGGGCCTTGTAGTAGGCCTCGACGGTGCCGATGAGCTTCTCGTCGCGGCCGGAGAGGCGGAGGTACTTGAGGGTCTGCTCGTCGACCGGGAAGAAGCCCATCGTCGCGCCGTACTCCGGCGCCATGTTGGCGATCGTCGCCCGGTTGGCCAGCGGCATCGCCTCGAGGCCGGGGCCGAAGAACTCGACGAACTTGCCGACCACGCCGTGGGCGCGGAGGAGCTCGGTGATCCGCAGGACCAGGTCGGTCGCGGTGCAGCCCTCGGTCAGGGCGCCGGTCAGGCGCACGCCGACGACCTCCGGGATGAGCATGTAGATCGGCTGGCCGAGCATCACCGCCTCAGCCTCGATCCCGCCGACCCCCCAGCCGACGACGCCGAGGCCGTTGATCATGGTGGTGTGCGAGTCGGTGCCGACGAGCGAGTCGGGGTAGACCGTCTCGCCGTCGTCGAAGACCACTCGGGCCAGGTACTCGAGGTTGACCTGGTGGACGATGCCGGTCGCGGGCGGGACGACGCGGAAGTTGTCGAAGGCGTCCTGGCCCCACTTGAGGAACTCGTAGCGCTCGCGGTTGCGATCGAACTCGATCCGCGAGTTGAGCGAGAGGGCGTTTTTGCCCTTGAAGGAGTCGACCTGGACCGAGTGGTCGATCACGAGATCACAGGGGACCTGCGGGTTGACCTTGCTCGCGCTCGCCTCGTCGCCGGTCATCCGGACGACCGCGGAGCGCATCGCCGCGAGGTCGACGACCGCCGGCACGCCGGTGAAGTCCTGGAGGACCACGCGACCGGGCATGAAGGGGATCTCGGTCTCGCCGACCTTGGTCGCGTCGTAGGCGGCGAGGTTCTTGACGTCCTCCTCGGTGACGATCCGGCCGTCGAGGTTTCGCAGGCAGGACTCGAGGAGAACCTTGATGCAGTAGGGGACAGCGCTGAGATCACCGACAGCGTCGAGACGGACGTAGGACCGGCGACCGAGGGGGGTGTCGAGGGTGTCGCGGGCGTTGAAGGGATCGCGGGTCGATGTCGCCATACATGCTCCGTAGCGCCGGCCGAATCGTCCAGATTCGGGACGGCGATCGGCGCGAATATACCGGCCCTCCGAGCGCTGCGCACGTGCGAGTTCTCGCGCTTGCGCGGAGCATTCGCGGCCAGGGCTCGCCGCTCCCGCGGGCCCTGGCGCCCCCGGCTCAGCCCCCCCGAGGGCTGATAAGACGCGCGAGGCTGACCTCTGCGACGGCCGAGGGCAGGCTCCAGACCAGGAAGAAGTGGGCCTCTCGCAGCCATCGCGCCACCGGGTGCCCCGCGACGTAGCCCGCCCCCTTGGCGGTGAGGAGGGCCGCCGTCGCCGCGCGGAGGACGAGATCGTTGGCGCGCAAGCGGAGCTCCGCCGGCGCGGGGCCGTGCTCTCCCGCGGCCGCCGCGAGGAGCCCGCGGAGGAGATCCTCGCGCTCGCTGGCGAAGCTCTCCGCCACCGCCCGAACATCGCCGCGTCGCGCCCCCTCCCCCTCGAGGAAGCGGAGGATCGAGGTGAGCAAGCCAAGCGCGAGGGTCGTCGTCTGGAGCCCGCCCGTCCGCGCCCCGACGCCCTGGCGCATTACGTTCGCCGAGGGCCCGGCGAGCAGCCACGCACGGTCGACCTCGACCCCGGCAAAGCGCAGCTCGGCGGTGTCACTGCCGGCGAGGCCGACCAGCGGATAGCGCTCGCCGACCGTCAGCCCCGACGACTTGGTCGGCACTGCGATCAGCAGCTGGCGTCCGTCGGCGAGGGTCGCCCCGGTGACGATCACCTCGGCGTGGGCGGCCCCGGTGACCCACGGAGAATAGCCATCGAGAACAAAACCGATGTCGCAGGGGCGGGCCCGCAGCACCGGCTCCTTGAGGTGGCGGCGGCTCGTCGTCAGGTGCGAGATCCCGACCGTCGCGAAGCTCTCGCCGCGGGCGAGGCCCGGGAGGAGCTGGCTCTTCGCCCAATCGTTGCCAGACTTGGCGATCCGTCGACAGGCGCCGGTCCGCTGGGTGATGACGAAGGCCGTGGTCAGGCAGGCCGCGCTGAGCTCGAGATAGGCCCGCAGCACCGAGTCGTCGCACCAGCCCTGGCCGCCCCACTCCGGATCGACGAACCACTCAAAGACCCCGTACTCGGCGCAAAGCTCGAGCTCCGCCGCCGGCCAGCGCTCCGCGGCGTCGTCGCGGCATGAGGCGCTGCCGAGACGAGCGCAGAGTTCGTGGAGGGCGGCGTCTTCGGGGCCGCGGATCGTCCGCGGGAGGAGGCCTGCGGGGCTCGGTGGCTTGGACGGTTCGGACACGGGGCTGGGGCCGAGCATAGCGTACTCATCCGCCGCCGCACTGGAGCTGGGCGCTCCCGCTTCGACGACCGGCGCTCAGCGCACCGCAGCGCAGCGCAGAGCCCGACCTCGCGGCGCTCTCGGAGGCCGTGGTGAGCGTCGGTCCTCTTGGCTTCGACGAGACGCCGCTGGACCGGGTCGTACCCGACGTCTTGGAGGAGCTGAGGGCGCCGACGAGCGCTGCGCGGGAGCACGCGGGACTCTTGCCGCGGCCTCCTAGACCTCGGTCGCGAAGGACTTCGCGCCCCAGGTGATCATCCCGCCTCGGAGCGACGCCACCCGGCGAAAGCCGAGCTCCTCGAGCTCTTTGCTCGCCCGCCCCGAGCGACCCCCCGAGCGACAGACCATCACCAGCGGCTCGGCCTGCCTCCAGCCCTTGGAGGCCTCGCGGACGGTCCCGAGGGGCGCGCTCTCGGCCCCGGGGATCCGGCCGGAGGTGAGCTCGTGGGGCTCGCGCACGTCGATCACCCGGACCTCATCACGGTGGGCGACCAGCCACTCCGCGTCGATCTCCGCGACCCCGCCCGCGGTCCTGACGATCGGCGCCCACGCCAGCTCCGGCACCGGCTCCCCGCTCATCGTATCCTCGATCGAAAAGCCGCAGCGGAGGTTCGCAGGCAGCGCCTCGTCGATATTCTTCGGCTTGGCGAGCTTGAGGTCGGCCATGATCGCGACAAACTCCTCCTCCGTCTTGCCCCCCCCGAGGCGCCGGTTGTAGGCCTTCTCCTCCGCGACCGAGGTCACCGTCCGACCTCGGTAGTCATGGGCTGGGTAGAGCAGCGTGTCGTCCGGCAGCGAGAAGATCTGCTCGTGGACCGAGCGGTAGAGGCTATGGGCGTCGCCCTGCTGGAAGTCGGTTCGACCGCAGCCGCGGATCAGCAGAGTGTCGCCGGTGAAGGCCATCTTCCGATCGGCGGTGACGTAGGTCATACACCCCGCGGTATGCCCCGGGGTCTCGCGGGCCTCGAGCGCGAGCGCGCCGAAGCGGAGCAGATCACCTTGCCTGAGGAGAAGATCTGCACAGTCCGGCCCGCCGTGGCGGCTGGTCGCGGTCTTCGCCCCGAAGCGTTGGCGGAGCACCCCAGCGCTCGTCACATGATCGGCGTGCACGTGGGTCTCGAGGACAAAGAGAAGGTTGAGCCCGAGCTCCTCGATGAGCTCCGTGTCGCGCTCGACCTGATCCCGCACAGGATCGATGATCACCGCCTCTTGCGTCCGCGGGTCAGCGAGGATGTAGGTGTACGTGGCGGAGTCGGGGTCAAAGAGCTGACGAAAGAGCATGGTGGTCTCCTGGGCTCTCGGGAAATTGCGAACCCGTGAGCTTCTAAAGCATACCCAGCACCACTCCGGTCCAGCGGGGAAAAACCTACATATCTCCAAGGCTTGTACGAAACCAGAGAGGCCCTGCGTTGCTCGGCGTTGCATCCCCTCGCAACAGATCAACACAGCCCTCCGCCGACTCTGCCCGCTCCTGCGCGGGAGGACCCCTCACTGCTCGCCGGTCGCGAGGTCGAGGATCCACCCCCCATCGGCCTCGCCCCCGACCGTCGGCACCGTGCTCTGCTCCGCCCCCCCACCGGTCGCAGCGTATCCTCCCCAGGCTGCCTCATAGAGCAGATCCGCCTGTCGCGGGACGACCAAGGTGTCGGCCGCGCCGTGGATGATCAGCACCGGAGTCTCGCCGAGCGATCCGTGCGCAACTGTCGACCGGCGCAGGCTCAGCGCCAGAGCGGATGGGCTGTCTCCACCCAGGCGCCGAGCTCCGCGACCCCCGCGTACCAACGCTCGATCGCCGGATACTTTTCCGCAGGAAAGCCCGCAGGCGCGAAGTAGGTCATCATCGCCGCGACCGAGAGATCGGCGACCGTGTGCCGCTCCAGGGCCAACCAAGCCCGCCCCTTGAGGTGCCTCTCGAGCCGTGTCAAGAGCCCTGCGAGGCCCTGCTCCGCCCACTGCGGCGGCTCCTCAGGCGCAGGGATCGCGTCTGGCAGGAGTCGGTGGGCGACGAAGGGAGAGAGCACCTTCGCGAGCGCCGGCTGCCACTGGGCGGACTCCCAGAAGAGCCAGCGGAGCAGCTCGGCCCGCTCCCGCGGATCCCGCGAGGAGAGGCGCGAGTCACCGTAGACCTCGTCCAGATAGAGCATGATCGCGTTCGACTCGAAGAGGGTGAAGTCGCCGTCGACCAGCGTCGGGATCTTGCCCGCAGGGTTGATCGCGCGAAACCACGGCGCCCGCCCAGCGCCGCGGTAGACGTTGACCTCGCGGACCTCAAAGCTCCCGCGAAGACCCAGGTCCTCGAGCACGGCGAGCGGCTTGCGTCCGTTGGCCGAGAGCGCGGTCGTGTAGAGAGTCGGCATGACGGGAGGATACCCACAAAGCCGCGGAGCTCCGCAGGCAACCTGCCATGAAGAGCCCCGTAGCCCCCCACGCAACGATCGTCGGGCCCCTCGAGGTCGGCTCTGCTCAGCACCGCTCGAGCATGAACTTCCACAGCGGCTTGCAGCCCTTGCGGACGTTGCAGGGGCCGCAGCTCGGGACCAGGTTGTCCGCGGAGTTCGGACCCCCTGCGGCCCGCGGGATCACATGATCGCGGGTGACCGTGCCGCGGCCGAGCCGGGCATTGCAGTAGACGCAGAGGGTGACGGTGTTCCACTCGTAGAAGTGGAACTCGCTGACGAAGACCGGGTCCAGGCGGCCACAGACCAGCTCCGCGGGCGAGGTCGGCTTGTGGGCGGTGAGCTCCCGGAAGCAGGCCAGGCGCGCCTCGACCGTGCCGCGACGTCTGAGACGACGCTTCGCGCGGCGGGCCAAGTAGTACGCCGGACCTCGCTCCCGGTAGGTAGTGAGGGTGTCGTAGTCATTTTTCAGGGTGCTCTGCATCGGTCCTCTCTCTCCTCGTCACGCACGCCCTTGGGCGTCGGTTCTCAGTTCTCAGTTCTCAGTTCTCGCCTCTCGCTTCTCGCTTCTCGCTCCTCGGCCCCCGAGACGCTCACGGGCTCATGGGCTCAGGCCCTGGCCTCGTCCGCGTCGACGTCATCCGCGTCGGCGTAGACCAGGGTCGCCCAGTCAGCGCGGCCGAGCGGCGCGCCGAGGCGCACCTCAACGCTCGCCTCGACCTCCATCGCACCGTCGGAGATCCGCACCCGATCGCCCTCGCAGACCTGCAGGTGCATGATCTGACGGATCGGCAGACGGATCCGGTTATCGCGGGTTCGCAGGGCTAGATCAGTGTGGATTGTACGCATCACGGCCTCCCTCTCTCGGCTGACTTCTCGGGCCTCTAGGTTGATTTGCTACACATGGATGGATGGATCGACGCCGCCCCAGCTCGCATCACGGCGAGCAGCTCTGCGCCAGCCCACGACGG
>Ga0316189_10005900_pt1 | contig 11744 bp, 8 predicted proteins | sample LowCovwburrow_MG_FD_204930 | JGI IMG/M metagenome (GOLD analysis project Ga0316189, IMG submission 204930) | Coastal sediment microbial communities from Maine, United States - Lowes Cove worm burrow | ecosystem: Environmental > Aquatic > Marine > Coastal > Sediment | place: USA: Maine... | reverse complement strand
TATCCGCCGCTCGTTTAATGAGCCCGGCCTCGAACAGCGCGTACAACGCGTCACTGAGCAACTCTGTCGATGCATAGAGGCCCTTTTGAAACGTACCGGTTTCGATTGGCAACTGTTGGCGTCGCCGGGTGGTCGTGCCGCCGGGAAGACGCTGCAGAATTTCCGCGAAGAGATCGGGGGATGCGTGCCGCAGCTTCAGGCAGTGAGCAAGCGCATCGCTAAGAGAGCCGATACCTACTTGCAGCGTTCCGCCATCGCGAACCAGGCTCGCGACATGCATGGCTGTTGCATAGTCGCCGTCCGAAACGCGGCGGTTAGGTAGTGCAAACAAGGGATAGTCACAGTCATCATCATCGAGGACGATATCAATATCCGCTGCAGCGACATCAGCATCGCCCAGCATGTACGGCATATGCTGGCTTATCTGCCCGACCAGCAGCGCCGGAAGACCGGCGGTCCGGCGTGCAGCGAAATAGGGAACGAGATCCAGCGTGATTTCCGGGTTGGATCCCAGACTGTAGCGGCCGGGATGGCTGGTTGAGGTAGCAAGCAGTTGCGCCACCACATTGACGCCCATGCGTTTTAATTCATCGGCAACTTCGCTGTAGTTAATGCTTGAATACTGTTGCTGGACGTAGGGGCTGTTTAGATAAGCACCGGGGCGCAAATAGAACTCTCTGACCTGCACATTCGTGGGCAATGAATTGCTGCGAATCGCGTCGGCATAGCGGGGCACCCGCCAGTCGCCGTAAAGCCGCTCGACGAGGGGTTCAAGCAGACGCTTTTCCAGATCGCTTTTACCGCGGGGTGGCTCGAGAGTCAGTCCCGTGAAAATGGTGAGCGATAGCGATGAGTCCTGTATCGCGAGATCGAATAAGGCATCGGCGATTGGCGTTGCCTTGCCGATGCCGATCGGCAGTCCGAGAACGATATCGGGTCCGACGCGTGCAACGATCGCTTTGGCGGTTTCTTCGGCAGAGTGGCAGGTCAGAGTCACACGTTGAGTATAGCAATCGGTGACCGCTATGAGCGCTCGCCAATCAGTTCAGATCAGCGCCCAGCGGCGTGACGCAGCTCTTCACTAAGGCGGCTGGTCTCGGCAACCCGGGCTTTCGACAGTCCAGCGAGCAACAGATACAGCGTTGGGGTCAGGTATAGCGTGAATAATGCGGCGATTCCCAGTCCGCCGAAGATCACCCAGCCGATCGAGACGCGTGCCTCCACGCCTGCGCCGCTGCCCAGAATCAATGGCAGTCCGCCGAGCACCGTCGACATCAAGGTCATCACGACTGGACGTAATCGGATTGCGGCACCTTCTTCAATGGCGCGGCGCACGTCATTGCCCTGATCGCGCAATTGATCGGCAAACTCAACCAGCAGGACGCTGTTCTTGGCCATCAGGCCGATCAGCAGAACCAGACCGATCTGCGAGTAAATATTCAGGGAAGTTCCGGTTAACAGCAATGCATAGATCGCCGCGGCAACGCCGAACGGTACGATCAGCGTTACGACCAACGCGCTCGTGAAGCCTTCGAATTGTGCTGCCAGCACCAGGAAGATAACGGCCATTGCGATCAGGTAGGTCAGTGCCACCTCGCGCGATGTTTCGTTCAGCGCGGCCGCCTCGCCTCTGAACAGCAGCGACACATTGTTGGGAAGAACTTCGTTCGCCAAGTCCTGCAGGTCGGTGACGGCTGCGGCAAGCGCATAGTCGTCGGCACGATCCATGCTGACATCAATCGCCCGTCGCTGCGCCTGGCGACCAAGCTCCGCAGCGACTCCTTCCTCTTTTAACGTGACGACCGTCGATAGCGGCACAGATTGCCCACTTGACGTCCTGATGTACAAATTCACGAGGTCAGAGGGATCGTTGATCTTGCCGCTGGCTGACTCCAGCAGGATCGGCACCGCTTCGTCATCGACATTCAGGTCGATGAGTTCATCGCCATCAATCATGGCGCGCAAGGTCGAAGCCAGTGATGGCAGGTCGATTCCCAAATCCGCGGCCCGGCGCCGATCAATATCAATCGTCAGTTGGGGCTGCGTTGGATCGTATTCGATATCCACGCCAGAAAGGCCGGGCAGTCGTTCCTGTATAGCCGCGGTCAAAATTTTCGCGGCGTCAAAAATGTCGTCATAGTCGTTACCCAGCAGGGCGACACTAACGCCCCCCTCTCCGCGTCGCCGCAGGTTGAGACTGTTGCTGCCCCACATGCCGACGCGAGCGCCCGGGATTTCCGACAAAGGGCCACGCAAGGAGTTTTCGATTTCCTGCTGGCTTCGCTCACGCTGACTCCAGTCTGCAAGCGGCATGATGACGCGACTGCGGTTGAGGTCCCACGCCCCGACAATGGTAAACAGCGACGTGACTTCGCCGCTGTCCAGCAAGGGCTGCACAATCGCCTCGATCTTCTCAGTCTGGCGGTCCATATAAGCAATGCCAACCCCGTCCGGTCCGCTGGCGAAAATGTTAATGATGCCGCGGTCTTCTGACGGAATGAGCTCCTGGTCCAACGCCTGATAAGCAAAGATCCCGCCGACCGCAAAAATCAGGGCGGCGCCGATGGGCAGCCACGGTCGGTCCAGCATCATTCCCAACGATCGCTGATAGCCCGCGGTCATTCGCTGTCCAAGACGTTGCAGTCGATTTGGTGGCTTGTCGATGTCGACAGATTTAAGCAGCCGGACGGCAGCAGCCGGCACCAATGTGAGGGCGACAAAGCTGGAGATCACCACTGCAGCCGCAAGTACGACGCCGAACTCGCGAAACAAGCGCCCCGCCGTACTGGGGAGGAAGGAGATCGGCACAAACACCGAGATCAATACGACCGTGGTCGCGACGACCGCAAAGAAGACCTGACGCGTGCCAAGCACTGCTGCCGCACGCGCGCCCAGACCCTGTGAGCGGCGCCGCTGAATGTTTTCAAGAACGACGATGGCATCGTCGACAACCAGGCCGGTCGCAAGAACCAGCGCCAGCAAAGTGAGAATATTGATCGAGAAGCCAAACAACCAGATTGCCGCAACGGTTCCAATCAAGGCGACGGGAATGGCGATGCTGGGCACCAGCGTAGCGCGCAGGCTGCCCATGAACATCCAGATGGTTGCGATCACAATCAGAACGGTCAGCCCGAGAGTGATGAGCACTTCCTTCACCGAACTGCGGATGAATGTCGCCTGGTCATCCGTGACTACGGCTTCGAGATCGTCGAACCTCTCGTTGATGCGCGCTACTGCGGTATTGATCCCGGCCGAAATCTCGATCGTATTCGATCGCGCCTGCCGGATAATACCCAGCCCAAGAATCGTCTTACCGTTGAGACGGGTTATCGATGTTACATCTTCCGGACCGAAGTAAACGTTGGCGACGTCACCGATGCGAATGGAATCGCGAACAATAATATCGGCAACGTCACTCGCGTCCACAACCGAGGCATTGGCACGCACGATGAGCTCCTGATCGCGCGAACGGAAACTTCCGGCGGGCACATCGAACGGCGCCTGCATCAGTGCCGATGCGACATCATTGACGGAGAGGTCAAAGCTGGTGAGTCGCAGCGGATCGGTGGCGACACGAAGCACGCGTTTTCGATTGCCCGCAATCGGGACGTCAGCCACGCCCTTTATTGAGATCAGCATGGGTACGATCTCTTTTTCAACAACACGCGTTAGCTGTTCCTGTGTCAGCGAATCACTGACGATAGAAACATTCATTATGGGGTCCGCATCGCTGTCAGCTTTCGTGACGTTGACCTGTTCCACACGCTCCGGTAATTCACGTGCTACACGGCTCACCGCTTCGCGCACATCGGCGGACGCGTTATCGAGATCCGTGCCGGGGCCGAACTCGACGCGCATTCGGCCGTTGTTCTCTTCGGAGTTTGACCGGATATTCTGGATGCCGGAGAGGCGCGCAACGGCGCCTTCCAGCAAACTCATTACTTCGGCATCCATGGTTTCCGGCGAAGCCCCGGGGTAGTTGACACGGACACTAATGATTGGACGATCGACGTCGGGCAATTCGCGTACCTCGATGGCGAGTACCGCGGCGATACCCGCCAGGACGATCAGCAGGTTCGCCACCAACACCATAACCGGCCGACGGACGCTGATACTCGGCAAGTCATTGTGCTCGATGTCAGACATGCCGGGCTAGCCCGTGTCGCCGACGGTGTCGCGACCCAGGCGTTCAATCCTTATCGCTGCGCCGGTCGGGCCGGCAACGCGGGGTGAGTCATAGCTTACGTCGACGCCTTCCTGCATGCGCTGAATGCCTTCGACAACCACAACAGCGCTCTCGCGAAAATCACCATCGATCAGCACGCGCCCCTCGCGACGCTCGATAACCTGTACTTCAACGCGTTTTGCCTTGCCATCTTCGATAGACCAGACATAAGCGCCGTCGGCTCCCCACTGCACGCCGGTTTCGGCGACGACCGGATACAGTTGGCCCTCTATTTCGGCAGCGACGCGGAAACTCATACCGGGCCTGAGGGTGTCATCATCATTCGCCACCCGTATGCGTGCCACGAACGTTCGTGTCTGTGGATTGATCCGGCTACCGATGTCGATAATTTTACCGCTGACGAGCGGTATGCGTGAATTCCAGGTTTCAAGACTGGCTGATTCACCAACGACGAGCTCGCCGATCAGCGTCTCCGGCACCGCGAAGCTGACGAGCAGCGCGCTTCTGTCGTCCAGTGTTGTAATCATAGTGCCGGTGTCGATTCGGTCACCACGATCGACTTCCGTCGTGCCGACGAAGCCGTCAAACGCCGCTGTTACGGTTCGATTGTCGAGGGTGATTTCAGCTTGCCGAAGATCAAGCTTTGCGGTTTCGACAGCGGCACGCGCCGCGTCAAGAATGGTCAGAACCACAGCGCCACTGTCGGCTGAGCGCTGGTAGCGATCGAACAATCGTTCAGCTTCAGCCAGCTTGATTTTGGCAGACCTCACTGCCAGATCCTCTTCACGCCGATCCAGCTCGATGAGCTTGTCGCCGGCTGAAACGGATTGCCCGGGCTCGAAATCGACGGCGACGACCTCTCCAGACGTCGCGGGGTAGACATCCACTGAGCGCAAGGCCCGCGATGTGCCAACGGCTTCAACCCGCGTACGGGCGGCCTCGAACTGAAGCGGTTCCACGATGACCCGCACTGCGGCGGCCGCCGGCCGGCCGGCCGATTCGCCTGGCGCGTCACCACAGGCTACCAGAATCATTGGCAATGCCAGACCGGCAATAGTTGTGAGGAATCTATGCATCCCTCAAGTATACGCGGCATGCAGTACCGAACTAGGAAATTCAGCGTAGGGAAACAAACAGATACAAACGGTCACACATTTGAAACCAATGGTCGAAGCGCCGTTGCTATCGTTACTTCTCGAATTTACTAACCCCCCCCCTCTATCAGGAACTCAACATGCACTCACGTATTCGCAAAAATTTCGGATTGGCCGTTATGGCGCCACTATTTCTTTTTCTTGGCACCGCGCCGGTCGCCGCTGACGGTCACGGTCATGAGAAGAAGAGCAAAGACATCGTTGATACCGCCGTTGCGGCCGGTCAATTCGAAACACTGGCTGCCGCGCTGGGCGCTGCCGGACTCGTCGACACGTTAAAAGGTGATGGCCCGTTCACGGTTTTCGCGCCGACCGATGCGGCATTTGCCAAGTTGCCGGAAGGTACGATCGAAACGCTGCTGATGCCGGACAATCGCGACCAGCTCGTTGCCATTCTCACCTACCATGTCGTCTCCGGAAATGTTACCGCTGCTGACGTTGTAAAACTGAGCGAAGCAGCCACTGTCAACGGTGAGAAAATTTCGATTGCCGTTTCTGATTCCGGCGTGCGCGTCAATGATGCCAACGTCATCGCCACGGACATCATGGCGAGCAACGGCGTCATTCACGTCATCGATACCGTTATTCTGCCAGGCTCATAAGCCCGGTAGCCATTGCTTGAAGTCAGCCGGTGGCACAAACACGTGCCACCGGCTTCCTGACTAAGCCATGACCCTCAAGACTTTACTGCACACCTTTGGACCCGCCGCCAATGTCGCCGTCTTTGGTGCAAGCGGCGGACTCGGCGCTGAATTCGTAAGAAGGCTCGCCGCCGATCCCGGGGTAGGTCGGGTGCTCGCTCTTTCACGCACCGAAATCAGCGGGCAAAGCGAGAAGCTTCGTTCTCTCGAAGTCGATATTTGCAACGAAGAATCGATGAGCAAAGCGGCCGCCGCCGCGAAGGATTTTGCGCCGTTCGATCTGGTTATCGTCGCCACCGGCATTTTACACGCTGACGGTATACAGCCGGAGAAGCGCCTGCAGGATATTGCCGTCGATAATATGCAGCAGCTATTTCGAGTCAATACCATTGGCCCTGCGCTGGTGGTCAAACACTTCCTGCCGCTGATGCGAAAAGGTCGCAAGTCAGTGTTTGCAGCTTTGTCCGCGCGAGTGGGCAGTATTGGCGACAATCGCCTGGGTGGCTGGGTTTCGTACCGGGCTTCAAAGGCCGCTCTGAACATGATTCTCAAGACGGCGGCGGTTGAACACCGGCGCCGATTTCCTGATTCGGTTGTCGTCGGTTTACACCCCGGTACGGTTGATACATCGCTGTCTGCGCCGTTTCAGCGCAACGTTCCCGATGGGAAGTTGTTTGCACCGGCCTTTGCCGTTGAAAGGCTTCTCGGCGTTATCGATACCGTGACGCCGGCCGATTCAGGCGGATTCTTCGCGTGGGACGGTCAGTCGATTCCTTACTGACGCCCGGAAAATTACGCGACGCGCCGAAGTGCATCCACGAGTTGCTCTACTTCGCTTGCCGCGGTGAAGACCTGCGGCGTTACGCGAACGCAATAACCGCTAGCGAGGCCTTTGCGGACTACCGTGAAAATGCCGAACTCCTGCTCCAGTCGCTGTTGCAAGTTAATGACGTCTTTGTCCGATTGGAAGTCTCGCAGCCGAAAAGAGCCCATGCCCGTCCATGATTCTTCATCCAGGCCGCCAAGCAGCTCGATGTGAGACATCTTCTCGGCCTCATCGGTCCATAGCGTGCGCAGGTATCGGAGTCGGGCTTCCTTGTTCGCGCCGCCAATGGCCTCATGAAAGTCGAGTGCGGACGGTACTGTCAGGATCGAGGCAAAATTGCCGGTGCCGACATGGACTCGCTTTGCAATCAGCGCGTCGTCAGGATCACTCTCACCCGGGTACGGCGCGATCTTATGCAGACTGCCGCGCCGCATATAAAGTGCCCCAACGCCGACCGGCGTACCGATCCACTTGTGCAGATTGAATCCAGCCCAATCGACCTGCAGCGAGGGTAGGTCGTAATCGAGCAGGCCCCACGACTGCGCCGCGTCACAGATGACATCGATGCCGCGCTTGCGTGCCTCGGCCGCAATGCGTGCGACCGGAACCCTGAGGCCATGCTGATTACTCACATGCATGATGAGCATGAGCTTGAGGTCCGGGTTTGCGTCAAAAGTAGTGCTGTACAGCTGAAATAACTGTTCCTGGGTCGCCCGCGCAGGAATAATCAGCTCAACGGGGCGTGCGCCGCGAGCCTCATGCAACCAGTGCATCGCTGTCTTGAAATGCGGGTAGTCGATATCGGCGTACAGGACAGCATCGTCGGGAGTGAGGCCGCGGTATTGTCGAATCAGGTTATGGACCGACTCGGTTGCATTGCGTGTCAACACGATTTCGTCGGCGTGGACGCCAAGAGCACGAGCAACCCGTCGCACACTCTCTTGTTCATCCTCCGGAAACTGCTTGCGCGCATAGAACGAGTTCTGAGCGTTAACCCTGCGCGTTGCTGCGATATAGGTGTCCTGCACCGGATGCGCCATCTTGCCCCAGTAGCCGTGCTCAAGGTTGACAATACCTTTGGTACGATCGTAGTGGGTCGCGATCGCCGACCAGTAGGTTTCGTCTTGCGCTAACGCCGCGGGGTTCGTTCCCGCTGGTGGGCCAGGCAGGCTTGTCGTCGCTGCGCTTGCCGGCAGTGGCAACCCAGCAACCGCGCCCGCCGCGAGAGCACCAAGGCAGCTGCGTCGGCTCATACGAATATCGTTAAGTGCCATGCTCTGCTCCTGTGGCGTTTATGACGGCTCGCGAGATGTCCGTTTACGGGAACTGAGTCGAGAATAAATCAGAAAAGACAATCCCATGCCAATGACCAGAATCGTCACGGTAATCTTGCCACGATGCGCGGTCTCACTGCTCCAGATCTGGTTGTGGTCGAGCCAGTACACGACGTACATGGCAAGAATCCAGGGCGTCATTGTCGCGACGACCTCAAATGCGCGCCGAGACAGGCTATCGCTAAGGTGACGCAGCATGACGCGCGGCGAGCTCTGTTTCGATTTGAACCACGGTTTCTGAGCGGATCGTGTAAAAAAGTATCGCGGCCGCACCGGCGATAGCGAGACCGGCAGGCATCACGCTGAATATAAAGCGTATGCCCGCCACCGACGATTCTGACTGAACCTCATTCGCAATGAAGCCGAAGAATCCGAGAATAACGCCCGTCAATCCAGCGCCCACAGCCAAGCCCATCTTTTGCGCAAACTGCAGACTTGAGAATACGAGTGCGGTCGTCCGGCGCCCGGTCTTCCACTCGCCATAATCCGCCGTGTCGGCGTACATTGACCACACGAGGGCCGGAGTGGGGCCGATCACAAAAGCACCGACGCAATTGATGGCGACCATGAGCCAGTACTGGTCCGGGGGCGTCACATAAAAAGCGGCCATTGAGATCGCGTTTAGCAGTGTCAGAATGATTAACAGGCTGCGCTTCTCGAAACGGATCGCCAGCGATTTCGTAACTGCGATGCCGGCCATCATTGCCATTAGACCGAGTGACATGAATACGGCAGTTTTGTCGAAAATCAGAAACAGCGGCGAGCCATCATCGCCAACGTAGTACTTGAAGTAATACAGCAGTGAGCCGTTGCGGACCGCCACATTCATCAGCGTAAAGATCGCCGCGATGAACAGCGCCAGCCACGGGCCGTTGCTCGCCATTGCTTTGAAATCCAGACGAACGTCGGTTTTTTCCTGCAGCGGCACCACGCGTTCCTTGGTGGTTGCGAAGGTGATCCAGAACAGCGCGACGGAAAGCACGGCGAAGATAACCATTGTCAGTTGAAAGCCAAGCGCCTCATCGCCGCCGCCGAGCATGTTCTTGAGTGGTGTTACGAAGGTACCGATCAGCCAGGCGGCGCCAAATGCACAAAAGAACCGATAGCTCGCCACCTTGGTGCGCTCGAGAGACGACGGTGATATTACGCCCATCAATGCCGAGTACGGAACGTTGATTGCCGTATAGGCCAGCATCATCAGCGTGTACGTGACATACGCATAAATCAGTTTTCCGGTGTCGGAAAGATCGGGGTTGGCAAACATCGCATAGCCACAAATGCCATACGGAATCGCAGCCCAAAGCAGGTAGGGGCGGAACTTGCCCCAGCGCGTATTCGTCCGGTCAGCGATCAGGCCCATGATGGGATCACTCGCAGCATCGACAATTTTCGTGATCAGGAACATGGTGCCGACAGCGGCCGCCGACAGACCGAAGATGTCGGTGTAGTAATACAGCAGGAATATGTTGAAGACCTGGAAGAAGAAGTTGGAGGCAGTATCGCCAAGGCCGTACCCCAGCTTTTCTTTGAAGCTCAGTTCTTCATTGACGTCATTGCTCATAGTGGCAAGTCCCGGTTTGGCGTAATGCGCTTGTCATCAAGAATACCACCGTATCGGCGCTAGTAGTTATTCGTAACATCGTGTAACGATGAGCGCCGTTTGATAGGCGCGGCTCATGCCTGCTGATACTATGGCTGCTGTAATGGTTCGGGCTCACTGCCGTGAAGAATTTGACAATCGCAACCCTGCTTCTGTGTTCTGCTGCTATTCATGCGGACGATATCGCCGTAACGCTGACCGGTGCCCCCGAAAACAGCGTGTTGGTGTTCCAGGTTTACGACTCGCCAAATGCATTCGGCGATTTTCGTGACCCGATCAGAGAGGTGCGAGAGAACTATCGTGCCGACGGGCAATACGTCATTGGCGACGTAACACCGGGTGACGTCGCGGTGCTGGTATTTGTTGATGAAAACAATAACGGTTTAATCGACAAGAACTTCATCGGAATTCCCAAAGAGCCGCTCGGTATCTCGAACAACTACCGGCCCAAAGGACCGCCCTCTTTTGAGCGTGCTAAGTTTTCGCTGCTCGAAGGCGAAACAAACACTGTGAATATTGAGATCTATAAAGTTCTCGGTGAACGCGGTCGGCTTGGTGTCGGCGTGGGTGTTATCGGTCGCAGTAGTCCTTATATCGACTCGGACGAGACCGTGCTGCAGCCCATTCCTGTCATCACCTACATCGGTGAAAAATTGCAGTGGCTTGGGCCAAGCGTTCAGTACGCACTCGCCGGCAGCGGACAATGGCGCCTCGCCGCAACGGCCTCATATCGTATTGGCGTGTATGAAGAAAATGACAGTCCGGCGCTCGTCGGACTCGGCGATCGCGACGGCGCGCTGATGGCGGGACTGGGGTTTCGCTTCGAGGCGCCGGGTGGCGTTAACCTGTCGCTCAGGTATGAACACGATGTCCTCGATCGAATCGGTGGGGGAGCCGCCAGTGCCAGAGCGTCAAAGAGCTTTCAGCTGGGGTGGCTTCGTATCGCGCCAGAGGTGCAGGCGAACTGGCTGAGTGCGGATCTGACGAACTATGATTTCGGTGTGCCGGCCAGCGCCGCGACGCTGCTACGGCCTGAGTACAACGCTGGTAGCGCAATGACCTATGCCATTGGCATTGGTAGTTTCGTTGAGTTGACTGAGAACTGGCGAATTATCCTGAACGTCTCGACGGAATTTCTTCCGGACGAAATTACCGATAGTCCTATTGTCGGCGATGACACGGTTGTGCAGGGATTCGCGGCCTTCACCTACGTATTCTGACGGGGCTTGAGGCTAAACGTAACAGGCTAGAAGTAATAGACGAGTACGTAGCCTGATAGCAACACCGCGATCCACAAGGCGGTAACGCCAATCGGCCAGGCGCGGGCGAAAACACCGGGACTTGATTTATCCAACGGCAGCCCCAGGTGACGGATTGCGAATTGCCGCAGGCGCTTGCCCGTCGCATCAACGAGTCCGCCGGTTCGCTCGCCAATCATGCTACCCGTGTCGAGTGCAAACTTGCCGAGGCGGAACAGCACCACACGCCAGAACCAGTCGAAGTCGAGACTGATCGTCAGTGTGCGCTTCATGAGCGGCAGTAGCAGGAAGAACGCAAGCCCTGAGAACATCAGCAGCTGCAGGTAGAACAATACCTTGCCAGTCGTGTAGGGCACATAGTCAACCGGGTAGGGCAGGAAGCGATACAAGAGATCCGGTGCAACGCCCAGCAAGATGCAGACGATGGCAAACAGCACCATTGCGAGACCCATATTCCAGGGTGCATCTTTGGGTCGTAATCCGGAGTCTTTCTGGAAGAACACAAACCAGGGAAACTTGATGCCGGCATGCAGGAAAACGCCAGCCGACGCGGCGGCGAGCAGCATATAAACGGTTACGAGACCTTCATTGGCGGCAGCCTGAGAAATCATCGTCTTGGTTGTAAAACCGGACGTCAGTGGGAAGCCAGAAATCGCGAGCGCACCGATGATGCCGCAGATGGCAGTCAGCGGCATCGTGCGGAACAGTCCGCCAACATCCGTGCAACGATTCATTCCGGTGCGG
>Ga0316189_10005899_pt1 | contig 11744 bp, 7 predicted proteins | sample LowCovwburrow_MG_FD_204930 | JGI IMG/M metagenome (GOLD analysis project Ga0316189, IMG submission 204930) | Coastal sediment microbial communities from Maine, United States - Lowes Cove worm burrow | ecosystem: Environmental > Aquatic > Marine > Coastal > Sediment | place: USA: Maine... | reverse complement strand
ATTCGATGCCCGAGTTCGATAATATAATGGAGGTATTTCCGGCTCTCCTCCGAGAGTTTATTAAGGTTCTCCGGTCGCGGGGGGCAGCAAAAAAAATCTTCAAAAAGGGCCTGGTCGTCTTTCTGAACAACCAAGCAGATTTCTTCTATGCCGGCTTGAATGACTTCTTCGATGATTGCCATAATCACCGGTTTGGCGCGTCCATCCCCATCGATTATCGGAAACAATTCTTTTTTCATAGCTTTAGATGCCGGAAATAACCGCGTACCGAAACCGGCGGCGGGTATAACCGCCTTGCGAACTTTATGGGTTGATCCAATGCCCAGCTTCAAACACGGCAAGTTGAGGTCCTTTTCAAGAATTTCGACGACTTTTTGCTGCGACGTTTCATCTTTAGCAATAAATTGGGCTGAACCATCGCCCTGGGAGCCGACACCCTTGCCTCCGTATACGTACGGCTTTAGAGGGGTGTAGTTAAGAATCTTATGCAGGACCGGGGCCGTTAACTGGGTCGGACAGGCGGGAGCCAGGTGCTCATCAAAAAGTGCTTGGGCCTCGTTCATCAGGGCACCGAGTCCGGCAGCATCGCCCAACTCCAACATTTTGCGTGCGCGCGCATTGATCTCTGTGTTAATCGGACCTAAATATTTCTGCACTTTAAGCTGTAGTTCATTTTCCGCAAAGGGATAACATTGATTTAGTTTTTTTAGTATTTCCATGGTGTCTTTGCCGGCGCAAAGATCTACGATGACAAAGTAAAAATTATTCGTAACAGAGAGCTCTTTGACATCCGTCTGTTCACCATCGTAAATCATGATGATCGGTTTGTTGCCGTATGCGCAGCCTTGATCCATGCGCCCGCACCGCGAGGGAGTCGTAATTTCGCCGAGATAGGCATATTCCATTTCCCCGCGCACGGTCATTTTTAAATCATAAATCCGGTTGAATGCACGCGCTACCAGCACACAAATCGCGGCACTGGAGGAAAGGCCTTTTTTGATCGGCAAATCTGTCTGATAGTTGTCGATTTCAAGCCCGCGTACATGGTAATGCGTCAACACCTGGTAAGCCACGCCGGCGGCATAACTGAAAAAGCCACCCTTTTCGGCTTCTTCAAGAAGCGCCGAGCGATCCATGGAAATTTCAAAGGGGCCTTCGCGATTACCCTCATCGGTTGTAGACCACAGTATTAATTTAGACGGGTGCGGTTTCACATCGGCATAGATTCCCTGATTGGTGCCGGCAATTATGGTATAACCCTTTTCGATCTCGGCATTAATACGCCTATAGTGCCCAGCCCAGTCACTGTGCTCGCCAAAAAGACAAATTCGACCCGGAACAAAAAATTTCATCCCCAAATCCTCAGCTCCCAATTGTAATATGTGTTAATTTAGCCTACGAAATTATAGAGAAAACGAATTATATGTCAATATCTTAAGCGACGAATAAATAATACTTGATTTAATTTCATTTTTTAGAATCTTCCCGGGAGATAAAATCCGGTATTGTAGTTTTTTTCTGATTAAACTGGCCGCTTCGATAGCCTGGATTAAACAGCGAACCGCAGAATTTTTAGAGGTGGATTCGCTCTTGGCCTTCGTAACCAATCTGGCGAAGTAGTCTTGCTCAGTCTTTTTTTAAACAGACAGAATACATTATTCGATGTTGGACGTTCGATGTTCGATGTTCATTTTTTAGTTAACCCTTCATATGAAACTAACCAAAGGCAAAGTTTTTTTTTTCGATTAGACCGGCCGTTTTTTTGGCCGGCGGCTGGGCTGAACGGTGAACCCTGAACCTTTGAACCCCTTCCCTTTTTAGTTTAATTAAAAAATTAATATTTAGTAATCGAATTATACGATTTGACTCATTTATGAGCTCAGCAATTTTCTGTTTCCAGATAACCCCTTTATTTTCAGATATATAAAAATTTATTGATTATAAAACTAATTATCCATGGCCTCAAGAAATTGCTTGACATCAACATTGTTTTTAGTAAAAGTTTACTGAATAAATTAATAATGGAGGTATTCAGGATGAAATATGGCATGAATTTATTTCTCTGGAACGACGACATGCATGATGGAATGATGCCGGTCCTGGAACAATTGAAGAAAATAGGCTTTGATGGCGTTGAAGTTCCGGTCTTTGACCTTAATCTCGCTAAATGGCAGTCATGGGCTAAACGCCTGGATGATCTCGGCCTCGCAAGGACGGCGGTTACCGTTTGCAATGAAGAGGCCAATCCAATCGCCCAAGATCCAACTGTCCGTTCCCAGGGTGTCGATTTGCTGAAGCAAACCCTGGATTGCTGTCAGGCATTGGGAGCCTATTCCCTTAACGGACCGTTGCATTCCGGCCTGGGCATATTCAGTGGCAAAGCTCCCAGTGAGCAGGAATGGGAATGGGGGGTCGAAAATCTGAAAAAAGTTTCAGAGCACGCTGCGGTTTGCGACGTATTGCTCGGAATCGAGTTCTTAAACCGCTTCGAAACCTATTTTCTAACCTGCACGGCAGATGCCGTTAAATTTGTCCGTGAGATCGATCACCCGAACTGCCGTATGATGTATGACACCTTTCACGCCCACATCGAGGAGAAGAATGTAGCCGAATCGATTCGCGCATGTGCCGAGTATCTAATCCTGGTTCATACTTCGGAAAACGACCGCAGCACACCGGGCAGTGGCGGCGTGAACTGGAATACCACCTTTGATACACTGAAAGAAATAAATTATGACGGCTGGCTGACGATCGAGGCTTTCGGCCAATCACTTGAAGACCTGGCTGCTGCCACAAAAATATGGCGTCGCATGTACGAAACAGAGGAGCAACTGGCAAGCGATGGCCTTAATTTTTTAAAGCAAGAGGTTGCCAAACGGTGGTAAGTAATGCGCCACCTGCAGGGCGAGTGGCTTCAGAAGACGTCCGTCAGTGATTAAACTCATTTACCATTTTATATCGAACGGATAGGTTGAATCAGTTGATCGAGTTGATTGTAATAAATGATATGAAACCTTTAAACTTAATCAACCAGTCGACCAATAAACTTTTCAACTACTGCTCGGTGATAGCACTTCAATCTATTTATTTCCTGCAACAGAAACCAAAATTTTGAGATACCAGCAAGGAGGGAAACAATGAGTGACCAAATAAATATTGCCATTGTCGGTCTTGGTTTTGGTGCCGAGTTCATCCCGATTTACCAGCGGCATCCACATGCCAATTTGTATGGTATCTGCCAGCGCACAGCAGATAAACTCAATGCGATCGGGGACTCATTTGGCGTGGGAAAACGATACACGGATTTTGATGAACTGCTGCAAGACCCTGAGATTGACGCCGTACACATCAACACCCCTATTCCGGACCATGCGCCGCAATCCATCAAGGCGTTAAAAGCCGGCAAGCATGTTGCCTGCACCGTACCCATGGCAACGACGGTCGAGGAGTGCCAGGAAATTACGCGCCTCAGCCGGGAAACCGGTAAAAAATACATGATGATGGAAACCGTCGTTTACAGCCGCGAGTTTTTGTTTGTCAAAGAATTGTATCAGAAAGGGGAACTGGGAAAAATCCAGTTTCTGCAGGCAAGCCACCAACAGGATATGGACGGATGGCCGAATTACTGGCCGGGGTTGCCGCCCATGCACTATGCCACCCATTGCGTGGGCCCCTGCTTGGCACTGACCGATGCCATCGCAGAATATGTGTCCTGTTTCGGCTCCGGGACAATCAGGAAAGAGCTGATTCCGGAGTATAATTCTCCATTTGCGGTCGAAACCACCCATATTAAACTGAAAGATTCCGATCTGTGTGCCCGGGTGTATCGCTCCCTGTTTGATACTTCCCGTCAATACCGCGAAAGTTTTGATGTCTACGGCACTAAAAAAGCCTATGAGTGGCCGCTCATCGAGGGTGAAGATCCGGTCATTCATACGGCTAAAAAGCCAGAGTCGGAAATTCCCGAGCGCGTCAAAGTGCCGGATTATGCCCACCTGCTGCCGGAACCGATCCGGATGTTCACAACCAAAGGCGTTTACGACCTGGATGATCAACAGCACCTATCCTTCACCCAGGGTGCCGGACACGGCGGGTCACATCCGCACCTGGCCCATGAATTTGTGATGAGCCTGGTTGAGGACCGTGAGCCCTTCCCCAATGCCGCCCAGTCGGCAAACTGGACAAGTGTCGGTATTTTAGCCCACGAATCGGCCCTAAAGGGTGGAGAAATCATAAGGCTGCCCGAGTTTTGATAAACGAATTTTTAATTCAAATCATATCTGAAATTAAGCATCTTTTCTCAATTATATATCTATTTCCAAATTTCAACTAATGGGAGTTAAAAATGAATGAATTTTTCCCCGATATTCAGCAGGCAATACCATTTGAAGGACCTGATTCGAAAAATCCTTTAGCCTTTAAGTATTACAATCCGCAGCAAGTTGTCGGCCAAAAAACCATGAAAGACCACCTGCGGTTTTCGGTCGCTTACTGGCACACCTTCAAAGCAAGCGGTATGGATCCTTTCGGCGCCCCGACTTTTTTCCGACCCTGGATTAAAGCCGAAAGCCCGCTGGAACAGGCTAAGGTTACCGTGCATGCGGCCTTTGAATTTGCACAGAAATTAGGCGCCCCATTTTACTGCTTTCATGACCGCGACCTGGCGCCAGAAGGCCAAACCTTTGCAGAATCCTGCAAAAATTTAGAGACAATGGTCGCAATCGCCAAGCAACTGCAGGCGGAGACCGGAATCAAGCTGCTTTGGGGAACGGCCAATCTTTTCGGACATCCGCGCTATGCCCACGGCGCCGCCTCCAATCCGGATGCTCATGTTTTTGCCTATGCTGCGGCTCAAGTAAAGCATGCGATTGCCGCGACAAAAGAACTCGGCGGCGTCAATTATGTTTTCTGGGGCGGGCGGGAAGGTTATGAAACTTTGCTCAACACCGACATGCAGCGCGAGCAGGAACAAATGGCGCGCTTTTTTCACATGGCGGTTGACTATGCCAGGCAAATTGGATTTGACGGCCAGTTCCTGATCGAACCAAAACCAAAAGAACCGACCAAGCATCAGTATGATTTCGATGCCGCAACCATCCTCAATTTTCTGCGCACTTACGATCTGTTCGACAAATTCAAACTTAACATTGAAGCCAACCATGCAACCCTCGCCGGCCATACTTTTGAGCATGATCTGACGGTCGCATCGATCAACGGCAAATTGGGCAGCATCGATGCCAATGTCGGCGACCCACTTCTGGGATGGGATACCGACCAGTTTCCCACAGATCCGGCCATGTGCACGTTGGCTATGTTGGTCGTGCTGAAACAGGGAGGCATCGGAAAAGGCGGGCTGAATTTTGACGCTAAACCGCGCAGAGGGTCATTTGATGAGATCGATTTATTTTACGCCCATGTCAGCGGAATGGACACTTTTGCCCGCGGCCTGATGGCCGCCCATCAAATTCTAGCAGACGGGGTTCTGGATGATTTCATCAAGGAGCGCTATGCCAGTTACACTGACGGAATTGGAAAACGGATAATGAACGGTCAGGAAACCTTTGAATCCCTGGAGCAATATGTGTTGCAGCAAGGCGATCCGGCCTTCAAGAGCGGGCGGCAGGAGATGCTGGAAAGTATACTGCATTCATATGTATAGAGGGGCAAAGAAGATGGGAAGGTGAGAAGCCTGGAAGCTGGGATGTTGGGAAACCTGGAAGGTCAGAGACTGGGAAGTTGAGAAGAAAAAGGCTCAGAGGGTGAGAAGTTAAGACGGTGAGAAACGAAGAAGCTGGAAATCGGGGAAGCTGGGAAGCATAAAGGAGTTTAGATCAAATATCCCTATTTCGCCTCCGAGCATCCTGGCCTCCCAGCCTCCCTGCTTCCTACCTTCCTATCTTCCTTCCCATCCTCCGATCTAACCGGCCTCCCAGCCACCTGCCTTTGAGCACCCCCCAAATTGTGTATAGGAGAAAGGTAAAACCATGTCGCAAGACCAATTATTCATCGGAATCGACAGCGGAACCCAGGGCACAAAGGGCATCGTTTTCAGTAGGGAAAAAGGCCGGATCCTGGCTGAAGCCTATGCCGATCATCAGCTTATCGAAAATATAGGTGGGCGGCGCGAGCAGGAACCCGGATGGTGGATTGAGGCCTGTTCCACCGTCATCGGGCGATTGCTGAAAAAAAATAATGTGTCCAGGGATATGATTTGCGCCATTGGGGTCTCCGGCCAACAACACGGAATGGTTCCGCTTGACGTACGCGGTGAAGTAATCCGCCCGGCAAAGCTGTGGTGTGACACGGAAACATCACCCCAATGCGATCAAATTACCGCACATATCGGAAGCTCTCAAAAAGTTATCGAATTAATCGGCAATTCAGTTGCGGCCGGCTTTACCGCATCCAAACTTCTTTGGCTAAAGCAACATGAGCCGCAAAATTATGAACGGCTTGCAACAGTTCTTTTGCCCCACGATTATATCAACTATTGGCTGACGGGGGAGAAGAAAACGGAGTACGGGGATGCTTCCGGCACGGCCTATTTTGATGTCAAAACCCGCACCTGGTCGGATGTGCTGCTGAATGCTATTGATGATTCGGGTAAGCTGCAAAATTGTCTACCGGACTTGATACCATCCGACGCTCCGGTAGGAACCATCAAAACAGAAACTGCCAAGCAGTTTCAGCTCAAATCGGACATACTGGTTTCTTCGGGCGGGGGTGACAATATGATGGCAGCCATCGGTACCGGTAATGTGGTCCCCGGTATTGTAACCACCAGTCTGGGCACCTCCGGCACCATCTATTCCTTTAGCGCTAAACCGGTAATCGATCCGAACGGCGAGTTGGCTGCTTTTTGCTCCAGCAGTGACGGTTGGCTGCCGCTGGTGTGCACGATGAACGTGACGGTTTCGACGGAATTGATTAGGGACTTGCTGGGGCGGAGCTTGGCCGATCTTCATCAGCTGGCATTCTCTGCACCGCCGGGTGCGGAGGGCATTCTTTTGCTTCCCTATTTTAATGGCGAAAGAACGCCGGCCCTGCCAAATGGAAAGGCCGGCTTTTTCGGATTAACGAGCACAAATTTTAATGCCTCCAATATTGCCAGATCTTCCATGGAGGGGGCCACCCTGGGTTTGCGCTACGGCCTTAATGTTTTAAAGCAACAGGGACTCATCCCGACCGAAATACGCCTGGTCGGCGGGGGCGCCAAGAGTCCGCTCTGGCGCCAAATTGTGGCTGACGTGTTCGACTGCCCGGTCGTCTGTCCGGAATCTTCGGAAGCCGGTGCAGTGGGAGCCGCCCTGCAGGCAATGTGGTGTTATATCCGTCAAAAGGAAGGTGACGTCTCAATCGGTGAGCTTACGGATCGATATATTGCCCTGGATGAATCCACCCGTGCCGTGCCGGATACATCAATAGCAGCAAAATATGCAGAGATTTATCAGAAGTACCTGAAGTTAAACGACGTTATGAGGCCTATGTTTTAAGGAGCTTGAAATAAATGAAATCGATAGAATTCCTCAAATATTCAATATTCATTTGATAATAGTCATTCTTTTTAGATCACCGGTCTCACCCGATCAAGCGGGGACTTGTATAATTCCTGCAGCACAAGACTGGCAGCACCGCGTGCCCAATCCGTATCCTGCCACTTTTGAATGACGATTTGAAGGGTCGCATACATCTCAGGAGTCGTATGCCTCTTGATCATTTTGTGCATGGGTTCAAACAGAAGCGCTCCTGCTCTGACACCTTCGCCGGCAATAATGATCTTTTCCGGATTAAAAATCTGAGCCAAACCGGCAATACCCAGTCCAAGAATTTCACCGCCGCGTTTAAATATTTTACGCAGGGCAGGTTCGCCCTTCTTGGCAATAACGGTAACCTTTTCGATGGTCAGAGAAGAGATGTTCTTACACTGCCACTGCCCTGACTTGCAGGCGTCAATGGCCGATTCCAGGACACTGTAATCGGCGACATAGGCCTCAATACATCCACGCTTGCCGCAACGACATGAGGCCCCGCCGGGTTTGATAACCATATGCCCGAATTCGGCGCCGATCCCTTTGACGCCTCGATATATCTGCCCATTGACCACAATGCCCATGCCGACACCATGCTCAACCGTGACCACAATAAAATTATCAACCCCTCTTCCCTCGCCAAACCATTGTTGTGCCAGTGTCACGGTATTGGCATCATTTTCAATATAGGTCTGGATGTTAAAGCGTTTCTGGATCAGATCCCTCAGAGTCGTATTGCCTTTCCTGTATAGGGGAGACCAGTAGGTGATCCCCTTTTCGCCGCTGACAAGGCCGGGAATGCCGATGCCGATGCCGGAAATCTTTCTCATATTTATCAAGGCTTCGGAAACACAGTGGCGAATGCCTTCTTCAATCAAGTCCGCGACAAATTCAACGGACCTTTTGCCGATGCGCACCGGCAGGATCAGAGAGCTTAAAACATCGGCCTGGATATTGGTGACGGCGAAACTGACCTGGAAGGCGGAAAGCTTTATACCGACGACATGGGCAGCCGTCGGGTTTAACGCCAGCAGTACCCGCCGCCTTCCCCGAGAGGAAGAAGTTTTGGTTTCTTTTTCAACGATTATTTTTTCTTTTAGCAGGCGAGCTGTGATATTTGTAACGGCGGCCCGGCTTTGGCCGGTTACTTCTGCAATTTCAACCCGTGAAATCAGACCGGCTCTGCGGATCGTATTCAATATATTGAACTGGTTGATCGTCTTTGTGAACTCACGATTTGAAACTTCCATGGATGACTTATGACCTTTTTAATTCCATCATTAAATTAATTCGTTTCTTTAACCGAATTTCCGTTTTCAGCGGCGTCAATTCAAAACAGCCTATTTTATACCGAAAAATCTAATAACATTGGTAAAATTGGTAGGGCCTTGTTAATATCAAAATCATCTTGACAAAAATTTGGCTTTGATGCAAGTTAAATCGAAGTCAATTGGTTCACTGGATGAATTAAAAAATATCTTTTTCAACCATTGAAAGGAGAGGCTATGCAACTCGATCGAAAATTAAAAATGGGAATGGTCGGCGGCGGCAGAGACGCCTTTATCGGTGCCGTGCATCGCAATGCCGCATTAATGGACGGAAAGGTTGAATTTATGGCCGGTGCTTTATCTTCAGATCCAGAAAAAGCAAAAGCATCCGCCCGGGACCTCTTAATCAGTGAAGAGAGATCTTATAGCACCTGGCAGGAGATGCTTGATCAGGAATCGAAACGGCCTGAGGGCGACCGCATTGATTTTGTCTCCATCGTCACCCCCAATTTTATGCATTTCCCGATTGCAAAGGGATTTGCCGAAGCCGGCATTAACGTCATCTGCGATAAGCCCATGACCTACACTTTACAGGAAGCCAAAGACTTGGTTGAGATTGTCAATAATTCCGATGTCATCTTTGCGCTTACGCATAATTACACCGGCTATCCGATGGTCAAGCAGGCCCGCCACATGGTTCGCGGCGGTGAACTCGGCGATATTCTAAAAATCGTAGTCGAATATCCCCAGGGGTGGCTCATGACGGCCCTTGAAGAGGAAGGACAGAAGCAGGCTTCCTGGCGCACCGATCCCAAGCGCTCGGGGGTTTCCAACTGTATTGGTGACATTGGGTCCCATTGTGAAAATTTGGCACACTATATTACCGGTCTGGAAATAACAGAAATGTGTGCCGACTTGAAAAGTATCCTGAATCGACCTCTGGACAACGACGGCAATATATTGCTTCACTATGAAAAAGAAGCCTGTGGAATATTGTACGCCTCCCAATTCTCGGCCGGTGAAGAAAACAATTTAAGGATTCGAATTTACGGCACCAAGGGTGCCCTGGAGTGGCACCAGGAAGAGCCGAACTACTTGTGGTTCAGGACCAACGAAGAGCCTGCCCAACTCTACCGCAGAGGAAATGACTATTTATGCGATGCCGCCCAGCGAGCTACCCGCCTGCCGGCAGGACATCCGGAGGCATTTATTGAAGCCTTTGCCAATATCTATGCCAACGCCACCGATGCGATACGCGCGAAAATCCTTGACCAAGATCCGGACGAATTAGTATTGGATTTTCCCAAGGTGATTGACGGCGCCAGAGGTTTGGCATTTATCGAATCCGCTGTTGAAAGCAGCCAAAGCGATCAGAAGTGGTATCCGATGAAAGCCTTTAGATAAAAAAATGAATATCGTTGGAGGACATAACATATCCGATTGAATTTGTGTGCAGCTTGGATGCTACAGAAACACAATAAACAATTTAAGGAGGAAAAATCATGGCAAGACCTGTGACCTTATTTACCGGACAATGGGCTGATTTGCCCCTGACGGAACTTGCTAAAAAAACCAGCGGCTGGGGCTATGACGGTTTGGAACTGGCCTGCTGGGGTGATCATTTTGATCCGGCCAAAGGCGCAACGGACCCGGCTTACTGTGAACAACAACAAAACATTCTTAAAGAAAACAATTTAAGTGTGTATGCAATCTCCCATCATTTGGCAGGCCAGTTGGTCTGCGATTTAAACAATGATGCCAGATCCGACGGATTCGCACCAAATGATTGTGCCGGCGATCCTGATAAAAAAAGGGCCTGGGCGGTTGAAACCATGAAACAAACCGCGATTGCCGCCAAAAATATGGGCTTAAAAGTCGTCAACGGGTTTACCGGGTCGTCCATCTGGCATCTGATTTATTCATTTCCGCCGGTTAGCGAGGAACAGGTCGAGGACGGATTTAAGTTTTTTGCCGATATGTGGCACCCCATCCTGGACGTGTTCGACGAAAACGGCGTTAAATTTGCGCTGGAAGTTCATCCCACTGAAATTGCCTTTGACAGTGTATCTGCGGAGCGGACTCTGGAGGCTATCGGTCGCAGAGAGGCTTTCGGTTTCAATTTTGATCCGAGTCACCTGGAATGGCAGGGCGTTGATCCGGCTAAATTCATCAGAACCTTTCCGGACAGGATCTATCATGTTCATATGAAAGATGCAGCGGTTACCCTTGATGGAACCTCGGGCATCCTCGGCAGTTACTTAAATTTCGGTCAACCGGGACGTGGCTGGGATTTTCGATCTCTCGGCCGAGGGCAGGTTGATTTTGAAGAAATTATTCGGGCGCTGAACGAAATTAAATACCAAGGCCCCCTGTCGGTGGAATGGGAAGATGCCGCCATGGATCGTGAAGCCGGCGCAGAAGAAGCAGCCGCTTTCGTCAAAGATGTGGATTTTACACCTTCCGGACGTATGTTTGACGAAGCCTTTTCGACCGAGTGATTCATAGGGTAACGACGGTAATAAGTTGAGCGAGGGAGTGAATCCAAAAGCTCCCTGCTCAATTCGCATGTACATTTAAAACCGGTCAACCTGCTTTCGCAAGCTTTCCCATGATAGAATTCTTATTTCTAATCGTATCCGGATCACAAGTCGCGAGTATGGAGCGGTCCCTGTGAAGCCGCATGGGTGGACCGCGCACGGCCCTTATTTTTAAGGGTGCATCGAGCTTACCCCCCAATGTTGCATAAACAACATGGCAAAAGTCCGCTAATGGTTTGTTACTATAACCGATATTATAGTGAAAGCACCATTTTCTGGATATCCCCTTTTGTGAATTCAAAGGATCTGATCGATTTTGCCAAGTTGTCTACCCTTCGGGAAAGCCGGAGGACTCCAGATCCTGTGTTGTCAAGGATTTGCGGTAACCGACTACAACTTCACCCTTGACG
>Ga0316189_10005898_pt1 | contig 11744 bp, 13 predicted proteins | sample LowCovwburrow_MG_FD_204930 | JGI IMG/M metagenome (GOLD analysis project Ga0316189, IMG submission 204930) | Coastal sediment microbial communities from Maine, United States - Lowes Cove worm burrow | ecosystem: Environmental > Aquatic > Marine > Coastal > Sediment | place: USA: Maine... | reverse complement strand
ACGCCCGTCGGCCCAATCATGAGAATATTCTTGGGCGTGATTTCGCTGCGCAGCGGCTCACCAATCTGCACGCGCCGCCAGCGATTGCGAAGTGCAATGGCGACGGAGCGCTTGGCGTCGTCCTGGCCGATGATGTGCTTGTCCAGTTCCTGGACGATTTCGCGTGGGGTCATTTGGGACATTACAGTTCTTCTATAACAATATTCTGGTTGGTGAAAACACAGATGTCGCCCGCAATAAGCAGCGCTTTTTCGACGATGCCTTTTGCGTCGAGGTCTGTGTTCTGCAGCAGTGCGAGCGCGGCGGCCTGTGCGTAGGGTCCGCCTGAGCCGATGGCCATCAGGTCATTCTCCGGCTCGATCACATCGCCGTTGCCAGAGATGATGAAGCTCGAGTCCTTGTCGGCTACGCACAGCAGCGCTTCGAGACGACGCAGACGGCGATCCGTGCGCCAGTCCTTGGCAAGCTCAATAGCTGCACGCGTCAGGTTGCCATACTGCTCGAGCTTGGTTTCGAACAGCTCGAAGAGGGTGAACGCGTCGGCTGTGCCGCCGGCGAATCCTGCAATGACGCGGCCGCCGGCCAGTGGCCGTACCTTGCGCGCATTACCCTTCATCACCGTGTTGCCCATGCTGACCTGGCCGTCGCCGGCGATGGCCACCTTGCCATTACGTCGCACCGACACGATGGTCGTGCCTCTGAATTGTTCCATATTTTGGTACCTGCGATTCAGCCCTGTTTCTTGGTTTTTAGGCGGGCTCTTGGATGTGTCTTGTCGTATATGGACGCCAGATGCTGGAAATCAAGATGCGTATACACCTGCGTCGTGGAAATATTGGCGTGCCCCAGCAGTTCCTGCACGCCCCTGAGGTCGTGACTGGATTCCAGCACGTGGGTCGCAAAAGAGTGCCGGAACAGGTGTGGGTAGACGTTGCTGTCGATGCCCTGCTTTTTTGCCCAGTGTGTCACCCGCGCCTGCACGGAGCGTGGGCTAATGCGCGTGCCGCGCTGGCTGACGAACAGAGCCGGCTCTTCGAGGTCTGCGAGCTGCCCACGACTCTTCTGCCAGCGTTTGACTGCCTGGCGGGCTAATCTGCCGACGGGCACGATGCGGTCCTTGTTGCCCTTGCCTGTGACACGCACAGTGGCATCAGCAAGATCGACGTCGCCCAGGTTGAGGTCAACGAGCTCGGCAAGGCGCAGTCCCGATGAATACAGCAGCTCGAGAATGGCGCGGTCGCGATCGACCAGCGGACCTTCGCCGGGAATCTCCAGCAACCGGGCCATGCGGTCCGCATCCAGGTTGCCAGGCAGCCGTTTTTTTCCTTTAGGCGCCGACACCGAGTCGACGGGATTGCGGCTGACATGCTTCTCTCGCAGCAGGTAGCGAAAGAAGGTGCGGCTCGCGGACAGCCGGCGCTGCAGGCTTCTGGCGCTCAAGCCCTTGCGGAAAGCGGCGCCGGTATATGTACGGATATGTTCACTGTCGAGGGTGTCCCAGCGCTCGATGTCCTGCTGCTCGCACCAGGCGAGCAGGGCATCGAGGTCGCGGCGATAGTGTTTGCAGGTGAGCGGTGACAGTCGGCGCTCAAACTCGAGATGGCGGATGAATTGGTCTATCCAGCCCTTCTCCTTGTCATTCACGGCAGTTGCCCTGTCAGAAGCGCCGTAACGCTCCGGAGACGAGGTCACCGACGCGTGACAGGAAGTCCATGCTCATGCCCGGGTGAAAGCGATCGGCCTCGTTACTGCCAATCGCCATGAAGCCGATCTCGGCCTTCTTGCCGAGAGGCACCAGGGCGACGGAGCCGATTTCGTCCGCGTCCTTGCGAAACAGGAATTCTCGCTGTGAGTCGCGAATCTGGCCACAACGCGGGCCGCTGCCGTTGAGGAAGGTGCCAAACGGTTTGACGCCGTCATCGCTGCGCTCGACTACGTGGAAGAAGCGCCCCGCGTCGATATCGGCGAACGAGTCCGGGTTGCCGAACAACACCAGGACAGCATGGTCGGCGTTAAAGCCCGAGCGCATGGCCTCTTCGACGGCCTTGACCGTAGCCTGCAGGTCGCTGGTAGCCAGCAGCTGTATCGCAAATTCATGGATTTTCGCGGCAAGGATGTCGTTGTCGCGGGCTACGCCAATGAGCTCGCGGAGCTTGCGCTCCAGCTTGAGCTCCTTTTGCCTGAGCTGGGAGACCTGCCGCTCGACGAGGGACACTGCGCCACCTGAGGTATGTGGCAGTTCGAGCGAATTCAGCAGGCTTGCGTGGGATTCGAAAAAGTCGGGGTGCGTTTGCAGGTAATCGTGCACAGCCTCTTCGCTAATGGTCTCGTCGACGTACTCGGGCTTGCGTTGTGTGCTCATAGATCGATGATTCCCTCGCTCAGTAATTCGGCATCGCCGCTCAGCCAGACGCTGGCGTGACTGCCGCGCCAGCTTACCACGAGTTGCCCGCCCGGCAGGAACACGTTAACTGACTGCTCGAGCAGCCCCATCCGTTGGCCCGCAACGACTGCGGCACAGGCACCTGTGCCACAGGCAAGCGTTTCACCGGCACCGCGTTCATACACGCGGAGATCAATATTGCTGCGATTGCGGACGTGCATGAAACCGACGTTAATACGCTGTGGAAAACGCTCGTGGTGTTCGATGGCTGGCCCTAGAGTGGCGACGTCAGCCGTCTGCACGTCGTCGACCTGCAGCACACAGTGCGGATTGCCCATAGACACCAATGACACCTCGAACGACTGGCCACAGGCGCTGAGAGCGGCTGTTTCGAAGGTCGGGACCCCCATACCCACCGACACTTCGCTGCTGGCGGAAATCCGAACATCGATCGGGCCGACGGGGCTGTCCAGTGTGAACGCTTCGCCACCATCGACCGCCAGGATGTGCGCCACGCAGCGTACGCCGTTGCCGCATTGTTCGACCTCGGAGCCATCGTTGTTAAACACCCGATAAGCCGCAAGAGAGCCTGGCTGCGACGCATCGTATACCCACATCAGTTGGTCGAAATCCGCAACGTTGCTGTCCTGGGCAAACATTTTTATCTGCACAGGTGTCGGCGCCGTGGCGTCTTCGTTGCGTCGATCGACGACGACAATTCGATTACCAGCTGCTTGCATTTCGTAGTAGGAAATCTGCATGAATGCAGTTTAGTACCTTCGGATGGACTTTTGCGGACGGCGACTGTAGTTTACATAAACTGCCAAATGCACAGGCAAACAAACAACCAAAATATTGCCTTTGGAGAGAGGATATGCGGCACATAATGGTCTTGAACGCGAAGGGCGGCTGCGGAAAAAGCACCCTCGCAACAAATATAGCTTCCTATTTTGCAAACGAAGGCGCCACCGTGGCGCTTGCGGATTATGACCCGCAGGGGTCAAGCATGGAGTGGCTGGATCGTCGACCGGAAGGTCGCGCCACCATACATGGCGTTGCCGCGTTTGAGGACGGCCTGCGACGTGTGCCGCGTACGGCAGACATTGTCGTCAGCGACGCACCGGCTCGTTCGCATGGCAAGGAATTGACAGATCTTGTCAATCACGCCGAAACCATCGTCGTCCCGGTACTGCCATCGACCATCGATATGCAGGCAACCACCAAATTTCTGTCGGAACTCGCTGCCACCCACAAGGTTAAGGCCAAAAAGGCCAAGGTTGGTGCGGTTGCGAACCGCGTCCGTGATAACACGCTGATCTTCGATGACCTCGACGAATACCTGACCAAGGCTCGCGTGCCCTACGTGGCCGCACTGCGTGAAGCGCAGAACTACGTTCGTGCGTACACACGCGGGCTCGGCATTTTCGAGCTGCCTGAGTACCTGGCATGGCCGGACTGGGATGAGTGGGAGCCGGTAACGGCGTGGTTGCGCAGCAAACGCTCGCAGCCCTGAGCCAGGCGCGCAAGCGCGGCCGCTTCGAGAAGATGACCTTGTCTCCGCCCGCTGCTACTTGAAGTCGGCGTCGAGGTGCGGGATGGCTGTTAACGGCTCATCGGTGATCATGCCGAGGCCTGAGCGATAAGCATCGGCCGCTGCGTCACCTTCACCGAGCTGTGTGAGCAAGCGACCGTACTCGTGGTAGGCCTCGGGCGTCGGCCGCAGGCTGATGACCGTTTCCAGGTAGCTGCGCGCCTTGCCCCAGAGTTCGTTGCGCAGGCACAGACGCGCCGACGTGAGTATCAGGTCGGGGTCCTCGGAGTGCTTTGCCAGCCAGGTTTCAGCCTGCTTTAGCTGTTTGCTGGCATTGGGCCCCTCAATGAGCCCAAACAGTCGCACGAGTGGCGCACGCCATTCGGATTTCAGGGCGGCAGCCACCTCTTTTTCGGCTTTTTCGTGCAGGTCACAGCGCATTAGCCCCGTGTAACGTGCTTCGAGAAGACTTAAGTTCTTCTTCAGCGGTTTCGGCACCGCTTTCCAGCATGATTCCAGGGATTCGATATCTGCAGCGTTGTCGAGCGCCTCCCTGTGCACCCGGACCGTCCACTTCTCGAGAGTCTTCGCGTCAACCCGGCCGTGCTTCTTCAGGCGCGGCAGGATATCTGCAAGTGCGCTCCAGTCTTCAAGCTTGTAGTAGAGGCGACCGAGCAGCGCCAGCGCGTAGCTGTGATCCTTGGAGTTTTCCTCGAGGCGCTGAAGCGTCGCGAGCGCCGACTCGTGCTGGCCGCGATCCAGCTGGAACTCGGCCTGCGTCAGCAACACGGCGTTCGCAGCTTCCGGCGTCTCCTCGAACGCGATTTTCAGCCACTCGTCGCGACGCTCGTCCAGGCCTTGCAGGTGAGCCGCCCTGGCGGCCTGCAAATAGTTAAATAATGGTGAATCGCTGGTGCTCGCTGCGCGAGCGAGCAGCTTCTCGCCGCGTGCGAAATTACCCTCGGCGACTTCGATCATGCCGCGTGTCAGTTTTTCTCCGGCACGGCCCGCGCGATAGCGCCCGGCGGCTTCACCCAGCCGTCGCGGCGCGAGCCAGACGACGCGTACCAGCCAGATCGTAACGATGAGAATGACAATCAGGATGACCAGCGTTGGCACCGACATCTCGACCAGGTAGCCACGGAAATTGATCCCGACATAGCCCGGGTCCTGCATAAGAAAGCTGGCAGCAAACATACTGACGAGAATCGCCAGTACTATGATCAGGCCAGCTTTCATTCGCTGCTCTCTGCCAGCGTCTGGTACTGACGCAACAGGCGCAAGGATTGCGAGATATCCGGCGGCGTAATGGCGAACATGCCGTTGCGAATCTCCGCAATAGTCTCGCGCGCGCTGGCAACCTGCGCGCTGTCGACGTCAAAGTACTGGCCTATCCAGGAGTCCGCGTCGTCGAGGCTCTGCTCAAACACAGCTTTTTCGCCACGCAGCAGGGCAAGTCGCGCGGCCTGCAACTGCAGTGCGAGATTGGTGCGAAGGAAATAAACGTCGTCCGGCGCCAATAACGGACGTTCGGCTTCATCCATCTTGCTAACGGTGACCATTCCCGTAAATACGCCCTTAACCGCAGACCAGGCACGACTCATGCGGCCGGCCTCAGGGTCGATCGCCTGTTGTTCGCGGACGGTCTCGGAAACCTGCGCCAATGGCAGCGACTCCACCACGCGCGACAGGCTTGCCAGGGTGAGGGTCACGCCCTCAATGTCCGGCTTGTCCATGGTCGCCAGTGCCGCGAGCTCGTCAGCCAAAGCACGCCTGACCTCTGTCAGTGCCGGGTCCGCTATCTGTACGACACGATCATCGGCCATAGTCAGCGCCATCGTCGCCAGCTCCGGGTTGCTGGCAAGTTGCAATTGCGCGTTCGCTATTTGCATGTAGTATTCGGCCTCGGCCAACAACAGCGTGTTTCGAGCGCCTGCGGACAAGCCCTGCAAAGATGCGATTGAGGCTTCCAGCGTCGACATGCGGGAAGGAAGTGATTCGACCAGGCGGATCTTTTCATCCACGCTGTTCTCAACACGGTCAATAGCGGACTCGATGTCGGAGTCCTGCGCTGCCAGTTGATCAAGCGTGCCCTGCAACTCACCCTGAGTCGCGGTTGTATCCTGCAGACGGCGCTGCAGCTCGGCAACGGTGCGATCACTGTCATCGGCAGACAGGCCGCTGTTCCAGTCGTGGTATGCGCTGTAACCGGCAGCCACCAAAGCCACTATGGCAAGTAGCAGCGCGAACAGCGCGATGACCATAGCACTTCGCTTTGCCTTCGGCGCAGCTGGAGTTTCCTCAACGGTTTCCTCGACCGTTTCCTCCACCATTTGTGTCTCGATTTGGTTCTCGTCCGGTTTGGGTTCTTCGCTCATCAAAAATCTCGGGGTTTGCAGCACGCAATCATCGCACGAACCATATCGTCGGGCTGCGGTCCGTCCGCCAATACCGGCTGAACATCAGTAAGCCGATTATGCGCCTCTTTTATCACACGTGCCGAGGGGGTCACCAGAGGCGCGGTGGTGAGCATTTTCATGGCGTCAGGATTCAGGAATTCGAAAAGGTTTAGAAGTGACTCGACGCTCATTGCGGTCACGATGTGGATGCTGCCGTCACAAAGCCTGCTGTTAAGCTGTTCGATCTGGCTGTCGTCATAGCGCGGCGGCCGCCGTTCGTAGACCTCCAGGTAGTCGACATGGGCACCACGAGAGCGCAGCGATTCGGCAAGAACCTCTCTGCCGCCGACGCCGCGGACGATGCGCACGTTCTGACCGGTGACATCCCGACTCTCAAGTGCTTGCAGCAGATGTTCGCTGTCAAAGCCGGAATCTGCGCTGATCACCTTCGGGTGGCCACTTTCCTCGATAGCCGCGGCAGTTGCCGGACCAATCGCGCAAATCACCGAGTCTGCAGCGTACGGCAGTCCGTGTTTGACGGCGTTGGCGCTGACAAAGATCGTGATGTCAGGCGGCTCGAGCATATTCGCGCGTGCGGCAACGTCGTCCGGGTGCAGTGGCTCAATTTCAATGACCGGGAAAAGAAACGGAATGCCGCCGTGGGCCTTGATGCTTGTAGCAAGTACACCCGCCTGGGCTTCCGGGCGCGTGACCAATACGCCAAGGCCGGCGAGTTCGTCGCTAGCCACTCATCGCCTCGGCTTTGTCGAGCATGTCGCGCGCACCCTGTTGCACCAATTGCTCGGCGAGTTGTCGGCCAATCTGCTCTGCATCTGTTGCCTTGCCGCTCAGCGATTGGCGGATGTGTTCGCTGCCGTCTGGCATTGCGATCAGCGCGGTCACCGTCAGCTCTTCGTTGTCGACCGTTGCGTAGGCCGCCACTGGCGACTGGCAACTTGCCTGCAGCACATTCGCGATAGCACGCTCCGCGGTCGTGGTTTGCATTGCGGTGGGGTCGACCAAAGCTGCAAGCACGTTCTTCAGGGCGGCATTGTCTTCGAGACACTCGATGCCGAGCACACCCTGCGCTGCCGCCGGCAGCATTTCGTCCGGTGTGAATGCCTGACTGATGTGCTTTTCGAGGCCGAGTCTCTCGAGCCCGGCCGCGGCGAGGATGATGGCGTCATAGTCACCGTTCTCGAGTTTTGCGAGGCGAGTATTGACGTTGCCCCGTAACGGCTCGATGCGGAGGTCTGGCCGCATCATTAGCAGTTGTGCCTGGCGCCGCAGGCTTGAGCTGCCGACGAGAGCACCTTGCGGCAGGTCGACAAAGCGACTGCCATCTCTCGTGACCAGCGCGTCGGCATGGTTGGCGCGCTCCAGCACGGCAGCCAGGCAGAAGCCTGTTGGCATTTCTGCAGGCACATCTTTCATAGAGTGCACGGCGAGATCGGCCTCACCAGCCTGCATTGCGAGTTCGAGTTCCTTGATGAACAGGCCCTTGCCACCGATTTTCTGCAGGCTGCGATCGAGGATCTCGTCACCGCGGGTCGACATCGGTTTGAGCTCAACTGAGCTGATAGCCGACAGCTGTGCCAGCAAAGCGGCGACATGCTCGGCCTGCCAGAGTGCGAGGGCAGATTTTCGGGTTGCGATCTTTAGTTTCATTACAGGTTCTTGAGTCGTCGACGGACGTCAGCGACGTGCCGGCGGCTGATTATCAATTGTTTTGCATCATCTTGCGAATCGCCGCGCAACACAATATGCAGTTTCCCACTATGTGTCTTGTCGAGGCGCTCAATTCGGGACACTGCAACCAGGGCGCTGCGATGGATGCGAACAAAGCGCTCGCAGAACTCCTCCTCGAGCGATTTCAGTGAATCGTCGATGAGGTCTTCGCCATCATCATGGTGCACGCAGACGTATTTCTGGTCGGCCTGGAACCAGCTGATAGAGTCGACCGGGACCAACTTCAGTTCGCCGTGTACGTGCGCACAGACATGCTGCCGCGCTGTGTTCAGGCCGGCCTGTTCGGCGGCTGATGCCAGGGTGTTTCCTGCGAGGCGGGCTGCGTGCTCGAGCGCGCGTTGCAGGCGTGCGCGCCGCACTGGCTTGAGTACATAGCCAATGGCGCGGGCTTCGAACGCATCAATCGCGTACTCGTCGTAGGCCGTCGTGAACACCACCGCCGGCGGCTCTGCGAGCTCGTTCAGATGATGTGCGGCTTCGACGCCATCCATGCCTGGCATGCGAATGTCGAGCAGTACGATATCGGGTTTAAGGTCGCTCGCCAGCTGCAGGGCTTCGCTGCCGTTGCTCGCTTCACCAGCCACCTCATAACCGTCTTCATCGTTCAGCAGTTGCCGTAATCGGTCGCGCGCCGGTTTTTCGTCATCGACGATCAGGACTTTCATTGCAGGTTTTCATCCAGCGGAAAGCGCAGCCTCACGGTATAACGTGTCGGCTCTTCTGCGACCTCAACCGACGCCCGATTGCCGTATGCAAGTTCGTAGCGTTGCCGGATATTTGCCATGGCCATCTTATTACCGGCTTTCTTGCGCTTTGAGTTCGGCGCAACCGGATTCGACACCGAAATGTCCAGCTGCTTGCCATCGACTTTTCCCGTAACGATGACTTCGCCGCCATCCGGCAGTAACTCGATGCCATGGTAGATCGCGTTTTCCAGCAGCGGCTGGACGGTCAGGCTGGGAATGGTAGCCCGCATCGGCAGGCCGCCAACGTCCCAGCGCACTTTCAGTCGGTCGCCCAGGCGCAGTTTTTCGATGCGCTGGTAGATCGCCGCAATTTCGAACTCTTCCTTGAGTGAGGTGCGTTCCTTTGACGTTCCGAGGTTCGCGCGTAACAAGTCCGACAGATCCTCGACCGCCTCTTCAGCCTGGCGAGGATCGGTGCGTGTCAGCGACGCAATTGTATTCATGCTGTTAAACAGGAAATGCGGTCGTATCAGGGCCTGCAGTGCGCTGATACGAGACTGCGCTTCCAGGACAATGCTGCGGCGCCACTCGCTGGAGATATAGAGGTAGCGCATCGCAAGTGCGATGACGATCGTGCTGATCGCGGATGTGCGCAACAGAAAACCACTGTGCGAGTCCTCGATAATCACGGACTCACCAAAAATGCGGGTGAGTTGCCAGGCCACCTCGGCAAGCGCGATCGCGAGTACCAGTAACAGAACAAAACTGATGACGAAGGCGCGAGTTTTGCCGGCGCTTTCGAGTTTGTTTCGAAACTGACAAAGCACAGCCGACCCCAGCAATGCGAGCCAGAGTATAAAAAAGGAAGACTTGGAGAGCTCTATAAGGAACAGGTCGGGTACGGTGTTGGCCGCAACGGTCAGGACGATTGCAACCAGTTCGGCGACAAGTACAACGACAAGCAGCGTGCCTGCGGAACAGAAGTCCGGCAGGTACGCCTGTGTTTGGGTTTCAGGGGAATCGCTTGTTGCGGTCAATCCGGTTGCTCCTGAAAATCAGGAACCACAATACTCCGTGATCGCTTCTTCTGCACGCTGCCGCGCTTCATCGCGACCCGCGTCATCAAGGTAGACGCGCTCGCCATTTGCATCCTCGCGATACAGCTTGCGGGCACTGAGGTAGGTCTGCAGCCGGGCTCGGGATTCTTCGCACTTTTGTTGCTTTTGTTCGGCGGCAGCCGCTTCTTCTGCGGCAGTCTGTTTTGCTTTCTCGCGTTCCTCGGCCGCTTTGCGACCGTTCGCTTGCCGTTCCTGGCGCGCCTCGACGCGGCCGCGAATAGCAGCGTTATCGGAACGGTTGTAGCCGATATCGAGGCGTTCTTCGGTGGGGTTACCACTTGGAACATCTCCGTAATGAACGTTGCCGTTCTCGTCAGTGTACTTGTAGATCTCACTGGCGAGCGACGCTGATGAAACCATCAACAAAGCGGCGGTGCAGGCAATTAAGGGGCGAGTCAGGTTCATAGCGCAAATTAGACCATTTTTTACGGCATTTTGTTGTGATCGCCATCACAGGTCATTGTGAGTAACGTATCTATTTGATTTGCATAAAAAAAGCGGGCCCGAAGGCCCGCCACATGCTTCTCAGGGGGGGGTGGGGGGAGAGAAGCTATTCTGCTGAAGTGAACTCGGGGTAGGCCTCGAGGCCACATTCGCTGATATCGACGCCCTCGTACTCCTCTTCTTCGGAGACTCGGATGCCCATAATCAACTTCAGTACGTACCAGACAAGCAGGCTGACCAGGAATGCCCAGGCGAAGATGCTGACGACACCGATGATCTGACCCGAGAAGGTCGCATCGCCGTTCGTGAACAAGACCGCCATAACGCCCCAGATGCCGACCGTGCCGTGCACGGAGATCGCGCCGACCGGATCGTCGATCTTGATCTTGTCAAAGGCAACAATTGACGCGACAACGATAAGGCCGCCAACGGCGCCAATCATGGTTGCGACGATCGGTGAAGGTGACAACGGGTCAGCTGTGATCGCAACCAGTCCCGCGAGCGCACCGTTCAGCGCCATGGTCAGGTCAGCTTTGCCGAACCACAGGCGAGCCAGTAACAAGGCCGCGATGAGCCCGCCAGCGGCAGCCATGTTGGTGTTGACGAAGACCAGAGCTACAGAGTTGGCTTCAGACACGTCGGAGACCTTGAGTTCCGAACCGCCGTTAAAGCCGAACCAGCCGAGCCACAGAATCAGTGTGCCCAGTGTCGCCAGCGGCAGGTTGCAACCGGGAATGGCGTTGATCTGTCCGGTGGGGCCGTATTTGCCTTTGCGTGCGCCAAGTACAATGACACCAGCGAGTGCCGCCGCAGCGCCACACAGATGCACCGTTCCAGAACCTGCGAAGTCGAAGTAGCCGAACGTCTCAGTCAGGAAGCCACCGCCCCAGTTCCAGAATCCCTGGATTGGGTAGATGAAGCCCGTCAGAACGACGGCAAACGTAAGGAACGCCCACAGCTTCATGCGCTCTGCAACGGCACCGGACACGATGGACATTGCAGTTGCTACAAAGACGACCTGGAAAAAGAAGTCCGACAGGTTCGAATAGTAGGTATCGCCGCCGCTGGCGACAACATCTGCAGCCGAATTGTCACTGGTCGTCAGCAGTCCGTCACCAAGCTGAAGAAACAGGTTGGATGCCTCGGCCGGGTACATGATCGTATAGCCGCACAACATGTACATGACACAAGCGATGGAATAGAGACCGACGTTTTTTGTCAGGATCTCTGCGGTGTTCTTGGCACGGACCAGGCCCGCCTCGAGCATGGTGAAGCCGGCTGCCATCCACATGACAAGCGCGCCCATGACCAGGAAATAAAATGTATCGAGCGCATAAGCCAGTTCTGTGACCTGCGCCGAAATCTGCGTTACTTCTTCCACGAGAATCTCCTCCTCTATACAGCTTCGGAACCGGTCTCACCGGTACGAATTCG
>Ga0316189_10005897_pt1 | contig 11746 bp, 2 predicted proteins | sample LowCovwburrow_MG_FD_204930 | JGI IMG/M metagenome (GOLD analysis project Ga0316189, IMG submission 204930) | Coastal sediment microbial communities from Maine, United States - Lowes Cove worm burrow | ecosystem: Environmental > Aquatic > Marine > Coastal > Sediment | place: USA: Maine... | reverse complement strand
TCCCTCCGATCGGCTGGATGAGGAAGAGCGGAGAATTCGCCAGGGGGATCTCCGGAGAGCCCGCGCTGAGCCGAACCATGAGTTCGAGGCCGCTCTCTTCGCCGCTCTCTTCGCCGCTCTCTTCGCCACTGTCTTCGCCGCTCTCTTCGGAGGCTTCGGCGGCCGTCGGGAGTCGCCCCGGCGCTCGCGTCTCGGGCGGGACCCCCGGGATCTTGAGCGCGCGGACAAAGGCGTCCAGCCTGGGATTCTCGACCAGCGCGTGGACCGACACTGCAACGCCGAGCCGCTCCTGGAGCGCCGCGCGGAGCTCGATCGCGATGAGCGAGCTCCCTCCGAGCGCGAAAAAATCGTCGTCTGCGGCGATCGGACGGACTCCGAGGATCTTCGCCCAAACCTCGGCGACGGCGCGGAGGGTCGGCTCTTCGATCGACGGGTCGACCGCGGGCACATCGCCCGTATCCCGCTCTGAGCTCTTCGTCCGCCCACCTCCCCCGTGGACGGTGTAGGTCGTGCGCTCAAAGGGATAGTGCGGCAGGGAGACGACCCGGCGGAGCTCGTCCGCGCAGAAGAGACGTTCGTCGAGCGGAACACCCGCGCACCAGAGGTCCCCCAGGGCCCCGTAGAGCGCCTGAGACTCGTCGAGACCCGCCCGCGGATGGGCCATCGCCGAGGCGCTGACGCGGCCCTCGGCTCCTGGCTGACGTCGCAGCAGGTTGACCATGCGCCCGCTCGGACCGACCTCGAGGAAGACCCGCTGCGGGCGCGCGAAGAGGGCTTGGGCGGCCTCGGTGAAGCGTATGGTCTGACGCATGTGCCGACCCCAATGCTCGGCCTCGGCGCACGGAGCTCCGATCTCTCCGCCGACGACGCAGGAGAACATCGGCATCGTCGGCGGTCGGAGGTCGAGGCTTCGCGCCCGCTCGACGAGGTGAGGGACGACGCCATCGACCGCGCTCGAGTGCGCCGCACCGGCGACCGCGAGCCGACGGGCGAGGATCCCTTCAGCCTCGAGCGCCGCCGCCAGCCGGCTCAGCGGCGCCTCGTGACCGGCGATGACGCAGAGCTGCGGTCCGTTGATCGCCGCGACAGAGAGCCCCTCGCCGATGCGAGGACGGAGCGTCTCGATCCCCGCAGACACGCTCAACATCGCAGCGGGCGGGCACGCGTCGCAGAGCAGGCCTCGGAGCGCGATCAGCTCGACCGCGTCGTCGAGGTTCATGACACCCGCGACCACGGCGGCCGCGTACTCGCCGAGGCTCTGGCCGAACACGGCCTGCGGCCGGAGACCCCCGGCGAAGAGGAGCTCGGCGAGCGCATGCTCGATCGCGAAGATCGCCGCGGTGTTCCGCGAGGGCAGCAAGAGATGCCTGGCGGCCTCCTCGGCCTCCGCCTCGGGGGCGAAGATCAAGCGACGGAGGTCGATCCCCAACGGTCCGCAGAAGCGCTCGGCGCAGAGATCGAGCGCGGCCCGGAAGACTGGTTCTCGAGCGTAGAGCTGGCGGCCCATGCCGACGTACTGCGTGCCGCCCCCAGGGAACATCCAGACAAGCTCAGGGTCAGAGATGAAGGGTGAGGGGTTGGCTCTCCTGCGCGGCCTCTCGAGCGATGCTGCTGCGTCTGAGCGGCTCTTACAGACGACAACCCGCCGCGCCGGACTCAAGCTCGGGAGCCGCCGGGTCGTGTAGGCGAGGTCTTCAAGGAGGACGTCTTCATCCGCTCGGATGAGCTCTGCGATCAAGGAAGAACGATCACGGAGCGCCCGCTCCGAGCGAGCGCTGAGGAAGAGCGCCTGCCACTCCCGCGGCGGCGTCGGAGGAGCGACGGGGGGCGCCCGCTCGATCACGACGTGAGCGTTCGTTCCGCCGACACCGAATGCGCTGACGCTCGCACGTCGAGGGCCCCAGCGGTCGGACCACGGGACCGGCGCAGTGTTGATGAAGAACGGCGTCGACTCGATCTCGAGGGCGGGGTTCGGCGCACGGTAGTGGACGGTCGGCGGGATCACGCCGCGCTCGACGGCGAGCGCCGCCTTGATCAAGCCTGCGACCCCCGAGGCGGCGCCGGTATGGCCGAGGTTTCCCTTGAGCGATCCGAGGACGCAGAAGCTCCGCTCGTCGGTCGAGCGTCGGAACGCCGACGTCAGCGCCGCGACCTCGATCGGATCGCCGACCCGAGTCCCGGTACCGTGGGCCTCGACAAGCCCGACGGTCTTCGGCTCGATCTTCGCGGCTGCATAGGCCGCGCTGATCACCCTCTCCTGGCCGACCGGGCTCGGGGCCGTGAAGCCGATCTTCGCGCTACCGTCGTGTCCCACCGCGGAGCCGCGGATCACCGCGTAGATGCGGTCTCCATCGGCGAGAGCGTCGCTCAGTCGGCGCAGGGCGACAACGCTGACGGCGCTCGCGCCCACGGTCCCGGACGCATCGGCGTCGAAGGGGCGACAGCGGCCGTCATCGGACATCAGGCCCGAGCCGTCCGCCAAATGACCGCGATGGGACGGCGGTGCGATAGCGCTCCCCCCCGCCAAGGCGAGGTCGCACTCCCCCTCTCGCAGGCTTCGACAGCCAATATGGACGGCGACGAGGGAGGTCGCACAGGCCGCGAGCACGGTCACCGCCGGCCCCTCGAGACCGAGCTTGTAGGCGACGCGGGCGGTCAGGTTGTCGGCGATGTTGGCGACCCCGACCTGGATCTCGGTCGGGCTCTGCGGCGAGCCTCGGCGGCCGATCTCCTCGATCCAGTGATAGGGGCCCTCGCTCCCGGCAAAGACCCCGACCGAGCGACCACGGCGGGACGGATCGTAGGCGGCGTCCTCGAGCGCGGCGAAGGCAGACTCGAGGAACACGCGGTGTTGCGGGTCGATGAGGCGCGACTCCTGCGGGCTGTACCCGAAGAACTCCGCGTCGAAGTCATAGGCCCCGTCGACAAGCCCGTAACGCGGGATGAAACGCGGCGAGCCGAACACGTCAGGGTCAACGCCCGCGGCCACCAGCTCGTCCGCGGTCGAGGTGTGGATCGCGTCGACGCCGGCCAACAGGTTCTCCCAGAACTCGCGGACGTCGGCGGCCCCTGGAAACCGACCGGCGACGCCGACGATCGCGATCGTCTCGTCGGCATCCGCCAAGAGTCGCGGATCCGACCCGGCATCGCCCCGGCCATCACTGGCCGGGTCAGGCCCGCGAAGCGAGCTCAGGTCGTCGAGGTACCTGGCGAGCTCGCGGATCGTCACAAACCGGAAGAGGTCGACGATCCGGATCGATCGGCCGAGGCGAGCGGCGAGCTCACTTTGGATCTCGGCGAGCGCGAGCGAGTGGCCGCCGACGTCGAAGAAGGACGCGTCGTGGTCGACGTCCGCCAGCCCGAGCACATCGCTCCAGATCGCCGCGACGGTCGCCTCGGTCTCCGAGGCTGAAGACTCACCAGGGCGCCGCTCACTCGGCGCCACCTGGATCTCCGCGAGCGCTCTCCGGTCGCTCTTGCCGTTAGGCAAGGTCGGAAAGCGGGCGTGGACGACGAGCGACGACGGCACCATGTGCGCAGGAAGCTCGCCCTGGAGGCGTTCACGGACAGCCCGCTGCTTCTCCGCGCTATCACCCACCGAGTCCGACGCGTGGAGCAGGAGATGTCCGACCAACCCCGAAGTCGCGGTCACGATCGCATCCGCGACCTCGGGATCGCGGCTGAGCGCCGCCTCGATCTCCCCCAGCTCGATACGAAAGCCCCGGATCTTGACCTGGTCATCGTCCCGACCGAGAAACTCGATCTGGCCGTCCGGGAGTCGACGCCCGCGATCTCCGCTCCTGTAGAGGCGAGCGTTCGGCCGGCCTGAGAACGGATCCGGGATGAAGCGCGCCGCGCTCTCCTCCGGACGTCCGTGATACCCGAGGGCAACGCCAAGACCGCCGATGACGATCTCTCCAGGGATCCCGACCGCCACAGGCCCGCCGTCCTCGTCGAGCACGTAGACCTGGACATTGAGGAGCGGCCGACCGATCGCCGGGTCCCCCTCCGACGGTCGGCAGACGCTGAAGGTCGCACAGACCGTCACCTCGGTGGGGCCATAGGCGTTGATGAAGGTCCGCCCCGGGGCCCAGCGATCGACCACCGCCGAGGTGCAGCGCTCGCCCGCCGCGACGATCACCTCGAGCTCTGGCAGGGTCGCCTCGGGCATCGCGGCGAGCACCGAGGGCGGACAGACCCAGTACGACACACGACGGACGCGAAGCAGCTCGACGAGCTCCGCGCCGGGGATCACCGGCCCCGGCGGCGGGAGGCAGATCGTCGCCCCGACCCCCCAGGCTGCGAGGAGCTCGAAGACAAACGCGTCGAAGCTGAGCGAGGAGAACTGGAGGACGACCGAGTCGAGCGTGAGGCGACACATCTCGAGCTGCGCCCGCGCAAGGTTCACCGCCCCGCGGTGGGCGACCATGACCCCCTTCGGCGTCCCGGTCGAGCCCGAGGTGTAGATCATGTAGGCGCAGTCCTCGGGGAGATGCACGACCTCCGGTGAGGTCTCCGCGGTCGGGCTTTTGTCCTCGAGGATCAAGAGCGGAGCGCCGCCTCCGAGGCTCGGCGCGAGGTGCTCTTGGGTGACGATAAGCGCGGCCTCGCTGTCGTCGATCATCCACGATCGACGCGCCTCGGGATACGCGGGGTCCACCGGGACAAACGCGGCCCCGGACTTGAGGATCCCGAGAACTCCGACGAGGAGGCCGATCGACCGATCGACCGCAAGCGCGACACGATCGCCACGTCCGACGCCGCGCTCGCACAGCGCCCGCGCGAGGGCGTTGGCCCGCTGGTTTAAGCCTCGATAGGTGAGCTGCGCATCTCCCTGGACGGCGGCGACCTGCTCTGGCGTCTCCTCAGCGACACGCTCAACCATCGTGTGGATCACGTCGCCGGGGATCTGCCGCCCGGACCTCGCCTCGGTCCTGTTCCAGGCATAGAGCGCCTGCTCCCGCTCTGCGGCGCCGAGCAGCGGCAGCGAGGAGATCGGCCGCCGCGGCGCTCTGCTCGCCCCCATGAGCAATCGCCGAAGATGGCCCTCCATCCGCTCGATCGTGGCTCGGTCGAAGAGATCCTGATCAAAGCTCAGCGCGAGCTCAAACGTCTCGCGCCCCTCCCAGAGAAAGAGCGTCAGATCCAAGGGCGTCTGAGCGCTCCGGCCTGAGATCGCGTCCACTTCGAGCCCCTCGATACGCGGTGTTCGAGCGTCCGCCGGTTGCGGCGCAAAGCCGACCTGGACCAGCGGGTTGTAGCTGGGGCTTCGCTCGGGCAAGAGCGCGCTGACAAGGCGATCAAAGGCGAGGAAGTCGCGCTCGTAGGCCTCGATACAGCGCTCTCGGACCGTCGCGACCAGGCCTGCAAAGTCGATCCCCTCTTCGACCTCCACCGCCACGACCAGCGTGTTGACGAAGAGCCCGACGACCCCCGCAAGCTCGGCTCGATCTCTCCCCGCGGTCGGAACCCCGATCGCGATGGTCCGTACGCCGCTATAGCGGTGGAGCAGCGTGATCCAAGCGGCGAGGAGCACCATCGACGTCGTCGCCCCTGCGGCCAGCGCGAAGTCGCGGATCGCCGCCACCTCGCGGGCGTCCAGACGGCACTCATGGGTGGCGCTGCGCGGACCCTGGATCACGGGCCGTGAACGGTCCCAGGGGAGCTCTAGGAGCGCCGGCGCCGGGTCCAAGCGCTCACGGAAGTGAGCGATCGCCTCGACCTCGCGCTCGCGCATCGAGGCCGCTCGCTCCGCGCTCCGCGAGGAGAGAGCGTAGTCGACATAGCGAAGCTGCGGCTCGTCGCCGATGCGCTCGACCCCGCCGCTGCACAGCTCGCCGAGCTCGCGCACGAGCAGCATCTCAGACCACCCGTCAGCGACGATGTGGTGGAGGTGCAGCCACAGGAGGTGATCGTCCTCCGCGAAGCGGAGCACGCCGAAGCGCGCAGGGACACCGCCGCTGAGATCGAAAGGCTTCGCGTACTCCGCGGCGAGCCGCTCTGCGATCGCAGCCTCGCGCTCCGCTCCAGACAGGCCTCGGGCCTCGATCCGACTGATCGCCCTCGGCGAGGGCGCCATCAGCCGTTGCTCCGCGCGACCACCATCTTCGACGAACGCTGTGCACAACCCAGGGTGTCGAGCGAGGAGGAGCCTGAGCGCGGAGACCAAACGGTCGGTCTCGATCGCCCCGCGAAGACGGAAGGCGTGGCGGAGATGATAGACGCGGCTCCTCGGCGCGATCTTGCGCAGGAACCACAGGCGCTCTTGGGCGTAGGTCAGCGGCACTCGATCGAGCGCCGTCGCCTGGAGCTCGGGGCCCGCGGAGAGGCTCCGCTCCCCTCTCCCATCGACAGGTCGAAGAGCATGGATCCTCGACGCCAGATCGGCCGCGCTCAGCCCAGAGAAGACCTCGCGATAGTTCAGCTCGACCCCAAAGACCCTCCGCACACGCGCGATCAACCGCGCTGCCGCCAGCGAATCTCCGCCGAGGGCCAGGAAATCATCCTCGACGCCGACGCCGTCGAGACGCAGCGACTCACACCAAACCTCGAGGACCGCAGCCTCAAGCTCGGTGCTAGCACCCTGCTCTGCCTCCGAGCTCAGGCTCGCGGACTTGACGGGGGCCACCCGAGAACTGACCAACGCGGCGCGATCCAACTTCCCGTTGGGGGTGAGCGGGAACTCATCGAGGATGACGATCTCTCGCGGGACCATCGCCTCCGGCAGGCTCTCCCCCAGCTCGCGACGAAGCTCCTCGCTCAGACCTTGCCTCGCCTCGGCGGACGACGGAGAGGCGCCGCGCAAGGTCACATAGGCGAAGAGCTGCGCGTCTCGGTGCTCGACCGCGACACCAAGCACTCCGTCGATCCCGCCCAGAGCGGACTCGACCTCGCCGAGCTCAACGCGCACCCCTTTGATCTTGAGCTGACGATCCCGACGACCGAGATAGACGATCACCCCGTCGTCCCCGACGCGCCCGAGATCGCCGCTACGATAGAGCCGGGCACCGATCTCCCCGCGCTCCACGGCGAAGGGATCGATGATGAAGCGCTCCGCCGTGAGCTCCGGCCGTCGCCAATAGCCACGGGCCAGGCAGGCCCCGCCGATAAAGATCTCGCCGATCTCACCGATCGCGCAGCGCTCCAGCGCTTCGTTGAGGATGAGGACGCGTGTATTCGCGATCGCCCGGCCGATCGGCGGTCGAGCTGGCCAGCTCCGCGGGTGACCGGAGAGGGTGAAGGAGGTGACGACGTGGCTCTCCGTCGGCCCGTAATGGTTGTGGAGAGTGCACCTTGGCAGGCGGCAGAAGAGCTCGATCACCGCGGCCGTGAGGTGCATCGCCTCGCCCGTCGTCGTCACCTCGCGGAGGCCCCTAAGCTCGTTCGGCGCGGCGCAGTAGGCCTCGGCCAGCTCCTGGAGAACGACGACCGGGAGGATGACCTTGTCGACCCTCTGCTCGGCGATGAGGCGGCCGAGGGCGACCGGATCCTTGCGCTGCTCATCATCGATGAGAACGATCGCGCCGCCGTACGACCACGCCGCGAAGAGCTCATGGAAGCTCGCGTCGAAGCCTATCGACGCGAACTGGAGGACCCGCCGCGCCGGGACCATCGCCTGGTTGTGCCAATGGATGAGGTTGGCCAGCGCGGCATGAGGAAAGCTGATCCCCTTCGGCCGCCCTGTGCTCCCGGATGTATAGAGGATGTACGCGAGTCGCTCATCGACCAGACATGGGCTACGAAACGCTCGCACGCGCGCCTGCGTCGTCTCCACCCCCCGCAGCGGGAGGACGAGCGCCTCGGAGAGCCCATACCGAGCCGCGAGCTCTTCGGACGAGGCGAGGACCGGCGCCTCTGTATCCTCAAGGATCGTCGCGATCCGGCGGCGAGGGAGCGCAGGGTCGAGCGGCACGACGACGCCGCCAGCCTTGAGCACCCCCAGCACCGCCGCGAGCAAGGCGAAGGAGCGCTCGCAGAGGACCGCGATCGGCCCGTTCGCCCGTGCCTCGGTCAGGTCAAGCGCGCGGCTCACCTGCTCGGCCCAAGCGTTGAGCTCGCCGTAGGTGATCTGCTCATCGCCGTGAATCGCCGCGATCGCGGCCGGCTGACGCTTCGCCACGGCCTCGAAGATCCTGTGCACGCCCAGCGAATCACCAACCACGATGCTCCTTTTTAGCTGTCTCATATTGCCTCGGCACGACTCACTCTCATCATCGACGGTCAACCCCGCCCCGCACTTGGACCTACATCAGCGCCGAGTACACCGGCTCGATCGGGCAGACATCACGGCCGTGGAGGAACCAAGGTCGTCTCGGCGCCCGTGTCGGCGCGTTATCAACCCGGTTGTAGGTATAGAGCGCGAGCGTTCGCGGAAAGGGTGAGAGGTTGACCCCTGACGCATGGACGAGACAGCCGGAGAAGAAGAGAATGCTCCCCGCCGGCCCCTTCGGGGCCACCAGCCCCCCCTGGCGGACGAGTCGAGCCACCTCTTCGCGCGAGACCGAGTACTTCAACGAGGCCGAGGTGTACCCCGCAAGCTCGCTCTTCCCCTTCGGCGCCTCCCACGGGCTACACTCGACGATCCCATCCCGGTGCGATCCTGGAATGACTACGAGCGAGCCGTTGAACTCGCCTATCTCGTCGAGGTAGACAGCGGCAGTGAGCACGCGCGGGGCGACCATCGCGTCCTCAGCCCGCCAGAATGTGTAGTCTTGATGCCACTCCCAACGGTCGCCGACAAAGGGGCTCTTGATGTTCAGCTTGCTCTGGTAGAGATACACATCACCGCCGAGAAAGCGCCGCGCAGGCTCGACAATCCTCGCGTCGCAGGCGAGCCGGGAGAAGACAGACTCCTCCGCGTGGATCGCATAGACCGAGCGTACCGCCGCGCCGTCCCGCTCACGCACGAGCCGCTCCTCCTCGGCTGCCAAGAGCCCCTCAACGCCCTCTTGGAGGAGCGTCACCTCCGAGGGGCCGAGCTGGCTCTCCAGCAAGAGAAATCCACGCCGCGCATAGTCACTCTTCTCTTCTTTGATCACTCGCATGCTCCAGCACTCCACATCTTCACGCATGAGGGGGGCAGCGCCCCCTCCCGGCACCCTGAGGCGACGCGACCTCCGCAGGCCTACCCCAACCGACGTATCGACAGTGCGCCCCGAGCGACACTCGCGATGGCGAGCACCCCCCAATCCGGCGGCGCTGGCCCTCGGCCGAACGAGGGCCCCTGCTGCTCACGAGGCGCCCTCTGGGGGCGCTAGCGTAGCTCCGACTGAACGTCGAGCGTCATCGCCAAGACGCTTGACGTCCCACATTTACTCACAGTGAAATTGGCCATATAGTCTTCAATCCAACGGAGGGCGCAAGAGCGAATGCTGGCCCTCGAAAATCCTCAAGCACCTCAACTGCGACCTATTAGACTCCATCTTCGCCGACGGTGCAACTCAGGCTATCAAGATAATCATCACAACGCGATGTCGGCCGTGACACTCAGGACGAGTTCCAGCGCCCGGGCGCAAGACTCAGCCGTCACGAGGCGCTGGTGTCGGCACCCGAGCCACCTAGGGTCACTCTGCAGGGCCGCCCCTCGCCGCTCGATTGAGTACAACCCACGATCAAACAGTGGCCCAGAGGCCGCACCAAAGCTCGGGTTCGGGACCCTCGACGATCTTGCCTATCGCGCGCTCCGAGAGCGGATTCGTGAGACGCTGCATGTTTTCTCGATGGGGGCTGGCGACCCTTGTCGAGCTAGGAGAAGGCCACTATGATCCGAGTCTATGTCAGAGCCAGCAGAAGAAGCGACCGAAGACCCCAAGATCAAGCACCTGCGGTACATCGTCGATGAGATGACGACAACGGCGACGATGGAGCGGATGATCGCCAGCTTCACCGACGACATCCTCTACCGCGTGACCGTCGGCCCAGGAACGCCCCTGAGCGGCGCTCCGCGGGGCAAGGATGAGGTTCTCCCCTACCTCGAGGTGATGATGAAAACCCTTGAGATCATGGAATTCATCCCGAAGGAGTACTTCTCTAACGGCGGAAACCAGGCGATCATCACGGGGGTCGAAACGCTGAAGATCGCCCTCAACGGCGAGGTGTTCACGGCAGAGTGGGCGGCGGTCTTCACCTTCGCCGAGGGCGAGTCGACCAAGATCAAGGACATCTTGGTCATCGAGAACCTCGAGCCGCTCAGCCGAGCCTACGCCGGACAGAGCGCCGACTGATCTCTCCTGCCGACACGGCTTGTCCGTGGAGCTCTGGCCGTGCTCATCAAGCCTGTCCCGGCGCGTGACGGAAACGCCCCGCGCTCTCCAGCTCCGATAGGACAACCCGGCCTCAGGACCCGTCGTGGCCATCGCCGACGAAGAACGCCTTCAAGGCTGGGCTGAGCGTTCTTTGGGCCGAGCCTGTCGACCCGAGGGAGCTCGACATGCCGCCGCGCGATCCACAGTACAGGCGGAGCTTCGAGACGATATGCTCGCGACGCTCGCTCCCCCCTGGAGGGACTCGCCTCAACGCTCCTTTGCCGGGAATACTGGGTGTGGATTCTGGGTTCTCCGACGGGCGAAAATCGAGGCTCGATGGCTCTAGGCGTCGTTGGGCGCGGCCAGAGAACACCGACGTCGACGACCTCGAGGTCGACCCAATGAGGCCGCTAGCGAGTGTGTGACAGCGAAGGACATGTGCTGAAGAATCAGACCAAAATGGCGTCTGCGGGTATTTTTGGTGATCCATTTGGCATTCCACGACGCTTACATAGATGTGACGAGTGATGAACGAGGACGCGGGGTCCCAAGGGACTCCGCTGACTTTTCGACGCCACCGTCCATGAGGAACACCATGCGCACATCCGTAATCACCACGCTCGCCATCTCCGTAATCAGCACGCTCGCGCTCCCCCAGAGCGCCGAGGCATGCTCGGAGGACCGGATCGCGTGGCTCGGCTCGACAACCAACAACATCTATGACATGGCCAACCTCGAAGGCGCTGAGGATATGGCCTCATGGTGGGGCGCCGAGGTCGTCCCCTATTACAGCAACTTCGACGTCAATGCTCAACTGGCTCAATGCTTTGAGGTGGTGAACTCTGGTGATTTCGACGCGATTGTCGTGATGCCGGCGACCTCGACCGGCCTCCTCTCCTGTATCGCCGCGGCTGGGAATGCTGGAATCCCGGTCGTCGCCGCGGATCTCCACCTCGGTGATGACCCCAACTCAGGCGAGATCCAAGTGCCGGGACAGACCGGCGCGGTCCTTGTACCGCCCGGCGCGGTCGGCCCCGCGTTCGCCGAGGTCGCGGTCGACCGATGCGCTGGAGTCAACCCGTGTGAGATCGTGTTCATCGCCGGTCTCTTCACCTTGGTCAATGATCAGCTCACCCTGGAGGCCCTCGAAGACGCTGTCGACGCGCACCCCAACATGGTCCTCACCGAGACCGAGGAGGGCTTCTACAGCGCAGACGTGGCCTACGCGATCATGTCTCAGATCCTCGCCGACGGCGGCAGCCCTGACATGGTCTTCAACGGTGGCGACCAGATGGCCATGGGCGTCGAAATGGCCATCGCCGACGCGGGCCTCCAGCCTGGCTCGGTCGATATCATCGGCGGTGGCGCTGGCGACTACGGCGTCCAGGCGGTCGAGGATGGCCGCTGGTACGCCACCTTCGTCACCCTCCCCTACGACGCAGGGCTCCTGGCCACGAAGATGGCGATCAAGCAGGCCCGCGGGTTGAACGTCTCGGATACGG
>Ga0316189_10005896_pt1 | contig 11746 bp, 11 predicted proteins | sample LowCovwburrow_MG_FD_204930 | JGI IMG/M metagenome (GOLD analysis project Ga0316189, IMG submission 204930) | Coastal sediment microbial communities from Maine, United States - Lowes Cove worm burrow | ecosystem: Environmental > Aquatic > Marine > Coastal > Sediment | place: USA: Maine... | reverse complement strand
TTAGAAAGGTTAGTTTTAATGCCATCAAAAAAAAGTGAATATGAAAACAAGGATTCTTCTTATTTTAATACTATTTATGAACGGGACTTTAGTGTTTTATTCTCAGGATAACGGGAATGACAAAAAAATTAGCGTGCTGATTATTGATGGTCAGAATAACCATGATCAATGGCCCAAAATCACCTATTTACTTAAAGGTTACTTTGAGGAAACGGGATTGTTTCAAGTTGATGTAGAGCGAATGGCCTTTACTTGGAAAGGGGAAGCCTATTTGGAAGAATTCCCAATCAAGGGAATGCCAATTACCCAAGGGGTAGAGGAACCAAAAAAAGACCCAAACTATAAGCCTGATTTCGCAAAATATGACGTAGTGGTTTGTAATTTTGGATGGAACGCGGCAAGTTGGCCTGTTGAAACACAAAAAGAATTTGAGTCCTATATGCATAAAGGCGGGGGACTTGTTGTATTTCATGCGGCCGACAACTCCTTTCCGAAATGGGAAGCCTATAATCAAATGATAGGACTTGGAGGATGGGGTGATCGTAATGAAAAGGATGGTCCCTATGTATATTATAATAAAGAAGATGAATTGGTTCATGACAATAGCCCTGGAAATGGTGGTGGACATGGCCCACAACATGAATATCAGATTCAATTACGAAATACCGAACATCCTATAACCAAGGGGATGCCATTGAAATGGCTCCATACAAAAGATGAATTGTATGAACGATTAAGAGGACCTGCGAAGAACATGGAGGTGTTGGCGACAACCTATGCATCAAAAGAATATAATGGTAGCGGAAGACATGAACCTGCATTAATGGTGATCGATTACGGAAAAGGACGTGTATTCCATAGCATTATGGGTCATGCCGATTACTCGGTGCAGGGCGTTGGTTTTATAACAACAATACTTAGAGGTACCGAATGGGCGGCCACAGGAAAAGTGACCCAATCCATTCCCGATGATTTTCCAACTCCAGATAAATCAAGTAGTAGGGAATGACCCATGCAAATCACATTAAATGGGGTTTAGGGGCTTTTTAATTGGGCAGATACGTTGAAAATCATAGATTGGGGGTATATTGAGGATCCCAAATTACCGACTAACTGGTCGGTAGGGCGTGCTATTAATCGATCGAGGCCTAGAAATTCTACACCTTGTCGATGAATTACCTATTAAAATCGAGGATGAAGCATCCTTCATGGCCTAACTTGGCAGTGAAAAACCGACTCGCAGGTATGTTTCGGGATGCTACCTTAATATAGGGGTGTTAGTGATAAAATCAGTCCATTGCCTTCCCTACATGGAACAAAGCATCTCCCTGGGTCACCACGGCTTGATGGTTGATACTAAAAACAAACCCATCAAAAGGGGCCTTTACCCTTTTGCTATGTTTTGCATAGGTGTCAGTAATAAGGCCCAATTCCTGACCTTTCTTTAATTCACTTCCATTGGTGATCTTAGGAATGAACATACCAGCAGTTGGAGCTCTTAGCCATTTGCGTTCATTCAGCATAATGGTTGCCGATCGTTCCAAGATCGGAAATGTTTTTTCCGATAGCATTTGGTAATGCCTGAGAACATTTAAGACCCCTTGCATGCCTTCCAAAATGGCAAAATCATCAAATCGCATACTTTCCCCGGCCTCAAAGACAATAGTAGGCTTGCCCATTCGGAAGGCCGCATTACGAAATGAGCCCTTGATCAATCTAGAGGGAAAGGAAAAAGGAGCATTAAAGATCTGGGCCATGGCCTTGCTGTTTTCATCGTTTGGGGTAAAGCGAATTTGTGGATAATTATGTCGTTGCGCACCTCCGGTATGTAGATCAATGGCAAAGTCCATTTGATGCATGATCTCACTCACATAATGGTAGGCCATTCTACTGGCCATTGAACCAGATTTGGTGCCTGGGAAACTTCGATTTACATCCTTACCGTCGGGAACATCCCTGGAAAAATGGATAAAACCAAAAATATTTAGGATGGGTACCGCAATTATGGCTCCTTTTTTTATTTTAAAATGTTTTTGTTGCAGCATGCGCCTAACGATCTCGATTCCATTGATCTCATCACCATGGAGTCCGGCTTGGATCAATATGGTGGGCCCAGGTTTTTTTGAATTGAAGACATATATTGGAATGTCGATTAGGGTTCCCGTAGGCAACCGGTCAATGCTGATTTTTAGGAGCTTGTTTTCCCCTGGGGCAACGGTCTCCCCTCCAATGACGATATTTTTATTTTCTTTTTCTTGGTACATTTTTTTCCACGAACAATATTATTTCCTTGGCGATGTTCAAACCTGTTACACTCTCAATGCCTTGTAACCCTGGTGAGGCGTTTACCTCGATTAGCAATGGTCCCTTCTTAGACCTAATGATGTCGACACCCGCCACCCCGAGACCTAGGTGTTTGGTGGCATTCAATGCGATATAAAGTTCTTTGGCAGTGGGCTCAATAACTTCGGTCATACCACCCCGATGAACATTGGATCTAAATTCACCAACGGCACTGCTACGCTTCATGCTCGCGACCACTTTTTGACCTACAACGAAGATGCGTATATCCTCCCCATTTGATTCCTCAACATATTTTTGAATAAGAATACCCGTATCCATTTTATAAAATGTATCGATGATCGATTTGGCGGATTTTTTACTTTCGGCAAGGATGACCCCAAGCCCCTGTGTACCTTCCTGTAACTTTATGATAACCGGGGGGCCTCCCAACAGCTCGATCTGTTCCTCGATGTCATCTGGGTTTATTGAAAACAGGGTCTGTGGGATCGGGATATGCTTTCGGGCTAGGATCTGCAAGGTGCGCACCTTGTTTCTGGCCCGGGTTATACTTAGCGATCGTGCCGTGCTGAAAACCCCATTCATTTCAAATTGTTTTACAATGGCCGCTCCATGTTTGGTGACCTTGGCACCGATCCTAGGGATTATTGCATCAAAAGCATTGGTAATATCCTCATTATTATAATACACCATGGGGTTTCTTTGCCCTAGCATCACCGAGCATTTGGTATGATCGATCAATTCTATATAGTGCCCTAATTTTTCCGCCTCTTCCGCAATGCGTTTTGTGGAATACACATTCATACTTACGGAAAGAAGTCCAATATCCATTGAATACAGTTGGTTAGTTTCAGTATTGGTATGTAATATCGTATAAAAATTACAATTTCACTAAAAGTACATACTGGATTTTCAAATGGGAAAAGGGGTATGGGGGGCATTTTGAGGGATAAGGTCTATTCAAAATTTGGCAATTCTTTAAACTGGTTCTAAATTCCGTACATTACAGCCGCAAAGTTTGTGAAAAACTGGGCGGTACTGTAAATTTGCAACCAAAATCAACTACCAATGAGCGGGTTCTTTAATTCTTCGATAGGTAGAAAGTATACAATGGCACTTTCTGCATTTTTCTTGATGTTTTTTCTCCTACAACATTTTGCCATAAATAGTTTATCGGTCATTAGTCCGGATGCGTTTAATGAGGTGTCCCATTTTATGGGGACCAACCCTTTGATACAATATGCATTGCAGCCTGTCTTGATTTTTGCCGTAATTTATCATTTTGTTATGGGGTTTGTTCTTGAGATAAAGAACAAGGGTGCTAGAAAAGTCAGTTATGCAAGAAATAATGGCGGGGCCAATTCTACTTGGATGAGTAGAAACATGATTTATAGCGGCTTGGTGATCTTAGCATTCCTGGGACTGCATTTTGTTGATTTTTGGTTCCCGGAAATCAATACAAAATATATACAAGGGGATATGTCGGGGATGTTGGCAGGTGAAGGAGGTTATCGTTATTTTGAAGAGCTTCAACATAAATTCGTAGAACCATGGCGGGTAGGGGCATATGTAGTTTCCTTTATCCTTCTGGCCTTGCATCTATTGCACGGTTTTACCTCTGCGTTCCAATCGATCGGAGCCACTTCGGGAAGAAGAACGACCATGAAAAATATTGGCAAGGCATATTCAATACTAATCCCAGTAGGGTTTATTATCATTGCGCTTATCCACCATTTTAACCATTAATACCATTTACTTATGTCTGTATTAGACTCAAAAGTACCGAAAGGACCAATTAAGGACAAGTGGACCACTTATAAGGACAAAATTGATCTTGTAAATCCGGCAAATAAGCGTCATATCGACATTATTGTTGTAGGGACAGGATTGGCCGGGGGTTCTGCCGCTGCCACTCTTGCGGAACTAGGTTATAATGTAAAGGCATTTGCCTATCAGGATTCCCCACGTAGAGCACACTCGATTGCGGCTCAAGGAGGAATCAATGCTGCAAAGAACTATATGGGCGATGGGGATTCTACCTACCGCTTGTTTTATGATACGGTTAAAGGGGGTGATTATCGCTCCCGTGAGGCCAACGTTTATAGATTGGCGGAGGTCTCTGCCAATATTATCGATCAATGTGTGGCTCAAGGAGTCCCTTTTGCACGGGATTATGGAGGGCTATTGGACAATCGTTCTTTTGGGGGCGTTTTGGTATCAAGGACATTTTATGCCAAGGGTCAAACCGGGCAACAATTGTTATTGGGAGCTTACTCGGCCATGAACCGACAAATAGCACGCGGAAAGATCGAGATGTACAACCGACACGAAATGTTGGATGTTGTTAAAGTTGATGGCAAGGCAAGAGGTATTATTGCTCGTAATTTGATTACAGGTGAAATTGAGCGTCATTCGGCCCATGCCGTAGTAGTTGCATCGGGGGGTTATGGAAATGTTTACTTCCTTTCTACAAATGCTATGGGATCAAATGCCACCGCTGCTTGGAAGATCCACAAAAAAGGAGCCTTCTTCGCGAACCCATGCTATACACAGATACACCCAACCTGCATACCAAGATCTGGGGATTACCAATCCAAACTTACATTGATGTCAGAGTCGTTGCGTAATGATGGACGTATTTGGGTTCCTAAAAATATGGATGATGTTATGGCAATCCGCGAAGGAAGGATCAAGCCAGTACAACTAAAGGAAGAGGATAGGGATTATTACTTGGAACGACGCTACCCGGCATTTGGTAATCTTGTACCACGTGATGTTGCCTCTAGGGCTGCCAAGGAGAGATGTGATGAAGGTTATGGAGTGAATGCCACTGGGGAGGCCGTTTATTTGGATTTTGCCGCGGCAATAGAACGTTATGGCAAGGAACAGGCCAAGATCCACGGAATTTCGGATGCATCCAAGGAAAAGATTACAGAATTGGGTGAGGCCGTAATAGAGGCAAAATATGGGAACCTTTTTCAAATGTATGAGAAGATCGTAGATGAGAACCCCTATAAGACACCGATGATGATATACCCAGCAACCCATTATACCATGGGTGGAGTTTGGGTAGATTATAACTTAATGACCACGGTTCCAGGCCTATATTGTATTGGGGAAGCCAATTTTTCAGACCATGGCGCCAACCGTTTAGGGGCCTCGGCCTTAATGCAAGGATTGGCCGATGGGTATTTTGTACTGCCCTATACCATTGGCGACTACCTTTCCGATGACATTAGAACCGGACCGATCGCTACCGATACCAAAGAATTTGAAGAAGCGGAAAAAGAGGTCAAGGACAAAATCGATTTCTTTATAAACAACAACGGATCAAAGTCCGTAGACCATTTCCATAAACGCCTGGGCAAAGTGATGTGGGACAAGGTAGGAATGTCAAGAAACGAGAAAGCCCTAAAGGAGGCCATGGCCGAAATTAAACAAATTCGCGAAGAATTTTGGAAAGAGGTCAAGGTTCCTGGAAGCGCAAATGAAATGAACACAGAGCTTGAAAAGGCGGGAAGAGTAGCCGATTTCTTGGAATTGGGTGAATTGTTCGCGAAGGATGCCCTTGTTAGGGAGGAATCCTGCGGAGGACATTTCCGTGAAGAATCCGTTGAGATGGACGGGGAACAAAAGGGGGAGGCCAAGCGAAATGATAAGGACTTCGCATTTGTTTCTGCATGGGAATACAAAGGAGAACCTTCCGACGCCGTTCTGCACAAGGAAGAACTGGAATTTAATGATATTGAACTAAAACAACGTTCGTATAAATAATGTACCAATAGGTTAATGTAACAATAGGAAATTGGTGCATTTTCAAATTGATTAATTTTCAAATTGAGAATTTATGAATCTAACGCTTAAAATTTGGAGACAAAAAGGACCACAGGACAAAGGTAAGATGGTCGATTATAAGGTGTCGGATATTTCGGAGCACATGTCCTTTCTGGAAATGATGGACGTTTTGAACGAGCAACTTGTAAATTCAGGGGGGGAACCCATTGCCTTTGACCATGATTGCCGTGAAGGGATCTGTGGCATGTGTTCCTTACATATAAACGGGGAGGCACACGGACCTGATAGGGGAATCACCACCTGTCAATTGCATATGCGAACCTTCAAGGATGGGGATACCATTACCATTGAACCCTGGAGGGCCAAAGCTTTTCCGGTAATCAAGGATTTGGTAGTTGATAGAACTTCTTTTGAGCGAATTCAACAAGCGGGAGGTTACATATCCGTAAATACATCCGGAAACACCCAAGATGCCAACGCATTGCCAATATCAAAACATGCAGCCGATGAGGCAATGGATGCCGCGGCATGTATTGGATGCGGTGCCTGTGTCGCAAGTTGTAAAAATTCCTCTGCCATGCTTTTTGTTGGAGCCAAAGTATCACAATATGCCTTATTGCCCCAGGGCCAGGTAGAAGCAGCGGACCGGGTTAAGAATATGGTTGCCCAGATGGATCTTGAAGGCTTTGGCAATTGTACCAATACAGGTGCCTGTGAGGTTGAATGTCCAAAAGGAATATCATTGGAGAACATAGCCAGAATGAATAGGGAACTGGTAAAGGCAAGTGTTTTTAAGTTTTAAGACCGTACCCATATCATAAAAATAAAAAACCCTGACTTTTCGGTCAGGGTTTTTTTGTTAAGTAGGATTCGTTTAATTTGGTTAAGCAATGCTATTATTTGGGAAATGTTTAATTAAATCATAAATACAAGGCGAATGTAAATTGAAGCAGGCGGAAGACTAAATTTTTGTTGTGAACCGCCCTAAACTTGTGGTAAAATAAGTTAATTTATGTTGACCGAAGGATGCTGGGCCGGTGAAGAGGTCGAGTGCTGACATCCAAAACTAAAAAAGCCCGCTTAATTGCGGGCTTTTTTAGGACAATAGGTTTGTGAAATTTAAAAAATGATAGTAATCGGGATAGCTACTAAGGTTAAGCATAGGTTTTGGGGAAACACATACTTTTTTGGTTAAGTCCGATGATCGATTTAATCCCGATAACTATCATTTAATTATACTGTAAAGATAGCACCGTTATGGGTCCTAGGGCAAAATTATGTTGTGAAGTATTGCTAATTTGTGGTAAAAAAATTAACGGTACGATTTCTTCGATGAACTACACGGATTCATCCATTTTTAGCGTTCAATATTGATCCAAATGTTCCGGATATAGAAAATTATTGTACGGAAAACGAGTGACATGGATGTCTCGTACAACATTATATACCCTGGTTCTGAACTCATCAAGGTTTTCTTTGTTCAATGCAGAAATGAATAGGGCATTGCCTTCCATACGTTGCATCCAAGTACGTTTCCATTCCTCAATGGTGAAATGTTTTGAAGTTCGTTCGGTAACCAGGTCATCATCATCAATGGTATCGTGCTGGTACAGATCAATTTTATTAAAGACCATGATCGTTTTTTTATCCACACTTTTGATTTCTGACAAGATCTTATTTACGGAGGCAATGTGATCTTCGAAATTGGGATGTGAAATGTCTACCACATGAAGGAGTAGATCCGCTTCCCGAACTTCGTCCAAAGTGCTTTTAAAACTCTCAACCAATTGGGTAGGTAGTTTACGGATAAAACCTACCGTATCGCTTAACAGGAAAGGTAGGTTACCTATCACCACTTTTCTTACGGTCGTGTCCAAGGTGGCAAAAAGCTTGTTCTCGGCAAAAACATCGCTTTTACTAATAACGTTCATCAGGGTTGATTTACCTACGTTGGTATATCCTACTAGGGCGACCCTAACCAAAGACCCACGGTTACCACGTTGGGTTTCCATTTGACGGTCGATCTTTAATAGCTTTTTCTTTAGCAGGGAAATTCGATCACGAACAATTCGTCTGTCCGTTTCTATTTCGGTTTCCCCAGGACCACGCATTCCAATACCCCCTTTTTGCCGCTCTAAGTGGGTCCATAAGCCCGTTAATCTCGGCAATAGGTATTCATACTGAGCCAGTTCTACTTGGGTTCTGGAGTAGCTTGTCTGCGCCCGCTGTGCAAAAATATCCAAGATCAAACTCGTACGGTCCAATATCTTGCAGCGTAACTGTTTTTCAATATTACGTTGTTGCCCTGGGGAAAGCTCATCATCAAAGATGACACTACCAATTTCATTGGCTTCTACATAATCTTCGATTTCATTCATTTTCCCACTTCCGATCATGGTCTTGGGATTGGGGACGTCCACTTTTTGCACAAAGCGCTTTAATACTTCGCCTCCTGCCGTATACGTCAGGAATTCCAATTCATCAAGATACTCCTTTACCTTTTCCTCGTTCTGATCTCTATTGATCACACCTATAAGCACCGTTTTTTCGTAATCAATGGTTTTCTTTTCTAGCATAGTTCGAATTAATGTTCAAATTTACGCAATAGTGACCGAGCTATTTTCGTAAATTTGAATTCAGTTAAATAAAATGCATGGTATTTTCACTTTTCAAGAAGAAAAAGAAACACAATCTTCATACAGTTGCATTCTATAACCTTGAGAATCTTTTTGATACGATTGATGACCCGGAGACCATGGATGATGATTTCACTCCTGAAGGATATAAGAAATGGACCCCGAAGCGATACAGGAAGAAAGTATATAAGTTGGCAAAGACCATTTCGGAAATAGGATTGGAAGCTACCCAAAACGCTCCTGTTTTGGTTGGCATCGCTGAGGTTGAAAACGAAATGGTGGTTCAGGACCTTATCAATGCCGACCCCTTACGCAAGATCAATTATGGTTATGTGCATTACGACTCCCCCGATGAACGTGGAATAGATACTGCTCTCATCTACCATAAAGATAATTTTGAAGTCCTATTTTCCGAACCGATCACACTTATGGTCCATAATTTAAATGGAGAGCGGGATACCACGAGGGACATACTTTATGTACATGGTATCTTAAATGGTGAGGAGGTTCATGTGTTCGTCAACCATTGGCCTTCACGAAGGGACGGGGATGTTGAAACCGATTATAAACGTGTTGAAGCGGCAAGGACCATTAAGGGAGCAATGGCCAAGATCGAAGCAAAATATGAGAACCCGAACTATATTATCATGGGGGATTTTAATGACGACCCAGATTCAAAGAGCATTCAATTGTTGATGTCTGATACCAACCTCTACAATCCTATGGAGAAATTGCGGTCTCCAGAAAGGGGAAGTGCCAATTACAGAAGAAGTTGGAGTATGTTCGATCAGATCATGGTCTCCCATAATTTCTTCAATTTTGAAAAAGGTACCCATAGTTTTGCCCATGCCAACATCTTTGATGATGCCCTGTTGACCGAGTGGAAAGGTAAATTTAAGGGAACTCCGTACCGCACTTATGTGGGGCGGAAGTATATAGGGGGGTATAGCGATCACTTTCCGGTATATATCCAATTAAAATATAATGGCTGATCATTACTTTTCATTTATGGAAATAACAATAGACCCGGCCACGTAATCATGAATGGCCTTTTTTTTCTCATTTCCAGTAACTGTCAAAAGGGAAATCCATCCCAAGGACACTTTCAATACAAAACGTATAAAAGCAGTTGGTAATCGAATGTTCTTCTTCGGGAATTTTTCGCTTTTTACCATGATTCCACTATAGGAATGCCCAATGGTTCCTCCGTAAAAACTAGTGAACAAAGGATCATATAGGATGAAGATCAGTACAAAACTTATAATTCGAATCGATTGGGGGATGGTTTCGAACAAGGAAAAAATTTCAGATATCCCATAGGACAAGGCCACTAAAATTAAACTATCGATGACTGCCGCTTTTACACGATCAGGCAATATTGCGTACATTGGTTGTGTCATTTTATCTTCTTTATTTCCGATTCGAGTAAAAGATCTTCGTTCCCTAGTCTTAGAAAAACCTGTGCGGTTATCACCACATCCTGTTCGCAGTAGCCAACAATTTGACCCAGATCATTTTCGCTATAATATACATCCCATACCATACTGCCGACTATATCTTCTTTTGGAGATGGGACACCAAATATTTTGGCCATAAGTTTCAAGGAGGTGTAATATTTGTAATCGCCAAATTTCCATATATCTGTTTTTTAATATCTAAAAATATTCATGTTTAGGTCCAAGTAAATGCCAGTGTAAGAGCAAATGGATGGAGCCATACTATAGATAAAAAAAAGTACGTATTCTAATTCTGGGTTCAGACTTCCTGAATTTCAAAACCTTCTTTTCTTACCAACCCCTCTTTATTTTTAGACTCTTAATTGGTAAGCTAGAAATAAACAACCAAATATGATAGCTATGTTTATAACGGCTCTCACAATCCATGGAAATCTTGAGTAATCAATTTTCACATAGTCACTTAAAACCACACAAAGACCCATACATAAAAACCATGGTGTTAGGAGTAGGGTAAATTCCCATTTTAATAAAATGATAGCTAGGTCATGGATAAATCCGCTGACGACAAAAGTGATTATCAGGGATAATGCTTGGGGTAAAATGAGTTTAAGCGGTTTGAACACATATTTCCCCAGATAGAATCCCCAGATTGGATTCCAATATTGCCAAAATATCGAAAACTTTCCCGCTCCCAGAGAACGACTTAGCATATTGCGAAGTGAATCGCTGTTACCCAAAGGCACACCATTTCTTCTTTTTACGAACTCAGATAATTTCAAATAAACAGTTTATATTTTTAGCGTATTAATTAATTACAACGACCTTGTGTATACGCAGTAGCGGATTTCTACCCACAAACCTTTCGGTTAACTACTGACCTTAGTTTTATGTTTATACTTTCATTTTATTATTTATTAAAAGTGATGGCGGTAGTTTTATTTCAACTGTACAGGTTCAATATTAAACCCTAAATCCATTAATTGGTTAATTAATCCACATTCATACCAATAATGGCTAAACCCAACAGCAATAAAGCAATTATTAGTTTCAATTAATGGTTTTATTGTTTCCATCCACCTTGCATTCCTATCAGTTAACATTAAGGAATTTGTACAAGGCTTATCTAATTGCAAATCTATATTTAAACTTGTAAACCAAGTTATCTCTTGACAACTACTGGTATCTTCAGTTCTTATTCTATTAACAGTATTAGAAAGTCTTTTTTTATGGATTCTTCTTGGCATTCCTTCAACATCTTGGTTTATCCATTTAATCTGATCTGCTGTAGATTCTAAACCGATCACCTTTACATTAAAATCCTTCGCTCTAGACCCTATATAATCATCTAGAGTAAACGATGTATCTCCTTCAGTCCTTGCTTCACATATATATTGCTTGTGATGTCTGTTAAGAAAAGTGTACATCTCGGTTGGTGTCATCTTGCTATAATCAGTATTGCTGTTTTGAAGTAGCTTTTTGATAAACGTATAATCTTCTTTATTGAAATATTTTTTCCAATTGGTAATCGTAGTCCTTTTAGAAACAATATCCGGATAC
>Ga0316189_10005894_pt1 | contig 11747 bp, 2 predicted proteins | sample LowCovwburrow_MG_FD_204930 | JGI IMG/M metagenome (GOLD analysis project Ga0316189, IMG submission 204930) | Coastal sediment microbial communities from Maine, United States - Lowes Cove worm burrow | ecosystem: Environmental > Aquatic > Marine > Coastal > Sediment | place: USA: Maine... | reverse complement strand
TGCTCCCCCTCCAGGATGTGATGAGCCGACATCGAGGTGCCAAACCGGCCCGTCTATGTGAACTATTGGGGCCGATAAGCCTGTTATCCCTAGGGTAACTTTTATCCGTTTGCGCTGTCGTTCCCACTTACATTTAGCTAAAAAGCTAGTACAGCGGGTCACTTACTCCGACTTTCGTCCCTGATTGGAATGTATTCCTCACAGTCAAGCCAACTTATGCGTATGCACTATCGATACGATTTCCATCCGTATCTAGTTGACCTTTGAACGCCTCCGTTACTCTTTAGGAGGCAACCGCCCCAGTTAAACTACCCACCAGACACTGTTCCAGTACCTGGAATTGAAGATCAAATCTAGGTCAAAATATTTAATAATTGATATTTAATAATTGATCTGCGCTAACGCGCAGCGTTTATCAAATATCAGATATTTTCTATCAAATACTACCTAATTTGCTCTGCAAATCAAGGTACTGGTTAGATTAAAACGAACACAAGGGTGGTATTTCACGGGTGACTCCACTCCGACTGGCGTCGAAGTTTCAAAGTCTCCCACCTATTCTACACATGTGAACGCTCGAATCAATGTCAAGCTGTAGTAAAGCTCCATAGGGTCTTTTCGTCCTGCTGCGGACAGCCGGCATCTTTACCGGCAATGCACTTTCACCGAGCTCTTCGTTGAGACAGTATCCAAATCATTACGCCATTCGTGCGGGTCAGAACTTACCTGACAAGGAATTTCGCTACCTTAGGACCGTTATAGTTACGGCCGCCGTTCACTGGGGCTTCAGTTCAGACCGTGAAGTCTTCCCCTTAACCTTCCAGCACCGGGCAGGCGTCAGCCCCTATACATCCACTTTCGTGTTAGCAGAGACCTGTGTTTTTGGTAAACAGTTGCTTGGATTCTTTCGCTGCGGCCCCGTCACATTATTCACCACGAATAATATGTTTTCACTTGGGCTTTAGCTCTCTTTTCTCAATTTCAAATTTCTTGGTTCCGATAGATTCTTAATTGCATAAAATTAAGAATCTGACCGTTGTTTTCAAAAAGAAAACTAAGACAAAATGTCAACAGTGATGAACACTGTGACGGGGCAGACCTTATCCCGAAGTTACGGTCGCTTTTTTGCCGAGTTCCTTAACGAAGATTCACTCGTACACCTTGGTCTTCTCGACCTGAGCACCTGTGTCGGTTTGCGGTACGGATAACTTTGTACACACGTATGCAGCTTTTCTGGCCAGCACTCTCACAGAAATCATTTACCCTGAGGCAAACTTTCATTCCTAGCCTGTTAGACTAGTTGGACGGATATAACCATGAATCCGCTTCTGCTACCATACCGTGCACTACATACAATACAAAGCTAGTACGGGAATATTAACCCGTTGTCCATCGCCTACGCTACTTGCCTCGGCTTAGGACCGACTAACCCTGGGACGATTATCGTGGCCCAGGAAACCTTGCTCTTTCGGTGGACAGGATTCTCACCTGTCTTGTTGTTACTCATTCCAGCATTCTCACTTCCTAACGCTCCACCAGACCTCACAGTCCAACTTCAACGCAGATAGGAACGCTCCTCTACCACGCGAATACAAGACAAAACATACAGTTTCGTCTCATCGTTTCACTTCATGTCGCCACCTCTGAATAGTGACAACTAGTAGACCAAGTACCTAGCTTTATGGTAGTACTTGGATTTTCTTTTGTGTCTTTGTTACTGACACAGGAAACGAACAAGAACTATAAATTTAGTCTTGTATTCGCATCCACAGCTTCGGTAATACACTTAGCCCCGTTACATTTTCCGCGCAGGATCTCTTGATGAGTGAGCTGTTACGCACTCTTTAAATGAATGGCTGCTTCTAAGCCAACATCCTCATTGTTTAAGAAATCCCACCTCGTTTCCCACTTAGTGTATATTTAGGGACCTTAGCTGGTGGTCTGGGCTGTTTCCCTTTCGAGCATCGACCTTAGCACCGATGTTCTAACTGCCGTAGTTCCGCAAATGGTATTCGTAGTTTGTCAGGAGTGGGTACCGTTACCGGCCCCAGTTCGAAACAGAGCTCTACCCCCATTTGTTACCGTACGACGCTAGCCCTAAAGCTATTTCGAGGAGAACCAGCTATCTCCGAGTTCGATTGGCATTTCACCGCTAACCACAGGTCATCCGGGCATGTTGCAATATGCTACGGTTCGGCCCTCCACGACGTTTTACCGTCGCTTCAGCCTGCCCATGGTTAGGTCACCCGGTTTCGGGTCTAATTGCTAGCACTATAATTCGGCCTATTCAGCCTCGCTTTCACTGTGCCTCTCGTCAAATGACTTAAGCAGCACTATACAATTAACTCGCTGGATCGTTCTACAAAAAGCACCCAGTCAGGCCGAAGCCCTCCTAGTCCTTGTACGCATATAATTTCAGGTTCTATTTCACTCCCCTTCCGGGGTTCTTTTTACCTTTCCCTCGCGGTACTAGTTCACTATCGATCGTAAGTTATATTTAGTCTTGGAACGTGGTCGTCCCAGCTTCGATCAGGATTTCTCGTGTCCCGATTTACTTGAGTTTTCATCTGCTGTATATCGCAGAAAGCAAAAATAATGTGTTCAACACTTTGTATACCGGGCTATCACCGTCTTCGGCCAAGCTTTCCAGCTTGTTCTACTTGCATTGAACCTTTCTTCACTATGTACACCTTTACAGGGTAATACTGGCCAAGACAATGATTCGATAAAATCAAACCATTATCTTGGATTATTTGCTCCTCACAACCCTTTTTATAGCATTCGTCTGTAAAACTTATCCGATAATTAAATCGGAAGCTTAAAAAGTTTAGACTGTTCCGGTTTCGCTCGCCACTACTCCCAGAATCGTTGGTTACTTTATATTCCTCGCCCTACTAAGATGTTTCAGTTCAGGCACTTACCTTTCACATATCCTATATATTCAGATATGGATGATGTGGCATTACCCACACCGGGTTTCCCCATTCGGAAATCCTCGGTTCAAAGTTTGTTGGCAACTCCCCGAGGCTTATCGCAGCCTACTACGTCCTTCATCGGTAACTTACGTCAAGGCATCCGTTATATGCGCTTATGTAGCTTTTTATGAGTATTTCCATCTGATAAATCAAATGGAACACTATGCATTTTCAACTAGTTATTGATACTTAACGTCAGTGCTTATCGAGTACTGAATATTCAGTATAATAACTTGTTTCGTATTACGATTATTAAATAATCATAATTTCTATACTTTCAAATTTTAAATCAACACATAATTATGATGTCATAAATCATGTGTTGCGTCAGCCTAATTGTTAAATTACACGTGTACTTCAGGTTTTGGAACAATCAGCCTCTTGCAAGACAAAAGGTTCCACCCTTTTATTAAGTTCACGATAAAACAGTTTTCAGTCCGTTTCTACCTAAACTCAACGTTTGATAATAATACCAATGAAATAGTTACAAGTAAAGAGGAAAGTATACTAATTTCGTTGCAAAATTTGCAACACCTACTACTTATCGCTTAGCTATTGTGGTCGTAGGTGGTCAGTGCGTAACAGCCAGGAGTGTATTGAGTTGGGTTCATCCCCAGTTGCGCAAGCTTTTTAGTATAAAAATTCGCAACCTCTCCATAAGGTGGGTAGCTCGCAACCTCGACGGAGGACGCGGAGTCATCAGGGGCGACAAGTCGCCATCGGAAGATTCGTCTCCAAACTGCCACTGTCAGTTTTCACCCTAGACCCCTACGAGGTCCAGGTTTCGAGGCTCAATATCAACCAATAAAAACACCCCTCCTTTCGGAGAGGTGATTTTATTGGTGGAGACACAGGGACTCGAACCCTGGACCCCCGCCTTGCAAAGGCGGTGCTCTAGCCAACTGAGCTATGTCCCCATATATTTGATTATATCAGATTTATTAATGGTGGGGCTGGGAGGACTTGAACCACCGACCTCGTCATTATCAGTGACGCGCTCTAACCAGCTGAGCTACAGCCCCTTACCTGTTCTGGTAAATCTGACCTATTGTACCGCAAATCTTGCGTCATCACCATATGTAAATGTACTTCTAAGCAAAAGGCGCTTGTTAAGAACAAGCGCCTTTTGGAGTTAAAGGCAGAATAGTGTAAATCAAACGTCGGGTGTAAAACTTATTCTCTTTAATGTGCCTGATACTAAGTTTTACTAAAAAGTATCTGACACGAGATCAACCGTAGCACTCAAGATAAATCTCGAGGCTTCGTCTCCCTAGAAAGGAGGTAATCCATCCGCAGCTTCCGCTACGGATACCTTGTTACGACTTAACCCCAGTCATCTCCCCTACCTTAGGCCTAGACTAGCTAGGACGTCAGGTATTGGCGACTTCCATGGTTTGACGGGCGGTGTGTACAAGACCCGGGAACGTATTCACGGTAATGTGCTGACTTACCGTTACTAGCGATTCCAGCTTCATGCAGGCGAGTTTCAGCCTGCAATCCGAACTGAGACCGGCTTTGATGGGATTTGCTCCCCCTCGCGGGTTGGCTTCCCTTTGTACCGGCCATTGTAGCGTGTTTGTAGCCCCAGACGTAAGGGCAATACTGACCTGACATCATCCCCTCCTTCCTCCCTGTTACCAGGGCAGTCTAGCTAGAAAAATACAACTAACTACAAGGGTTGCGCTCGTTAATGGACTTAACCAAACATCTCACGACACGAGCTGACGACGGCCATGCAGCACCTGTCACTTGGTTCCAAAAGGCACAGTCTGCTTTCGCAGTCCTTCCAAGGAAGTCAAGTCTGGGTAAGGTTCTTCGCTTACCGTCGAATTAAACAACACGCTCCACCGCTTGTGCGGGTCCCCGTCAATTCCTTTATGTTTTAAGCTTGCGCTCGTACTCCACAGGCGGGATGCTTAACGCGTTAGCTTCGCTACTGATCGGGTCGATACGACCAACAGCTAGCATCCATAGTTTACGGCGTGGACTACCGGGGTATCTAATCCCGTTTGCTACCCACGCTTTCGTGTCTGAGCGTCAGGTGCGAGCCAGTTATCTGCCTACGCCATCGGTGTTCCTTCTAATATCTACGGATTTCACTCCTACACTAGAAATTCCAATAACCTCTCTCGCCCTCTAGCTCATCAGTTCAAAGTATGGTTATACGGTTGAGCCGTACGATTTCACACCTTGCTTAATGAGCCGCCTACACAACTCTTTACGCCCAGTAATTCCGGATAACGCTTGGGACCTACGTATGACCGCGGCTGCTGGCACGTAGTTAGCCGTCCCTTATTCTTAGGTTACCGTCTTAATCTTCACCTATAAAAGCAGTTTACGACCCAAGGGCCTTCATCCTGCACGCGGCGTTGCTCCATCAGACTTTCGTCCATTGTGGAAAATTCCCTACTGCTGCCTCCCGTAGGAGTCTGGGCCGTGTCTCAGTCCCAGTCTGGCTGATCATCCTCTCAGACCAGCTAATGATCGTAGTCTTGGTGAGCCATTACCTCACCAACAAACTAATCATACGCAGGCCGCTCCCAAAGCGTCCGAAGACTTTAATCCATGGATCACATGCGGTATTAGACACCGTTTCCGGTGCTTATCCCTCACTTTGGGGTACGTTCCTACGCGTTACTCAGCCGTCCGCCGCTCGTGTACTTTCACGCATTATTCGACCACTTCTATCTAGCCTAGATAGGAGTGTTGAAGGAGAGTATCCATAAATGGACTTTTCCGTTCAAATAATCTGTGAAAGCCTTACCGCTCGACTTGCATGTATTAGGCACGCCGCCAGCGTTCATCCTGAGCCAGGATCAAACTCTCCATAAAAAAATGAGGTTTTATTCTCAAATTTAGATAAGAATTTTTACCAAACTTCAGATAAACAAGACTAAAAGTCTTATCCATTTACTGACGTTGTTAAAAAACATATATCAAATCTTTCAAAACCTCGTAACGAGATTAAGAAAGCAAAATTGACGTTGATTTACACTATTCTGATTTTAATGTGCTAAAGCGTGTTATCTGTGTCCTACAGTTTGTGTAAGAAATATCTCACGCTTGAAGTCCAATTCTACTCACTTTGCTGCTTAGAGTCAAGAGTAAGATCAACTATTCTGTAGTTTTTTTGTCAACAGAACGCTTACCCTCAACTCCTTAGGCACTATTTTGCCTTCTCGGATCCCTTTGAATCAGGGGTGTCCTCAAGCTCTTCTTCTTTCTTTATCAAGCCCATAGAAGCTACGTTATCAGCACCTTTAAGACGCATAATCCGCACACCCTGTGTAGCGCGACCGATTTCGGGCACGTCCTTCAGGCCTAAACGAATCGTCTGACCTAGCTTAGAAATGATTATTATCTCCTGGTCATCTCCGTCCCTCAGACTAGCAAGACCTATCAGTTTGCCCGTCTTAGGATTAACTACTGCTGAGCGTATCCCAACGCCTCCTCTGGCATGAGCTGTGAACTGCGACACCTTGGTTCGCTTGCCATATCCGTTCTCGCTAATAACAAATATATTTGCGTCTTGGTCGGCCACGACCATTCCAACGACCTCATCACCTGTCCGTAAACGTATACCTCTAACGCCTCGTGCGACACGCCCCATGGACCTCACGCCGCTTTCATGGAATCTGATCGACTGTCCATGTTGAGTAGATATAATTATCTCGTTTTCACCACTAGTAGGTCTTACCCATCGCAAGAAGTCTCCTTCATCAAGGTTAATAGCTATTAATCCAGTGCTTCTAACGTTCCTGTAGGACTCCGACGAAGTCTTCTTGACTACACCTCGGGTAGTACACATAAACAAAAAGCCTTCTTTTGCGTCCGACTTCATGCTGATTATGGAGGATACCTCCTCCTCAGGGTGCAATTGCAGCAAGTTAGCTATCGCTACGCCCTTAGCATTCAACCCAGCTGCTGGGACTTCATATGCCTTAACCCTGAATACCCTACCCTTGTCGGTAAAGAACAACAAGAAATCATGGGTATTAGTCAGAACAAGCTGCTTTATCATGTCCTCTTCCCTGGTGGTCATCCCACGTCTACCCTTGCCGCCTCGTCCTTGCTTGTGGTACTCGCTCTCTGGGCTACGCTTTATGTAGTTAGCTGATGTCATAGTCACAACGACTTGTTCGTTCGGTATCAGTTCTTCTTCGCTAAATTTGCCAAGTTCAGATGGCACGACCGCCGTCCTGCGCTCTTCATAGTACCTCTCTCTCAGCTCAATGAACTCATCCTTTATTATCTTCAGGATCTTCTTCTCATCGGCGAGTATGGCTTCGAGCTTCGCAATTAATTTAACTAATTCTGCTAGTTCATCCTCGATCTTCTTGCGCTCCAGCCCTGCTAGCGCTCTTAGCTGCATAGCCAAGATAGCACGTGCCTGTATGTCAGATAGCTTAAACTTCTTCATCAAGTTTTCGCGAGCCTCGTCTGATGTCTGACTGGCGCGGATTGTAGCTATGATCTCGTCGATATTATCTAGAGCGATCTTTAGACCTTCTAGTACATGCGCTCTAGCCCTCGCGTTTTTTAGCTCATATTCCGTACGTCTACGTACTACTACTTGTCGGTGCTTAATGTGTTCCTGAATAATATCTTGCAAACCCATAACTCTAGGCTGGATCCCATCTACCAACGCCATCATATTAAAGTTAAACGACGACTGCAGTTGAGTCATCTTGAATAACTGATTCAGCAATTTCTTCGGGAAAGCATCACGGCGCAAGTCAATGACTATGCGCACTTTACCTCTTGAGCTCTCATCGCGCAAGTCAGCTATACCGATTATCTTCTTTTCCTTATGAAGGTCAGCTATCTTCTCGATAAGTGATGCTTTGTTTAGCCCATAAGGTATCTCAGTTACGATAATCTGCTGTCTACCCTTCTTATCGGTCTCCACGATTTCGGCCACGCCCCTCATGACAATACCTCCACGCCCAGTGGCATATGCAGCCCTCATAGATTCTTTTCCGTAGACTATTCCGCCTGTAGGAAAGTCGGGGCCCTTCACAAACTGCAACAAATCATCTACGGTCGCGTCAGGATTGTCGATCTGGTGCATAGTTGCATCCAAGATTTCACCTAAATTGTGTGGAGGAATATTCGTAGCCATACCCACAGCAATACCTAGCTGACCGTTCAGTAGCAGGTTCGGCAACTTACCTGGCAAAACTGACGGCTCCTGCTCGGACCCATCAAAGTTATCACGGAAATCTACTGTATCCTTATTGATGTCGGCTACCAGCTCTTCGGCGATCTTGGCCATCTTGGCCTCGGTATACCTATAAGCGGCCGGTGGATCACCGTCCATAGAGCCGAAGTTACCCTGACCCTTAACTAGCATGTGACGCATTGACCACTCTTGTGCTAATCGCACCATAGAGTCATATATACTACTATCGCCATGTGGATGATATTTACCTATAACGTCACCAACCACACGAGCACTTTTTACGAATTTGGATGAGCTGCGCCATCCATTCTTGTCCATTGAATACAAAATTCTTCGGTGGACTGGCTTCATGCCGTCACGCACGTCTGGCAAAGCACGCTCTACGATAACACTCATAGAATAGCGTAAATAACTGTCTTCCATTACATCTTCGACTGTCTGGTGCTCGACAATATTAGAGTGAGACTCATCCTGTTCGATCACTTCTGCTACAGGTGTTTCCACTTCTGACACATCTACTTTCGCATCGACATTTTCGTCTTTTTTCTTGTTTTCGTCTTTGTTGCTCATCCTAAATATCCAAATCCTTCACAAATTTTGCCCTGCTCGTAATAAAGTTCTTACGAGGCTCTACATCAGAACCCATCAGCTTATTAAATATACTATCGGCCTTTTCAGCGTCATCTACCTTAATCTGGACTAGAACTCTATTTTCTGGGTCCATAGTCGTATCGAAGAGCTGGTCAGCATCCATTTCACCAAGACCCTTGTAACGCTTTATCTCCGTAAATCCTGCCTGCTTGAACTTCTCTGCCTCAAGGTCAACCTTCGAGCCGCTCTCCTTGCGTTCAGCAATTCGTGAATCCACAATCTTGTCCAGATCAGCTTCGTTGTAGATAAATACATTTTCAGACTTATTGCCTGGAGTAACAAGTTCGAACAGAGGTGGCTTAGCTAAGTACAAATGGCCCCCATCAATAACCGGCTTCATAAATCTGAAGAAGAATGTCAAAAGCAGTGTTGAGATATGAGATCCGTCTACATCGGCGTCTGTCATAATTATAATCCTATTATAGCGCAACCCGGAGACATCGAACGACTCTTCTATACCTACCCCAAGTGCCTTAATTAAACTCACTATCTCATTATTGGCAAGCATCTTGTCTAGCCTGGCCCTCTCTACGTTCAATACTTTACCTCTAAGAGGTAATATCGCCTGAGACTTACTGTCGCGACCGCCCTTTGCAGATCCACCGGCAGAGTCACCCTCTACTAGGTAAATTTCCGACTTTGCTGGGTCTTTATTGGAACAGTCTGACAGTTTACCTGGCATACTAGCTCCGTCCAGAACACCTTTACGGATAATGTTGTCGCGAGCAGCACGAGCAGCCTTGCGGGCACGAGCAGCAAGCAACGCCTTGCCAATTATCTTCTTGGCAGTAGCTGGATGCTCTTCCAGGTAGTAGCTGAACCACTCCGCGAACACAGACTCTACATAGCCACGAACTTCTGGATTTCCTAGCTTGTTTTTAGTCTGTCCCTCGAATTGTGGGTCTGGAAGTTTTACTAGTATAACGGCCGTGATACCTTCACGGGTATCCTCTCCAGATAGGTTGTCTTCCTTTTCCTTCAGTATGCTGTTCTTACGGGCGTACTCATTAATTATACGGGTTAGTGCAGTCCTGAACCCCGTTAGGTGAGATCCGCCGTCTGGGTTATACACGTTATTTGCAAACGGCTTAACAGTTTCAGTATAGGTATCCGTATACTGAACCGCGACCTCAACCTGACTGCCATCAACTTCTTTATCTACATAAAACACATCATCTATGGGATCTTTTCCTAGGTTTAGGTGCTTAACGTATGATTGTATACCCCCCTCAAAGTAGAACGAATACCTTCTTCCAGTCTTTTCGTCAGAAACATAAGTCTTAACACCTTTTGTGAGATATGCTTGATGCCGCAGATAGTCCGCCACCCATTCATACTCAAATGGCTCATCGGCCATAATTGATATGTCGGGCCAGAACGTTATTACAGTCCCGTTAGCCTTATCAGTAGGGCCGACCTTTTGTATCTTCGTCTTGGGCGCGCCTTTTTGGTACTCCTGCCGATAGTGCACCCCTTCGCGGTAAACTTCAGCAATAAGCTTCTCAGACAGCGCGTTAACCACACTAACGCCTACGCCGTGTAGACCGCTGGATACTTTATACCCGCCGCCATCGAATTTACCTCCAGCGTGCAACACAGTTAGAACCGTCTCTAGCGTACTAACGCCAGTCTTCTTGTGCTTCTCAACAGGTATTCCTCGACCATCGTCCTCTACCCTAATCCCACCGTCCTCTAACATAGTCACGCGCACTTCTGTAGCGTGGCCCGCTATGGCTTCGTCGATGCCGTTATCGGCGACTTCCTTTATCATGTGATGCAGTCCGTCTATGCCGGTGCTACCAATGTACATACCCGGTCGCTTGCGTACCGGCTCTAATCCTTCTAGGACTTGGATAGAACTAGAATCGTAATCTTGTTTTTGTTTGCTCAAAGCTTATACCCTCTTAATTTCACAAATAGTAGTGTTTCCTGACTATTATAGATTATAGAGGCAGGAACTTACAAATATAACTATTGCAACACCCAAGTAACTTATGGTTAAATTACACTTAAGATCAATGGGAATTACTAATATACAAGTCAGGTACCGAAACCATGTTCAAGAAACTAGTAACAAATATTCCATTCAACCCCGGTTTATTGCCCCAGATAAGTTTCTATTCTAACCGACTAAAAAAAGAACGATCCGTTCGTAGAATTGGCGTAGTATTTATGGCGATAACCTTGACTGTGCAGACACTAGTGTTCATAACTCCACCAGAGAGATCACTTGCATCGTCATCAAACCATATTATTAACGGGCTACGAACCAAGAATGACATCCTAAACGCGTGGGACCAGCCAGGAAGCGACGTGCCTGCGATATATGGTACGTTCGGACTAACTCGAGCTGACATAGCATCACTGCCCAATCAGCCTAACGCCAAGATATCATCCACATCAGCTGATTACTGGTCAATCGGGAGGAATTCACTGAGCGGGTATTCTGGCGTGTCCCAGAACTTCAAGAATTCACAGATATCGCTACAGTACTCAGGCAAAGATACGGCATCATCATCTGACGACAGATATGTATATCAACGGTCCTTACGGGCGTGGGATATACGTAACCCGTCCAATTCATATCGAGCATTCGAAGGCAAGATGGCAAAGACAGGTGAAAAATTCTGGATACTCATAGACTGTGGCAACTTTACAAAAATAGGCAAAACCACTCCGCCACCCGTAACCCCCACCGCCAAACTTCCTAAACCCGAACTAGAGATTAAGAAGTCCATAGAAAACAAACCAGACAACTTCAAACCAGGTGACGCCATTAGCTATAAAATAAGCTTCCGCAACAAAGTCAAAGACACCCAAGCAGAGAACGTAGTGATAGAAGACCAGCTAGACACTAAGCTCTTCAATGTGCCAGACACAAAGACCGACACATACACTATAACTAATGGCTTTTTTCGCTACGAAAGAGGTAACCTGCC
>Ga0316189_10005893_pt1 | contig 11748 bp, 6 predicted proteins | sample LowCovwburrow_MG_FD_204930 | JGI IMG/M metagenome (GOLD analysis project Ga0316189, IMG submission 204930) | Coastal sediment microbial communities from Maine, United States - Lowes Cove worm burrow | ecosystem: Environmental > Aquatic > Marine > Coastal > Sediment | place: USA: Maine... | reverse complement strand
ACCAACTGATTTTCCTATTCCTGAAGACCCACCGGTTATTAAAACAACTTTAGACATAATAAAAAGAAATTACAAATACAAATCACCAAATTACAAAAATGAAATGATAAGAAACCTTAAATTTAGCGCACAAAAAAAGGCAAGCTACCTACATCACACCGCTACGACCATTTACCTTTGCTGCGTTCCCGCCCTGGAGGATTCAACAGGAGCTGGTTGTGTAGGACTTGCCAGCTGCAAAGATACAACCTTTTAAAATTTTCACAATAATTTTTTAAACTGTTTTTAAATAAATATCTTGCTCGAAATTTATAATTTACCATGAATACATTCAAAGCTCTCACAATCATATTTTTAAGTGTCATATTAGTTTCTTGCGGATCAAATTCTGGTCAAAAAAAAAGTGATTTCTCTATTAAAATTAATGCTGAAAAAGGCAATATTTCAATATCAGAAACCTTGACCCTTTCTTTGGTAAACAAAAAAAACCACAGCATAGATTCACTTGTATATACTTTAAATGGTAAGAAGGTTAGTGAAAACTTTGCGCTGAACAACCACAAATTAGGCAAACACAGTGTTGAGGCTACAGTTTATTTTAATAATGAAAAGCAAACGGTAAATACAAGTGTTACTATTTTAAATAATGAAGCTCCTAAAATTTACAAGTTTAATATTATTAATGAATATCCACATGATATCACTTCTTATACCCAAGGCATTGAGTTTTTTAACGATACGATTTACGAAAGTACTGGCCAATACAAAGAATCGAAACTCAGGAAAATAGGCTATAAAACTGGAGAGATTATAAAAAATATCAATTTGGCTAACGAATACTTTGGAGAAGGATTAACGATTCTAAATGATAAAATTTATCAACTGACATGGCAAGAAGGCACTGGTTTTGTGTACGATGTAAATACCTTTGATAAATTGAGTAGTTTTAAATACGGTAACAGTAAAGAAGGCTGGGGATTATGCAATAATACTAAGACCATTTATAAAAGTGATGGTACCGAAAAAATATGGCTTTTAAACCCAGAAACTTTGGTTGAACAAGACTATATTCAAGTATTTACTAATAAAGGTAAAATTGGACGAATTAATGAATTAGAATGGGTCAGCGGGCAAATTTATGCAAACATTTATCAAAAAAATGGTGTTGCCATTATAAACCCAAAAAATGGAGCTGTAATTGGGGTTATCGATTTTTCTGCATTAAAAGAAAAAGTAACTCAACACGATAAACTAGATGTTTTAAACGGCATTGCTTATAACCCAAAAACTAAAACCATATTTGTAACGGGTAAACGTTGGGATAAATTATTTGAGGTAGAGATTACTGAAAAGTAAAAATCATTTAACCAAACCACATGTCAGCGCAATTGTGCTTTAAAATAGTATTCTGCTTATCCGTATTAGTACTATGAGGTATAAAATCTTCTGTTTAGCTATAGTTTCTTGCTGACTGTAGAAATAATTTACTTTTAATACCTTTAAATTTATTACTTTACTACAATCTATATTTATGTATACTATCTAAGTGTCTTTTATTTTAATATTTAAAGTAGGTTAATACATGTTAGCTGCCATTGTTTTTATTAATAAATAACTTGTTATATATGACTTTAACCATTGTTATTCTTGGAATTGTTTTATTGTTCTTTTTAATAGCTGTAGCAAAACTTAATGCTTTCATTTCATTCATTATAGTATGTCTTTTTGTTGGTATTCTACAAGGTATGGGTTTAGAACAAATCATTCAATCCATCCAAACAGGCATTGGAAATACACTTGGGTTTTTAGTCATGATTCTGGGTTTTGGTGCTATGTTAGGAAAACTCGTTGCCGATAGTGGTGCCGCTCAAAGAATTACATCAAAACTTGTCGCTTCCTTTGGTGTAAAATATATTCAATGGGCCGTTGTTTTAGCAGGATTTATTGTAGGGATTCCTATGTTTTATTCTGTTGGGTTTGTAATATTAATACCTTTAGTATTTACTGTTGCCGCTGCTACTGGCTTACCCTTAATTTATGTGGGTTTACCAATGCTTGCTTCTTTGTCGGTAACACATGGCTTTCTTCCTCCTCACCCAGCACCTACAGCCATTGCAGTAATGTTTAAAGCCGATATTGGTAAAACTTTACTCTATGGAATTATAATTGCCATACCTGCTATAATCATTGCGGGACCATTATTCTCTAGAACAATAAAAAACATAAAAGCGACACCCTTAAAAGCGTTTTACAACCCTGTTATTTTAAAAGATGAAGAAATGCCAGGAATTGGAATTAGCATCTTTACAGCATTACTTCCTGTTATTTTAATTGCCTTTTCTACCATCTTTACTCAGTTTTTAACCGAAGGCTTACTAAAAACTATAGTCACCTTTATTGGTAATCCATCTATAGCCATGCTAATCTCTGTTTTAGTAGCCATATACACACTTGGTATTGCAAGAGGAAAAAAGATGCCTGAGTTAATGGAATCGATATCTAATGCCGTTTCAAGTATCACTATGGTACTTTTAATTATTGCTGGATCTGGTGCTTTAAAACAAATTTTAACAGATAGCGGTGTAAGCGATTATATTGCGATTTTACTAAAAGATTCAAGCTTATCACCTTTAATCCTTGGTTGGCTCATTGCTACAGTAATTCGCGTTTGCGTTGGCTCTGCTACGGTAGCTGGATTAACTGCAGCGGGTATTGTTCTTCCTTTAATCTCTAGTACAGGTGTTACACCTGAATTAATGGTGCTCGCTATAGGCTCTGGAAGTTTAATGCTATCTCATGTAAACGATGGTGGCTTTTGGTTGTTTAAAGAGTACTTTAATCTTACCATAAAAGAAACACTTTCTACATGGAGTGTTATGGAAACTACCGTTGGTGTCATGGGATTAATTGGCGTTTTAATATTAAATACATTTATATAAATATGTTACCATCAGAAAAAGTTAAAGTATTAGGATTAGAATTTCCACCTGCTCCCAAACCAGCTGGTGTATATAAACCTCTGTTAGTCGTAGATAAATTTTTATATATTTCTGGCCATGGTCCAGTAAATATTGATGGCAGCCTTATGCAAGGTCGTGCCGGTGATAACATTAGCGATGAAGACGCAAAAATAGCTGCAAGGCAAGTGGGTTTAACGGTACTCTCATCTATAGTCACTCATTTTGGAAGTTTAGATAAAATTAAAAGGGTGGTTAAAGTTTTAGGTATGGTAAATTGTACCCCAGATTTTATTAATCATCCCTATGTTATAAATGGGTTTAGCGAACTTATGGCAGATGTTTTTGGAGATGAACTTGGAATTGGTGTAAGAAGCGCAGTAGGTATGATGCTTCCTGATGGTATTCCTGTAGAAGTAGAAGTTATGTTCGAATTATATTAAATTATGCAAAACCCAGATTGGTATAAAATTAGCAATACCGAAGGTTTAATTACGCCTTCTTTATTGGTTTATCCAGAAAGGATTGAAAAGAATATTCAAACCATGATTAAAATTGCTGGTGGTACAGCATATTTACGTCCGCATATAAAAACCCATAAAATTGCTGAAATTATAAAACTGCAATTAAAGCATGGGATTACAAAGTTTAAGTCCGCTACCATTGCTGAAGCCGAACTTTTGGCTATATGTGAAGCCAAAGATGTTCTTTTAGCTGTACAACCTGTTGGTGCAAATATCCCTAGATTTTTTCAGTTGATTAAAAAATATCCAAACACTGAATTTTCAACCATTACAGATAATTATGAAACTATTGGAGAAATTTCAAAAATAGCTTCAGAAGAAAACATGATTATTCCGCTTTGGCTAGATATTAATAATGGTATGAACAGAACGGGGATTTCTGCTAAAGAAGAGGTATTAAAAGTATACCAAAGTATAGCTTTAAATTCTAACTTGGTAGCTAAAGGTTTACATGTTTACGACGGACATATAAAAGAATCCGATTTAAACTTACGCGAAAAAGCATGCAATGATGCCTTCAAAATAGTTTCAGATTTAAAAAAAGCCATAGAAAATTCTGGGTTTAAGGTAGCATCCATCGTTGCTGGTGGCACACCATGCTTCCCTATTCATGCAAAAAGAAAGCATGTTGAAGTTAGCCCTGGCACACCTCTATTATGGGACCAAGGCTATAAAAATGCATTTAAAGATTTATCCTTTCTAGCAGCGGCAGTCTTATTAGGACGCATTATAAGTAAACCTAAAGCAGGTTTTATTTGTTTAGACCTAGGCCATAAAGCTGTTGCTGCAGAAATGGCATTTCCAAGAATGGAAATTTTAAATATTCATTATTGCAAACAGATAAGTCACAGCGAGGAACATTTAGTTTTAGCCTGTAACGGTTCTAAGAAACATTCCATAGGAGACGTTTGTTACGCCGTACCAATACACATATGCCCCACAGTAATCAAGTACAGTGAAGTTATTACGGTTTTAAGTGGCAAAGCAGTTGGTTCGTGGAAAGTCGCTGCAAGAGATTATAAAATAACCATATAAAAAATACAGATGTTTATACTAGACGCTCATTTAGACCTTGCAATGAATGCCTTAGAATGGAATCGGGATTTAACCTGGACTGTTAATGACATAAGACATAGCGAAACAGGGATGACCGATAGACCAGACAGAGCCAAAAACACGGTGTCTTTAGATGCCATGCGAAAAGGAAATATTGGCCTCTGCGTTGCAACACAAATTGCTAGGTATGTAAAAAAAGGCAGTACTTTACCAGGTTGGAACTCACCTCACCAAGCATGGGCACAAACACAAGGTCAATTAGCTTGGTATAAAGCCATGGAAGATATTGGCGAAATGATACAAATTACCAATCTAGAACAATTAAATAACCATTTAAACTTATGGAAACATAGTACAGGTAAAAAACCTATTGGATATATTTTAAGTTTGGAAGGAGCTGATTCTATTGTTTCTATTGATTATTTAGAAAAATCTTACGAAAGTGGATTGCGAGCTATTGGTCCAGCACATTATGGCCCTGGCACTTATGCTCATGGTACCGATTCGGTTGGTGGTATAGGTAATAAAGGAAAAGAATTACTTAAAAAAATAGAAGCATTAAATTTAATTCTTGATGCCACACATTTATGCGATGATAGTTTTTGGGAAACTATGAAAATATATAATGGCCCAGTTTGGGCGAGTCACAACAATTGCAGAAAATTTGTAAACCATAATAGACAATTTGCAGATGAGCAAATTATTGAATTAATTAATAGAAACGCGGTTATAGGAATAGCCTTAGATGCATGGATGATGGTTCCTAATTGGGTAAGAGGCGAATCGACTCCTGAAAGCATGGGAGTTACTCTAAATCAAATGATTGATAACATCGATCATATTTGTCAACTTTCAGGAAACTCACTACATGTTGGGCTAGGCACAGACTTAGATGGCGCTTTTGGAAAAGAGCAATCTCCTAGCGATATAGATACCATTGCAGATCTTCAAAAAATTCCAGAAATGTTAGCACAAAAGGGATATTTAAAAGATGATATCGAAAACATAATGAGCAAAAATTTCATACAATTCCTTCAAAGAACATGGAAATAATTAAGCGTTTGTAAATATTGTTATTACTACTTACGAACAGCACTCTGTGTACAGGGACAGTTACTAATGCCTTGCAAAAAGTCTATACCAATTGTAATGACATGTGTCCCAGAATTAAATCTAGATAAGTCGTTAATAGTTACTTGGTAAGCATATGCAAAATAAAATTGAGACTTTTTAAACCCAGCCATTGGTCCAATATTTAGAGGTTTTAAAATCTGGTCGTTTAGAAAACGATACGAAGCACCTGCCCAAAAATAATCATTATTTCTGTTGTACTTTCTAAATTTAAAGTTTAAATCGGTAGAAGATCGATTATCACTACTAAATAATTGATAAAAAATAGATGGCTCAAATTCTAAACCGCTCTTTTTTGGACCTCTAAAAGTATAACCAGTATACACTTGATAATTAGAGAGTAAATTAGGTTCTAATTTTCTAATGTCTTTGTCTATATTTTTATCTAAAATATTATTTGCATTAAAACTTAAAAAGTAGCCTTTATATCTGTAAAGCGCACTTACATCAAAATTGTGATTAGATGTACGTCTATCATCAGTTATATTTGTAGGTGGAATAGGGTTTCCACCGGCGTCATAATTGACAAATTTACTAATATCGATTCTAAAATTATTTAAGTTATACGAAAGACCAAATGATAAATATTGCTTTGAATAATAATCTAAAACAAGGTGATGCGCAAACGAAAATTTAGCTCCCGTTTGAAGCGTAAACCCATTTTTATCATTATAAAATGACACCCCAACACCAGAGCGGTCTGCAATTCTAAAATCTGCATATACAGATTGATTGTCTGGTGCATCTTTTATACCAACCCATTGGGTTAAACCATTGGCTCTAATTTTTAAATTATCGCCAATCCCCGCATAAGCTGGAGATATTACAAATTCATTATCTGCCAATTGTTGTGTGTAAACAGGCAAATTTAACTCTTGTCCATAGCCATTTGCAATAATTATAAAAAGAAGATATATAATTTGTTTTTTCATTTTTATTTTTTTTGTAGGGTTTTATCTGTACAGTGTAAAATGTCCAACAAACTCCCGATCGTCTTTATCATCATTTAATCTTACAACATACCAGTAATCTCCCGTTGGAAGCTCTTTCCCTTTATATTTACCATCCCATTTATCGCCTATTCTTAGCGTTGCTATTTTACGACCATATCTATCGAAAATATCAAATGTTAAATTTCTATATTGATCGGAACAACCTGGACCCCACTCATCTTCAATACCATCATTATTTGGTGTGAAATAATTAGGAATACAAACATCAACATATTCAAGAAATATGGTTGCACTAGCAAAACAACCATTGCTATCTGTTACTACAACGGTGTAATTTCCTGTTTCATAAATAAGGAATGTATTAGTGCTTCCGTAAGACTCACCATTTAACGTAAACTCATAATCACCCGTTCCACCTGCAGCTGTAGCTACTATTTCGTTTAATGCACCTTCACTTAAAACTAATGTTAGCGGTTCGTAAGCAACGATATCAAACATTTCGGTTCTCTGGATACAACCGTTGGTATGTCTTACATCTATATAATGGTCTACCCCTGGTGGTACATCTGTAAAGATATTACTGGTTTGATAAGGGCTGCCATTTAGCGAATAATCTAAATCTGCTGGGTTTACACTGTCATCAACAGTTACAGTCACTGTATTGGTTGACAAATTATTTGTACACCCATAATCTACTATAATCATGGGGTCTAATAATACAGATTCTGGAAATTCTATCTCCCATTCAGACTCACACCCTTGTGCATCACGAATATAAACAACATGATTACCGCCTGCTAAAGCATCAAAATCAAATCGAGTTTGAGTTAATGTTCCTGTTGTATACGTGCCGTTAATGTCATCTAAACTATAGCTGTATGGCAAGGTGCCTCCAGAAATATCAACGCTAAACGAACCATCTAAATCGCCGCTACAAACCTCAGGTATAATTGAACTTGAATCAACCATGAGTGTTACTGTAATAGGCTCATCAATATCAAAATCAAAGAGCACAAAACAACCTAATTCATCTTGAGCTATACCTTGATAATTTCCAGGCGCTAAATCTTCAAAAATTGGAGACACAAAAAATTGATTTAACTGTGGGGAAATAGCGTACTTTATAATACCTGTTCCCCCAGAAGCTATAACTTCCATTATGCCATCATTACTTCCTGTACAAGTAACATCTGTTGTATTTGGCTCTGCTAATAATGGGGACAATGGCTCTTCAATTGTTGCTTGTGCACTTACACTTAAACAATCACCGCTTTCCACTTGTACTTGATAGGTCCCTATTGGGAGATCGGTAAACACTCCTGGGGTCGTTTGTATTGGAGCTGGAGTAATATCTGTATCAGATCCATCTTGTAAGGTGTATATATAATTACCTAAACCGCCTTCGGCTATAGCTATAATAACTCCTGTACTATCACCTGTACAATTAACTGTAGCATTAGTAGTATCTAAATTAACCATTAAATCTGGAAGCGGATCAATGTCTATATCATTTGATACACTAGACACACATCCATTAGCATCTCTAACATAATACATATATGTTCCTGGCGTTGCATTTAGAATTGTTGTAGATGACGTAAAGGAATCTAATACGCTAGTAAACGAAGCATCATCGCTATATTCATAGCTTCCTGTTCCGCCTGTAGCACTAAGCGTAAGTGTTGCCTCATTGAGACATGTTGGAGCTGTTTCTAATACTAAACTAGCCTGTACCTCGGTAGGTTCTCCTATAACAATATCTGCTGAAGCAGAGACACAATTATAAGTATCTGTAACTAATACATTATATGTTCCGGCACCTAATCCACTAAATATATTTGATGATTGTGGACCAGAACTGCTTACTGTTGGCAAAATCATATTTAATGTATAAGAATAATTATTACCTTGACCACCAGTAGCATTTACCGTTATGGTAGCATCATCATCTCCAAAACATGATAATAAGCTTGTGTTTGGAGTAGCTGTAGCCATAATTGGAGGTGGAATAACCAATGGTACATTTTCTGTGGCTATACAACCTCCTGCGTCTCTTACATTAACGGTATATGTACCAGCAGACAAATTAGCAAATGTTCCATTTGGAGAGTATGCTACTGTTGCAGCTCCTGTTAATTCATATTCATAAGTTCCCCAACCACCACTTGCTACAGCTGTGATTGTTCCATTATTATCATCGCAAGTAACATTTGATGTTTCTGTGGCCATTAAAATTAAGGGCTCTATAGGTGAATCAATGGTAATTACGTTAGAGTTTGTCGTACAAAAAGGGCTTGCTGTTTCTGTAATAGCCACAGTATAATTTCCTGCAGGTATACCTGTTACCAATACTGGATTAGTTGAAGTATTAGTAGAAACTACTCCATTTATTGATGTTCCAGAGCTATCAAATACTTCATAATCATATGTACCTGTGTAATTGTTAACAAGCAATTCAAATGCCCCCATGCTATCTCCAAAACAAGTTACTGAAGATGTTGGTGTTAATACAATATTGGCATTATCATAAGGTGCTACGGTATATGGTACTGTAGTTATAAAACAACCTGTACCTATATCATTCACTTGGAAAGTATAATCTCCAGGCGTATCAATACTAAATGTATTGGTAGCTTGTGGCATGCCGCTTGGTAACATTTGGTATGTGAAATTACCAGATCCTCCTGTAACATTTATAGCTACCGATCCCGTATTATTACAATCAATTGGAGTTGCTTCTATTGCTACTGCTGCTGTTAATGTAGGTAATGGTGTAATAGCAACTGTATCTGTGGCGATACATCCATTGGCATCTTGCACATAGATATTTATGGTTTGTGGGCTTCCTGTATCAATAATTTCGAAAGTATTTGTACCCAAATAGTTGATACCATCAATACTAAATGTAAATGGAAAGGTCCCTCCTACTTCTGTAATTATTAATGTTGAAGTATTAACAGAATTATCTAATGCACAAGTATAAGGTGTTGCCGTTCCTGAAACCGTTAAAAGGTTTGGTTGTCCTATAGGTACAATTTCTGTAGCTGAACAGCCTCGACCAGAAGTTACTTGTACAGTATAATTACCAGCTGCTAGCCCTGTAAAAACATTTGATGTTTGCGGCGCAACCATAATTGGTGCTGTAATTTCGTATGTATAAATCGGGTTGTCATTACTTGGATCTAAATTTACCGTAATAGTACCATCATTACCGCCATTACAACTCACATCTGTTGGTGTTGTTGCAAACATTACTGGTGTGGCAGCATCTAAATCTACAGTCGCATCTGCTGTACATAAAGTGGTTGTATCTGTAATTCTAACGGTATATATTCCTGCTGCTAATCCTGTAAATATACCAGAAGGTTGTGCAGGCACTACAATTGGTGACGTTATCTCGTAAGTATAAGCACCTGAGCCTCCAAAAGCTGTTACTGTAATCTCTCCATCATTATCAGGACATGTTGGTAATGCTGTGACTGCCGGTGTTAAGCCTAGTGGTGGATAAATTGTAATGGTATCTGTAGCTGTACATCCATTACCATCTCTTATGGTAACCGTATAAGTTCCACTTGAAGACACTACAAATGTTGGGCTTGATTGAAAGTTTGTACCGTCTATACTATAACTTACTGGTGTTACCTCTCCACCTCCTGGTGTTGCGGTAAAAGTATATGAGTTACCTGTAGAAGCACATTGGTCGTCTGCTAAAGGCTGCAACGTTACTGTTGGTAGAGGATCTGAAGCAATAACCACATCTAATGGCGTGCTTATATCACATGCATTGGCATCTCTTACATATACGTCCCAGTTTGTATTCACACTTGGATCTAAAATTGCTAAGTTATTTGTTGTCCAATTACTTGCTACTGGAAGTACGCCATCTTGAACAAAAGCATATTCATAAGGAGGTATACCCCCACTTGCGTTTACTACAACTTGAGCACCTTGATTACAATTAGCATTCGTATTTACAACTTCTACCAGCAATAACTCTGTAGGTTCTGTAATTTGGAAATTAACAAGAGTCGTACACTCTGTAGAACCAACTTGTGTTTCGGTTACTAATAAATAATAATCCCCTGGTGCTAAACCAGTGATGCTATCACTATAATCTACGCCTGTTAAACCAACTGCATTACCTGTAATACCAGTAGTAGTATTGGTTAAATTATTAAAAACTTCCCAAGACAGTGAATTACCATTATAAAGAGATACTGTAAAATCATATATGCCATCAGTTAAACCTAAACATGTTATGTTAGTAGCTGTACCATCAACTGTAATTGTTGATGGTCTAGGTATAGCGGGTACTTGTTCTAAATAAGAACACCCTGTGTCTATATCTAACACTTCAAAAACATAACTTACTCCGAATAATAAACCTGAAAATTGATGATTTCTTTCGTTTGGTGAAATATCAGATATTGGCAATCCGTTAGGGTCAACACCATCTGTGGGGTTAAAAATGGGATTCCCATCATATATTCTAATTCTAAATGGTCCTACTCCATTCACGATATTAATATCGTAATCGACTCCTGTAAGACAGCTCCCTGTACCTGTTGCTGTAATATCAAGTTCATCGACATCTGATGCAACAAGATAAGGTCCAAAATTAAATTCGCAACCATTTGCATCTACAATCCTTAAATAATAATTCCCAAAGACTAAATCATTAAACATTACATTATCTGTAGGGATTGGTCCTACAGGATTGGTAGAAGATGTAGTTGCTAAGTTTCCTGAGCTATCAAATAAAGTATAGGTATAATTAGGTGTTCCTCCCGTTACACCAAGAATTTCAATAGCGCCTAGAATATTCCCACCTGCTCCACAGGTTATAGGAGTAATTATTTCGCTTCCTAAAACAATAGCACTTGGCTCATTAATTACAGCAACACCATTAAACACACAAGAATTTCCATCTCTTACTATATAATTATAAGATCCTGAAGCTAATCCGTTGTAAACCATTTGTGATGTGAATGCAGATCCAATAAAGCTAATTTGATATGGTGGAACTCCAAGTGTTTCATCTACATCAATGGCTACAATACCACTAGCATCACCATTACAAAAAACATCGGTTACTATGGCTGTTGCTAATGGGTTTGCAATAGGTTG
>Ga0316189_10005892_pt1 | contig 11751 bp, 6 predicted proteins | sample LowCovwburrow_MG_FD_204930 | JGI IMG/M metagenome (GOLD analysis project Ga0316189, IMG submission 204930) | Coastal sediment microbial communities from Maine, United States - Lowes Cove worm burrow | ecosystem: Environmental > Aquatic > Marine > Coastal > Sediment | place: USA: Maine... | reverse complement strand
CTTTGTCATACATCGAAATATCCCTGCTCAAGTCAGATTGGATATCGATATTGAACCTTTGGGTATGGTAACCGATGTAGCTGACCACAACCTGGTATTCACCCGGTGGCAGTTTGATGCTGTACGATCCATCAAGATCGCTTAGTGTGTGTTTTTGTAATTCATCAATTTGGATGGTGGCACTGATGACAGCTTCTTCTGTAACCTCCGACATCACTTTGCCACTCAGCGTATATTCTGATTGTGAGGTCTTTACATTGCCCTCTTCAGTATTTTGGCCTTTAGTGTTTTTGAGAATTATGACGTAATTGTCATCGTACAAACTGTATGTCAGGCCAGTTCCGGAAAGAATTTGCTCCAACTGATCGCTAAGCCCAGAAGCGCTTTGTGGCGACGTTGCGTTCTTGTCTGTGACCCACTCATTTCGGAAGAATATCTTAACACCATATTGATTTTCAACCTCGTGTAGGACAGTCTCCAATGATTTTGAGTTGTCAGTATTCGGTGATTGAGCACAGACATTATTGATGCAGCAAAAAAGAAGAATACCGACAATTGATTTCATATTACTGAGTTGGGTCAAAAATCAGGTGAATTGCATTGGCCAAACAAGTAATGATACAACAAAATAGGAGGGGGATTCAACCAAAGAAGATGATTGGTAAAATTATGCTTCTTCAATCATTTCGAGATTAGGGGTCAAACACCAAATTGGGTTAGGTGGTGATCAAGGTGCTTGTACATGCCCCAGCCTTTTGGTTCCCGGGAAACTTTGCCAAACATTGTATGGCTGACTTCCGCAGCGATGACCGGATTTTCATTGTGAAATTTCTCCCCGTGGTTTGTGTCCTCACAAATCACCAGCATTTTGGTCTGTGAGCCACCATAGTCGTCAACCTAAGAGGTTTCCTTTTAAATCATCCTTAAAAGCTCCCTGCCGCAGGCTGGAGCAATAAGATAAAATTTAAAATCTTAAAATAGGATGACCACAAAGTGGTCAAATTTGAATAACTGTGAGTGAAGCTTACAGGACAACCGGTCTATGACCTCAGCCCTGAAGGGGCTGAACTTCAAGTTCAGCCCCTTCAGGGCTGCTATACTGATTTTATTCATTGGCCATGGGTTCTACCCATGGTTATTGAAATATTGTCCCTTCGGGACTACGCTGCATACTTGCAATCGAAGATTCTACCTTAGGTTGACGGCTATGGTGAGCCACAGACCGAGGACTGGAATCACCAGCATTTTGGGACTGGGATAATGAACCCACCCCTAACCCCTCCAGGGAGGGGAATAAAATTTACGATTTGAAGTAAGATTCAGACTCCGCTAAAACTATTGAACCCTCCATCTACTGTGATGACCTCGCCGGTGATAAATTTGGATGCATCACTGGCCAAATAGATGGCTGCACCAGCTAGTTCATCAGCCTCTCCAAATCGACCCATTGGAGTGTTTTTGACAATCAACTGGCCACGCTCCGTCAACGAACCGTCCACATTGAGCAAAAGGTGTCGGTTTTGTTCACCCACAAAAAAGCCTGGCCTGATTGTGTTCACTCTTAATCCGTCGCCATACTTGGTGGCCAACTCCACTGCCAGCCATTTTGTGAAATTCTCTGCTGCTGCTTTACTGGCAGAGTACCCAAGGGCCCGTGAAAGGGCTTGCGGCACTGCCATAGAACCGATGTTAATGATCGATCCTGATTTTTGTTTGCTCATGGGCTCTCCAAAAACCTGGGTTGGGATGATGGTGCCAAATAGGTTTAGATCAACCACATGTCTATGAGCATCAAGGGGTTTTTCAAAGAAAGATTCGTCCGGGTTTATTGTCGCACCTTTTATTGCACCTCCTGCCGCATTAATCAGGACATCTATTCGTCCGAATTTATCAATGATTTTTTCCCTGGCGGCGACCATTTCTTCATGCTGCATTACATCAGCGGCCACCCCAAATGATTCGTAACCCATTTCCTGGATTTCATCCACACGGGAATTTACAGTCTCCGGATTTCGGCCTAATATGACCGTTTTTGCACCAGCGCTGGCCAGAGCTTTCGCCATAGCGCCACCAAGCACCCCATTCCCACCGGTAATGATGGCAACTTTATTTTCTAATCTGAAAAGATCAATTCCCATTTTTGTGATTTTATTTCTTTATTCTATAATAGCTATTTGGGTTTGGAAAGAGAGGCCAATATAATTTATTAACCTGAGTTCGATTTTAAAACAACTAAAACACTCATAAAAACTGTCATATCGCAATGAAATGGAGATATCTTCTCAAAATCACAGCTATAGATTCAGGAAGTACAGCTGTTCGTGGAGAGAAGATTTCTCCTGCGTCGAAATGACAGTTTTTAAGAGTGTTTTTTCCATAAGAATAATCGAACTCAGGTTATTAGTTTTATTAAAGTGAGCCTACAGAAAATCCTCTCTTATCGGATTAAAACTATCAATCAACCTTGCTGCTTTTGACAATAATTTAATGGTGTGCTTTTTTCCGGAAGGAACTGAAAACATGTCGCCTTTTTTTAGATGCTGGTCGGGCTCGCCTTCACAATAATAAATGATTTCCCCTTCAGCCAGATAGGTTGTTTGAATATGGGGATGGGAGTGGGGAGGGGGCGGTTCCGCCCAGGGGCCGTTGCTAAAATCAATAAGCACAGTCATAAGATCACCCTGATGTATGATCTTCCTTTCGACCCCAGCCCTGACTGGCTGAGGGGTTGTTTCTGCATATTTTAATACTGGCATGGTGTAGATTTAAAAGAGCAAAGAACAAAGAACAAAGAACAAAAAATGTCTTTACTTCATCCCTATCGGGATTTCGTTCAGAATGACGACTAAAAGACAGTCTCACTTAACACTATCCCACGGCACCCTGGCCGAAGGGTAATAGTCGATATCCATAGCTTCAAATCGTTTCCCGTGTGCAGCCAATCTTAGCTTATACTCATCCCAATTTCTGTTTTCCAGAGGCGTCCAACCAATTTCGGCATAGCCCGGAAGTCGGGGGAAAGTGAGGTACTCGATGTCGTCCATGTTGGTAATCGTTTCACCCCATAATGGAGCCTCCAACCCGATAATGTCATCTTTGTTGATTCCTGACAAATAGGTTGACGGATCCCAATTGTAGCCCTCATCAACTTCAATGTAGGCAGCCCAATGATAGCCTATTCTTGAAGTTGAATCATATGACATGTCAAGGTAGGCTTTTTTCGCAGGGGCCATAATCAGTTTGGCACCTTTACTGACGGCTTCTTTGGCAAATTCTTCGTTATGCCACAATTGAACCACTCCACCTGGTTGGAGTGCAGACTGGGCAGTTTCATCCCAACCGATCATATTCTTACCGTGTGATTTTACGATGGTCTGTACACGCTCAATAAAGGGAATGTAGTCTTCCTTTTTCGTCACATGACTCTCATCACCACCAATGTGGATATATGGTCCTGGTGTAATGGCAGCCAATTCCCTGACTACATCATTAATTATTTTATAGGTCGCCTCCTGGCTGGTGCAAAGCGTGCTGAAGCCAACTTCTGTACCGGTGTATAGCCCGGGATAGTCTGACGACATCTCTTTTAAAGAAGCAACAAGATGGGCCTGGCCATCACAGGTTAATTCCGGATAAGAGGCAAGGGCGGCCTGAGTGTGACCGGGCATATCAATCTCCGGGATAATTATAATATGACGGTCAGCTGCATACTTAACGATTTCAATGTAATCGTCTTGCGTAAAAAATCCTCCCTTGCCACCACCTACTTCTGTCAGGCCGCCATATTCCGCCAGTTTGGGCCACGATTTAATTTCAATCCTCCATCCCTGATCGTCAGTCAGATGCAGGTGAAGGACGTTCATTTTGTAAAAGGTAAGAAAATCAATATATCTCTTTACATCACTTACATCAAAGAAATGACGGGCAACATCCAGCATGCTGCCACGATATGAGTAGGTTGGAAAGTCACTTATGGTACCTGTGGCGATTTCCAGTGTAGCCGATCCTTTTGCTGCAGGAAGTAATTGCCTAATGGTCTGAAGACCCCTGAATACCCCTTGTGGATTATTGGCGGACATCGTGATCAGATCTTCTGTTATTTCCAGGTTATAGCCTTCATCACCTAATTGATCATTATTGGCTGAAGCACTTAAATAAATGCCGGCTTGAGGCGCTTCACTGACTGACTCTGTTCCGAGGCTCAAACTTCCAGCTTCATTAAGATAATCGGCAAGAAATTGACCATTGCGTTCCAATTCCCGGGAGCTTTCGTCGAAATATATTTTGGTATCTGCATTGACAATAAAAGAACTTCCTGTGGCTGTTATCGAAACAGGTTTCGGGATGATGTTCTCCTTTGTGAGGTCTTTTGGTGTCCTTGTTTCGCAGGATGATTGCAGGATTATTGCTATTACTGCTATCAGTTGAATGAAATAGGTGCCTTTCTGTTTGATGTACATTGTTCTACTGGATTGTGGTTGATGATATTTTATTGAAAAGTAATAGGGTGACTTCAAGCAATGGTAGTACAAAAAGCACAAATAGGGAAGGCTTTTTGTCGTGGAGGGTTAAAAGAATACAATCCAATCTAATTATTGTTTTTAGCAATTAAATTACATTAGAATACTACCAATTAGGTATCGTTAATAAAAATGCCAAAGATGAATTTCATTCAAAGTCCTATGAGGGTATTGTTCTTAGCTTTAATCTTATTACTCCTAATCCAATGCTCATCTTTCAATGGCCAACAGCATGGAATTGAAAATTTCGCAGGAGTTTGGAGTGGTCAATTGACCATAAGAGACAAATCAGAAGAAATCATTGTAACCATCAAGAACGAAGGTGAAGATACCTTAAATGTCTATTTCGACATTCCTAAAGCTAACATGCACCAGTTCTTTATGGGCAATATTGTGCCAAAAGATTCTCTTTATCGGATCGGCCTGATATTAGGAGAAATAAATGCTCAGGACAGATTGGTTGGAACATTTTTCTACTACGAAAAAGAGATCCCAGTTGAGTTAATCCGATCAGAGCAAAAGCCACAAAGTCCGCAAGTGAAACTGTCCGGGAAAAGCAAGACCCCCAAGTGGACTTTCAAAACCGGAGGAGCTATCTGGTCATCACCACGGATGTCATCCAATAAGATTGTTTTTGGAAGTACTGATGGAAAAGTTTATGCTTTAGACAAGAATGGTGGTCAGTTGCTTTGGGAGTTTAACACCGGATCTCCAATCAAAGGCTCTCCCCTAATTCAAAATGGAAGTGTTTGCATCCTGTCAAAGAACGGACTGCTATATAAGCTGCATCTTGAGACGGGAAGCGAGATATGGAGTTTCAAGACTTTGAATAATGAGGTTGAAGTGAATGATTCTCCCTATGATGACTATTCATCAAGTCCGATTATTAATAATGGAACAATTTATATAGGTAGCGCTGATTACAACCTTTACGCCATTGATGAGCATACTGGAGAAGAAAAATGGCGATTTACTACAGAGGGCATGATTTCTTCAACTCCACTAGTTGATGACAATAGTGTATACGTAGGCAGCATGGATAACTGGCTCTACTCGGTAGACAGGAAAACGGGTGTCCTGATTTGGAAATTTGACACCCATGGTCCGGTGATAAGTTCTCCTCTCTCCTATAAGAACTTAGTAATTATTGGAAGCCGGAATTCAGATTTGTATGCCCTGCAAAAAGACACCGGTTCACCCGAATGGATATACTCCTACTGGACATCCTGGGTTGAATCATCTGGCATAATCGTGGATGATCGCTTGTATATCGGGTCATCTGATTCCGGAAATGTTTATTGCCTTGATCCTACAACCGGGGAGGAGTACTGGACCTCATTTGTGGGCGGATCTGCCTGGGGTAATCCGGCTTTTAGCGCTAATAATCTCTACACTGGAGTAGTGGGTACAGTTGGCTACAGCATTGATCATAAGGGAGCATTTGTTTGCCTCGATGCTTCAAGTGGAATGGAGAAATGGCGCTTTGATTATCAACCCACTCCGGATCAGTTAACTTTTGGTGTCTATTCAACCCCGTTGGTTTCAGACGGAATGGTACTTTTTGGTGGCTTGGATGAGGTTTTTTATGCTTTTGAGGAGTGAGTGGTTCTTTTTTGATCTAAAAGCCTAACAAGGTTGATTACTAAATAGAAGTTTACATGAGGGGTCCGTTACTTTTCATTGATTTGGCTACATTTGGCTTGACTCGTATGTCCGCAAAGCGACAAAGACAGGGTTAATATGGTGTAATTCAAACAAAGAAGCATGGTGAAAAATGATAACCCTTCAGTCAACCTTATACAAAGTAAGGAAATTAGAGATTGGCAAAACGTCGACTTATCCAGAACAAAATCAAAATGGATAAAAACTGAAGATGGTATAACTCAAAACAAAATTACCGGTGATAAAAAAGCTGCTTCAGGAAGCCTATTGATTTTTAAGGATTTCAGCGACAAAGCCTATGAGTTCAATACTACGGCACATTTAGGATCACAATACCAGACCGGGGTGGTTTTTAATTTTGAGGACAAGAAAAATTTTTACCTTTTTTATGTTAACCGGTTTTCTCCCAGCTTCAAAGGCTTTTGGGTTATCATTGCCCAGGTTAAAAATGGGGATTTTATAAACCTGTGCAGAGAAAAATACACCAACAAAGTTGAGCCCGTAGCTGGTTTCACTATTAAACCAGAGGACGGTGGACTTTCATTCTCACTCAATAGAAAAACCATCTTCTTTTTAAGAGACCAACTCCTGAAAGGTCAAGTTGGACTGTTTTCTCAGCAGAATGAGGATGCCATCTTCCAGCACATGAGTATTCTGGATTATGATCCTAAAGTAGCTTTAACTGGCCCTGAAACACCCGAAGAAGTTCCTCCGGATTTCAATATGCCTGTTGTATCCCCAGCTGGGAATACTCAACACCTCCCCACAAATGATACAGAGCAAAATCCACTAATAGGATACTTAAAAATCAAACCACCATCGTCTAAAACCCAGGTGGAGTTCAACGAGGTTTTTTCCGTGCCGCTTGATTCGTTTTATAATTCACTGAATGAGTTAGTTCATGCGGATAAATCGAATACAGAATCTACCATCATAAAGAAAACAACATTATTGGATCAAAGACCTAGAAGATGGTACAAGGCGCTCCGTAGTATAGAGAATGATCTCGATTTTTTAGAGAAAGAACTAAAGCGGAAGAAACTCCTGGCCGAAAAAGCTGAGAAGTATCTTGATGAGGAATTACTCAAAGAAACCTTAGACGATGCAAGGGTCTTGGAGTTGGAACAAGCCAACGATAAAAGGAATCAGGCAATTTCTGAGTGGCATCGTAGAATTGAAAGAAAACTGGATGAAAAAACCACTCTGGTTAGAGAAATTAAAACCAATGATTATAGAATCGAAAAGGCTAACGAGAATTCAGATCTCTATAAGGCTGGGCATCGATTCACACTTAGCAAAGCTGTTCCCAAAGGAAGAGGGTTTACACCCGTTCCCATTGATGAATCAATTGATTTAAGTAAGGATTCAAACTGGGATAAAATTCAATCAAAATTGAATAAAGCGCTTTTCGACAAAGGAGCGATCAAAGAGTATGCAAAGAGTATTTATAATGCTGACGCAGATCAATTAAAAAGCCTAACTGGAAATATTGCACTTCAGGCCCGGTTAGAAGAGTTAGGCAAAAAAGCTGTTGAGATCAAAAATAAAATCGACTCAGGGGGTGCCAATATAGGAACCCACGATGTTGAAATTAATGCGTGGAAAGACGACATAGCTCTATTGGAAGAATTAAAAGGACAAATGCGTGATTTTAATGCCTCTGACTATCCAACAACCGAGAAATCCAATACCAGGTCGGCTGTCGGGCATGAGGACACACTTAAGTTATCTAATTGGTTATCAGGCAAAACCAGGATCGATGATGATGCGGAATACAACAAGGCAAGTGATCAGTACATGGTTTCAAATTTTGATTTGGTGTTTAAGTACTTTCGTTCTTATTCAGGGAGGGAAAGGAATCGATCACTGCATCAATTAAACAGATTGAAAATATTCAACTCCGCGGTTGTTCGATATAATTATTTCCGTTCAGGACCTGTCTATATTAATAATTTTGGGATATTCTATCCGGAGAAAAATTGCATAAGAAGCAGGTACATTTATTTATACAAGATCAATAAAGGACCCGGTTTCTTTTACCCTCAGGGTAAAAAAGGGTCCACCTCAGACACATTAGATATCAAAGCGTTTATCGACTACTGCATTGACTTGTGTAAAAAATTTATAAAAGAATATGAGGATAAAAATGAACTACTAATTATCCAAAAATCGAAAGACATCACTGAGCTACTTTTTGTTGAGAGTGAAATTAACTTTATCAAAACCAAAGCTTTAGCCAATCTTCGCGAGGAATTCCTGTTGTTTTGGAATGATGTTGATAATGAGAACTTGCAGGATGTGCAATTTGATGTTGTGTACCCGGAAGGGGATCCTATTTCTGATTTTTTATTGGAACAGGAAAATGCCTTGGATGGAAAGGAAATAGTTAAGACCTATTTCTATACCCCAACGGAAGACGGCTATTACAACCAGTATGGCCAGAGTTTAAGGGATTTTATTACTAACAAGCAACTACGACAGGAACAAAATATTTCCCTGTTTCCTATATTGGAAGCCAATGGAGATTATTCCGGTGAGGTAATTAAAGCGGTCAAAAATCCTCAACAATCAGGAAGTAAACCTCATTTACCGGTTATTAAATTCATTGAAACTTATGAGATCGAAATTGGCTGGCAAGGCTATGGCTTAAGTGAGTTAAGTCATACCATCAATTTATTTCCCGGAGAGACTAAAGAGCTCGTCGTTGAGAAAAAGACGAAAATCACTTCTAAAACGGAACAATCTAGAAAGGAAGGAGAAGAAACCAAGCAACACATTACAAGCTCATTTGAAGACAACCTTCAAAATACTTTTTCGGAGCAGGATAAAACAGATGAAAAATCAGAAGACAAGCAAAAGGCCGGGACTACTACTGCCGGAGAAGATGCTTCCACAGAAACTGCGGAATCAAGTTCATCTTTTGATGCTAAAGCCAGTGCCTCAGGCAGTTTTTGGGGAGTTAAAGCAAGTGCATCGGTTGATTCCAAAAGCAGCAAGAAAAACACAAGTTCTGCCAGCACAAAACGAGCATTCTCTTTGGCTCAATCCAATGAAGGGTTGCGGGCATCCAGTCAAAGTAAGGATGTTCTAAAAAAGAATGTCAACAACTCGGTAAAGAAGGTAGCAAACGATACTTCTAAAAATAATAAGGTAGAGTTTTCATCTGTCAGCTCTGAAGAATTCCAGGAGGATGTTTCTAATAAAGAGATTATCAAACTGGAAAATCCAAACATGGGAAGAACGGTAAATTACAACTTCTTCCAGGTTCAGAATCATTTTGGTACCTCACTTAAACTGACAGATGTAAAAATTGTGATCAATTCTGGTCAGGAAATCATTGAGGGGACAGGTATTGAGGATATGCGTGTATTTGAGCTGGAAGAGTTTGGAAAAATATTTGCCAATTCTTCAAAAACAGATCATGATATCGTTGTTAGTTCCATTATCGCCAGGCAGGTTTTCAAGCACTATGCAAAATTTCTACCAGGTGTAACTACCGGCAATGGGGCTCTTCATCTTAGTGAGGGCAATGTGGTGAATCCTGAGCTTGTCAGAGTTCTTTCCTACAGCAGTGAGCAACTGGAGAATGTCAGTGACAGGCAGGAATTACTTGACAAAATGGAGGGGGCTTTAGATTCTTTAAAAGCCATTCCCTTTAGTTTCAAAGATATACTCATCCAGGAAGAGACAACCCTTTCAGTGAATGCAGGCGCCTATCACATGGAAGCCAGTGTGGGAATGCTGCCTGCCACTGAAGAATACCTGGAAGAGCGAAGGGATATTGAGACGGATCAAAAGCTTGCCGAAGTGGAATATCTCAGGGCTAAGACTGCTGCTGGTGTGTTTGTAGAACCTGACGATAATAGTGAGCAGGAGTAACAGATCAGGTGTATGAATGCATTGGAAAAAGTACTGGAGCCAGTAAAAAGTAAGAGAAATAAACACGAGGAATCCGTTAAAAAAGCCCTTGCCAATACTACCAGTAAAGATGAAAAGGAGGAAAGGGCATTAAAGACGATTCAAAGACCTGCCGGAAATGCATCAAAAAGCATAGTCTCAAAAGATTATCAATCGCTATATGATCTATTCATTAAAGAAAACGAAAAAGCAACTCAACATTTAAAAAGCTTAAATAATGAGGAGAAGATTCAAGTACTTATCGATGCTCAACTCACTCAGAAAAATTGGAATAAGGAATTAATACAATTCCTGTTGCCAGATTGCGGCCAAGTGTCCGGCGCTTTTTGCAAGTATTTGTACTATAAATGGATTAGCAAATGGAAGTGCGAAAATCAAGCGGAACTAGATTTATACATCATCATTCTTAAGTATCTCTTTAACATAAGCTTAGAGGGCATCATTAGTAAAGACTCATCAAGGGTCAATGGGGGCATTTTAAAGGAGATATTTCTGCAAATTCTGGTTCTCCCGGATAAGTATGTCAGGGATAATGAAAAATTGAAGGTAATTAAGCTTGACCCTCATTTATCTGGCCGCAATTTTGAATATTTCAAAGATCGCAATTCCATTGAATTTGGCCCTAGTTCGATGTATAAGGGTAAAGAAATTTTGACGACAGGAAGGTACATCAATACCCATTTAGTAATTATACATGAAGTTGCACACTCGGTTCATTTCGGAGACGGATTAGTTGGCCAGTACTACAAAGATTTATTCGACAACAACAATCAATATTGGCGTGTTTATGAAGGTTTCAATTCGTGGTTTTATCAGATGTTTGAAGGAGAGGAAGGGAAAGCCGAATTAAGCAAAATACAAAAAGTAAAAAGGATGTCATTGCAACAATTAATATTCAGTGTGGCAAGTATTTATTTTTCTAATTCTAAAAACATAAAGAATATTGATCTTAAGACAAATGTGCCAATTGGGGATAACAAATCAATGAGTTTAAAAGATGCCACTGCCCTTTTGAGAGCTTTTAACAACAAAATAATCAAGACCCTTCTTGCCAATTTTGAAGAATATCCTAATCGACATACCTTTCCTTCAATTGATGGAGTTAAGTACATAAGGCATTTTAAAAGTCCTATCTTTTATAGTTATGATACCTCCATAGCAAGTTGGAAACGAGGAAAAAGGATAGAGGGTGGTCAGGTAGTGGCTGATAGAAAATTTGGACTGCATGGCACCGACTACGCCTTTTCAACACCACTTGAGTGGTTCGCAGAAAATTTCAAATTCTTCTTTAGTGTATTTTACAGAAAAGCATTCGAGAACATTGACCAAAGAAAGTCTCTGGATACCAAAACATTCCAAAAACATCATGGAATTCACCCATTCATTCACCCCGATCTCAAAGACCTAATCATGGAAGACCTTGAGTGGTAATAGGGACGATTATTCATAAAGATTCCGTGATTTCAAATACAGCCAAACTCATTCGTATTTGAAATCCGAATGTTGGTTGGAGAAAAGTACAAACCATGGCAAAAGGGCCTGAAGATAAAATCTGAAGTGATTTCGGAAAGACGAACGAATTGATTTTAGTTGCTCGCCAAATAAATCTGCACCAAAAGGAGTGTATCCATATAAGCGTGTGCCATGATCA